>JAAUYD010017772.1_pt1 | contig 25422 bp, 25 predicted proteins | sample 7278101 | NCBI WGS metagenome assembly JAAUYD01 (sample SAMN14350128, study PRJNA611818) | marine sediment metagenome | isolation source: surface marine sediment (0.6m) | place: French Polynesia: Moorea | collected 2018-08
GCCGCGATCGGCAAGGCGGGGAAAGCGTTGAGCAGCCCGCTTCGGAGGTTTTCCTGATGACAGACAGCGATCAGCAATGAGTAAGTCCCGCTATGTGACCGGCCTGCGGGCTGTTGAACAGCTGTTGGTCAGCAGTCCCGACACCTTGCGCCGGGTTTTTGTCGAGTATCGTTCTCAGAATCCGCGCGTCGCGGCCATTACGGCCAAGCTCAAGGCACAGGGTATCGAGCTTCAGTCCGCCAACCGTGCCCGGCTGCAGCAAATGTCGGGCGAAGCCCGCCATCAGGGAGTCGTTGCCGAGGTCCGCCGCGACACGCTGCTCGATGAGGCGGGACTGCGTTCTCTCGTGGAGACGGCCCTGTCAGGTGACGGTGAGCTGCTGCTACTGATTCTCGACGGCATCCAGGACCCGCACAACCTGGGCGCCTGCCTGCGCACGGCCGATGCGGCGGGCGTCGATGCTGTCATCGTGCCCCGTCACGGCTCGGCGACGCTCGGCCCGACGGTGTCCAAAGTAGCTGCCGGCGCCGCCGAGCAGGTCCCTTTCGCGGTCGTGGCGAATATCGGCCGGGTACTGGATTGGCTGGGCGAATACGGGGTGCAGCGCATCGGGACCAGCGACAAGGCCGATTCGCTGCTCTACGAGGCCGATATGGCCGGGCCGGTGGCCATTGTGATGGGGCAGGAGGAGAAAGGGCTATCAAAAAGAGTGATGTCCCGCTGCGATCTGCTGTGCCGTCTGCCGATGGCTGGCTCGGTGTCCAGCCTCAACGTCTCGGTTGCCACGGCGATCTGCCTGTTCGAGGCCGTGCGCCAGCGTGGCTCGGACTTGGCCGATAGCCCCGCAGCCGACTAATTTACAAGCGCTTTTTGCTTGCACAGCCGTATCGGCTTCAGTAGTATGCGCCTCCCCGTCATTAAGGCGGGATACTCTTGCCACACCGGGCAGCCGGGTGGCTGTAATCCGGGCCATTGTTGGCCGGATTTCATCCATAAGGGACGACAATGAGACACTATGAAATCGTATTTCTGGTCCATCCGGACCAGAGCGAGCAGGTGCCTGCCATGGTTGAACGCTACCAGGGCATGGTGACCGCCGCTAACGGTACCATCCACCGTACCGAAGACTGGGGCCGCCGCCAGTTGGCTCACCCGATCAACAAGATCCACAAAGCGCACTACGTTCTTTTGAACGTCGAGTGCGATTTTGCCGTGATCGAAGAGATCAAGAGTGCTTTCCGCTTCAACGACGCCGTTCTTCGCCACCTCGTGATGGCGCGCAAGGATGCTGTCACCGAAGCCTCGCCGATGGCTGTCGCTGTCGCCGAAGAAAAGGCCAAGGAGAAGGAAGCGCAGCAGCGTCGCGACGCGAAAGCGGCTGCCGAAGCGGCCATGCGTAAGGACGAAGAAGCGGCCAAGACCGAAGCCGAGGCCAAGGCCAAGGACGACGATGCCGAGAAGACGGAGGCGCCCGAAGCCGCTGCTGAAGCGAAGGACGAGTCAGCTGAAGAGCCCGAAGCCGCTGAAGAAACGCCCGACGCCAAGACCGCCTGAGGAGAGCACCGATGAGCAGATATTCACGCAGGCGCAAGTACTGCCGTTTTACCGCCGAGGGCATTGAAGAGATCGATTACAAGGATCTGAACCTGCTCAAGGCATACATCACGGAAACGGGCAAAATCGTCCCGAGCCGTATTACCGGAACGAAGGCACACTATCAGCGTCAGCTGTCGACCGCGGTCAAGCGCGCGCGTTACCTGGCACTGCTGCCTTACACCGATCGACACTAAAGGCGAGCTCTGTGGAGAGCTCCCCTAACGACAGATCGCCGATCGACACTGCGTTGCAGTGGCTATCGGCGAGAACGGTGAACGGCGTTTTCGGGCTGCTGGCCCTGGCGTCGCTACCTTTAGTCGGCATGTTCAGCAGCGCGCTGTTGGTCATGCTGGTACTGAAGAACGGCCTGCGGATGGCGATCATCCAGGCGGCCATCACGGCTGGGCTGCTGGCAATCGCGTCGCTGATGAGCGGAAAGAACCCGGCAGTCGTCGCTTTTTCGATGGCGGCGATCTGGGCGCCGGGACTGATCCTGGTAACGCTGCTGATGGCCACGCGTTCACTGGCGTTGACGCTGCAGATTTCGGTGATTGCGATGGCGGCCCTGATTGGCCTGATCTTCGTGATCGCACCGGACCCGACGGCGTTCTGGGAGTCAACGCTCAACGCCGTTGCGGCTGCGTGGCGCGAGCAAGGACAGGAAGACATGGCTTCGGTGGTTGAACAGCTGCTGCCGTTTGCCGAGCACATGACGCTGACCATTGTTCTGGCGTTGTGGATCGTGCATAGCGCACTGTTTTCGCTGGGCTATGCGATGGCAGGACGCCTGCCAGGGGCTTCAGCGCCTTACGGACGGTTTGCCGAGCTGAGTCTCGGTAAGGTGATTGCGATCCTGATGGCGGTATCGTCGCTGGTCGCAATGGTCGTGAACGCGATCCTGCTTCAGAACCTGGCGTTTCTGTTCTACGCCGTGTTCTGGCTGCAGGGTCTGGCATTGCTGCACTGGTTGCATGCCGAAAAGAAGATTCCGGTGGTGCTGCTGATATTTGCGTACGCATCGCTGGTGATCCCGCCAATCAACGCGATTGCGTTGATGGTGCTGGCGCTCGTTGGATACGCGGACGCATGGTTTAACTTTCGACGCGAGAGGCTTGCCTAGGCGCGGCGAAAACAGGAAGACACAGGGTAAAGAAGATGAACGTTATTTTATTGGAAAACGTGGAAAACCTCGGAAGCATTGGCGACCTCGTCAAAGTTAAGCCGGGTTACGGTCGCAATTTCCTGCTGCCGCAGGGCAAGGCAGCGCTGGCCACCAAAGCCAACATGGCGGAAATCGAAGCACGCCGTGCCGAGCTCGAGAAGGCGGCTGCCGAGGAACTTGCTGCGGCGAAGACACGCGCCGAGCAGATCAGTGGCATCGAGCTGGTGATCCCGGCGAACGTCGGCAGCGAAGGCAAACTGTTCGGATCTATCGGCCCGATCGATATCGCCGATGCCTTCGAAGCGATCCAGATCGAGGTTCAGCGCAGCGAAGTCCGCATGCCGGACGGCCCGATCCACGAGGCTGGCGAATTCCAGATCGGTGTCCACCTGCACCCGCAGGTAGATGCTGAAGTCGCCGTTCGAGTCGTCGCAGCCGAGTAGTGAGTACCAGCGATTCCGGCGCCGTAATGAAGGCGCCGGAGTGTGCTACCTTTAAAGGCTAATTCCAGCGGCTGAGGGAGTCTGATGGTTCGAGCTTTGGGAGACGGAGGAAGCATTGAGCAGCGCCTGAAGGTGCCGCCAAGCTCCGTCGAAGCCGAACAATCCCTGATCGGTGGCCTGATGCTCGACAAGCAGGCGTTCGATAAGGTCGCAGACATCGTCGCTGCTGCGGACTTCTACCGCAAAGATCACCAGTTGATTTTCGCTGCCATCGCAGCGCTAACGCAGGACGGCCAGGCCTGCGACGTCGTCACCGTATCCGAATTTCTTGATGCGCGTGGCGAACTTGAGGACGCTGGCGGTCTCGAATACATCGCAACGCTGGCAAACGAGACCCCCGGCGCGGCCAACGCCAAAGCCTACGCCAATATCGTTCGCGAACGTTCCATCATGCGATCGTTGATCAACGTCGGCAACGAGATCTCGGGCAGCGCGTTTACGTCTGACGGCCGTACGGCGAGTGACCTCGTCGACGAGGCGGAGCGTTTGGTCTTCGAGATCGCCGAGAAAGGCGCCCGCGGCAGGGCGGGCTTCAAGCCGCTCAGAGATATCCTCCCGGAGACCGTCGACAGGATCGACCTGTTGCACCAGTCCGATGGCGACATCACCGGAATCTCCACCGGCTATCACGAGTTCGACAAGATGACCGCCGGGCTGCAGGGCGGCGACCTGATCATCGTTGCCGGCCGTCCGTCGATGGGCAAGACGACACTGGCCGTGAATATGGCCGAGAATGCGGCGATCGGCGGCAAAGTCCCGACCGCTATCTTCTCGATGGAAATGCCGGCGCAGCAGCTGGCGTTTCGCATGATCTCATCGCTGGGACGTGTCGATCAGACGCACCTCCGCACGGGCCGTTTTCCGGATGAAGATTGGTCTCGGATCAACACGGCGGTGCAGCTGATGTCCGAGGCGCCCGTGTTCATCGACGACACGCCGGGTTTGTCGCCGACAGAGATTCGCGCCCGCGCCAGGCGCCTGCAGCGTGAGCACGGTCTCGGCCTGATCGTTGTCGACTACCTGCAGCTGATGCAGGTTCCTGGCAACAAGGAGAATCGCGCCACCGAGATCTCGGAGATCTCGCGTTCGCTCAAGGCGCTGGCAAAGGAGCTCAACCTTCCGGTCATCGCACTTTCGCAGCTGAACCGTGGCGTTGAACAGCGTACGGACAAGCGACCGGTCATGTCGGACTTGAGGGAATCCGGCGCCATCGAGCAGGACGCCGACCTGATCATCTTCATCTATCGCGACGAGGTCTATAACCAGGACACGCCGCGCAAGGGCATCGCCGACATCACGATCGCAAAACAGCGTAACGGCCCCATCGGCGACTTCCCGCTGACCTTCGTCGGCCGCTACACGAAGTTCGAGAACTTCGTGCCCGAGTCTTACAGCGACGAGGCTTTCCCGTGAGTTTCGGTGCACGGGCCGTCATTCGTCCCGACGCACTGAGACACAATCTCTCCGTTATCCGCCAGGCCGTTCCCGGCAGTCGCGTCATGGCCGTCGTCAAGGCGAATGCATATGGCCATGGCTTATGCACCGTGGCCGATAGCCTGACTGACGCCGATTCTTTTGCCGTCGCGCGGCTGGACGAGGCGAGGGAACTGCGCCAGCACGGCATCGAAAAGCCGATTGTGTTGCTGGAGGGAATCTGGGACATGGAGGACCAGACCTCGGCGATCAACCAGGGATGCGAGCTGGTCGTCCACAGCCTGGAGCAGGTCGAACACCTGGAAGCGCACGCGGGCGCCAAGGTGACAGTCTGGCTGAAGATTGATACCGGTATGCACCGGCTGGGCTTTGCGCTTACGGACGTGCCGGCAGTGTTGGCGCGACTGCAGTCATCACCGCATGTCAAAGAGCTGCGACTGATGACCCACTTCTCCAATGCCGACGTTGTCGAAGACGACAAGACAACGCGGCAACTCGACCGGTTCGCGACGATAGCAAAGGGCTTCAAAGGAGACGTCAGCGTTGCCAATTCGCCGGGCGCATTCGGCTGGGACCAGATTCGGCAGCTTAAAGACACGCTGGGTTTCAGTGGCGATCACTGGATTCGACCCGGAATCTCACTGTACGGCGTATCGCCATTCCCCGCATCGTCGGGCGAGGCCCTCGGTCTACGGCCTGCGATGCAGTTCGAAGCCAGGTTGATCAGCGTCAAGCGGATTCCGGCAGGGGAGAGCGTCGGCTATTGCGAACGCTTCACGACAGACAGGGACACGACGATCGGTGTCATCGCCGCCGGATATGGCGATGGCTACCCGCGAGTCTTTCGAGACGGAACCCCGGTGTTGCTCAACGGTAGGCGAGTGCCGTTGGCCGGTATCGTGTCGATGGACATGCTGACGGTAGACCTGGGGCCCGACGCGAGCGATCGCGTCGGTGACGTAGCGACACTCTGGGGTGACGGCCTGGCGGTCGAGGAACTCGCCGAATGGGCGGAAACCATTCCTTACACGCTGCTGTGCGGCGTCATGCACCGCGAATCGGCATAGCGATACGACAGGTACGCTTCAGATCCGGCTTATTCGGGTCAAAAGCAGCCGCGCCGCTGTAGCGCCGCGATTGGGAATATGACCAGAGCAGAGACCGTAGCGCCGGTCAGGACGAGAAGAATCCCATTTTCACGCCGGCGAGCTGGACGACGTCGTTGTCCGCCAGCTTCCGCGCCTGCGCACCAATCGGCTGCCCATTAACGAGCGGAAAGTCGCCTTCCTTACCGGACTCGACGTGCACGATGTAGTAACCCTCGGCGCGTCGCGTAATGGCAGCGACCTGAACGCCGGGCCGACCCAGTGTCGTCAGCGCTTTCGTCAATTCGAGTTCGCGTCCGGCGAAGGCTCCGCTCAACACCTGTAGTTTTGCCATCGGCAATGCGGCCGGCGCTGCAGACGGGTCGATGCCGGCGGTCGTACGTGCGTGCACTTCCGGTTCCGGTTCGGGTTCCGGGTCCAGTTCCGGAGCGGGCGCCGCTTCGGGCTCTTCTGACGCCAGCGGACCGGCTTCTTCCGGGTCCAGTTTGACGGATTCGGCGATGTCTTCCTCTTCGGACTCCATGCTCGCGGCGGCCGCGGCCGCTTTCTCAGCTGCCGCCTCGGCTTTCGCCAACTGCTCGGCGTTCTGCTGGCCGGCGGGGATGACCATGGTCTTTTCGAATTCGTCCTGCTCGGGCTCAGCGGCCTGCTGGTCCGAGAACCGGAGCTGGTGATGGCCGATCGTGATGACGTCGCCGTGCTGCAGCGCGTGCTTCTTGATCAGCTTGCCGTTCACGTAGGTCCCGTTCGTGCTGTTCAGGTCCTCGAGGAACGAGTCATTCAGGATGTTGATGATCAGGGAGTGGTGCCCACTGACGGCAGGGTTGTCGATACGCACATCGTTGTCCGGGAGACGTCCAATCGTGTAACGCTCCTTCGACATGTTGTATTCGGCCAGCACCTGGTTATCCAGACTAAGTATTAAACGCGCCATGTATTCTCGCCGTGCTTAAAGGTGAGTGCGTACCGCAGGAAGGCAAAACAAGGCGTCTCCGGCCCAATCCGGATCTGACGTCGTTCTGTTTCTCCGAAACCCTGCATCCCTATGAACGAAACATATTCGCTATTTTCACCAAGAGGCCCTTCTTGGCGGCAAACGAGTCATTCACCTGTGCAAGCATGACCGACACGTTGTCTCGTCCACCTTGGTCATTCGCCAGATCCACCAGCTGTTGACCAACCATGTCAAGACTAGCATTAAAAGTATTGATAGTTAAGTGAATATCCTCGTCCTCAACCATGTCCGGAAGGCCGTCCGAACACAGCAAATAGATGTCTCCCGGATCCACTTCGAATTCGCTGACTTCCACCTCTACGGTGGGTTCAACGCCGAGTGCCCGGGTGACGTAATTACGGTTTGTCGAACGCTGTGCTTCCTCGTGGGAGTAGAAGCCGCGGTCGACCAATTCCTGCAACAGCGAGTGATCCATCGTGATCTGTTCGAAGTTGCCTCCACGTAATCGATAGGCACGCGAGTCGCCGACGTGGGCGATCGATACCTTGTTGTCGTAGAACATGCAGGCCACGATGGTCGTGCCCATGCCTTCGCAGTGCGTCTGGCTCTGCGCGGTCTGGTAGATGATCTTGTTGGCTCGGTAAACCGCGTCACGCAGCACAATCGACTGACGCATAAGGCCACTGTGCGGATCGACGTCCTCACGCTCTTCGCGTTCGGCGCCTTCCTTTGCCAGTTCACTGACGATCTGCACGGCGATTCCGCTCGCGACTTCTCCGGCCTGGTAACCGCCCATGCCGTCAGCGAGCACCATCAGACCGATGTCGGGATTGCTCCCGATCGCATCCTCGTTGTGCTCACGAACCCGACCGGTGTCAGTCAGTTCGGTGAAATCAATCTTCCCTTTCAGGCTCATCGTCCGGGCTTCATCCGAATGTCAGGAGACGCGCGCGCAATTGCGCAACGCGATCGCCATTTCAGCGCCGCTCGAGAATCGGTTCTCGGGGTTCTTGGATAAGGCCTTCGTCAGAAGGGCATCCACACTCGGCGGTATGCCTGACCGCCTGTTTGAGACCGGCGGCGGGTCTTCGCTCGTAATCTTCGACATAAGCAGCGCAATGTTGCTGGCTTTGAATGGCACTTCGCCAATCAGCAATTCGTACAAAGTAACGCCTAACGAGAACAGGTCCGATTGTCCCGTCAGGTCCTCCGCAGCCAGCTGTTCCGGTGACATGTACATCGGGGTGCCGAGAACGATACCGGTCTTGGTCCGGTTGTTGTCGGTTAACCGCGCGACGCCGAAATCACTGATCTTCAGCGAGCCATCCTTGGGATTGTACATGAGGTTGGCCGGCTTGATATCCCGATGAATCACTCCCTGAGAGTGTGCGTAATCGAGACCCTCGGCCGTGGCGGCGGCGAGCTCCAGCGCTCGCTTCGGCGCCAGCAGGCGGTTCGGGTCCGTGAACTTCTTCAGCGGGGTGCCCGGAACGAACTCCATCGCTATATACGCCTGGCCTTTGTCCTCGCCGGCGTCATAGACAGTGATAATGTTCGGGTGCGTCAGCCGGCCCGCGGATTCTGCTTCGCGGAAGAAGCGGATTCGCGCCTCTTTGAGCTCTTCGTCCTCGAATTCTTTCTCGATAGGAATGACCTTCAGCGCAACCGGGCGATTGATCCTCGGGTCCTTCGCCAGGTAGACGGCTCCCATCGCACCGCGGCCAAGTCGCTTCTCGATCACATAGCGTCCGAGTCGATCCGGTGCCCTGCCGGCGCGCTTTTCGGCGGACTCTCGCTTAATCGTGCTGTGCGTACGCTTCATCCAGTCAAGAACGGCTTCCGCGCGCTCGGGCTTCGCCTGCTGCTCGAATGCGAGCGACAGCTTGTACATCACGGTTGCGAGAGACTCGGAGGGATGGCAGCGGCGGAATTCAGCGAAAGCAGGTTCAAGCCTGCCGGCCGCCAGGAAGTCGGACCCGCGTTTGAATGCGTCACGGGTCACCTTGCGTGGATCGCCGACCAGCCACAACGCGAGCGCCGAGACGCCGATGAAGATCAGTAGCGGTCGACCGAGATCGAGCCTGATATTCAGTACGTAGAGCATCAGCACTTCGAGCAGCATCATGCCGGCCGATGTGACGACAGCCATCACAGCAATATCGCGACGATTTCGGTCTGGCATAAACAGCACGGCGACGATTGCGGCCAGGATGGGCGCAAGCCATTGCATGGCCTTGGACCACGCCGGGGAGAGAATCGCCGCGTTCTGTTCGACGGCAGCGAGTACCGTCGCGACGACTTCGGAATTGGTGACGTACTGGCCGGACGGAAGCAGCCCGGCAGAACCGACGATCGCGGGTTCCGCATCGACAAAGACGGTCGCGTCGGTAATACGCATGTAGCTAATGCCGCGCTGGATCAGTTCGGTGGCCTTGACGCGCGGGACCTCGGCGTACCTCGACAGATAGATCGCATCCTCGGCGCCCGACAGTCGCGGGGCGGATGCGCCGCCGTCGTTGTCGAAAGCGATCGCCAGCGGCAGTGCGGGCACCATCTTGCTGTCGATGAAGTACCACATGTCCGACTTGCGCAATACGCCGTCTTCATCGGGGTGCAGGCTGACGACGCCGGTGTTGTTCGTGACTTCAGCAAGGCGATGTCGTGTCGGAACGTAGACCGGTATGTCAGCGTTTAAGAATGAAACCCAGTCTGGCAGCGGCTCGCCTTCGGCCAGCGCCGGAGGATTGCTCAACACGATCCTCTTGACACGGCTGCTCTGCAACTCGCCAAGAACCCTGCCGTAGGTTTCGACGACTTGCTCACCCGTCATTCGAGATGGATCGATGCTGACGATCAGAGCATTTTCAAGCGACTCGACCGGCTTGCTGGCGGAAAACTGATCGTACAAGAATCGGTCGGCACCGATGAACCACTGGGCGAGCGGCCCGTAGGTCAGAACCAGTAGTACACTGGCGAAAGCCAGGGCGATCAGTCGGTTTCGTTTTTGTTTGGCGGCTGTTTCCAACGTCGAACTTCCTGTTTTGACTGCGAAAGTATAGAAAAATGCTCAATCCCTTAATGAGAAAGGGTTGGCATTTTTTTGTCATAACAGCGCGTGAGCCGGATGCTAAACTCTGCCGGAAGTGACGGGCGACGGGTCGCGTTCTGGCGCCTCATGGAACAGACTTTTTCAATTAAAACAATTACTTAGGAGTTCGACTGGACCGGCTTGTCGGCGGGGCCGGGCACGGAGCAGTCCAGGTGGTAAAAACAAGGAAAGCGTACGTCTGCGAAAGTTGCGGCGCGCACAGCGTCAAGTGGGCCGGGCAGTGCCCCGAGTGCTTGTCCTGGAACACGCTGGTCGAGACCACCGTGCCGCAGTCTTCGGCTACCGCGGCAGCGCCCGCGGCGGAATCTGCGAGGCTATCTGTCGTGGGTCAGGAGGCCGACCACCGCTATCGATCCGGATTCGGCGAATTCGACCGGGTGCTCGGCGGCGGGCTCGTGCCGGGTTCGGTTGTCCTGATCGGCGGCGATCCCGGCGTGGGCAAGTCGACCTTGTTGCAACAGGTATCTGCAATAATGAGCGGTGAGCTCGACGTCTGTTACGCAAGCGGCGAGGAATCACTCCGGCAGGTGGCGCAACGGGCAAATCGCCTGCAGGCATCCGAGTCCAACATGAGCCTCGTCGCCGATACGTCGCTGGACCGGATCATAGCGCTCGCGCTGGCCGAGAAGACTGACGTGCTCGTAATCGATTCTATCCAGACCATGGAGAGCAGCAGCTCACCGTCGGCGCCGGGTTCCGTGTCCCAGCTCCGGGACTGCGTTGGCAAGATCGTGCAGTTTGCAAAGCAGAACGAGATATCGGTCTTCGTCATCGGGCACGTCACCAAGGAGGGCACGATCGCCGGTCCGAGACTCGTCGAGCACATGGTCGACACCGTGTTGTATTTCGAAAACGATCCGGCGAGTCGCTATTCGATGATCCGCTCGGTCAAGAATCGCTTCGGCGCCAGCGGAGAAATGGGCGTGTTTGCGATGACCGAGGAGGGCTTCAAGGAGGTCAAAAACCCGTCCGCGATTTTTCTGTCACGCGACACCTTGTCGGGACCCGGCAGCGTCGTGTCCGTCGCGTGGGAAGGGAGTCGACCGCTGCTCGTCGAAATCCAGGCGCTCGTCGCCGACGGCAACAGCGGTTATGCGAAGCGTCTCGCGCAGGGTGTCGACCAGAATCGCCTGGCACTCCTGCTCGCGGTGCTGCTGAAACACGGCGACACCGAACTTGGCGCAGACGATGTCTTCGTCAACGTCGTCGGCGGACTCAAGATCAACGAGACGGCCGTCGACCTGCCGAGCGTCATGGCGATTGTATCGAGCTTCAGGGACCGTGCGTGCCGCGAACGGCTCATCAGTTTCGGAGAGCTCGGTCTCGCCGGCGAAGTCCGGCCTGTACGATTCGGTGCGGAACGTATTGCCGCGGCGGGCAAGCAGGGATTCGCTACGGCAATCGTCCCGGCGGCCAATGTGCCGAAGAAGAAGTCCGGCAGCATCGACGTCATTGGCGTCAGGAGCCTGGCTGAGGCGCTTGACGCAGCGTTCTAGAGCGAGGCCTCTTCTTCCTCGATGTCTTCAATGACTCGATCAGTCGGCCGGATGCGAATAGTCTCGATGCGATTGTCTTCGACCGACACGATCTCGATCGGGTAGCCTGAAATCTTCAGGCAGGTTGACGGTTCCGGTATGTCTTCCAGCCTCTCAACGATAAGGCCGTTGATGGTTTTCGGGCCGTCAGTCGGGAGCTCCCAATCGTGCGCACGATTCAGTTCGCGAACGTTCGCCGATGCATTGATGAGAAAGCTGCCGCTGGATTCCCGCAGAACGTCCACGGCTTCGTCGGCCGGATCGGTGGTGAACTCGCCAACGATTTCCTCGAGGATGTCCTCAAGCGTGACGACGCCCTGGATGTCACCGTACTCATCGACCACGAGCGCAATGCGTTCGCGCCGTCGCTGGAACTGCACCAGCTGCGTGCTGAGCGGCGTGCCCTCAGGAACGAAATAGGGCTCCTTCATCAACCTTCGGATGTTTTCTTTGTCGAGCGGCACCGACGCCATGTTGGCGAGGCTTCGCAGGTGCAGCATGCCCAGCACCTTGTCGATGTCGTCTTCGAACACCGGCAGGCGAGTGTGTTCGCTGTTCGATATCAGGTCGTTGATATCATCGAGCTCCGCCGAGATGTCGATACCGATAACCTCGTTGTGCGGGACCATGACGTCATCAACGGTGACTTTCTCAAGGTCGAGTATCCGGATCAGCATCTGTCTGTACTGGCTGGAGATGCGCTGGCCAGCCTCGTTGACGACAGTGCGCAGTTCTTCCCTTGTGAGCGCGTGCGGGTCGGTGACGTTTTGGCGAACACCCAATACGTAGAGGAAGCCGTTCGCCATGACGTTAATCAGCCAGACGATCGGGTACGTGATCTTCAACAGGGGGTAGTAGACGATCGATGCAGGAAAAGCGAGTTTCTCCGGCGACAGCGCAGCGAGCGTTTTAGGTGCCGCCTCGGCGAATACGAGGACGACGAGCGTCAGGATCAACGTGCCCAATGCAACGGCCGGCTCACCGCCCAGTTCGAGCGCGATGATCGCGACCAGCGAGGCGGCGGAGAAGTTTGCCAGGTTATTGCCGAGCAGTATCAGACCAATCAAACGGTCGGGCCGGCGCAACAGGCGTTCGGCAAGAATTGCCCCGCGGTGTCCCTGTCGTGCCTTGTGCCTGAGCTGGTAGCGATTCAGGCTCATCAATGCGGTTTCGGAGCCTGAGAAGAAAGCAGATAACAGTATTAGAAGTCCGAGAATGGCGCTAAGGCCGCCTACGGATACGTCGTCGCCCAATGAAAGAGCACTCCGTCGTCAGTGATAGAGCGTCAGTTGAGCAGTTGCCCCAGAGGCTGTCAAGGCTGCGACCTTAGCCCCAGCTGCGGTTCAGGATCTCTTCAAGAATGTAGCGGGTACCGAAGTAGGCCAGCAGCAGCAGGGCGAAGCCGCCGAGGTACAGGTAGACAGCGCGCTTGCCTCGCCATCCGGCAACCTGCCTGCCAATGACAAGGATGCCGAACGTCGCCACAGCCAGCAGCGACAGGACGGTCTTGTGAGCGAGGTTCTGGGCAAACAGGTCTTCGACGAACGCCACGCCTGAGACGACGGCCATGGCAAGCACAACGAAGCCGGCTGATGCGACGCCGTACAACAACTTCTCCGTTGTCTCCAACGGTGCGAACAGGTGATTAATGGGCGACAGTCTGCCGGCCCTGAGCCTCATGTCCTGGATCAGCGCGAGCACAGCAACGATGGCGCCGGCCGTCAGCAGTCCGTACGCAAACATCGATAGCGCAATATGCATCTGGACCTTCCACGCCAGGTTTGTGGTGACGACTTCAGGGACGTACACGTAAGTCAATGAGCCCGCTGTTGCGGCGATCATAAACAGAATGCTGGAGACTCCGCGCAGCGACGCCTCCAGTGCAGCGAGCGAGGCAATGATCCCGAGCTGCAGGCCGATAACGCTGATCGCGCTGGTCAGCGTCAGCGTGAAATGGCCGTCGGGCATGACCGCCATGTGCAGCTGCCAGGCGTGCAAGACAATGGCTGCAGCGGCCAAGGGAACGCTGGTTGCGAGCAGGCGACGCTGGTTCTGATCAGATGGCGAGGTCCTTGAGAAAGCCAGGCAAAATGCGGCGCCGGCGTACAAAAAAAGAATTGTGATTTGAAGCACAGAAACCCGCGATTTACTGGCCTAGTGTGATGCGATCAATGATCCCACATGGCGGGATTTAATAGAACCCTGACCGTATTTTGCGGGCTGGGTGGTTTTGGCAACAAACGATTGAAATCAGGCCTGTGGCGTCACGGGGGCATTAGTGCCACACAGCGTGTGCTACCTGAGCAAAAAGGGCCATAGCGAGAACACACTATGCGCATTCGGATTCTGGGTTGCAGCGGCGGTATCGGCGCTGGTTCGAGAACGTCAGCGTTGCTTGTCGACGATGATGTGCTCATCGATGCCGGCACGGGCATCGGTGACCTCTCGCTCGACGATCTCGATGCCATTCGCCACGTGTTCCTGACGCATGCTCACCTGGACCACATCGCTGGTCTGCCGATGCTGGTCGACAGCATCTTTCACGAGGATTTCGCGGTGCCGCTGACGGTCTACGCGAGAAAGGAGACGCTTGAAGCGGTTCAGGCGCACCTGTTCAATGACGTCATCTGGCCGGACTTCCGCAAGATCCCGAATCCGGAGAACCCCATCCTGAGATTCGAGACCCTGGCGCCGGGCGATCGTATTCACCTTGGCAATCGACACTTCAACGCCGTCGACGTTACCCATAGCGTTCCGTCGCTCGGCTTCACCGTGCAGAACTCCAAGGGTGCGTTTGCCATCAGTGGCGACACCCGCACGAACCAGACCTTGTGGCCCGCCTTGAACGCCGTCGAAGACCTGAGATTGCTGGTTATCGAGGTCTCGTTCCCGGATGAGCTGGAGGCGCTGGCCACCGAGGCCGGTCACTACTGTCCGAAGACGATGACCAGAGATCTTAGAAAGCTGCGCCACAATCCGGATATCTGGATTACTGGCATGAAACCGGGCTCCGAGGACCTGATCCTCGACCAGGTTATCCAGGCGGCGCCGGACAAGAAGATCCAGATGCTCTCCCGCGGGACGGTGCTTACCGTTTAGACCCGGATTCGCATACACTCCGGGTTCAACAAAACTCGGAACACGTGCATGTTTGAAAATCTGACGGGTCGGCTCAGTGACGCGGCCAAGCGCTTAAGCGGCAAAGGCCGGCTGACCGAAAGCAATATCAAGGACACCCTCAGGGAGGTGCGCCTCGCGCTGCTCGAGGCCGACGTTGCGCTGCCGGTCGTCAAGAGCTTCATTGAGCGCATTCGCGAACAGGCCGTCGGCGAGGAGGTGCTGAAAAGCCTCACGCCGGGGCAGGCGCTCGTCAAGATCATCCATACAGAACTCGTCACACTGCTTGGCGATGCGAATACGCCGCTGGACCTCCGGAGCAAGCCGCCGGTCGTCATCCTGCTGGCCGGACTGCAGGGCGCCGGCAAGACGACAACGGCCGCGAAGCTCGCGAAACGCCTGATCGAGAAGGACAAGAAGCGCGTCATGATGGTCAGCGTCGACGTGCATCGCCCGGCCGCGATCAAACAGCTCAAGGTGTTGGCGGGCGAGGTCGGGGCTCTGCACTGCGACAGCGAGGCCAGCGAGAAGCCCACCGCGATCGTCGACCGGGCGCTGGACGAGGCCAAGCGCTCGCATGCCGACGTGCTGCTGGTCGACACGGCCGGTCGCCTGCACATCGACGGGGAAATGATGCAGGAGGTCGTCGCCGTTCACGAACGTGCGGCTCCGCATGAGACGCTCTTTATCGTGGACAGCATGGCAGGCCAGGACGCCGTTAACGCCGCGCGCGCTTTTGGAGAGAGCCTGCCGCTGACCGGTGTCATCCTGACCAAGGCTGACGGCGATGCCAAGGGCGGCGTCGCTTTGTCAGTCCGGGAGATCACCGGCAAGCCGATTCGATTCCTCGGTGTCGGCGAGAAGACCGACGCGCTGGAGGCCTTCCACCCCGACCGCATGGCGTCCCGTATTCTCGGCATGGGCGACGTGTTGACGCTGGTCGAGGAGATCGAAGACAAGGTCAACAAGGACAAGGCCACCAAGCTCGCCAACAAGATGAAGAAGGGCCGCGGATTCGACCTGTCAGATCTGAAGGACCAGCTGGAACAGATGCAGGAAATGGGCGGTCTGTCGGCAATGCTCGACAAGCTGCCGATCCCGGGCAACATGAATCCGGCGGCGCTCAAGGACAATATCGACCAGAAACAGATTCGGCGCCAGATTGCGATCATCTGCGCGATGACGCCGGGCGAGCGGCGCTTCCCGAAGACGATCAACGGATCGAGGAAGAAACGCATCGCGGCGGGCAGTGGATTGCAGGTCCAGGACGTGAATCGGCTCTTGAAGCAGCACACCCAGATGGAGCGGATGATGAAGAAAATGGCCCGCGGCGGGATGAAGAAGATGCTGCGTGGCATGCAATCTGGCGGCATGCCGCCCGGAATGCGCTGACCGGACTTCCAACTAGCGGAAAACGCTAGGAATTTCGGCTGTATTTTCGCTTCACATTTCAATCCAAACAGGTACAATGCGCGGTCTGCTCGGGCCTCGGCCCGGAATTGGGCGTGTCCGCCCCTTAGTTGAACAAACACGGAATTGAAATGGTTAGCATTCGTCTTTCGCGCGCGGGCGCGAAAAAGCGTCCTTTTTATCACCTGGTTGTCACCGACAGCCGTAATCGCCGTGACGGCCGTTACATCGAGCGCGTCGGTTACTTCAACCCGGTCGGAAAGGAGCATGAAGAAAATCTGCGCATCGACGTAGAGCGTGTCGATTACTGGATCGGCCAGGGCGCTCAGCCGTCTGAGCGTGTTGCCGCTTTGCTGAAAACGCATCGCAAGGCTGCCGCGGCCAACTGATGCCGGGCTGACGTGTCGTAAGGCATGTCCGATAGCGAGGAAACAGGTGTTTCGCTGGGCCGGATCGTCGGTCTCTTCGGAGTCAGGGGCTGGGTAAAGATCTTTTCCTACACCGATCCTCGCGAAGCAATACTGGAATACAAGAGCTGGCAACTGAGACAGGGCAGCAAGACAACGCCGGTTCAGTTATCAGAAGGAAAGCGCCACGGTAAATCGGTCATCGCCCGTTTTGAGGGTGTTGAAGATCGTGACGCAGCAGCAGGATACCTCGAGGCGGAGATTTCCGTTCCGAGGTCGGAGTTGCCGGAGACCGACGATGGCAGCTTCTACTGGACAGACCTCGAGGGCCTGTCGGTCGTCCGCCAAGACGGTGAGTCGATAGGGCAGGTCGAGCGAATACTGGAGACCGGCGCTAACGATGTGCTGGTCGTGAAGGGCGACATCGAACGGTTGATACCGTTCGTCATGAACGAGTTTATCGTCGACGTGGATCTCGATAACGGCGTGATCACCGTCGACTGGGAATGGGACTGATGCGTATAGGCGTCATTAGCTTGTTCCCGCAAGTTGTTGAATCGGTTGCCGATTTCGGAGTGGTAGGAAGGGCAATCGATAATCGGTTGGCATCGCTGGTCGTGAAGGACCCGAGGGACTTCACGACGGACACGCACCGGACGGTCGACGATCGACCCTACGGCGGTGGTCCCGGGATGGTGATGAAGGCCGAACCGCTGAAAGCAGCGATTGACGCGGTCAGAAACGAGCTCGGCGAAGGGACTCCGGTGTTCCACCTGAGCCCCGCCGGGAAGCCGTTTGACCAGCGCATGGCGCTCAGGCTTTCGGCACTGCCAGCCTTTGTGCTGGTGTCGAGTCGGTATGAGGGCGTCGATGAGCGCCTCGTTGAAGACTCGATCGATGAAGAGCTGTCGATTGGTGACTTCGTGTTATCCGGCGGCGAGGTAGCGGCGATGGCCGTTATCGATGCGGTTGTTCGGCTGTTGCCCGGGGCGCTGGGTGACGCGGAGTCGGCGGAGCAGGACTCCTTCATGCAGGGCCTGCTCGATCATCCGCACTACAGCCGGCCGGACACGGTGCTCGGTCGGGAAGTGCCGGCGGTGCTCAAGTCGGGCGATCACGAGAAGATCGCCCGGTGGAGGCACAAGCAGGCCCTGGGCCGCACGCTGACACGTCGGCCCGACCTGCTTCGGCAGATGGAATTGAGTGACGAGCAGCGTAAGCTGCTCGACGAATACAGACAGGAAACGGGCCTTAAGGCCGACACAACACCAGGCGTGAGCCTGCAGGTAGAGAACGATGAGCAAACTGATTGAAGCGATTGAACAGGAACAGATGGGCAAGGAGATCCCCGAGTTCGGGCCGGGAGATACCGTTGTCGTACAGGTCAAGGTGAAAGAAGGTACGCGTGAGCGCCTGCAGGCATTCGAAGGCGTCGTCATCGCCCGCCGCAACCGTGGCCTGAATTCTTCCTTTACCGTTCGCAAAATATCGCACGGCGAGGGCGTCGAGCGTGTCTTCCAGACCTACAGCCCGAGCGTAGCCTCCATCGAGGTCAAGCGCCGGGGCGACGTTCGCCGCGCCAAGCTGTACTACCTGCGTGGACGGACCGGCAAGGCCGCACGCATCAAGGAAAAAATCTAGCGCCCTAAGGCTTTGCGCCGGCCCCGGGCCGGCGTTACGAACGGTTACTTCTCATCCGGCTCCAACTCGGTAGACTGGAAGGTTGTAACCGTTTTCGTTTGTGGGACGGCTTATTCGGGCACGGGTTTTGACATAAAATCCGCCTGCGGCGCCGTTTTCGACTACGCATGGGCACTATTCTGGGCGCAAGCTCACAATCTGTGAGCACGCGTTCAGATAGCCTGAACCAATTGATTTCATGGAGGTCATTCGAGGCATGGCCACGTTCCATCGACTCATCCTGTTGACACTGGTAATGCTGCCGCTTGGCGGTTGCGCTTCGCTGGTGTCGTCCGCCGCGACGGGGCTCGCCGACAACCTGTCGGTCGCCATTCTTAACCAGGATGATCCCGAGACGGTTCGCGCCGGCGCGCCGTCTTACATGCTGTTGCTCGACAGTTTCATCGAGGGCAGTCCGGAAGACCCGGCGCTGCTTGCGGCAGGAGCGAGCCTGTACGCCTCGTATGGCGCCGTCTTTGCCGACGACGAGGAGCGCGCATCGAAACTGACGACCCGCGCCAGGAGTTATGGCCTGAAGGCGCTTTGCGTCAGTTACGAGAAGAGCTGCGAATGGCACTCCCAGTCGTATGAGATGTTCGCCGCAAGTCTTCCGGGCATACCGGACAAACATGCCGACCTCGTGTATGCCTATGGAGTCGCGACGCTGGCTTACCTGCGCGCACATAGCTCGGACTGGGACTCGCTGGCATTCCTGCCGCAGGTCGAGGCGCTCTTCAATCGCTATCTCGAGATGGCCGGGGGGGACGCAGAGGGCACCGTGCATACTTATATGGGAATCCTGCTGACGCTGCGGCCGCCTGCGCTGGGCGGCAAGCCGGAGGAGGCGCGGGGCCATTTTGAGAAGGCAATCGCCATGACGGACGGTCGCGACCTGTCGGCGAAGGTCGAATTCGCGCGAGGCTACGCGAAACTGCTGTATGACAGGGAGTTGCACGACAGGCTGCTCAACGAGGTGCTTGCATCGGATCCCTATGCCGACCGGCTGACGTTGTCGAACGTTATCGCGCAGCGCGACGCTGAAGTTTTGCTGGCTGAGGCCGAAGACTATTTTTGACAGGACTGCTCCTCTGGGCAGCGAATTGGTAAATGGTAAATATCATGAAGAAGTTACTCGTATTGGCGTCTCTCATCGCTTTCGGCAGTCTTGCCGACGCGCAGACGCTTAGAATCGCGACGGTCACACCGGAAAACTCGCAGTGGATGAAAGACATGCGAGCCAGCGCCAAAGAGATCAAGGAGCGCACTGACGGGCGAGTCAAGATCAAGTACTACGGTGGCGGTGCGATGGGCAATGACAAGCAGGTCCTCGCGAAGATTCGCCTCGGGTCCTTGGCGGGTGGCGCCTTCACGCCGCTGGCGCTCGCGTCTCGCTACCCGGACCTGAATCTGTACGGACTGCCGCTGGTCTTCAATTCTGAAGAAGAAGCCGCTTATGTTCGCGCGCAGCTCGACGAACGTCTCGAGCAGGGTCTCGAGGACAAGGGCTTCGTTAACTTCGGTTTCGCCGCCGGCGGATTCGCCGTGCTGATGTCGAACACGCCGATCACGAGCCTCGAGGACATGAAGGGCAAGCGTGTCTGGGTGCCTGAAGGCGATCCCATCAGCTACGCGTCCATGGAAGCGCTCTCGCTGGCACCGGTAACGCTGCCTGTGACGGACGTTTTAACGGGCCTGCAAACCGGCCTCATCGACGTCGTGGCCATGTCGCCTATCGGCGCCCTGGTCCTGCAGTGGCATACGAAGATCAAGTACGTGTCAGAGCTGCCGCTGGCCTACACGCTGGGCTTCATGGCGGTTGACCAGAAGGCATTCAAGAAACTGAGCGATGCCGACCAGGCGATCGTTCAGGAAGTCATGCGCGCGACCTACGATAACTTCAACGTGCAGAACCTCGTCGACAATCGCGCTGCCCGTGACTCGCTGTTGTCTGCGAAGACCGGCATCAAGACGATCGAGTTCGATCGCAGTGAGTTTGAGGAAGTACGGGAAGTACTCCTGGCATCGAACCGCGAGCTGGCCGAGAAGGGCGAGTTCTCGCTGGAGCTGTACGACGAGATGCTGGGTCACATCGAGGACTACCGAAGCCAGGGCGGTCAGGCCGCCTCACGGTAAAGGTCGTGGCGCGACTGATAGCGTTCTTCGGCAAGCTCGATAAGGCAGGCCGGATCGCAGAAAACGTAGCGCTGATGATCGTGCTCGCGGGCATGGTCATTGTCGCGTTCCTGCAGATTATCGCTCGCGAAGTCTTCGATACCGGCGTCATCTGGGCGAACGAGCTGATACGGCTGATGGTGCTGTGGCTGGCCATGGTGGGGGCAGTCGCCGCCTGCCGTGACAACCGGCATATCCGCATCGACCTGCTGTCTCACCTGCTGCCGGAGAAGATAGTCACAGCGATACGGATATTCGTTGACCTGTTCGCGGCGGTCGTTTGCGCTGTCGTCGCCTGGCTGGTCTGGGAGTTCATCAAACTCGAAGTCGAACTCGAGTTCACGGTGCTCGGAGACCTGCCGGTATTCCCCGCTCACGTCATCGTTCCGCTGGCCTTCGCCTTGCTGAGCTACCGCTTCGGCGTGCTCGTAATAAAACAGACGCTCGAATTGTTCACGAGCCCAGAGGAAGAGGCCTCGCCGTGATCGTCTTTACGATCATCCTGATACTGCTCGCCATCCTCGGCGCGCCGCTGTTCGCGATCATCGCGACCAGCGCCATGCTGGGTTTTTCCAGCATCGATGAGCCGCTGATGAACGTCGCCATCGAGCTGATGCGCATGGTCGACCTCCAGTTCCTGTCCGCTATACCGTTGTTCACGTTTGCCGGCTACCTGTTGAGTGAGAGTAATGCGCCGCAGCGGCTGGTCAGAATGACGCAGGCCGTGCTCGGCTGGATGCCGGGCGGGCTGGCGCTTGTCTGCCTCGTTGTTTGCGCCTTCTTCACGGCATTTACCGGTGCGTCCGGTGTGACGATCATCGCGCTGGGGGCGATCCTGTACCCGGCGCTGCAGCAGGATGGGTACAACGACAAGTTCAATCTCGGGCTCGTTACGACGTCCGGAAGTCTCGGATTGCTGTTTGCTCCTTCGTTGCCGCTGATTTTGTATGGCGTCGTCGCTGAAGTCAGTATCGACGACCTCTTCAAGGCGGGCCTGATCCCCGGCTTCCTGATGATTGGCATGTTGTCGGCCTGGTGTATCTGGGTCAGCCGCAAGAACACGCGCGAGCTTCGCAAATTCTCATGGAGCGAGCTCGTGTCCGCCGTCCGTGAGTCCATTTGGGAGATCCCGCTGCCGTTCGTCGTGCTCGGCAGCGTGTACTCAGGATTCCTGGCCGTGTCCGAAGCGGCTGCGATTACCGTTGTTTACGTATTCATAGTCGAAGTACTGATCCTGCGCGAGATCAAATTCCGCGATTTGCCGAGAGTCGTTCGCGAGTCGATGTTGCTGGTTGGCGGTATCCTGATCATTCTCGGGCTGTCACTGGCATCGACGAGTTACACGATCCTGGCCGGTGTCCCGGCGACGCTGTTCGAGTACCTGTCGGAATTCGTCAGCAGCCAGACCACGTTCCTCATCCTGCTGCTGCTGTTCCTCCTGCTGTTGGGCGCGATACTCGATATCTTCTCCGCGATCGTGCTGGTCGTGCCGCTGCTGTTGCCGGTTGCCGCCCTGTACGACGTCAACACGATTCACTTGGGCATCGTGTTCCTCGCGGCAATGCAGCTGGGTTACATGACGCCGCCGGTCGGCCTGAACCTGTTTATCGCCAGCTATCGCTTCGAGAAACCGATCATGCAGGTCTATTCGGCCACGTTGCCGTTCCTGTTGATTTTGATGCTTTCAGTCATATTGATAACTTTCTGGCCGTCACTTTCGCTGTGGCTGCTCCGCTAGACGAGAAACCCTATGAAACGTAATCCGCTGATCCGCCTGTTTTCCGCCATCTGGACTGGCGTCGACGGCATTCGCAAGATTCTGCACCTGCTGCTGTTGCTGTTCGTGTTTGCGATCTTCGTTGCTGCGATGTCAGGCACCGCCCCGATATTCCCGAATCAGGCGGCGCTGCGCATTCAACCGGTTGGCTCCCTGGTGGAGGAATTCGAAGGCGACCCGTACGACCGCGCTGTCGAGGAGTTGCTCGATGAGGCGCGTCCGCAGACGCGGGTACGCGACGTTATCGACGCGCTCGAATATGCGAAGACAGACGACCGGATCAAGGTCGTGCACCTCGAGCTCAGTGGCCTGGGCGGCGCAGGCTTGCCCAAGCTTCGCCGCATCGGTGCCGCCATCGCGGAGTTCAAGGAATCCGGCAAGCCGGTGATCGCGACGGGTGATTTCCTGTCGCAGCAGGCTTACTACCTGGCATCGCATGCCGACAAGGTCTACCTGCACCCCGAAGGATTGCTGATCCTGCAAGGCTACGGCCGCTTCCAGAATTATTTCGCGGACGCGATCGAGAAACTGAAGATCGACTGGAACATCTTTCGCGTCGGTACGCACAAGTCCTTTGTCGAGCCGTATACACGCATGTCGATGTCAGACGAAGATCGCGAGAGCACAAAGAACCTGATCGACCAGCTGTGGAGCATTTACCAGGATGATGTAGAAGCAGCACGCGGCCTGGAAGAAGGCGTTATCGACGACTACGCGATCAATTACCTGATCAACATCGAGTCTGCGGGTGGCGACCCGGCAACCGTCGCGGTCCAGCAGGGCCTCGTCGATGAATTGATGACGCGCAACGACGTGCGCGATGTCATGATCGGCTATGCGGGCGAGAAAGACGGCAACTACAATTCGATCGGCATGATGGACTATGTGTTGCAAATGCGCTTGCTCGACGTGGAGCAGGTCAGGGAACAGAACGTTGCCGTGATCGTTGCCTCGGGCAATATCCTGTTCGGCGACCAGCCCCCGGGAACCATTGGTGCCGAGTCGACAGGCAGTCTGCTGCGTCGCGCCCTGAACGACGACTCCGTCAAGTCCGTCGTCGTGCACATCGACAGCGGCGGCGGCAGCGCCTTCGCCGGGGATGTCATCGCGGACGAGATCGAGGCCCTGCAGGTGGCAGGCAAACCGGTCGTCGTTTCGATGAGCAGCGCGGCGGCGTCGGCTGCGTACTTCATCGCGGCCGGTTCGGACAAGATTTTTGCCAGCCCGGCGACGATTACCGGATCGATCGGCGTGTTCGGTATGTTCCCGACCTACCAACGCACTGCCGAGTATCTCGGCATCGCAACGGATGGCATTGGCTCGACCCAGTGGTCCGGCCAGTTCCGTCCGGATCGCGAGATGTCGGACAGCGCCCGCCGGCTGTTCAACGTTCTTATCCAGGACAGCTACGACAATTTCATTTCCCACGTTAGCGATTACCGTGGCATGGACAAACAGGCTGTCGATCAGATCGCCCAGGGCAAAGTCTGGACCGGCCAGGATGCCATCGAGAACGGATTGGTTGACGAACTCGGCGATGTCGATGATGCGATCGCAGCGGCGGCCGAGCTGGCGCAGCTCACCGACGGCAGCTACGGCGTCAAGCTCATCGAGCCGGAACTGTCGTCAACCGAGCAGTTCTTCGTCGACCTTCTGAGCGCGAGTGCGAGCGTCGGTCTCGATCCGAAGAGCTTTAGCCGTCGTCCCGGCACGCTGGAGCGACTGGCGGGTGAGTTGGAGCAGGTGATCGAGCCGCTGACGCAGTTCAACGACCCGAAGGGCGTCTATTCCCACTGCTTCTGCAGGATCGAGTGACTCGACGAGCGGCAGACACAGGCTGCCGCAGTACCATTACTGCCAGTTGAGGATAACCTTGCCGGACTGCCCCGATGCCATCAGGTCGAACGCCGGCTGGAAATCGGCGATCGGGTAGTGGTGCGTGATGATCGGCGCGACGTTGAGTCCGCTCTGCAGCATGCTGGACATCTTGTACCAGGTCTCAAACATCTCGCGCCCATAGATGCCCTTCAACACCAGGCCCTTGAAGATCACCTGGTTCCAATCGATGGTCGTCCCGCCCGGCGGAATGCCGAGTATCGCTACGCGGCCGCCATGGTGCATCGTTCGCAGCATGTCGTTGAAGGCCATCGCGTTGCCGGACATCTCCATGCCGACGTCGAAGCCTTCTTCCATCCCGAGCTCGTCCATCGTGTCGTCCAGTGACTCGGACGTCACGTTGATCGCCTTGGAGGCGCCCATCTTGCGCGCGAGATCGAGGCGATAGTCATTGACGTCGGTAATGACGACGTGGCGAGCACCCGCATAGCGTGCGATGGCGACGGCCATGATGCCGATCGGTCCGGCACCGGTGATCAGGACATCCTCGCCGACAAGATCGAACGACAGCGCCGTGTGAGTTGCGTTACCGAGCGGGTCCAGGATCGCGGCCATGTCATCAGAGATGGCATCAGGCAGCTTAAAGACATTGAATGCGGGTACCGCAATGTAGTCGGCAAACGCGCCGGGATGGTTTACGCCGATACCCCGGGTGTTCATGCAGAGGTGACGACGGCCCGCGCGGCAGTTCCTGCAGACCCCGCAGGTGATATGGCCTTCCGCTGACACCCGATCGCCTTCCTTGAAGCCCCTGACCTCGCTACCGACATCAACGATGTGGCCCGAGAATTCGTGCCCGACAACCATAGGCACGGGTATCGCACCTTGCGCCCACTCGTCCCAGTTATAAATGTGGATGTCGGTGCCGCAGATCGCAGTTCGAACGACCTCGATCAGGACATCGTTATGCCCGACCGAAGGCTCGGGCACGTCCTTGAGCCAGATGCCCGGCTCGGCTTCCGATTTAACGAGCGCGCGCATCAGTCGATAACCCCGAGTTCACGGCCTACGTCGGTAAACGCGTCAATGGCCTTGTCGAGATGTGAGCGATCGAGGCCCGCAGACATCTGCGTGCGGATCCGGGCCTGTCCTTTCGGCACTACCGGGTAGGAGAAACCGATGACGTAGATGCCCTTGCCCAGCAGTCGGTCCGCCATCTCGGTCGCCAGGCGCGCATCTCCCAGCATGACCGGGATGATCGGGTGCTCGCCCGGCTTAAGGTCGAAGCCACGTTCGGTCATGGCGGTCCGGAAGTAGGCCGCATTGTCGTGCAACTTCTCGCGCAGGCCGCTGTCGCTGTCGAGCAAGTCGAACACAGCGATCGATGCGGCCGCGATCACGGGCGCGACCGAGTTGGAAAACAGGTACGGCCGCGAGCGCTGCCTGAGCCAGCCGACGATCTCCTTGCGACCTGAGGTGAAGCCACCGGACGCGCCGCCGAGGGCTTTGCCGAGCGTGCCGGTAATGATGTCGATCCGACCCATGACGTCGCGATACTCGTGCGTGCCCCGGCCGGTGCCGCCTAAGAAGCCGGTCGCGTGGCAGTCGTCGATCATCGTCAGC
>JAAUYD010091100.1_pt1 | contig 25397 bp, 20 predicted proteins | sample 7278101 | NCBI WGS metagenome assembly JAAUYD01 (sample SAMN14350128, study PRJNA611818) | marine sediment metagenome | isolation source: surface marine sediment (0.6m) | place: French Polynesia: Moorea | collected 2018-08
GAAATAATTCCCTCAAACAATGGGGTAAGGCTAGAGTAGGAGATAAGTTGGTTAAATTGTTGTTTAAGGAATTAATAGAAGCTTATCGTAAATATAGGGAAAAGTAACCACAAAAAAAGGGGGGCATTTTGCCCCCCTTGGTGGTGGTAATTAAGGCCAAAAAATCTTAAAGTAAGAAAGAGAAACCACCAAAGGAGTAACCCACAGATGTTGGCATACATCCTAGCGATCGCTGTTGGCCTTGCAAGTTTAAGTCTTTATTTATCGGCCTTTTTCCTCCCCGAATTACACCGAAAAGATGATTTTTTATGGAGTGGTGTGGGATTATTTTACGCGCTTGTCCTCTGGGTTTGTGCAGGGAGAATAACAGGAGGTGTATTATTAGGGCAAAGTGCTGCGGTGACGTTAGTGGTATGCTTTGGTTGGCAAACCCTGCGGTTAAGACGGGCCATTGCTCATCCCGATGAAAAAACTGATATTCGCGGATTTTCTTTGGTTAGTTCGATACAAAACCGCTTCCAGAAAAAATCATCTTCTCCTATACCCCCTGTAGCTGACACACCACAGGAAGAGCAACCTATAGTCCAAGAAGCAACGGAAGTTTCTGCTGAAACTGAGACAGAAATGACTCCAGAAGAAACTCCAGTTACCTCCGAGGTTGAACTTGAACAAGAAACAGAGGTTTCTGCTGAAACTGAGACAGAAACGACTCCCGACGAAACTCTAGTTATCTCCGAGGTTGAACCTGAACAAGAAACAGAGGTTCCTGCTGAAACTGATATAGAAATGACTCCAGAAGAAACCTCAGTTACCTCAGAGGTTGAACCTGAAGACGCTTCTGAACAAGAAACTGCTTCAACCATCCAGAGTAAACAACAAGGGTTTTCCTTGAAATCCTTATTTGGGTTAGGTAAATCTAAGTCTGAACCAACAACACAACCTCCAGAAAATTTAACCCCTGAAGCTGATCTTGAAGAAAGCAACTGGGACGATGAAGATGAGCAAGAAGTAACTGCAACTCTGGATAAACAAACAGAAGCAATGGAGTCTGAAGCAGTTGCAGAAACGAGCAAAGTTAACCCAGAAGAATCAATTGAAAAAGAGACTCCTGAAATGACAGATAGTCTTGAAGAATACGTTGCTGAATTTGAACCTTACATGGCCGATGATGATGCAGAAACCGTGATCGAAGAGTATCAACCCAACACCGAACTATCAGAGTCTAAAGTCACTCAAACAAATGAAGAACAACCCCTAGACATTGAAGATTCTACCTCACAAGTTGCTGATGAAAGTAATCAGGAAATCGAAAAAAAAGATGAAGAAAAATTAAATCAATCCTCAGAGTAAAAAGTTTAATTATTTTTCTTTTGTGACTCTCAACTTTCTGCTTCGTCTACTTCCTCTAAGCTTCCATTGTTCTGACAAAATAATTGAATCGACTCAATTTGTGGAGCAATTTCCCTAAACCAATCCAGATAAATATTTTGTGCTGATGAAGTCTTAATCACGGAATTCACAAAACTCCACCATTCGGGATCATTATTGGGTAAAATGAGTCCATATTCTTCGCAATCAATGGGATTTTTGGGGATCAACCTATAATTTTGACCCAATCTTAAACCTTGTGTTAAGGCTTCCCCAACTAAGAGAATACCATCACTAGCAAAAGCATCTATTTTACCCCCTCGTAATGCTTGTATTCCTCGATATCTTCCTGTTACTCCTTCAAATTTAACTAGGTTTGCTAAAGGGTATTTTTCAGCCATTAATTCCTCGTTAGTAGTATTTCTCAAAACGCCAATATTAACATTTTCTAAACTTCCGTTAAGGTTGAGACTGTTGACTTTTTCACTTCTAATTAATAATTGAGTTCCTGTTAAGAAAAAGGGTTGAGAAAATTGTATTTGATATTCAGGAAGTTCTCGAATAGTATTAGGTCCACATTCGAGATCAACAATGCGATCGCTCACTAATTCAAACCGATTAAATAAGGTTGATTTATATAATTTAATAGCAATCACTTGTTTGTTTAACTTTTGTTTAAGTTTTTCTCTGAGCAGAGCGATAAAATCTAAACACAATCCCTCCAAATCTCCGTTAATATCCCGATAACCAAAGGGTACAGCATCTTCTCGAATACCGACTTTCAATAAGCCGGTTTCCTCAATTTCTTCCAGTATAGTTTCTTCTTGACTATAACTAGGTAAACCACAAGAAAATAATAAAAATAAATTAATAATTGCCCCATAAATCCTAAACTTTTTCATTGCTTTTTTGATTTTTAAATAACAGAATCCCATGAATCTAAAATGTCTTTTAATAACACCTCTTCAATCCAAGTTTTAGCTACAACAGCTAATGGAAGAGCCAATAATAATCCTAATATACCAAAAGTTTGAGCAAAAAAGATTTGTGCCATTAACGTCACCGCAGGGAGTAAAGAAACTTGTTTTGCCATGACAGTAGGCGTTAACCAATAACTTTCAATATTTTGAATAATAAAATACCAAATAAGAATTGCCCAAATTTTCCAAGGATCATCTAATAAAGCCACCATTAAAGGAAAAATGACACTGGTAGCAGGGCCTACATTGGGAATAAAATTGAGTAATCCTGCTAACAAAGCATGAACTAACACTAATTTAACTTGTAATAACCATAAACCTAAACCACTTAAAGTCCCAATAAATAAACAATTAATGGTAACACCTGTTAACCAATTTCCTAACGCCACTTCAGACAGGGTGAGTATTTCTTCTCCTCGTTTACGATAAAAAGAAGGAAATAATTTTAAAAACGAACGACGATATTGTTGAGGACTGATTAACATAGTAATCGTCAAAAAAATAATAAAACATCCTTGTAAAACAAGAAATAAGGAATTAGAAAAAACAGTAAAGAAATTGGCAAAAATTCCTGTTAACAGGGGTTGTAAACGAGCTAATAAATCACTTAAAGAAGGTGGTGGTGGTAACCAATCAAAACGACTTTGTGTTTCTGATAATAAAATCAAATTTGTACGAAGTCTCTCCCAAACAGTGGGTAATAGTCCTAATAATTTTTGAAATTGATCTAGAAAAGGAGGAACCACTAACCAACCAAATAAAAGACTTACGATAATGATAGTAATAACAACGATAACAATACCAAAATTACGGTTAATTTTAAATTCTTCAAGCCATTTAACTAATCGATTTAACGCTGTAGCAAAAACAACCGCCGTAAATACCAGTAACAATACCTGTCGAATTTCCCAAAGAATATAACCAGATATGATTAAACTAGATAAACCAAGCCACTGACCAAGATTCATGGAACGCTCAAAACCCTCATGAGATTTTTTATAGAGTAGCATTTACCTTGTTCTTTAGCTCGTTAAATTGAGATTAAACTCTTAAGAAACACTTATTTTCCAAGGTGTTTCTTAAGAGAATAGCTCAAGCTCCCACTACATTACAGAAACTAGAGCGACATGGCTATTGAGATCAAAACCAGATGGATTTTCGAGAATAGCCAAAGCATGACTTTGACCAGTCACAAATAGTTCGTTAGTGCCAGTGTTAAAGCTCACATCACTGAGACTACTGATGCCAAAGACAGATTGATCAATATTGATCATATCTCCTTCAGCAGCACTAAAGTCTTTAATGATATCGGTTCCATGAGTCTCACTAAAGATGAAAGTATCTGCATCTAAACCACCATACAGAACATCATCACCACTACCTCCTATTAGGGTGTCATTGCCTTCATTGCCTTGTAAAACATCATTGCCATCGTGTTCATAGGTGAAAGGTGTTGCATCATTGGTGCTATTGAAACCCCCATATAAATAATCACCTTTATTGCCACCCTGAATGAGATCATCCCCATACTTCCCAATGAGTGAGTAAGTTCCAGCATCAGGATCATTAGAATATCCACTATAATCTGCGCCTTGAATTAAATCACCTGCAAAACTACCCAGGCCAGTCTCTCGGACAGAATCGTTAGCATCGACTAAGATAGAAGTCTGTTTGAAAGTGGTAATGGTTGAACCATTGTAATCACTTTGGTTTGATGCTTGCATTAAATCGAGAATTAAGTCGCTAAACGCAGCATTATCTAAGCCATAGACTCCTCCGTAGTTATTCTTAATCTTGAGGAAATCTTGGCTTTCATTGATACCACGTCGAATATAAACCATTGCTCCGTCTGCTTCTGATTTCACGCCATAAGAAACAGTAGAATCACCTTCTAGGAAAGGTAAGGCAACGGTATCTACCCCAATCTGAAAATCAGTAATGGTAACAATATCTCGATTGGGTTGATTAAAGTCTACCCAAGAATCAGGATCGTAATTAGGATCTTTGAGGGTATTCTGAATATTTTGGTCTTGCCATTGAGCTTGTTGACCATCAAAATATTGATCAGCAAATGATTCTCCAACTGTTGAGACAGCTACTGAGACAACCGGCCCCCCAGGAAGAGCTTTTGCAGCTTTTCCTGCGATCGCAAAACCAACATTGGCTAACATCCGTTGACGTTCAATTGTCTCACTGGTTGCGGTAATATCGTCAATGAAATCAACAAGCTTTTCTGTATCAAAACTAATGGTAGGAGTCGTGTCTCCTTCTAAACCAATGATGTAGGTGGTGGGGCCATAATTTCCCCCTGTTACCTCATGAATGCCATTATCTAAGCCAGCCGTAGCTGATACGAAAGTGGCTCCGTGAGCAGTGCTAAAGATACTACTAACATTGGGGTTATCATCATGTCTGAAAGCGATTTGATCGAAACCATTAACGGTATCAGTTCCCTGACCTTGACTTTGACCATTGATAGTCCAAATATCTGTATCTTCGTTATAGGAAATGCTGTAATCGCTGACTTTTTCATCATAGACAACAACACTAAGTCCTGTATAACCGTTATCCGTAAAGGAATTATTACTCGTTCCCCCTTGCACCCAGACCTCTTCGATATTGCTTAAGGTATCAGTGCCTAAACCTGTTAAGGAAGTGTTGGTTAGGGTAAAGTTAACATTCCCCTGTTCCGTTAGTAAATCGTAACCGTCTCCGCCATTAATAGTATCCGAACCACTACCACCAGAGATAACATCATCATCAATTCCACCATCAAGGCTATCATTACCACTCCCACCAGAGAGGGTATCCTTACCATCGCCACCCTCAAGGGTATCATTCCCATCTTCACCAGATAGACTATCATTCCCTTTGCGACCCTCAAGAATCTCATTTGCACTACTTCCCTTTATGGTGTCACCACGAGTAGAACCAAGGACTTTTTCGATGTCAGATAAAGTGTCATTACCGATGGAATTCCCTGTTGCTGTTCCTAGGGTAAGGTCAACATTAACAGCATTGCTTTCACTGCTATAGTCAACGGTATCAATACCACTGTGACCATTTAGGGTATCGTTGCCAAGACCACCAATTAAGGTATCATCACCATCATGGCCTCCTAAAACATCATTGCCATCTCCACCATCAAGATAATCATCACCCCCTCGACCTAAAAGCTGATCATCTCCACCTTGTCCATAAAGTCTATCATTCCCACTGGCCAAAGTACCATCGTCATTTTTATCCCCATCTAGATAGTCATCATTTTGACCCCCTTTTAAGGTGTCGTTACCCGCACCTCCGTTTAAGGTATCTTGATTATCCCCACCATCGAGAAAGTCATTGCCGCCTCCTCCAAAGAGACGATCATCTCCACTTTGTCCATAAAGGGTATCATTATCTCCTTGCCCGTAAAGTGAATCTTGCCCTTGTCCACCTTGTAAGGTATCGTTGCCCATACCTCCATTGAGAGTATCACTATCATCTTCACCATCGAGATAATCATTACCAGCGTCACCATTCAGTAAATCATTACCGCCTTGTCCATTAAGATTATCGTCATGATTTCCTCCATAGAGTTGGTCACCACCGCCACCCCCTTTGAGGGTATCGTTATTGTCTCCTCCTTTTAAAGTATCACTATCATCTCCACCATCCAGAAAATCATTGCCAATGTCTCCATCTAGATAATCATTACCACCTTGGCCTTCAAGGGTATCATTACCACCCTCGCCGTAAAGCTTATCACCAGCGGAACCACCTTTGAGGGTGTCATTACCATAACCACCGTATAAGGTATCGTTATCATCTCCGCCATCGAGAAAATCATAACCATAGCCACCCTCTAGATAGTCATTACCACCTTGGCCTTGAAGGGTATCACTACCACCCTCGCCGTAAAGCTTATCACCAGCGGAACCACCTTGAAGGGTATCACGGCCAATACCTCCCTTTAAAGTATCGTTATTGTCTCCACCATCCAGAAAATCATTGCCACTGCCTCCATCAAGCATATCTTCACCGCTTTGCCCATAGAGATCATCATTGTCATCTTCTCCATAAAGGGAGTCCCGACCTCCACCACCTTTGATGGTATCGTCGCCTCCTTGAGCATAGATAGTATTGTTTCCGTTACCGTAGTCTTTGGAGTTGTTGTTGTTGTTGAGTGTTTCAGCCATGTTTATCTGTAATTAAGGGTTTAATGGCAGTTTAAACTAGGTAATTTTGAGAATATAAGGGTAAAATCGACTATTTTTTATTTTTTCAGTGATTTTATGTAAGTAATACCTAAAAATACTTAATAAAGGTGGTTGATAATATTTATAAACAAAAAAAGGAAGAAAGCCAAGCTTCTTCCTCTCATCATTAACTTGTTTGATCAATTAAGATTATCGCAAGGTACCACGAGCATTGGTTCCACTAGACTTGGCAATTTCCTGTTTTAAGACTTCGTAAGCCTTGTCAAATTGAGGATCACCAAAAGCACCAATTTGGTCTCTTTCCTGTTGAAGTTGTTTTCTTTGTTCCTCAGTCAATTCCACCACAATATCAGGTTCAATTCCCTGTTTATTAATATCCCGACCACTGGGTGTTAAATACTTAGCAATGGTGACAGCTAGTCCCGAAGTACCATCTCCTAAGCGTCGAACGGACTGTACTAAACCCTTACCAAAGGTCTTGGTTCCCACTAATGTCGCTCTGTCGTTATCCTGTAAAGCACCTGAGAGAATTTCACTGGCACTAGCAGAACCTCCATCAACCAATATAACCAGAGGTTTATCGGTTAAAGCGCGGTTAGTAGCTCGTTGCGCTTCCATTTCTCCGTTGCGACTAACCGTAGAAACAATCCTTCCTTGGTCAAGCCACATTCGAGCAATTTGTACGCTAGAGTAAAGTAATCCCCCTGGATTAGAGCGCAAGTCTAAGATATAACCATTGACCTTCGCTGCTTCAGCCTCGCGAATGGCATCGCGCATTTCCTCACTCGCATGGGCGCTAAACTGAGTCAAACGAATATAACCCACTTTACCAGTAGGGGTTTCCTTGATTTCAGCTTTAACAGGATGGAGTTCGATGCGCGCTCTGACGATGGGATAATTAATTTCCTGGTTAGTGCGACGAATGGTTAAAGTGACTTTGCTTCCTGGTTTACCGCGAATGAGTTTAACCGCGTCTTCCACTTCCATCCCTTCAGTGGTTTTGCCATCAATTTTGGTAATGACATCTTTAGCTAGAATTCCCGCTTCAAAAGCAGGGGTATCTTCAATGGGAGCAACAACAGTTAATTCTTTAGTTTCTTCATCCTTAGTAATTTGAATACCGACACCGGTTAATTCTCCGGAGGTATCAATTTGCATATTTTTGAACTCTTCGGGATCCATAAAACGGGTGTAGGGATCACCCAATTGTTCTAACATCTCCCGAATGGCTTTATAGGCATCTTCTTTCGTTTTGTAGGTTTTAGAGTCCCCAACATATTCCTGACGAACGGCAAGCCAATCTACTTGGTTAAACGTAGCATCAACATAGGTATCATTAATAACTTGCCAAACTTCGTCGACTAATCTCTTCGGATTATCTTCAAGATAAGCAAAACTACGGGAAAGTCGTAGTCCTGCTCCCGTTACAGCAATGGTGGTTAAAACTGCAGCAGTGGCACCAAGAACTAACCCTTTTTTGTAATTGACCATAAGCTAAGTAGTGTGTTTATGAAACTTCTATAACAGGCGAGTGCTGACTCTAAGGCAGGAACTTGTCTGAATTCTTTTTATTCAGTATATCTTAGACTTTTGTAACTTGAGTGAGTAAACTCATTTTAATGAGTTATTTTTTTGGATAGAGTAAGCCTCCTCCCAATCATAACATTGTCTTCACGGTGATGATAGAAATCTTATGACAGATAGTACCTTAATTCCTGCTGATTCCCTCAAAAATCAACGTCAAAACCTACGCCATCAACGACGTTTAAAAGGATGGCAAGGAGTGTGGCGATTTGTCTTCCTCTGTGGTATGACAGGGGGATTAATCTGGACTGTGAGTTTACCTCATTGGCTCATTCAAGCAAAATCACAAATTAAAATTCTGGGTAATGAGCGACTGGATCAAAAGCAAATTCACACTATGCTCGATCTGACCTATCCTCAACTCATTTGGAAGTTACCTATCCATCAATTGAGGGAAAAATTAGAAAGCCAACCTCCCTTAGAAACCGTCTATATGACTCGTCAGCTATTTCCTGTAGAAGTTACCATTACAGTAAAAGAAAGACAACCCGTCGCTACAGCAACTATGGGACAACAAGCCGGTTTTATTGACGATGAAGGGGTTTGGATTCCTCAATCGTTTTACCAAGATGCCAAAGTTAAGCCATCGGTTCAATTAAAAGTGTTAGGGTTAAGTTCACAAAGTTTAACCTATTGGAAAAGTATTTATCCTTTAATTGTTAGTTCTCCAGTAAAAATTACGGCTATTGATTGGCGTGATCCTAGTAATTTAATTTTACATACAGCTTTAGGAAAGGTTCATTGTGGAACTTATCGCGATCGCGAACAATTTTTGGAGCAACTCCAAGAATTAAGCAAACTACGTCAGTTATCTTCACAAGTGGCAAAAGAACGCATCATTTATATCGATTTATCTCAACCAGACGCTCCTTCAGTACATCTTAAAGATATTCCTTCAAAATAGCAACTATTCACATAGTTAATAGTCAAACCCCAATTATTAATAGATTTATTAACAAGCACCTCGACAACTGAGAACAACAAAAATAGTTTTGAAAATTAGTTGTAAATCATATATAATAGACCATTTTTCTTGATAATTAAGATCCAGTTTAACCACATCTTCAAAATTAGTAATGGTGGAACGTCCATGCACTTGCCATTCCCCTGTTAACCCTGGTTTAACCGCTAATCTTTGCCAATGATAAGCACTATATTGTTTCACTTCATCAGGGGTTGGGGGACGAGTTCCTACTAAACTCATATCCCCCATCAATACGTTCCAAAACTGAGGAAACTCATCTAAACTACTACGCCTTAGAAAGTAGCCAATATTGGTGATTCTTGGATCTTTATTACATTTAAAAAAATGTCCCTTAGCCTCATTTTTAACTAAATGTTGTTGTTGATCTGCATTAATGATCATAGAACGGAACTTCCAAATACGAAAGGGTTTTCCCTGCAAACCACAACGTATTTGACTATAGAAAATGGGTCCGGGATCATCCAATTGGATAGCAATAAAAATAGGAATGGCGACAATAAATGTAAACAACAAGCCCATTATTGCCCCTAAAATGTCAATTAAACGTTTTATTTTACTATAAACAGAACAATGAGCAATACTCTTCTCATGAAGAGAAGGATCACACAGGAAAGGATCTCGATAGCTTCTGGGGGTAAGGTATTTAAAAGTGCTACTCACGATGTTTTAAACCTTATTAGTCTTACCCTTAGTGTTCCTCAGTCACTCTTAAAAATTAACATCACATTATCAAAAATTGCTAACTAGATTAGTAAAATTAACTAATATCAATTTTTTTTAACGATGTACTTTTCCATCCGGCATAGTTGCACCCCGTAAAATGACACCGGCTAAATTAGCACTCATTAACTCAGCCCTGGTTAAATTGGCATTACTCATATTCGCTCCCATGAGGTTTGCCCTAGCAAAAAAAGCCTCCACTAAGTCAGCATCTGTTAAATTAGCCCCTGATAAGTTAGCTCGACTTAAATCCGCATGGTTCATGCGTGTTAAGGTTAAATTAGCTTGATGAAGATTAGCACGGTTGAGGACAGCATGAGTCATGACTGCTCCTCTGGCTGTAATATCGCTCAATTCAGCTTGGGATAATTGGGCCCTAACTAGATTGGTGTTAGTGAGATTCGCTCCGTTTAATTTTGCCCCTGTTAGGTTCGTATCCGTTAGTAAAGCCCCTTTAAGATTAGCATTGGTTAAATCTGCTTTGCGTAAGTCAGCATCTCTTAAATTAACTTCTTTGAGATTAGCCCCCATTAAATTAGCCCGACTCAAATCAACCCCCTTCATATTTGCTCCTTGAAAGTCTGCCCTAGCTAAATTAGCAGCTTGGAGGTTGGTGTAGTAACTTTTTTTTTCCTGACGCATATTTGCTCCCCTCAGACAAGCACCCGTGAGGGTTGCCCCGCTTAAGTCTGCTCCCCGTAAATCAGCAGCGATGAGGTTAGCATCAAGAAAAGTGGCTAACGTAATATCCGTATCTCTTAAATTCGCTCCTTGCAGTAGGGTTCCGTGAAGAGTAGCGTTCCGTAAGTCTGCCCCACTGAGATCGGCTTGAGAGAAATTCGCCCCACTTAAGTTGGCTCCCACAAGATTTGCTTGGGTTAAATTGGCGCGGTTAAAATAGGAGAATAAGAGATTAGCCCCGTGTAAATCCGCTTCATTGAGGATAATTCCGATCAAATCTGCACCCACTAGGTTAATTCCTGGCAGTTTTAGTCCATTAAATAACGTTTCTCCGGCAGAATAACGTTCAATTAGTTCACTGGGTTTCATAGAGACGGAATTACAACTAAGATTATACAAAGGGTTTTACGGCTTCAACAACGGTACTAGCCGTTTGCAGATGGGAGTCGGGATCATGGAGAGATTTCGCCATGTTGTAGAGTTTTCCTTCAATCTCGGTAATAGAACGACCACTTTGAAGAATCTGCTCTACGAGATCATCAAGGGTATAACTTCTCAAAGTCGACCAATCTTGTCCACTGCGGTCCCAGGGATGAAACAGTAGGGAGAATAGCAATATTTTAGCGCGTAATGGATTGGTATATTGCATAATTTCGAGACGAATCTCAAAAATATCATAGGTTGGTTTGGGGGGAGAGGGGACTGGTGTAGCCTGTACCTGTTTTAACTCAGTGACCATTTGTTCTGAGGTGATATCAATCACAGAGGTTTCAAAAGCGGATACAGAAGATGGCTGCATATTTCCATAATTGTCACCATTATTGATGGAAATAATTTGAGTGCTGTAGCTATTAGAACTATTTTGGGAAAGTCTATCTTCTTCTCGCTCTAAATTATCGTATAATCCGCCAACTTGATTGAGAATGACTTTAGAAATAGCGATATATAAATTTTTCTTGTTAATGTTATTAACTAATTTTATAAAGGCTTGTTTGAGGGAATTATAATCAGGATAGATTTCTAAGGTTTCGGTGATTAAGTTTTTTAAGCCATAATGTTGAATACGGTTTAGATCATTTTCCCAACTATTTTTGCTAATGGCATAGATTAATTTGTGAATTCTAGCTGTTTCGGGATGATTGGATAAATTTCTAACCGCTTGTTCTAAGAGAAATGTGCTATTAGAAACATGAGTCTCTGTTGGGTTGGGCGCAACGTCTAGCACTTCTGTTTCTTTATTGAGTTCATGATAGATGGGTCCTAGTTGTTCAACAATCGCTTTAGCTACCCCTGCATAAACTTTAGGACGGTTTAGGGTTTTAACCAATTTATATAAAGAAAGAGTTAATTCTTCTAGGGTTTCTTGTTGTGTAATTAGTTCTTTGACTAAACTTTCCATGGATAACCCATTGAGAATATTGAGATCATTTTCCCAACTTTTTTTACAAATACAAAAAATTAATTTTTTAACTCTGATCGATTCTGGATGATGTTCAAGATTTTGAACAGCTTGGTAAAATGTATCAGATGATAATTGCATAATTACCCCTTAAATAGAAAAAATACTGAGGTGAAGTGGTAGATGGATAGGTTAAGATTTCTCTCTATCTTCAAAAAAATAGTTGATCCTTCATTCTCTATAATACTGTCTATTCTTAAGTTAGAAAACAAACTATAGCAGTTCCCATACTTGTGAGGGTTCGCCGTGAGCGCGACTCCGAACGGTACAAACTTTTCTCGTTTGAGGAGTTCGGGAGTTCAGGAGGGCAGGAGGGCAGGCTTCGCCCGATGCTCCCCAGCAGAAGTTCAGAAGTTGAAGATTATATGAAATGGAAATAAAAATGTTATCAATAAATTTTCTCCCTGCTCCCCTGCGATCTTTTGTAGCAAACATTTAGGGATTTCATATCAGGTGTACCTTATGAGCCTGAGAAACGCTATACTCATATCTTGCACCTTCGATAAAATTTGCTAGTTTGTAAGTGTTTAGGTACCTCGAGCGTTCCCAAGGCGAGGACACCTCGCCGGGGTCGCTCGTCTATCAGCCGTCAGCTACTTGTACTGAGCTACGTCGAAGTATCAGCTTAAAAAGTGGATTTGCAACTCGCTGTGAAACAGAGAGATTATGGGGACTCGAAGAGAGGTGTAGCCTACCAAAAAGCTGAACGCTGAACGCCGATGGCTGAATGCTTACTCTTGAAGAAACTAAATCTCCATAAATAACATCTTTACTACTATAGCTAAAGTTAAGTTATATTCCTATGGGTAACTATCACTCTGATCAACCGATTAAACCTGAGTTTGAACCCCACTTAGAGAATGTCGATCCCTCTGAGGTAGAAACCGTCAATGCTGATATTGTGACGGACTGGCAGGACAATCAAACCAGAGAATCGTCGGAAATTGCCGAAATTGCCATTGTTGACGAAAATGACATTCCTTTGACCCAAGATTGGTTTAACCTTGCCCGTAAATTACGGGGACAAAATCGAGAACTCCTTGATACCATTGTAACCCTAGAACAAGCTTTAGCAGCCTCACGACAACAACTTCAGGACTATCAAGAGCGATCGCGTCACCATAATGTCTTAGTATCTCAACAAACAGCCCAACTTCAAAGTACCCAAGCTGAGAATAGCCATCTCCTTGAACAACTGCAAACCTCTCAAACTCAGCTACAACAACAACAAAGTAACTTAGAAGCACTACAACAACAATTACAAGCTTCTCAAAAAGCTTTTGCTCACTTAGAACGAGAATGCGCTTTACTCAAAGAAGAAACCTTACAGAATAAAAATCAGCTACTCCTTAAGGAACGACAAATTAATGAGCTACAACAACGCCTCCAAAGACAACAACGCTACAGTCTACAGTATAAAGCAGCCTTAGATGAATGTTTAAGTAGTCATGGCAAAAAAATTGACTCTACTCAACTGACCCATAACACAACAATTAATAACAATACTCCTGCTAATATTGTTTCTATTCAACCTTGGTCAAGTTCTATAGAAAAGAACATCGCCCCTAGTTTAACCCCTTCTCAAGTGGATGCTGATGCTTCTAGTGAGTCATCTGATGCTATTGATCAAACCTTAGAAGATTTATTTTCCCTAAACCCCGATCTACAACCTACCTCAGACAATACCTTATCTGTTGTCCAGACTCAGCAGGAAGATCCCCAAGAAGCTCAACCAAAAGAGAATGCAACCACTGAAACACAAGGGCAGACAACTAACGGTTTATTGGTGAGTAGTTCGGTGCCTTTTAGCTTTAGTATTGAGCGTCATCGTCAGGAAGATGCTGCTAGAGAAAAAGTTGACTTACCTTCTTTTTTGCGTCGTCAATAGGGACTCACAACACTGTTCGATTAAGTATCTTAAGGGAAGATTTAATCAGATGAGGGGACTTACGTAAGGTAAGATACCCTAAAAATTAATTTCATCTGCGAATTTTCCACCATCTATTTTGTAATAAGTAAGATAAGCTGAAATTAGATGAGATATTTTATAGATACAATTACCATGAACGTTTTATTGCCTCGTGTTCTGAGAAGTCTTTACCGCAAAGAACCCATTTCTAGTTTTATCCTAGTGGTGGGAGCAGTGGATGCTGTGATGGGAGGTGTTGGCCAAAAATGGTCATTATTTTCCTTTGGCTTATTGATTGTTTCTCTATCCATCATTTTACGTTGGTGGCAAGTCCAAAAAGCCCAACCTATCATTACCAAAGATAAACCCAGACGCTATCTTCCCCCAAGTTCTTCTACGATGCCTTTACCTTTATTAACCCATGATAAATCCCGTCGTTAAGCAAAAAGTTTTGAAAGTAGATACAATAGCCGTAAAAAATTAACCCTAGACATCCCCTATTGTACGATGAAGCATCAGGATAAGCGAAAAAAAGGAGCCACCCCCTTAGGACTCATGTTAGGGATTTTAGTTCTATTGGGTCAAGGTTGGATATTTTCTAGCTCTGCTCAGTTAATTCGCCAACAACGAGAAGCCTTATCAGAGCAGCAAATTAACTACGTGAACTTAGGGATCCGCCTAAAACATCGTTTAGCGGGTCATACAACGCCTATTCGTTCTTTAGCGTTTAGTCCCAATGGGAAAACTCTCATCAGTGGTGGGGGAAGCAATGAACCTTTTTTGAAATTTTGGTCTATTCAAGATGGGGATGAGGTAGATACCCTTCGTAGTCAAAGTTCAGCAATTTTAACCCTAGCCATTTCTCCCAATGGACAAACTTTAATTAGTAGCGGAGAAGATGCAGATCTTCATTTTTGGGTTTGGCCCGATCCAGAGAGTAAAGTTACTTTTTTTGACCACTACAGTTATGTTTTAGATTTAGTAGTGACTCCTGACAGTAAATTGCTCATTACAGGAGCTTTGGATGGTATTCGGGTATGGACCTTAGAACCGGCTCGTTTTCTCTATCAATTGGAAGATTTTGGTACTCCAGCCTATGCTTTAGCTATGCACCCCAATGGATTTTTAGTGGCTAGTGGGGATGATAAGGGAAAGGTAAGATTTTGGAACCTAAGAGATAAAACGATTATCTCAGAATTTTCAGCCCATTCTCAACCGATTTCTGGGTTAGCCATTACTCCTGATCAAAAAATCCTCATTACGGCTAGTTATGATAGCACCATTAAAATTTGGGATTTGGCCAGTGGGAATCTTTTGGATACTTGGAAAGGTCATAAAGGAAAAATCCAGTCTGTTGCTCTTAGTCCTAATGGTAAAATATTGGCTAGTGCTAGTATTGATGGGGTGAGACTGTGGAATGTAGAAACAGGGCGATTATTGCGCCATTTCACCGATCACACTGATTGGGTTAATGTAGTCGCTTTTAGTCCAGATGGACAGTATTTGGCTTCTGGAGGGTTTGATAAAGTGGTCAACCTTTGGGAGATTTCTCCTGGTTTTTACCAATCATTACAGTTACCCAGGTCTTCAAGATAAATTATTGCTGTTAGATGGCTCAAGATCAAAAACACCCTCAAGAACAACGCGATCGCCTGATTGTTAATGAGTTATTAATGGCTGATCCTGATGATCACAACTTAGCAGAATTAGCCAGACTTCGTATTCGTTATACTAATTTTCCTGGGGCGCGACAATTAAGTCAAGATTTAGATTTAATTTTAGAACAATGGGAGTTAACAGAAGGAGAATTATTTGACAAAACCCGTCAACTTCATGAAAAAGGAAAGGTTTATAAACGTTCTTCTAATGAAGATGTACAAGATTGGACTTAGTTTTGTTGAAAATAAATAGAGACTTAATTAAGAGGTTAGAGTGGTTACTTTTCTTTTGTTAAACGGATGCTATTATTATTAGTAGTGTGCCGTTGATAGCAGTTTTCATTTGCATAGATTATAAACTTTCTAGCTTTGAGGCAGGAAACAGGAGCTAAATTTTAGGTTGTTCCATTCAATTGAAAATCGGTATGAGTTAGCGAATGGTTAAGTTTGAGCATCGGTTGGCACTATTGGAAGCTAAAGAAAAGTTTAGTGGAATAGAGTAAGCCATGACAGGTATTAAGACTATCAAAATCTTTCTAGCCTCTTCTTCGGAATTGAAAGAGGATCGAGAACAGTTTGAGATTTTTATCAACCGCAAAAATAAAGAATATATTAAACAGGGTATATTCTTGGAGTTGGTGACCTGGGACGATTTTCTTGATGCCATGTCAGCTACTCGTTTACAAGATGAATATAATAAAGCCATTAAAAGATGAGATCAATACGATGGGACAAGGCACAAAGGAAGAAAAATTTCAGATTATAAAGAGAGTAACTGCTCGGTATTGATTCCCATGTAGTGGAAATTTTATAAACTGTTAGCAACTTGAGCATTATAATGGTGGATAAAGTACCAAATGGCTCCGATATAATTTTTCAGTTTTTTTGAAAACGATAAAGTTTTTCGTACTAAGTGAGAGATTCTTTGATGAAAGATATTATTGAATCGTTCAATATGATAGGAGAATAAAACAATAATGAAAGGAATACAATTTATTGTCGATGATCAAGGGGAAAAAACGGCGGTTGTTATTGACTTAAAACAATGGGGTCAACTCTGGGATCAATTTTATCAGATGTTATTAACTCATTCTCCTAATAATGAGGAGTGGTTACAAGCATCTTCGGTGCAAGAAAAACTAGATCAAGCTTTAGAATGGAATGCTAAACATCCCCCACAAATTTCAGATTTAGAAGCTTTAGAAAGAGAATTAAAAGGTGATGAGTAAAATTTTGCTTGATCTTAATAATCCCGTTTTTCAACAAGATTTATTTAATCTCCAAAAAGCAGAAGCATTATAGCATTTCCTGGACTCATGAGGTACACCTAATATTCAACTCCTGAACTCCCGAACTCCTAACTCCTAACTCCTAGAACTAGAAGAGTTTGTACCTCACAAGTATGGGAACTGCTATAGCAACCTTAAAAACTTTTAGAAAAATCTCGTCATGATTCAGCGTATCAATAAAAAAAGCAGCACCTAAAAACAGTGCTGCTCAAACAAGTTAGATGAAAGTTAAAACTCTAGACTAAAGTAGCCATTTTAATCTCATTTGTGCTTAAAATTTGTTGGAGTTCATCAGAGTCAACGGTTTCTTTTTCCACTAACATATCTGCTAACTTATCCAAGATGTGACGGTTGCTTTCTAAAACGTCTTTAGCGCGTGTATAAGCAGTGTCAACCAGTTCACGAACTTCCTCATCAATAGTAGAAGCGGTTTCATTGGAAAAGTCCCGATCAGAGGCAATATCACGACCTAAGAAGACATTTCCGTTTTGCCGTCCCAAGGCCACAGGGCCTAAGCGATCGCTCATACCAAACCGTGTTACCATTTGACGAGCAACTCTGGCTACCTGTTGTAAGTCGTTAGAAGCACCGGTGGTCACTTCTTCTTCCCCGAAGATGATTTCTTCAGCTACACGGCCACCTAACGCCACAGCCATTTGATTTTGCAAGTAAGAACGAGAGTATAGTCCAGACTCCATGCGATCTTCACTGGGGGTAAACCAGGTTAACCCACCGGCGCGACCACGGGGAATAATGCTGATTTTTTGGACAGGATCGTAGTCTGGCATCAAAGCACCCACCAAAGCGTGTCCTGCTTCATGGTAAGCCACCAAGGTCTTACGCTTCTCACTCATAACCCGATTTTTCTTTTCAGGCCCAGCTAAAACGCGATCAATGGCATCGTTGACCTCATCCATGGAAATTTCGGTTAAGTTACGACGAGCAGCTAAAATAGCAGCCTCGTTTAACAGGTTAGAGAGATCAGCACCGGTAAACCCAGGGGTACGACGGGCAATTTTATCGAGATCCACGTCTTTAGAAAGGGTTTTACCACGGGCATGAACTTTGAGAATTTCTTGACGGCCTGCATAGTCAGGGCGATCAACCACCACTTGGCGGTCAAAACGACCTGGACGTAATAAAGCAGCGTCTAAAACATCGGGACGGTTGGTTGCAGCAATAATGATGATGCCGGTATTGCCTTCAAACCCATCCATTTCGGTTAACAGTTGGTTGAGGGTTTGTTCCCGTTCATCGTTACCACCCCCTAAACCAGCACCCCGTTGACGACCTACTGCGTCGATCTCATCGATGAAGACGATACAAGGGGCGTTCGCTTTGGCCTGTTCAAATAGGTCGCGCACACGAGACGCACCTACACCAACGAACATTTCTACGAATTCTGAACCAGAAATGCTGAAGAAGGGTACACCAGCTTCTCCTGCTACTGCCCTTGCAAGAAGGGTTTTACCGGTTCCAGGAGGCCCTACTAAAAGAACCCCTTTGGGAATTTTGGCACCAATAGCAGTGAAGCGATCGGCATTTTTGAGGAAGTCTACAACTTCAGTTAATTCTAATTTAGCCTGTTCGATGCCAGCCACATCTCCAAAGGTAACTTGGGTTTGGGGTTCCATTTGTACCCTTGCCTTTGATTTACCAAAGTTCATGGCTTGGGAACCCGGTCCACTTTGGGCCCGTCGCAACAAGAAGAATAATCCTACTAACAAGAGGATGGGTAGGAATAAGCTACTGGCAACTCGGAACCAAATTCCTTCATCACTTTGGGGCTGAACGGCAATGTCAACCTTATGTTCAGATAATATATTGATTAAATCGGGATCATTAGGTAAATTAACCAGTAACGGTGCGCCTCCGTCGGGGTTAGGCACTCTAGCTTGTGTGCGATCGGAGCTTAAGGTAACTCGGTCTATTTTGTTACTTTCTACGCGCTCAATAAACTCGCTATAGGTTAAACTTTCCCGACTTTGAGTGTTATTGTTATCCAGAAAGGCAGATGCTAAGGCTAATACAACAATCAATAAGAGTGCGTATAGTCCGGCATTACGCCATTTTTTGTTATTTTTGTTCACGCTGTCGGCCTCTTCTTAAACTAATGGTGAAGATAGGGTTAACTTCAATATATCAAGGTTAATGATCTAACCAGATAATAACGCCTGACGATACAGGTATGGTTTCTTGAATAGAAACACTTGTTAACTTATGTTAACGTTTCTCAGGAACGATTGGCTAGGAATTTTTTGATTAATTGAATTAATGTGCTTATGTGAGATGGGAATAAAGAATGCTACTTTTTGCTAAGTATTATCAATAATTCCTGATTAAATATTAAATAATAAAAAAATAGGGGAATCGTTTCTTGCGTTGCTGAACGATTCCACCTGCCGATCCATCCTTGAGAGGAGAACACTTATTGATTTCATCATAGGTTTATTAATAATTTTTGTCAATAGAGTTGAGAGTAATTGTCAATAATTACAGACATTTCCCGTTTCTTAGTTCTTTTGAATTCCTTGGAGGCGATCGCCTGATCGAACAGGGTGTACGGTATGGAGTGTGAGGTGTAGGGGATTCCACTCCTTTTGCTACAGTAGTAAATTCTTGAGATTATTAAGGGTTGAAAAAACTAAACTGTTGTCCAATTTCCCGAGATAGCTAAGGTTAACCCTGGAGAATAAATGTTAACAAACATCGTTTTGCGATCGGGAGAAAAACAAACACCAGCAAATTCGCTGTTATTATAAGCATTACGAGCTAGTTTATAATATTGACCTTGGGGGGTAACACCAATTAAAAATTGCTCTCCCATTCCATCTTCACAAACGATCAAATCACCAAAGGGGGACATAATTAAGTTATCAGGATAATCTAATATTTCTGCTCCAGGAGATTCAACAAATAAAGAGATGGTCTCTTTAATAGGATTATAACAAAAAATTTGACCTTTTTCTGCATTTCCTCCACTGGTACAAGTAAAATAAAATTCACCGTTTGCTAAACAAATTCCTTCCCCTCGTCTAAAAATTGCAGCACCTTTTTCTTGTGCTTCATAACGTACAGTATCCTCATCAGGATCAACCGTTTCAAGCTTTACCCATTTTACAGATTTTGGTTCATTAATTGGATAATTTTTACTGGTATTAACCTTTGGCATTCCTTCAATTACTAATGCTTCTAGAATTCCCCCTGCTTGTAATTTTTGGGGTTGATATGGACGAAAGCGATAAAAACAACTATCATTTTGATCTTCTGTTTGGTAAATGTAATCTGTTTTTGGATCTACTGCGATCGCCTCGTGGCGAAATCTTCCCATATCAATTAGAGGACTTGGTTTCGTTATTTTTCCCTGAGAAGGAACTTCAAAATTATAGCCATGTTTTTTGATAATTGGGTGAGAATTATTTGAAGACTTAATCGCTGAAATAGAGGTATCTTCCTCACAACTAATCCAAGAATTCCAAGGGGTTTTTCCTCCTGAACAATTGCGATTGGTTCCTGCTAAGGAGACAAATTCTTTATCTAAAGTTAGATCTTGATTAACAATTAAAGTTGTGGTTCCTCCTTGAGAAAGAGAGTCATATTTATAGTCTGGTAACGTATTAATTCCGTAGGGTGCATTAGGACTTAGTTCATGATTACGCACTAAAATTGTTTGTTGATTTTTACCAGGAAATGCAGCCATTCCATCGAAAGCGGGAGGGATAATATTACCATCATCGAGAGATTTTCCTCCGTAGGAAATCACTTGATATTGCCATCCTTTAGGAAGATCTATAATACCATTAGGATCGCGGATAAGTTGACCAAATTTATTACTATGTGTGGCTTTTCCATTGGCGACACGAAGATAATAATTTTTCAAAGAATTAGCAGCAATAATACTCGTAAAACTCAGACCAGTTAAAGTAATAAAATTTCTTCTAGATAGAGGCATGATAATCTATTTTTTTATGTTTGTATGAGTTTTAATATTATGTTTAATATCATACCTTAAACGCTCAACTTCTTCAATGGCACGATCAACCAATTCAGGAATTTTATAATTAGATAAATCTTTGTAATAAATTTATAGTTATTTCTCTATTAATCATGATAAGCTAAATAAGCTAAAAAGATAAGTTAAATATTTCTAAGCTATTTGTAGGTATTATGACTTCTATTAATGAGCAACTAACCCAAAAATTTCAGGAAGCTTTAGGGAAGTCCTTTGGTGAAGATTTCACAGAGGTTGATCCCCAAGTAACAACTGCTAGAGATCTCAGACATGGAGATTATCAGGCAAATATTGCCCTTCCTTTAGCTAAAAAATTAGGAAAGAACCCCAGAGAAATTGCTCAAATTATTGTTAATAATTTATCTTTAGAGGATATGTGTGAGCCTCCCAGTATTGGAGGTCCTGGGTTTATTAATTTAAAGTTGAAACCAAGTTATTTAGAAACTCAACTAAAATCCTTATATCAAGATCAGCATTTAGGGATTGAAAAAATTGGCAATTCTTCCAAGGTTATTGTTGATTTTTCTAGTCCCAATATTGCTAAAGAAATGCACGTTGGTCATTTACGTTCTACAATTATTGGTGATTGTATTGCCCGTACTTTAGAATTTTTAGGTTATGACGTTTTAAGACTGAATCATGTAGGAGATTGGGGGACACAGTTTGGGATGTTAATTACCTACTTAAAAGAAGTGTATCCTGATGCTTTAACCCAAGCAGATGCTTTAGAAATTGGTGATTTAGTCAACTTTTATAAACAGGCAAAAAAAAGATTTGATGAAGATGATGAATTTCAAGAAGCAGCTAGAGAAGCAGTTGTCAAACTACAATCAGGAGACGAAAAAAGTCTTAAAGCTTGGCAATTACTTTGCGATCAATCTCGCCGTGAATTTCAAAAAATTTATGATCGCTTAGATGTTAACTTAACAGAAAGAGGAGAATCTTTTTATAACCCTTATTTAGACGATGTTATTAAAGCATTAGATGAACAAGGAATCCTACAAAAAGATCAAGGAGCGCAATGTGTTTTCTTAGATGGATTTACTAATAAATCAGGTGATCCTTTACCTTTAATTGTCCAGAAATCTGACGGTGGATATAACTATGCAACAACAGATTTAGCTGCATTAAGATACCGTATTAAAGAAGACGAAGCCAAACAAATTATTTATGTTACTGATGCTGGACAATCTAATCATTTTGCTCAAGTTTTTCAAGTTGCCAAAAAAGCCAATTTTTTACCTGACACAGTAGAAGTTACTCATGTACCCTTTGGGTTAGTTAAAGGAGAAGATGGGAAAAAATTAAAAACTCGTTCAGGGGAAACCATTAAACTCAAAGACTTATTAGATGAAGCCATTAATTATGCTCGTAAAGATTTAGAAAATCGCTTACAATCAGAAGATAGAAAAGAATCAGAAGACTTTATCAATCATGTGGCTAAAATAGTGGGTATTAGTGCTGTCAAATATGCTGATTTGAGTCAAAATCGTATCAGTGATTATATATTTAGTTATGATAAGATGTTAGCCCTACAAGGAAATACAGCCCCTTATATGTTGTATGCTTATGCTAGAATTCAAAGTATTAGCAGAGAGGGAAATATTGATTATGAAAACTTAGGAGAAAATATACAAATTATTTTGGGGGAGGAAACTGAGATAGAACTAGGAAAATATTTATTACAACTGAGTGAAACCATTAAAGAAGTAGAGAAAACCTTACTTCCTAATCGTCTTTGTGATTATTTATATGAACTTAGTAAAAAATTCAATCGTTTTTACGAAAATTGTCCTGTTTTAAAGTCAGAGGAACCTTTAAGAACATCCCGTTTACTATTATGTGATTTAACAGCAAGAACCCTAAAATTAGGATTATCTTTATTAGGGATTTCTGTTTTAGAAAGAATGTAAAATGTAAGTTGTTTGCTCCGAATGATTGGTTAACTTTATCATCAAACCGAACTAAGGTTAACTAAAGGAGTAGATATGGACTATATTGTGGAATATAGCTGTTTTCAGATCAATAGACTAACCAGGAAAATAAAAATTCCCCCCACACTTCCCACACTCCCCACATTCAACTAACTAAAATTTTGATACACCCAATTGAAAACCGCTATAATCTCGCAGAGCATCTCTGCAATATTTTAGGTGATGTTTAAACAGATATGGATTTCTTTAATAGTCCCATTTTAGCTAAACTATCTTCTCCCCGTTTGGGATCTAGCTCTTGTACTAACTCAATCAATTGAGTATAGTCAATACTATCTAAATTGCTAGTTTCACCAGCACGACAGTCTATATAAACTTCTTCTGCTTGAGCAAATTGAATTTGCTCTAATACTGACCTCCAAACTTCTAATTCTTTGTCAGCAAACCAATACAAAGGTTTAGGGAGAATTTCAATAAAGAATTCTTTTTGCTCTTGGGTTAATTCTGAGTATATGCACTGCACTAAATTCTTGAAAATGCAGCTATGAGCATCTTCATCTCGACGATGAGCTTCTACTACAGCCCGGTTGAAAGGCTGAATCGTTTTGTCAGTGGATAGAAGTTTTAAATAGTCACTAACAAAGACTTCAGACACAACAGAAGTTGCCAGTTTAACCAGCATTTTCTGCCACTCTTCTTGATATAAATCTTGCTCTCTTCTCATACCAAGAATGAGGTTAAATTCAGGAGATTTTAGAGGCTGTAAACCTCTCTGCTTACTGGTAATGACACCAGCTTTGGTCACTAATTGAACATGATAAGATTCATCAACTAAAACATCAGTTGCGACTTCTTGAATTGCACTCTCAGTTACTCCAGGATAACGATGGTAGATAATATCCTCACAAACAGGATTAACCACTTTTAACTCAACTCCAATGGTCTTCCAATTGTACATCAACCAACCACAAGATAAGATTTTATCTTTAGTTTCTTGAGAAGACGCTAAGAAAGCAGGATGGTCTTTAAAAGGTAGTAAGTCAATGCGAAAATCTGGTCGACTATCGTCAAGTAAAAGGGCTGCATTGAGTTCTTTTTTCTTGACTTCGGAACGCTTTTCCCAAACCTGACTAATTCTAGAAAGTAAAGTATGGCACTGAGAAATGGTTTGCATCTTCAATTGCTCCTATTTTAGGAGGTAAATAGTCAATTACTCACAAATCGATTAACTTTAATCAAAGTTACAGTTAGGGAACAACTTACTGATATATTCATCCACGTTTCCTAATCGTAGGTTTTTTAGCTATTTTTTGTATTCACCCAAAAGGATTATCTCGATGGGTGATTAAAACAGAATTTGTCACAATAAATCTTAAGATAATCTTTGATGTTATGGCATTTCTCGGACTCATGAACCTCACGGCGAACCCTCACAAGTATGGGAACTGCTATATCATACACAAAATTAAAATCATTTATTTACAATTTGGATTGTAATCACGATCTATAATCGAGGAGAATTTACCTTGCATATGAGGATGCTAAAAAATCATGAATAGTCTTTATGAAAGACTGGGAGGAAAGCCTGCTGTTGATCTGGCTGTAAATAAGTTTTATGAAAAGGTCTTAGCCGATGATCGAGTTAAGCACTTTTTTGCTAATACTGATATGAATAAACAGAGACAACATCAGAAAGATTTTATGACTTATGCTTTCGGAGGAGCTAAACAATGGGATGGAAAATCTATGAGGAAAGCTCATCAAGCACTTGTTGAGGATATGGGATTGACGGATAGTCATTTTGATGCAATTGCTGAGGATTTAGTGGCGACTCTCGTTGAAATTAATGTTCCTCAAGAATTGATCGATGAAGTTGTACAAATTGTTGGTTCTTCTGCACATCGTAATGAGGTTTTAAACCGTTAATTTTTCAGCTTTTCAATGAATTTATAGCAGTCAAACTAAATATTAGAATTTTTTACTCTTCGCTATTTTCTAGTTCCCTATTCCCTTCATCTCAAACATGATGTCTCAATCCATGTTTCGACTGCTATCTTGAGTGCAAAAAGAGGACTCCCGATGAGCGCGATAGCTTAACGGTGAGATGACTCGCGCGTTCCCAAGGCGAGGAAACCTCGCCGGGGTCGCTCGTCTTTTTGCCAACAAATAAACCGACCAACGGGAGACGACTGAATTCAGTTTTGTGTTAAAATTGAAAGGCCAACGCACCCAATTGTGCCTAGAGTAGCAAAATTGGTGGTTCTCGCCAGACAAAATGCGTGGGCCTAGGTAAAATACCTGAGAACAGGGGCGACATAGTTTGTGAAAGAGAAATCGAAACATAATCCAAGTTTTTTGTTGTCTGCTGTCGGGCAGTCAGTGGACTTTAAACAAATGCTTGTGGAGGGGAATCTGGACGGGGTTTTAAGTCAGTGATGACTTAGGACTAGGCAAACCCTATGAAACAAGAATCTCCCGTCACAGCGTAGCTTGACGGCGAGAGTGTCAAAGTCTGACCATTAAGTAACAATATAGCGTAGTATATAGGGGTAAATAGTAATTAAACGGACAAAGTGTATCTAACCCCTAAGCAAGTACAAGAAAAATTTGGCTATCATC
>JAAUYD010115333.1_pt1 | contig 25397 bp, 21 predicted proteins | sample 7278101 | NCBI WGS metagenome assembly JAAUYD01 (sample SAMN14350128, study PRJNA611818) | marine sediment metagenome | isolation source: surface marine sediment (0.6m) | place: French Polynesia: Moorea | collected 2018-08
CCATGGCGCGCTCAGGAGGCGGTGGCGGAGGTCGCGTCGTCGAGGACCGGCTCGCCGCTTCGGGCAGAGGCCTCTTCCGCCAGCTCCTCGAAGGAGGCCTGCACCGCGCGCACGAACTCGTGGAGGTCGGGGACCAGATCCCAGTCCGCCGTGAACCCCCAGTACAGGGTGCCGGAGTAGCTGAACAGCGCGACGCCGAGCGCCTGCTCGGGCAGCAGGTTGACCACCGGATAGCAGGTGAGCAGGCGCCCCCCGAGCAGGTAGAGGGGCATCTGGGGCCCCGGCACGTTGGTCACCACCAGGTTGTAGGGGCGCCCGCGCATCGCGCCGCGCACGGCCAGCGACAGCAGCGTGGCGCTCGTCCACTCGCTCACGGCGGCCAACACCTCGCCGCCCAATGCCTGACGCGACTCCTTCAGGCTCCCCATGGTCTCGCGCACCTTCTGCAGGCGGACGAAGGCCTCGGGCTCGTTCACCGGGAGATCGGCCATCAGCAGCGCGATGCGATTCCCGAGCGTTCCGCGCTCGTCGTGGTTGCGCACGCTCACGGGCACGTTGGCGCGGATCCGCAGGCGATCGGGGTCGATGCGACGCAGCTCGAAGAAGCGGCGCAGCGCGCCGGCCACCGTCGCGAGCACCACGTCGTTGACCGTCCCGCCGAGAGCGCGCTTCACGGACTTGACCTGCTCGAGGTCCATGTCCATCCAGTCGAAGCGGCGGTGGGGACCGAGCGGCTGGTTGAGCGGCGTCGCCGACGCTCCCTGGAAGCTCGCGGCCAGCGTCTCGCCGATCGCCGCCGCCCCCTCGCGGACGCGGTCCAGCACGTCGCGGGGCTCGCCGAAGACCTCGGGCGCGCGGCCCAGGGCGTCGATCCAGGAGCCGGCACGGCGCGCGATCTCGGTGGTGGCGAGGTCGAAGCCGCCCGGGACACTGCGCGGCGCCCACTCGGGGCCGGGCACGATCTCATCGGTGGGCTCGGGCGTGAGCAGCGCCCCGAGCAGGTCGACGCCCGAGATGCCGTCGATCATGCAGTGGTGGACCTTGCTCACGATCGCGCAGCGGTCGCCCTCGAGCCCCTCCACGAACCACAGCTCCCAGAGCGGGCGACTGCGATCCAGCGGCTGGGAGAGCAGCCGGCCGGTCAGCCGCTTGAGCTGTCGCTCGTCGCCGGGTCGCGGCAACGCCGAGTGGCGCACGTGGTATTCGATGCGGAAGTGCGGATCGTCGACCCAGACCGGGTGGTTCTCGATCGGGATCTTCGAGAGCCGCTGGCGATAGCGCGGCAGCAAGTGCAGCCGCGACTCCACGTAGTCGCGGATGCGATCGATGTCGACGCCGCCATGCTCGGCGAGCAGCGGCCGCGCATCGAAGATCGTGGTGGCGGCGATGTGTTGGTGGAGGGACGGCTCCTCGAGATCGAGGAAGGTGGCGTCCTGGGCGCTCAGGCGTTCGTAGGCGGCGTCGACCATCGCGCCGCCATCATACCCGACCCACCCGGCCGCTGGCCGGGACCTCGCTCCGACTCTGGACCCAGCTGGCCAGCCCCACCACCACGGCGTTGATCACCAGGCCGATCACGCCGACGTGGATGCCCTCCACCCGCTTCCACCCGAAGAGCGCGGCGCCCGCCGCGACGAGCGTGCCCGCCACCAGCCCGAGCAGAACGGGCCCGGCGCGAAGACCCCGCCAGTGGAGGGCGAGCAGGAATGCGGGCGCGCACTGGATCAGGAGCTCCATCTTGAGCTCGATCAGGCGCCACAGGGTGAACCGGGGGTTCAGCGCGACCAGCACGGCCAGGCCCATCACCACCATGGCGATGCGCTTGCCGAGGCGGGTCGTCCCCTCGTCCTCTCGCGAGCGGCCCACGACGTCGAGGGCGAGGATGGAGCCGAGCGAGAGCAGCACCGAGTCCGCCGTCGACATGATCGCGGCCAGCGCGCCGATGAAGACGACCACCGCGAGCGCCGCGGCGGCCGGACCCGTGGCGGCCCACTCGCCGAGCAGCCGGGGCATCACCGTGTCCGCCTCGATCGTCCCCAGGGCCTCGAAGCGCGGAATCGCCGCGAGCCCGATCAGCGTGACGACCAGGGTCGTAGTCAGCGGCATGAAGCCCATCAGCGCGAACGCCCGCCCCAGGGTGCGCCCGGTGCGCGCGGCGTAGATGCGCTGGATCGCCTGGGGGTAGAGGATGCTCGCCACCCCCATCAGCACCACGGTGCTGGCCCAGTTGGTGCGCTCCACGCGCCCGGGGACCGCGACGGCGTCGGGCCGAGCCCGCGCGATCGCATCGGTCACCGCCGCGAGCCCGCCCGCCTCACCGAGGATCCAGGCCAGGAGGGTGCCGAGGCCGGCCAGCATCAAGACGCCCTGGGCGGCGTCGGTCCAGGCGACGGCGCGCATGCCGCCGACCGTCTCGTAGAAGAGGATCATCGACGCCATGCCGACGACGCCGACGGCATAGGGGATGGCGCCGCCGGTGACCTCGGACGTGACGTGGCCGAGTGCCATGAGCTGGGCCAGCAGGAAGTTCGCGAGGGCGACCGTCATCAGGAGCCCGACGCCGACGCGCACCCCTTCGCCGAACGGCTCATCGCCGAAGCGGTGGCGCACCCAGTCGCCCGGCGTGACGAAGCGGTTCTGCACCGCGATCGGCCGCAACCGCGGAACCAGGAGGTGGAAGCCCACGATGATCGACATCATGAAGCCGGTGGCCATCACCCAGGAGAAGCCGCGACGGTAGGCCTCGCCCGGATATCCGAGCAGCGAGTTGCCGCTGTAGGCCGTGGCGTAGAGGGTGAGGAAGACGACGAATAGGCCGAGCCCGCGATTCGCGAGGAAGTGATCAGCCGGCGACGCATCCTGGCGCGCGCGCCGCGCGACACCGGCGACGACCACCAGGGCGAGCAGGTAGAGCCCGAGGCCCACGAGGCCGAGCTGGGAGAAGCTCATCCTCCGCCTCCGGAGTCGTCCGGTGCGTCGTCGTCCACGTCGGTCAGCAGCCACGCGGCGGCGTTCAGGATCGCGACGCCCACGTAACAGACGACCGCGACGGCCGCCCAGTCCGGGAGCCCGAGCCAGTGCTCCGGCGCGGCCCCGCCCTCCCGATACCAGGGGATCGACACCGCGTAGAGGACCGCGATGGCGACGAGGAGCCCACGACGGAGCCTCTGGCGGGACGTCGGCGAGCGCTCCATGGCGGAGGGTGTATCTCGCTCGGCGCGGGAACGCCCGTCCCGGCGAGAGGACCGGCTTGGAAGCCGTGGCTCAGAAGAGCGTCAGCTGGGGCTCGACCTCCGGGACGAGGCAGTCGGGCGCATCGTGCTTGACGTCGTTCACGCGCGTGCTGGCCGGGTGGAGCTCGAGCTCGTCCGCCAGCCGGCACGTCAACCCGTCGAGCACCGCGTCGCCGTCCACCTCCTCGCGGTCGAGCCAGCGGGCGTGGTGCGCCGGATCCGGAATCAGCGGCATCCGATCGTGGATCGCGGAGATCGCCTCGGTGGCCTCGGTCGTCAGGATCGTGCACGACTGCAGGGTCTGACCCCCGGGCCCTTCCCAGGACTCGTAGAGCCCCGCCATGGCGAACAGCCCACCATCGGGCAGCCGGATGTGGCGCGGCACTCGGCTGGCCCGCGGGCCCGTCCACTCGTAGAAGCCGTCGGCCGGCACGAGACAGCGGCGGCGTTTCAGCGCATCCCGGAACGCGGGCCGGGTCGCCGCGCTCTCGACCCGCGCGTTGATCATCCGGGCGGCGTCCTCGGCGTGATCGGACCAACGTGGCACGAGCCCCCAGTGACGCGCCTCGAACACACGCCGCCCCTCGGAGTTCCGGCGCAGGGTCAGGATCGGCTGGGTCGGCGCCCGGTTGAAGCGCCCGGTCGTGGCCTCGAGCGCTTCGCGCTCGCCCTCGGAGGCGGCCTCGAGGTCGAGCCCGAAGTGCTCGGCGACCTCGGACGCGGATCGGCTCAGCGTGAAGCGGCCACACATGGCGGCGGCTAAGGTAGCCGCCCACATGTCCGCCTCGCCCGACGCCCGGCCCGAAGACGACGCCTCGCCGCCGCTCCCGATCCTCTCGATCCGCGCCGCGCTCGGCGGCATGCTGATGGGTCTGGCCAACCTGGTCCCGGGCATCTCGGGCGGCACGATGCTGCTCGCGGCCGGCGTGTACCCGCGCTTCATCCGCGCGATCGCCGAGCTCACGACGCTCCACTTCCGGCTCCCTTCGATGGTGCTGCTCGGCGTCGTCGCGGGCTCCGCGTTCCTCGCCATCCTGCTGTTGGCCGGCCCGACGCGGACGCTCGTCGTCGAGCAGCGCTGGATCATGTACAGCCTCTTCATCGGGCTCACCTTCGGCGGCGTGCCGCTCGTGTGGCGCATGGCCCGACCCTTCCGGCCCTCCGTCGCGGGCGGCGCGCTCATCGGGTTCGGGCTGATGCTCGCCATGGCGCTGATCCCGAGTGGAGACGGCCAGGGCGACGGACCCCAGACCTTCCTGCTCGGGCTGTCGGGCATGGCGGGCGCCGGTGCCATGATCCTTCCCGGGGTGAGCGGCGGCTATCTGCTGCTGCTGCTCGGCCAGTACCTCACGATCCTCGGCGCAGTGGACAAGCTCAAGCAGGCGTTGCTCGGCGACGGCGGGCTCGACATGGGCTTGTTCGGCGAGGCGTTGGCCGTCGTGGTGCCCGTGGGCATCGGCGTCGTGGTCGGGGTGGTGGTGATCAGCAACCTCTTGAAGCTCGCCCTCGATCGCTTTCCGAAGCCGACCCTCGGCGCCCTCCTGGGTCTGCTCTTCGGTGCCGTCGTCGGCCTGTGGCCCTTCGCCGAGGGCGTGCCGCCGGAGCCGGGGGAGACCATCAAGGGACGCGTCGTCACGGCCGAGAGCGTGGCCGAGATCGACCCCGAGGACTGGCCCGTCGAGCGTTTCACGCCGAGCGGCCTCCAGGTCGCCTCGGCCCTCGGGCTGATCCTCCTCGGATTCGGGATCACCCAGCTGATCGATCGCGTCGGGGGCGGCGAAGCCGACGCGCCCTAGGGCCCGCGGAACACCCGGCGCCGCCGCCGGGCGCCCGGGCCAGGTCCGGGCGGTGCCCGGGCCACGCCCGGGCCCGAGGGGCGTGCGGGCCGCCAGAAGGCCCTCGAAGGGAAGCGCGCTACCCATCGCGCTCGTTCGGGCACGTCCCCCGAGCCGGCAGCTCTCGTGCAGCCGTCGCTGCAAGGGACCGCCGCGCCTCCCGAAGCGCGCCCACCGGCAACTCGGCGCACGCTTCGCACGCTTCTTGCAGCTCCCCACACCGGGAAGGTGGATGCCAGACCTCGTTTCGAGGAGGGATCCCCATGCGAAGCTCGCGAACGCCGCTCCGGCTGATCGCCGCCGCCGGCCTGTGCCTGGCCGTCGGATGTGCCTCCGGCAAGCAGGTGGTGCAGACCGATCGGGAGCCGGTCACCGACCTCGGCGTCGGCGCCACCGTCATCATGCCCGGCCAGTCGATTCCGATGGGCCGCTTCGGCGGGCCCGGCACCGGCAACCTGAGCTCGATCGGCGGTGCCAGCCAGCAGATCGACCAGCGCAACGTCACGAACCAGGAAGGCGGCGTGGACACGCTGACCGAGGCGGCGCGCGAGGTCTCGAAGGACGAGAACGGCGAGACGCCGCTCTGGCAGAAGGCGGCGGCCGCCCCCTTCGTGGCCGCGGCCTACCCGTTCATGAAGCTGAACGAGGCCATGCAGGGAAGCTCCGAGAAGGGCTCCTCGCGCACGGGCGGAAGCGGCAGCCAGCAGAGCGGCCAGGGCGGTGGCTCGCAGAGCACCCGCTCCTCCGGCGCGCCCGCCGGCGGGCAGGCGGGAGGCACGATTCCCGGACAGGCCACGGCCAGCCAGATCCCGCCCCAGGCCGCTCCGGCCCCGCGCCCGGCGGATCCCAACGAGTGGGCCGAGGCCGCTCGCCTCGCGCAGATGGAGCGCGAGCTCGGACTCCGCGGCCCCGCCCCGGGAGCCGCCACGCCCGCCCCCCAGGCCACCGGCGAGACCCTGCCCTGGCAGGAGCCGCAGCCGGCTCCGAGCCCTTCGCAGGCCCCCGCACCGGGCTTCACGCCTCCGACCGCGGCCGCCGCACCCAACCGGATGGCTCCCGCACCCAACCAGCTGGCCGCGGCGACGCCGAGTCGCCGCCCCATGACCATCGCCGAGGAGCTGGCCGCGCTGCAGGCGACCATCGCTCCGAGACCGCGGGCCGACGACGTGGCGCGCGCGCGTCAGGCACCGGGCACCGCCCGCAAGACCGAGCCCGCGCCGACCGGCCTCGCCGACCGGGTGCGCGACCGCGACGGAGACGGTCGCCCCGACCTCTGGTCCTATCACGACGCGAACGGCCAGCCCACGCGCGAGCTCCTCGACGAGGACGGCGACGGCTCGCCGGATCGGACCGTCTGGTTCGAGCCCGAGACCGGCAACGAGGCGCGCGTGGAGGAGGACACGAACCTCGACGGCCGCGTCGACTCGTGGGTCGAGTTCAAGGGTGGCGAGGTGGCGCGCCAGCGCCGCGACCGCGACTACGATGGCCAGCTCGACACCTGGACCTTCTACGAGGCGGGCGTGCTCGCCCGCCAGGAGGAGGACACCAGCGGCGACGGCTTCCGCAACCGCGTGAGCTTCTACGACGCCGGCCGGCTGGTGCGCGAGCGCGAGGATCGCGACGGCGACGGGCGCGTGGACCGGCTCACCGTGTACGACGAGGGCGAGCGCCCGCTCCGCCGCGACGAGGACACGGACGGCGACGGGCGCGTGGACTCGCGCTCGATCTACGAGAATGGACGCCTGGTGCGCCGCGAGCTCGTCGAGGCCCTGATCGACGACGGTGAGGGCGAGCTGCAGGACACCGAGTGGTCGAGCGGCCCGGAGGACGGGTGAGCCCCGGCCCATCTGTCCGAATGGCCCGAACCGCCCGAACGAATCCGGAGACTCCAGGTTGCCGCGCAGCTTCTTCCAGGCCAACTGCTTCCTGATCGGCTTGCTGATGGGCATGCTCTTCCTGTGGCCCGCCGCCGCGAAGAGCGAGCCCGCCGAGCTGGCCCGGCTCGAGGCGGCCCTCCACGACGAGGTGAATGCCTTCCGACGCGACCAGCAGCTGATCCCGCTGTCGCGGCGCAGCGACCTCGACGGGGTGGCCCGCGCGCACTCCGAGGACATGATCGCTCGCGGCTACTTCGCCCACGTGTCGCCCGACGGCGCGAATCCCGTCGACCGGATCCAGGCCGCGGGAATCGAGGGCTTCAGCCTGGCGGCGGAGAACGCCGGGCAGACCAGCGAGCGTCCGGTTGTCGAGGCGATCCTGCAGGGCTGGATCCACTCGCCCGACCACCTGCGCAACCTCCGCGCGAGGCCCTTCAACCAGACGGGCATCGGCATGGCGCGCGCCCCCGACGGGCGCATCTTCGTGACCCAGCTCTACGTGACGGTGCCGCGGGACTGACCCCAAGGTCCGGGTGGCGAAGGCCCGGGGGTCTCGGCGAAGCTTCCGTCCCACCACGGAGGCCCCGATGGACCTGCACTTCACCCCCGAGCAGATCGCCTTCCGCGACGAGGTCCGCGCCTGGATCGCCGAGAACCTCGAGCGCCCCTTCAGCCTCGAGAAGCGCGACCCGAAGCACGACGCCGACTCGCTCGTCGAGGTGCGCCGCGCGTGGCAGAAGAAGCTCCACGCCGCGGGCTACCTGGGCATGGGCTGGCCCGCCGAGTGGGGCGGACGCGGCGCCAGCGAGGCCGACGAGGCCCTCCTCCAGGCAGAGCTCGCGGCCGCCGACGCCCCGCAGGTACCGAACTTCCTCGGCATCTCGCTGCTCGGCCCGGCCCTGATCCACCACGGCAGCGAGGAGCAGCGGCGGCGCTTCATCCCGAAGATGCTCGCTTGCGACGAGATCTGGTGTCAGGGCTTCAGCGAGCCGGGCGCCGGGAGCGACCTCGCCTCGCTGCGCACCCGCGCCGAGCGCGACGGCTCGGACTGGCGCATCACCGGCCAGAAGGTCTGGACCACCTTTGGCCTGTGGTCGGACTGGATCTTCGTCCTGGCCCGGACCGACATGGACGACCGCTACGGCGGGATCAGCTTCTTCCTCGTCCCCATCGACCAGCCCGGCGTCGAGATGCGCGGGCTCAAGCAGATCACCGGCGAGTCGGAGTTCGGCGAGGTGTTCTTCGACGGGGCGCTCGCCAAGGGCGACCACCTGGTGGGCCAGGTCGGCGAGGGCTGGCGCATCGCCATGACCGTGCTCAGCTACGAGCGGGGCGCGGCCTCGATCATGTACCCGGCGCAGTTCGACACCCAGCTCGACGGGCTGATCCGCGGCGTGCACGAGGCGGGCCGCGCCGAACGCGACGACGTGGAGGAGAAGCTCGGCCGCCTGGTGGTCGAGAACGAGGTCATGCGCGGCAACGGGCTGCGCACGCTCGCCGACCTCGCCGCCGGGAACGCACCCGGCCCCGAGTCGTCGATCGAGAAGATCTTCTGGAGCGAGTACCACCAGCGGCTCACCGACTCGGCTCTCGATCTGCTCGGCCCCCAGGGCCAGCTGGTCGCGAGCTCACCCAGCGCTCGCGACGAGGTCGACTGGGCCTACGAGTACCTGTGGTCACGGGCCGGCTCGATCTACTCGGGATCGAACGAGATCCAGCGCAACATCATCGCCAAGCGGGTCCTGCGCCTGCCCTCCGGCAAGTAGGGGACGTCCATGCAGTTCGAGCTCGACGAAGACCGCGCCCTCCTGAAGCAGAGCACCCGGGAGCTCCTCGAGAAGGAGGCCCCGCTCTCCGAGACCCGCGCCGTGATGGAGGACACGCCCGAGGGCTTCTCCAAGCCGTTCCACGCCCAGCTCGGAGAGCTCGGCTACCCGGGGCTGCTGCTCCCCGAGGACGACGGCGGCATGGGCGCGCTGGCCTTCGCGGCGGTGCTGGCCGAGATGGGCCGGGTCGCCCTCCCCGGCCCGTTCCTGGACCTGGCCCTCGGTGTGCGCACGCTCTCGGGCTGCGACCACGAGGCCGCGGCTCGGCTCGGCGAGCGCGCTCGCGCCGGCGAGGCGCTGGTGGTGATGGCGCGCCTCGAGGATCCCACGCGCAGCGACCCGGACGCGCCCGAGGCCCGCTTCGAGGCCGGACGCGTCCGCGGCACGAAGACCTTCGTCCCCTTCGGCGCCCACGCCGACGCGCTGCTGGTCACGACCCGGGAGGGCCTCGCCCTGGTCGAGCGGCCGGGCGCGGGGTTCAGCGCGACGCCGCTCCCGACGATCGACCACGCCCAGCGCTTCGCCGAGATCGCCATCGACGAGCCGGCCGAGCTCGTCGCCGAGGGCGAGGCGGCCGCGCGCCTGATCGAGGAGCACGAGCGCCTGGGCGCCCTCGGCGCATCGGCCGGCCTGCTCGGTCTGATGGAGCGCGCCCTCGAGATCACCGTCGCGTACATCTCCGAGCGCGAGGCCTTCGGCGTCCCGATCGGCTCGCTCCAGGTGCTCCAACACCGGGCCGCGGACATGCTGATGCAGGTGGAGAGCAGCCGCTCCGCCGTGTACCGGGCCGCCTGGTCGGAGGAGCAGGAGCCCGAGACCGCCGCCTATCTGACGGCGGTGGCCAAGGCCTGGGCCGGAGCCGCCGCGCGCTACGTCTGCGGCCAGGCGATCCAGCTGCACGGCGGCGTCGGCTACACGTGGGAGTACGACCCGCACATCTTCCTGAAGCGCACCAAGACCCTGGAGAGCTTCTACGGGAGCACCCGGGCCCAGCTGGGCCGGGCCCTCGCCCTGCGCCAGCCGACCCTCTAGCCGCCGAAGCGAGCGGTCGTGCGGCGGTCGTTCCAGTAGACGTCGATCTCGCCGCCGAGATCGAGGGTCTCGGGCAGGACCACGTAGCCGAGCACACCCTCGCCGCCCTCGAGCTCGCCGAGTCGGCCCTGGAGGACCCCGATCTGCTTGGGGTTCGCCGAGTCGGGCTGGTAGGTCAGGTGCCCCTGGACGAAGGTGAAGTTCGCGTGGAAGTCGACGGGCCGCTTCGAGAACGCGGTGAAGAGCAGGACCTTCGACGCGCCGAGGCCACCGCGCGACTCCCAGGCCTCGCGCAGGCGGCCCTCGAAGGCGACGGAGCGGGCGAAGGCCACGCGGAACACTCCGCGGCCGTCGGCGGTGTTGCGCGCGAACTGGACCGGGACCTTCTCCTGGGTCAGCTCCACGATCTGGAACAGGCTGCGCAGCTCCTCGTCGCCCATGCCGAGATCCAGCGGACGCGACGGCAGGCCGGGGGCCGCGCGACCCACGTCGGGCGGCAGTGCCGCGACGTTGGCCCCGGGCGAGGCCGTGCCCGGCGCCCCGGGCTGGGCGCCCTGGGCCGCACCCCTGAGCCCCTGCACCTGCCGCGCGGAGTCGATCAGGTTGTAGGGGTTGTTCGGGTCCTGCTGCTGGTTCCACACCTGCCAGGTGTAGGGGCGCGGGAGCAGCTCGGGCCGCATGGGCGGCACCTCGTGGGGCTCCATGCGCTTGGCGGCGCTGCACGGGATCTGGCTCTCCCGTTGGACGATGAATATGCTGCCGTCCGGGCAGACTCCGGTGATCGAGGCTCCCGCCGCCGAGCCGATTCCCGCTCCGGCGACCAGGACCCATCCCCTCATCGAGGCGCGCAGCTTGCTTCCCATGGCGTGGACTCCCTCGATGGAAGTGGCGTCGGAGGGGTCGAAAGTGTCGGAATTCCAGGGAGTTCCGGCCGAACCGAAAGTGGCGTGGGAAGCCTGGTTCAGCTGTGCGGGCGCGAGCTTGCGCGCGTCCTTGCGTGCTCCCTGCGTGTGCCGGCGAACTCGATCAGCCGGCGCACCTCGCGGGCCGTGAGCGGCCGCGCTGCACCGCGCGGGAGGTCCCCGAGCTCGATGGGCCCCATGCGCACCCGCAGCAGCCTGACCACCGGGTGCTCGAGCTGGGCCATCGCCCGCCGGATCTGGCGCTTGCGCCCTTCCCTCAAGGTGAGCTCGAAGGTCGTGCGCTCGCGATCCGCGTCGAAGCGACGCGGCCCGACCTTGCAGCGCGCCATGGGCCCGTCCTCGAGGACGAGGCCCCCGGCCAGGCGCTCGGCCTCGGCGTTCCGCAGCCGGCCCCGCACGGTCACCCGGTAGACCTTCTCGCAACCCATCGAGGGGTGCAGCAGCGCCTGGGCGACGGCGCCGTCGTTCGTCAACAGCAGCAACCCCTCGGAGTCGACGTCGAGCCGCCCCACCGGAAACAGCCGCACGTCCCGCGCCCGTTCCGGCAGCAGCTCCAGCACCGTACGCCGCCCCATCTCCGCGGCATGGGGGTCGGAGGTGGTGGTGATCACGCCGCGGGGCTTGTGCAGGAGCCAGTAGCGGAGCGTCTCCCGGGCGAGGGGCTCGCCGTCGACGCGCACCTCGTCCGTCTCCGGGTCGGCGCGTTCTCCGAGGGTCGCCACGCGCCCGTTCACCGTCACACGCCCCGCGCGGATCCAGCTCTCGGCCTCCCGCCGCGACGCCAGCCCGGCCGCGGCCAGGAGCTTCTGGAGCCGCTCGGGCACGCTCAGTGGATCTCGTGGGGCTCCGGCGGGCGCTCGTCGGGGTCGCTCTCGGTCGCGATCTCGATCACGGCGGGCGCTCCGGCCGAGGCCTCCTCGGCATCCTCGCCCGGCGTCGCCTCCGCGGAGGCCTCGCTCGCGTCACCCTCGCCCTCCCTCGGCTCGTCGGCGGGCGGCAGCAGCTCCTCGATCTCGCGGAGCGTCGGCAGGTCGTCCAGGCTCTTCAGGCCGAAGACCTCGAGGAAGCGACGGGTGGTGCCGTAGACCATGGGGCGACCGGGCACCTCGCGGTGGCCGGCGATGCGGATCAGGTTGCGCTCCACCAGGCTGCGGATCACGGCACCCACGTCCACGCCCCGGATGTGCTCGATCTCGGCGCGGGTCACCGGCTGCTTGTAGGCCACCACCGAGAGCGTCTCGATCGCCGCGCGCGAGAGACGCAGGGCCCGCTCCTTGAGCAGGCCGCGGACGTAGGGAGCGAGGTCCGGGAGCGTCCGCAGCTGATAACCCCCCGCGACCTCCCAGATCTCGAAGCCGCGGCCGGACTCCTCGTACTCGGCGCTGAGCTCCTTCACCATCTCCTTGGCCTTGGCGGGAGTCAGGTGCGGCACCAGATCGGCGAGCCGCTTGGCCGAGATCGGCTCCTCCGCGGCGAGGATCAGGGCCTCCACGATCTGCTTGCGTCGTTCGCGATCCAACTCGACTCCCCCGCCCCGACCCCGGGGCTCCTCATGGACGAACCGGACGGGCTCGCGCCCGACCCGCTGCTCGGGCGACCTCCGTCGCCCGCCTCACATGATCTCTGCGATGCGCTCCCGCCAGTCCTGGCCGTCCTCGGGCCGGTGCCGTCGCAGCCGGATCGGACCCTCGGGCACGCCCTCCTCGTCGACGCCCTGGTAGGCGCGAAGGGCCATCAGCCGCATCAGCTCGAGGATCGCCAGGAAGGTCGTGACGAAGAGCGCTCGCGAGGGCTCTCGCGTCTGGTCGCCGAGCTCGAAGATCTGGTGGAACTCGAGCTGCTCCACGTCGTCGAGGCACTCCATCACGGCCATCATGCGCTCGTGGACGGTGACCGGCTCGCCCTCGACCTCGTGCACGCCGCGGACCCGCTTGGGCTTGCCGCGGATCACGCGCCGATAGGCCTCGAGCAGGTCGACCAGACCGACGGCCACCTCGCGCTCGCCCTCGGGCGTGGGCTCGATCTCGGTCGAGGCCGCGCGGAACACGTCGCGCCCCTCCCGGTGCCGCTCCCCGAGCTCCTCCGACGCCTCCTTGAAGCGCTGGTACTCGAGCAGCCGCTGCATCAGCTCCGCGCGCGGGTCGATCTCCTCCTCGTCACTCTCGGCCTCGATGGCGGGCAGCAGCAGCCGCGACTTGATCCAGCCGAGGGTCGCGGCCATCACCAGGTACTCGCCGGCCACGTCGAGATCGAGCTCCTGCATCAGCTCGAGAGTCTCGACGTACTGGGCCGCGATCTGGGCGATGGGGATGTCGGTGACATCCACCTCGTTGATGCGGATCAGGTGCAACAGCAGATCGAGCGGCCCCTCGAAGAGGGGCAGCTTCACGGCGACCGCCGCGGACGCGGACTCGACGCCGCCAGCAGCGCCTTGGGCGCCAGCTGCGGACTGGGAACTCTGCACTTCGGGCTCCACGGAGGACGGGGGATGATCGGGAGCCGGCGGAATCATAGCCGCTCCTTCGCGCGGCGCCGGGGCCGCGAGCGCCGGCCGACCTCGGCGGCCAGGGCCAGGGCCTCGTCGCGGTCGCGCACCGCGCGGTCCAGCACCGCGATGCGGATCTGCTCGAGCGCCCGGCCCACCGCCGGCCCGGAGAGCCCGGCCGCCACCAGGTCGCGCCCGGTCACGGGCAGCGTCACGCCGCGGTCCTCGCTGGCGAATCGCAGGATCTTGCGCCGGACGCCGGGGTCGGCCACCGCGGCCAGTGCGAGCAGGTCCTCCTCGCTGCAAGCGAGCAGCGTGGCGGCCACGGCCCCGCGGCCGCGCGCCCTTCCGAGCGAACGCAGCCAGCGGGACGCCTCTCGGGGGAAGCGGTGGATGCGTTCGGCGTCCTCGCCGCGCACGGCGAGGCGCGACAGGGCCCTCCTGCGAAGCCCGCTCTCGAGGGGCTGGAGCCAGACGCGCATCCCGGCCTGCCACGCCTCGGCCGTCTCGAAGGGGCCCGAGCCGGCGAGCTTGCCCAGCCGCCGGAGCCTGGGCGCCGCGACCGCGGGCAGCGTGAGACCGGGCTCGAGAGCCGCGAGTACGTGCCAGTCGGCCAGCAGCTGGATCGCCGCCACCGACTCGAGCCCGAGGGGCCGGTCGAGGAACACCCGCTCGATCTCCGCCCGGTAGCGCTCGGCCGAGACCGCCGCGAAGGCGCCGTCTCGCAGCGCGTCGCGCAGGGCCGCCCGGGAGCCGCGCACGAGATGGAAGCCGAGCCGCGGCGCCAGCCGCGCGGCGCGCAGCGCCCGGGTCGGATCGTCGTGGAAGCTGCGCTCGTGGAACACGCGGAGGCGCCGGGCCTCGAGATCTTCGCGGCCGCGGCCCGGATCGATGAGCGTCGGCCGATCGGCCCGCGCCGCCTCGGTGAGCGGCATGGCCAGGGCGTTCACGCTGAAGTCGCGGCGCTCGAGATCCTCGCGGAGCGAGCCCGGCTGCACCCGCGGCAGCGCGCCCGGCGAGGAGTAGGTCTCCGAGCGCAGCGTCGCGAGGTCGAGGGTCGCCTCCGCCGTCTCGATCTTGACCGTGCCGAAGCGTTGGTGGGCCACCACCCGCGCGCCCTTCGGCGCGGCGGCGCGGGCGAGCGAGATCGCGTCGCGCCCCTTCGCGGGCTCGACCACGAGGTCGAGGTCGCGCACGCCTCGCCCGAGCAGGAAGTCGCGCACGGGTCCGCCCACCGCGAGCACCCCGATGCCGCCGCTCTCGGCTTCGCCGAGCACGCGGTCGAGCAGCCCGTTCAGCGCGGGAGGGAGTCCGCGCCGCAGCCCGGCCGCGGTGGGCCGCTTCATCGCGTGCGCGGGCCCGGCGTGCGCCCATCGGGCCCACCGCCGCGCGGGTGGTGGGCGTCGACCAGCGAGCGGAGACGGGCGCGAGAGACGTGGGTGTAGATCTGGGTCGTCGCGAGGTCCGCGTGTCCGAGCATGCTCTGCACCGCTCGCAGGTCCGCGCCACCTTCGAGCAGGTCGGTCGCGAACGCGTGGCGCAGCACGTGGGGCGAGACGCGCTCTCTCGGGATCCCCGCACGCAGCGCGATCCCACGCAGGCGCGTGAAGAAGTTCTGCCGCGTCATGGCGCTCCCGCGTCGCGACAGGAACAGGGCCTCGCTCGAGCGACCGGGCTTCACCAGCAGCGGGCGACCGTGCTCGAGCCACTCGCTCGTCGCCTCGATGGCGGGCTCGCCCAGGGGCACGATCCGCTCCTTGCCGCCCTTCCCCCGCACCCGCACCACGCCGCGACGCCCGTCCAGGGCACCGATCGGCAGGCCCACCAGCTCGCTCACGCGGAGCCCGGCTCCGTAGAGCACCTCGAGCATCGCAACGTCGCGCAGCCCGAGCGGCCCCTCGTCCTCGGCGGCCGCGGCGAGCAAGGCCTCGGTCTCCTCGGCACGCAGCACCTTCGGCAGAGGCCGCCCGAGGCGTGGCGACGCCAGGGCCTCGGAGGGGTCGCGCGCGACCCGCCCCGTCGCCGTCAGATGGCGCGCGAAGCGCCGCACCGAGACCAGCATGCGCGCCCGAGAACGCGGCGCGAGCCCCTCCGCCTCGAGCCCCTGGGCGAAGCTCGAGAGCTCACCGGCGGTCAGGGCCTCGGGGCGCGTGCATCCCCGCTCCCGGCAGTGCCGCAGAAAGCGCGCGAGGTCGCGGCCGTAGGCGTCGAGGGTCCGCTGAGCGAGTCCCCGCTCCACGGCCGCGTGGGCCAGGAAGGCGTCGAGGGCTCGCTCCATCGGAGTCGGGCCGCTCATGGGGTCGGGAGACCCCTCACGTCTCGCCCCGCACCACGGCCTCGAGGCTCGACTGCAGCTCCGCGATGGCGTCCGGATCCGTGATGCGCTGCTGATCCGGGGCCTTCAGGTAGAAGGTGTCCGCGACCTGATCCAGCACCGTCGTCGCCTTCGAGATGAAGACCTCGTGCCCGAGCGTCGTGATCGCGTGGGTCAGGTCGTAGAGCAGGCCGATGCGGTCGTCCGCCGTGAGGTCGACCACGGTGTAGAAGTCCGACACGTCGTTGCGCACCGAGACGACAGGCGGCGTCGCGTGGGGCGGCCGCGACGCCCCGATCGGCCGCCGCCGCGTGGAGAGCAGCTCGGCGATCGGTACCTCCTCCTCGAGGGCCCGCGCGAGGTAGCCGTCGAGCTGCCGCCAGCGCTCCCGGCGCTCGGCCTCGCCGCCCGCCGGCGTGCTCACCCGGTACACCTCGAGCGCGAGGCCGGTGCGGGTCGTGTACACGTTGGAGCCCAGGATGTTGATGTCCGCGGCCATCAGGCAGCCGGCCACGCGGCAGTAGAGGCCGTGGACGTCCTTCGCGCACAGGATGAACTCGCTGAAGCCGCCGCGCATCTCGCGGACCGCGGTCGCGAACGCCTGCTGGTGACCGAGTGACAGCACCACCATCGCATGGCGCGCGATCTGCCGCGGCGTGTGCGAGACGAAGTAGCGGCGCGGCATCATGTCGAAGAAGGCGCCGATGCGCGGCGCGCCGATGCCGAGGGACTCGAGCTCCCGCCGGGCCTGCTGGCGGCGCGTCTCCACCCGGGCCTCGACCTGCTCGAGAGCGCGGCCCGGGTCGTCCCCGCCGGACTCGAGGAACTCCGCCGTGCGCTCGAAGAGCTCGCGGAGCAGGCCTGCGCGCCACTCCGAGTAGGCCTTCTCCGAGGAAGCCCGCATGTCGGCGTAGGTCGCCAGGTAGAGGTTGTGCAGGTTCTCCCGGTCGCGCACGACCCGGGCGAAGTCGACGATCACCTTCGGGTCCGAGAGGTCCCGGCGCTGGGACACGTGCGACATCAGCAGGTGGTGGCGCACCACGAAGATCACCCGCTCGATCCGCTCGGGCTCGAGACCGAGTCGCTCGAGCATCTGCTGGGCGATGTCCGCGCCCTTGCGCGAGTGCTCCCCGCCGAGCCCCTTGCCGATGTCGTGCAGCAGGCAGCCGAGATAGAGGGCCGGCAGGTCCTCCGCCTCGCGCACCAGGGCGGTGAGCTCGGGCAGCCGCTCGGCGTGCTTGCCGCGCCAGAGCCGCCGCAGCTCCTCGACCAGGAAGATCGAGTGCACGTCCACGGTATAGGTGTGGTAGATCACGTGCTGCCAGCGGCAGACGATGTGGTCCCACTCGGGCAGGTAGGCGCCGAGGAGGCCGACCTCGTTCATCGCCATCAGCGTGCGCATCACGCGCTTCTCGTTCGACAGGATGCGCAACAGCAGCGCGAACGCTTCCGGGTCCGCCCGGAAGCGCTCGTCGACGAGCGAGAGGCTCTCGCGAATGATGCGCCGGGCGGTCCGGGACAGCCCGACGTCGTGGTCCTGGGCCACCGCAAAGGCCACCAGCAGACGCACCGGGCGTTCGCGCAGGTGTGCCGCGTGGGGGATCTCCAGGTGGTCGCCCACGATCCGGAAGCCCTCCTCGGCCTGGAGCGGCGGGGTCGCCGCAACCGGAGGGCGCACCCGGGCCATGACCTGCTCCACCACGATGGCCGAGAAGGTCTGGATGCAGCGCGCGTGGCGGTAGTAGGCGCTCATGAAGGCCTCGACCGGGAGCTCGGTCTCGTCGCCCTCGGTGCCGTAGTCCATCTCGCCCGCCAACCGCTCCTGCAGCTCGAAGGAGAGCTGATCCGTCTTGCGCAGCTGCAGCAGGTGCAGCCCGTTTCGCACCCGCCAGAAGAAGTCGAGAGCCGCGTCGTAGTCGGCCGCCTCGGACTCCGAGAGCAGGCCGGCGTGCAGGAAGTCCCGCGGCCCCTGCACGGCCGGATCCATGGCCCGAGCCACCCACCAGGCGCTGTGGTAGTCGCGCAGGCCGCCGGGCGTCTCCTTGAGGTTCGGCTGGAGCAGGTACAGCGACGCGCCGTACTTCGCGTGGCGCTCCGCCATCCCTTGCCCCACCCGCGAGACGATCTCCTCGGGGTCGGCCACGAGACCCCGCACCATGGTGTTGAAGGCGTGGAACAGGGCCGCGTCGCCGCCGAGCAGGCGGGCCGCGAGGATGGTGGTGAAGGCGGAGAGATCGTCGAGGGCGAGCTCCCGGGTCTCCTCGATGGTCCGCACCGCACAGCCGACGTCGGCCCCCGCGTCCCACAGCGTGTACTGCAGTCGCTCGGCCAGGAACGCGGCGCCCTCGGCCCCCTCGGGCCCGTGGATGACGAGAACGTCGAGATCCGAGCCCACCGAGAGCTCCCGCCGCGCGTAGCCGCCCACGGCCAGCACCACGGCAGGCCCGGCCAGCCGCCCCTGCTCGGCGAAGAAGCGCGCCTCGGCGCGGGCGTAGAGCCGACGGATCAGGCGATCGATGCCGTCGGAGTGGGCCTCGTTGACGACGCGCCCGCTCCCGCTCGACCGGTGCAGCGCCGCGAGGTGACCGCGTAGCTCCTGCAGGTAGTTGCGCGCCGAGGCCGCCCGCGCGGCGTCGTCCCGGGCCTCGCCCGGCTCGTAGGGCGGCAGGAAGAGGTCGATGTCGGGGGCGGCCGCCATCACGAGTCCCTGGCCAGCTGCAGCGCGCGCTCGCTGCGATAGCGCGAGAGTCCGCGGGCGATGTGCTCGGCGAGCACGTTGCGGTAGAAGCGCGAGCCCAGCCGCCGGGCATCCGAGCGATTGGTCACGAAGCCGGTCTCGACCAGGATCGAGGGCATGCTGGACAGGAAGAGCACGTAGAAGGGCCCGCGCTTCACGCCCAGGTCGCGGACCGAGCCATGGGATGCCTTGACCCCCCGGATCAGCTCGGGATGAACGGCCCGCGCCAGGGCCTGGGAGTAGCTCCCGACCTCGCCGACCCGAAGGTCGGCCAGGGTGCGCTGCAGGTCGTCCAACGCCGAGGGCGCGATGCCGTTCTCCCGGGCCGCGACGCGCAGGGCGTGCCGCTCGTGGTTGGCGTCGAGGAAGTAGGTCTCGATGCCGTGCGCGCCCCGACGCCGGGCGGCGTTGGCGTGGATCGACACGAACACGTCGCCCTGGGCGCCCTCGGCCCGGGCCGTCCGCTCCTCGAGGGAGAGCGTCTCGTCGCCCGTTCGCGTGAGGAAGGTGTCGAAGCCCCGGGCGCGCAGGCGCTCGGCCAGGTCCTTCGCGACGACGAGGTTGACGTCCTTCTCCCGCAGGCCGTTCAGGCCGACGGCGCCGGGGTCCTTGCCGCCGTGGCCCGGATCGATCACGACCTTCTGCACCGGCCGCAGCTCGAGGGGCAGACGCCCCACCGACATGGAGGGAACGGGAACGCTGCGGCGGGGCGAGGGCTTGCGGCCGGGGGGAGAGACGGCCGGCGGCGGACGGCCGGCCTTCCCGTCCCGCGGCCCGTAGACGTCGAGGACGAGCCGGTGGGGGGCGCTCAGGAAGAAGAGCCGGTGGCGCGAGTAGCGCGACAGGTCCACCACCAGCCGGGTGGTCCGCGGCGTGTTCTGGCCGAGGCGCACCCCGTCCAGGAGCCCGTCGCGCACGCGGATCGGATCCACGTCGGCGCCCACCCAGATCCCGGGGAGATCGACGTAGAGACGCTCGCCGCGTCCGGCGGCCGGGTTCGCGGCGAGATGACGCAGGGCGCCGCGCGAGGCACGCGTCGTCTCGACGACGACCCGCGTGAAGGTCGGGTAGGACCAGGTCCGCACGTCCGAGACGTCGCCGAGCCCGGGCGGCCGCTTTGCGCCCATGGCGAGCGTCGCGAACGCGAGAAGCGCCGCGAGCGTCGCGATGCGCCGCGATCCGACCCGGGCGAGCGCGCGTCGGCTCACGAGGGGTCCTCCTCGCGAAGCGCGCGCTGCCAGCGCGACAGGAGCGCAAGCGCGTCCATCGGTGTCGTGCGATCGGGGTCGAGCTCGCGCAGCGCCTCCAGGACCAGACGACCGGCCCGCTCCTCCCGCGACTCCGGGGCCTGGACCGGTGCCGGCGCGAGCGCCGCGCCGCGCTGGAACAGCCCGAGCTGCGCGTCCTCGGCAGCGCCCGGCATGCGGTCCTCTTCCTCGAGCCCCTGCAGCACCTCGCGCGCCCGCGTGATCACGGCCGGCGGGAGCCCGGCGAGGCGCGCCACCTGGATGCCGTAGGACCGGTTCGCCGGCCCGCTCACCAGACGCCGCAGGAACACGACCTCGTCCTCCCACTCCCGCGCCTCGAAGTGTGCGTTGCGCACCCCGGGCCGCTCGCGGCAGAGGTCGGCCAGCTCGTGGTAGTGCGTGGCGAAGAGCGTCCGGGCGCCGAGCCCCGGCGTGTCGTGCAGGTACTCGACGACGGCCCACGCGATCGACAGCCCGTCGAAGGTGCTCGTGCCGCGCCCGATCTCGTCCAGGATCACCAGGCTCCGCGGAGAGGCCAGCCGCAGGATGTCGGCCGTCTCGCGCATCTCGACCATGAACGTGCTCTCGCCCCGGGCCAGCCGGTCGCTGGCGCCGACGCGCGTGAACACGCGATCCACCGCGCCGATGCGCGCCGCCTCGGCCGGCACGAAGCTCCCCATCTGGGCCAGCAGCACCAGCAGCGCCACCTGGCGCAGGTAGGTGCTCTTGCCCGACATGTTGGGCCCGGTGATCACGAGGATCCGGGTCGCGTCGGGGTCGAGGTCCGCGTCGTTGGGGACGAACGCGTCGCCTCCGCTGCGCCCGAGCATGCCCTCGACCACCGGATGCCGACCCCCGGTGATCGAGAGCGCGGTCGAGTCGTCGACCTCGGGCCGGACCCAGTCGTCGCGGCGGGCGACCTCGGCGAGCGACTGCAGGGCGTCGAGCTCGGAGACGCTCTCGGCGACGTCACGCAAGAGCGCCGCCTCGGCCAGCACCGCGTTGCGCACGTCCTCGAGGATCTCGCGCTCGAGAGCCGCGGCCCGGTCGTGCGCGCCGAGCACCTTCGATTCCATCTCGCGCAGCTCCGGCGTGGTGAAGCGCTCGGCGTTGGCGAGGGTCTGCTTGCGCTCGTAGTCGTCCGGGACGCGGGCGAGCTGCGCCTTGCTGACCTCGAGCGAGTAGCCGTGGACGGGGTGGAAGCGCACCTTGAGGCCCGGCACGCCGATCCGTTCCCGTTCGCGAACCTCGAGGCCCGCGATCCACTCCCGCCCCTTCGTCGCGCTCTCGCGCAGCACGTCGAGCTCGGGCCGGAAGCCGGGCCGCACGTAGCCCGTCTCGGACGCACCGCGGGAGCCGCGCGGCAGGGGCTTGGGATCGTCGACGAGCGAATCCTCGAGGAGCCGCGTCGTCGCCTCGGGGACCGCGGGACGCGGCAGCGGCAGGGCCGGCGCAGCTTCGAGCGGAAGCTCGGCGGCGCCGCCCGGCTGCGCGCCCTCGTCGAGGAGCCGGGCCACTTCGGGCAGGGCCTCGAGGGAGCTGCGCAGCGCGGCCAGGTCCCGCGGCTCGGCCGTCGGGCGCGCGACCTTCGCCATGATGCGCTCGAGGTCGCGCACGGGAGCCAGCGCCTCGCGCAGGCGGCTGCGCAGCCGGTCGCGCTCGGCGAGGCTCGCGACGGCATCCTGGCGGGCGCCGATCGCGACGGGATCGAGCAACGGGTAGGCGAGCCAGCGCGAGAGCCGGCGCGCACCCAGCGGCGTCACGCACAGGTCGATCCGCTCGATCAGGGTGCCCTGGCGCGTGCGGTCCTCGCTGCTCTCGAACAGCTCGAGGTGCCGCCGCGTGGCGGCGTCGAGCACCATCGTGTCGCGCAGCCCATAGAGCTGCAGCCGCGGCGCCCGCGCCAGCGCGGCGGGCTGGCGTTCCTGCACGTAGCGCAGCACGCAAGCCGCGGCGCGCTGCTCGGGAGCGTTCGACCCGGGCTCGAAGCCGTGGGGAACGGGCGTCTCCGGGCCGTCCGGAAGAACGTCCGCGGAACCGGCCGTGAAGCCGTCCGTCTCGAAGGACTCGGCGGGGACCTCGGTACGCGCGACGCCCTCGAGCCGGCCGGCGAGCGCATGGCCGAGCTCGGCCTCGCCCCCGCGCACGCAGAGGAGCTCCCGCGGCGCGATGCGCTCGAGCTCGTCGAGCACCGCCGAAGGCAGGCCCAAAGGCCCCTCGAGCGCGCTGCGCGTGGCGCGGAAGCGGCCGGTCGAGGCGTCGAAGGCCGCGAGCCCGATGCCCTCGCTGGTGCGCGCCAGGGCCACCACCGCGACCTCCGCCGTCGACACCAGACCCTCGGGGTCGCCCACGAGCCCGGGCGTCACGACCTCCACCACTTCGCGCTTGACGAGACGCTTGCCGCCCACGCTGCGCGGATCCTCGACCTGCTCGCAGATGGCCACGCGCCGGCCCAGCTCCGTCAGCTTGCGCAGGTAGCCGTCGGCGCTGTGGACCGGGATGCCGCACATCGGGATGGCGTCGGGCTTGCCCTTGTCCCGGGTCGTCAGCGTGATGTCCAGGAGCGGCGCCGCCACCTCGGCGTCCTCGAGGAACAGCTCGTAGAAGTCGCCCATGCGATAGAAGACGAGGGCGTCCGGATGCTCGGCCTTGATCGCCAGGTACTGGCGCATCATCGGCGTATCCCGTGCCGAGCGGGTCATCCCGAGTCCCCCTTCTGCCGGCGCTGCGTTCGCCGCCGCTGCGGATTCCGCGGATCCGGGGTCATCACGCCCGATCCACCCGGCCGACCAGCAGACCTCTCCGCTCCAGCGTATCGAGAAGCGCGGCAAACGCTTGTGACGACTCCGCGTGGTGGCCCTTGGCGAGCAGGACCCGGCCCAGGGTGGCGTGGGCGGCGAGGTGCTCGGGGTCCTGATCGAGCACCGCCCGCACCTCCGCCACGGCCTGCTCGCTCTCCCCCCGGGCCGAGAGGGCCTGTGCCAGGGCCAGCCGGGCGGCCGGATCCCGGGGCTCGCTCTCCATCAGCTTCCGCAGCAGGGCCTCGTAGTCGCGGCTCTTGCCGAGCGCCGCGTAGGTCGCCTCGAGGCGCGGGTAGACCCGGGCGGCGTAGGCCCGATCCAGCTCGGGGACCCGCTTCCAGGCCGCCAGGGCCTTCCGGGTGCGCCCGCGCTCGACCACGAGCCCGCCGAGCGCATCCCACGCCGCGGCGAGCCGGGGATCCCGACGCAGGGCCTTCTTGAGCGCCCGGCTGGCCTCGGGGGTGCGTCCCTCGGCCTGGGCGGCGGCGGCGCACTCGACCCACAGGCGAGCCTCTTCGCGGCGGCCGTCGCGGCCCTCGGCGCGGGCCAGCCGCCGGGTCATCTCCAGTGCCTTCGGGTAGTGGCGCACGTCCGCGTAGAGCCGCGCCAGCGCGCGCAGGGCCTGGGGCTCGCGCGGGCGCCGGGCGATCACCTCTTCGTAGGCGGCGATCGCCCGCTGCAGGAAGCCGCCCTGCTGGAAATCGCCGGCGAGTCCGAGCAGCGCCTCCTCGCGGTGGGCCTCCGAGACGTCCTTGCGCAGCATCAGGTTCTGGTGGACGCGGATGGCCCGCCCCGTCTCGCCGCGCCGCCGGAACAGCCGCGCCAGCGCGAGATACACGTCGGGCTGGGTGGAGTCGCGCTGGACCGCGGCCGAGAGCAGCTCCTCCGCGCCGTCGAGATCGCCCTCCAGCACGCGCCAGAGGGCCTCGCGGACGGCGGCGTCCACGTCTCGCGGCGCGCGTGCTCCCGGGCGGTGCGCGCGTCGCCAGCCGAACAGGGTCAGACGCTCCCGTCGCCGCCCGGCCCCGGCTCGGCCGCGAGCGGCAGGTTGCGGAGCTGGTGGACCTCCGACTCGAGCTTGTTGGCCGCCTTCCGGTAGCGCCGCGCCGTCAGGTTCGAACGGGTGACCCGCAGCAGGAGCAGCAGCGAGGCGCCGAGCGCCCCGGCCAGGAAGGCCACGACGACGACCACCCACACGGCGATCGGCGGCGTCTGCCAGACCAACAGGTGCACGACCATCGGGTCGAGGTTGCGATCACGAAATTCGATCGCTGCCCACACGGCCGCGAGGAACACGGCGAGGGCCAGCAGCCGCTTCAGCATCTTCATCGGGTGCGGTGTCGCCTCAGCTCTCGTCGCCGGAGTCGCCGGCGCCCTCGGCACCCGGCTTCACACCGTCGACCTTCTCCTTCAGCTCCTTGCCGACCTTGAAGAAGGGCGTGCGCTTGGCGGGGATGTGGACCTCTTCGCCGGTCTTGGGATTCCGGCCCTCGCGAGCCTCCCGGATCTTGACCTGGAAGCTCCCGAAGCCGCGGATCTCGATCCGCTGACCGTGCTTCAAGGCCTCGGTCATGGAGTCGAAGATCGTGTTGACCACGATCTCCGTGTCCTTCTTCGAGATGTGCGGTGTGCGCTCCGCCACCAGCTCGATCAGCCCGCTCTTCGTCATCGTTCCCCCCCGCAGATCCGCGGGGAGTGCGCCCCTTCGGGCGCCTCCCCGCGTCCCAGCGCCGGCCGGTCGCCGAAGCCCCGGCTACTCCTCTGCCTTCTCGGCGAGCTTCTCCTTGAGCAGGTCGCCGAAGGTCGTGGTCTGGGTCGCCGACTGCTGCGTCGCGAGCTTCTTCAGCGCCTCGCGCTGCTCGCGGTCCGCAACGGCCTTGATCGAGAGCGAGATCTTCTGATCGACCGGGTCGACCTTCGTGATGATGGCCGTGACCGTCTGGCCGGCGCTCACCACGTCCGAGGGGCGCTCCACGCGCTCCTCGGAGAGCTCGGAGCTGTAGATCAGCCCCTCGATCCCCTCTTCCAGCTTCACGAAGGCACCGAAGTCGGTGACGTTGGTGATGTCGCCACTGATCTCCGAACCCAGCGGGTACTTCTTCTGGATGTCGTCCCAGGGGTTCGCCTCGAGCTGCTTGATGCCGAGCGAGAACTTCTCGTTCTCCCGGTCGATCTTCAGCACGACGGCGTTGACGACGTCGCCCTTCTCGAACTTCTCGCTCGGGTGCTTGATCTGCTCCGTCCACGAGATGTCCGAGACGTGCACCAGGCCGTCGATGCCCTCGTCGAGACCGACGAACACGCCGAAGTTGGTGATGTTGCGGATCTCGCCGCTGACGTGCGTGCCGACCGGGTACTTCTCCTCGATCAGCGCCCACGGGTTGGGCTCGATCTGCTTCATGCCGAGCGAGATCTTGCGGTTGTGCTCGTCCACGTCGAGGACGACGGACTCCACCTCGTCGCCGAGGTTCACCACCTTGGACGGGTGCTTCACGCGCTTGGTCCAGCTCATCTCGGAGACGTGGACCAGGCCCTCGATGCCCGGCTCGAGCTCGATGAAGGCGCCGTAGTCGGTGAGCGACACGACCTTGCCCTTCAGCCGCACGCCGATCGGGTAGCGCATGGCGGCGTCCACCCACGGATCCGGCTGGATCTGCTTGAGACCGAGGGAGACGCGCTCGGAGTCCTGGTCGAACTTGAGCACCTTCACCTTGATCTCGTCGCCCACCTGGAAGAGCTCGCTCGGGTGGTTGATGCGACCCCACGACATGTCCGTGATGTGGAGCAGGCCGTCGATGCCGCCGAGATCGATGAAGGCGCCGTAATCGGTCAGGTTCTTGATCACGCCGTCGACGATCTGGTTCGGCGCCAGCGTCTCGAGCGTGGTCGCCCGCAGCTGCTTGCGCTCCGTCTCGAGCAGCGCCCGACGCGACAGCACGATGTTCGCGCGACGCTTGTTGAACTTGATGATCTTGAAGTCCATCCGCTCGCCGAGCATCGCGTCGAGATTGCGCACGGGGCGCAGATCCACCTGCGAGCCGGGAAGGAAGGCCTTCACGCCGATGTCGACGGACAGGCCGCCCTTCA
>JAAUYD010005599.1_pt1 | contig 25387 bp, 21 predicted proteins | sample 7278101 | NCBI WGS metagenome assembly JAAUYD01 (sample SAMN14350128, study PRJNA611818) | marine sediment metagenome | isolation source: surface marine sediment (0.6m) | place: French Polynesia: Moorea | collected 2018-08
AAAGGGGGATAGGGGGATTTTGTCTCTGCTTGACGCATGCGGTATTGACGAAATCCCCCTGGCCCCCTTTGCCAAAGGGGGAGGATGGTACCCGACATTGAAGACTGGACGAGGCACTGGGTTGGTCATGATGGCTATCGTTGTATCTGCGGTTGCACAAGCAGGCATTGCTCCTGCCCAAGATGACTGGCTGGATGAAACAACGTGGGAACAAGAGACAACCACTGAGGGTACAACCGCCGAGGGCCCCAAGGCGCACATCCACGGCACATTTGAGAATCAGGTGACTGGCATGGTGCTACGGCGCTATGCTGGTGGGCTCGGCACTGCTGTGTACAACGGGACCCGGCTTCGGGTCGACCTGGATGCAGACCTGCCAGGTGGGCTCAAACTGCGGTCCGACGGTGTGGCGCGTCTATTTGTTGGCGAGACCGAATTACATCTTAAAGATCTACTGCCCAAGAAGACGCTGACCGATCTGATCGCGCGGGATCCCATGTGGATCATCGCATTGGAAGAGACATATGTGCTAGAGAACGAGTGTTACATCGACAATGTCTACCTTAAAATACCCCTTGGCAAGTCTTTGATCATCCTGGGCAAACAACCCCTTGAACAAGGGGCTGGCTATGCCTGGAATCCAACAGATGTGTTTACTGACAAGGACATGTTTGATCCCACCTACGAAAAGGAAGGCGTGATTTCCTTGAGGGCCGTGATTCCCTTTGGGGATCGGGTCTCTCTGGATCTGATCGGCGTGCCTGACGGTGCGTTTGAAAAGTGGACTGGCGGTGGACGAATATCTGCGCGGCTGGGTCCATTGAGCATCTCAGGGGCTGGGTTTGTGACAGAGGTATCCCAAACCGACGTGGAGGGATCCATGGACGCCATGGCAGCGGCCGTTGTTCAAGGGCAGGATCCAGACCAAGTCTTGCAGCCCGTCAATAGCCGACGGATCATGGCCGGTGGGGACGCGGTACTCGACATCGCGGGCGTCCGTCTATGGGCCGAAGGTGCATTCAATGCGGTTAAGCATAAACCAGGTGCGCCCAATGACTGGTGGGAGCTCGTTGCTGGCAGCGAGTATTTTTTTCCGTCCGAGACCCACGTTATGATCGAGTACTATCATTACGGCCGGGGACCGCACCAACACTCCGCCAGCTATGGATTCAATGACTGGATGGGATTGTTGGCCATGGATCTCAAGATGCTCGGCAAGGATTTTTTATTTGAATCAATAGACCACCCCATTGCCGACTTTTGGACCATTGGTCTCTCCTCATTTCAAGGGCTTAGCGATGCGTCCGCCGCCGTGTTGGCCGATGTACGGTGGGCCTTTGCTCAAGATGCAGAACTGTGGGCGCTGGCGTCTATCACCGCAGGGGAGCCAGAGGATTTCCTCTCGGCCGCGCGCGCTCAAGCATGGCTGCGGCTTAAGGCTTACTTCTGATCAAGCCTCTGAGCTACAAACGTTGAGACGGGAACTATCGTACCTTGATGCATTTTGCTGTCGACAAATGAATCAGCCGTGGAGAGACGTCACCGACCAAAGACAAACGACTCTTTGTGAAATAGGCGAGTCGTGAACCAAACAGTGACGACAGCGATGAGAATGGATACGACACCTGAGAGGACAAAGTCGACAGTGGCGGGTATTGCTCCGGCGAGTACGTCGACTAGAAGACGTTGCTGGGAGAAAATCGGAATGGCGTACATCCAGGTTTTAATGGGACCCGCATGCTCTATGAAAATGGGTATCATGGGTAATAAGGTAATGAACGACAGCGTTGCTTGAGATTCCTTGAAGGATCTCGCAAGAGAGGATACGAGAATCATTAAACCTGAGGCCATCAGTGCCAGTGGAAGAACCAGCGCCACCAACCAGATGACCGTCTGACTGTCAATAGAAATGGAAATACCGAGTTCCTCAACAGGAAGATAGCTGAGTACCACAAGGAATCCGATAACTGTCAGAATCAATCCTACCACACTGAAAGTAACCGCGGTCAGATACTTACCCCAGACAAATGCACTCCTCGGATTTGGGTTCAGCAAGAGAGATTCAATGGAGCCGCGCTCTCTTTCTCCTGCGGTTATATCCACGGCCAACATCATGCTACAGATAAACGCTGCCAAGGTAACAAATAAAGGGATCATTTCTAGTATCTTCCTGGTGAAGGCATCTTCTTTTGATGCATCCACCTCCTTTACCACCATCGGTGTCGCAATCTGTGGATTCACCCCCCTTGCCAGCAAACGAAGCGTTCCGACTTGGGCACCATATGATTCAATGAGTCGTTTTATTTTTTTTACTGCCGGACCTTGTGAACGATCTTCACTATTGGTGATGATTTTAATGGCGACCGATTCACCGTTGGCAATTTTGTCTTGATACTCTTCCGGAATCACCAAGGCCATGTCGATTTTCAAATCCCGCACACTTGCTATGGGGTTTTTCGGTGCGTCGGTAACGGTTATTCCGTTTTGCTCGAGCCACGTAATTAGGTGCGGCGAATAGTCACTGCCGGCTATAGGAAGGGTGACATAGTCGGGTTCGTCAGACACATCCGCCAGGATTGAGAACAACCAGATTACCATCAGCGGTCCCATGGCTGGGACTGAGAGCGCGATAGGAATGGCCTTCCAATCCCTGAGGCCGTCCCTTACTTCCTTTTTGAAAACAACTTTGGTGGAGTGCCAAATGGACGGTATCTTGATCGTCATTGGGCCACCTCCCTATTCCCATCGGCCAGAGAAACAAACGCGTCCTCCAAATTATCTGCTCCGGCCGATTCTCTTATTTCGTCAGGCGTGCCCGACGCAACGACCTTCCCTTGACTAATAATGACAACCCGATCGCAAAGAGCCGAGACTTCCTGCATGACATGACTGGACAGTAATACACATCTCCCTTCTTCCTTCAGTGCCAACAACATCCCCCGCATTTTCCTCGTGCTCATAATATCTAGGCCGTTGGTCGGCTCATCCAGGAGCACATTTTGAGGTTCATGTATCAATGCACGGGCGATATTCACTTTCATCCTCTCACCAGCGGAGAAACCCGCAACCCTTCGATCCGCGATTTCGTTCATGTCCAATTTATCGATAAGTGCGTTTGTTCTTGCTTTGAGATCTTTGCCCCCAAGACCCCGAAGTTCACCGTAATAATGGATATGCTCCCGTGCGGTGAGCCGTTTGTAGAGCCCCAGCGTATCTGGAAGAGCCCCAATGCGGGCTTGGGCTTCCTGACGCTTGGTCAAAGCATCGATTCCGTCGATTTCTGCGGTTCCCCCGTCTGCCGACAAAAGACCGTAGAGTATCCGCAGGACCGTTGTTTTGCCAGCGCCGTTGGGACCGAGCAGTCCTGTTATCTCACCATCACCTGCCTCAAAACTCACCTCATCAACGGCCCTGACCTGCTTGAATGATTTTCTTAAACCTGTAACACGTATCACTAGCGAGCCTCCTTTTTGAGCATTGGGCCTGTTTCGGAGAGGAAGATGGGAAATCGTTTGAAGTGTTTGAGACAATCCGTATCAATGCCCGCGCTGGAGGCGTTGTCGACAAACTTCACAATCATTTTCGACACGCAGGGGTTGTTGATGGCCCCATGACCTGTCCCCGGTATCACAATGTGACGAGCATTGTTGAGGTTTTTGGCGGTGATGTCTCCCCAGCGAGGAGGGGTGACAGGATCCAGCTCGCCAGAAATGACCAGCGCTGGTACCTTGGAACGAACGGGCTCAAAATAGGTGTCCGGGAGGTTCGCCCCTTCGAACAAGTCGCAGTGCTGGGACATGATGCCTAGCATTTCTTTTCTAGAGAAGACACCTTTTCGAGGGCCCCCATCCGACTCCTCTGACCTATCCAATACAATAAAATCTTCGTTGCACAGCACCGCTTTTTGCATTCCGGTACTAATAACCTCAGCCACGGCACTTCGAGACTCCAGGATAGTGGCGATAATGCTGAAGTCTCCATTTTTTGCCTTGGTGATAGCCAGGGGGATCAGAGCAGTCGTAATGCTGTCATACAAAGCAGTAAACAGGAGCATTCGAAAGCTCTCCACCCCGATGATGACCTCTTGTGTTTCTCCTTTTCGAGGATGACTCAGACGCACCTTGGCTGGTGACCGCAAAAGACTTTCAATGAGCGTGTTCAGGTCGTCTCGAAGCGTGGGAAAAACCTCAGAGCAGTTTTTGTCTCGCTCGCAGTGATCCAGCAAAAGCCCCATGGCACGGTTCCCATCTTCTGCCGAGCCATCGAGAATACGCATCTCCATGGGAACTGTGCCTTCGAGCACAATGGATCTAACTGTGTTTTCGTGACGTCTCAGGTACACATGAGCGGCACGGGTTCCATAGGAGATGCCATAGATGTTGATTTTATCGTATCCCAGCGCCTCACGAACCTCATTCAGATCGTCCATGGCGACGTCGGTAGTATATTGGTGAAGGTCTGCATCCCATTTTTTGACACAATCGGCGGTCTCATCAATCGGGCGCCTGAGCTGAAACATCTCTTTCAAAGGAACGTTGGCGATCCCTCCGTCGGGTTCGCAGTCCAAAGGATTGGAGGATCCTGTGCCTCGCTGGTCCACGAGAACGATATCGCGATGGATTCGAAGTTTTTTCACCCAGGGAAACATGGGAAACCACTTATCCTCTGTGGCGGCCTGGCCTGGCCCACCTGAAAGCAAAAACAGGGGATCTGGTTTGGCCTTACCCAGGGCAGGCACGACCGCGATGTTAAGGGAAATTTTTCGCCCCTCTTTTCTTTTTCGATTTTCCCAAACATCATACTTTCCACACAAGGCGTTCAGTTCCGCAAGCTCCTCTTGTCCCTCGACTTCGTGAGAGCAAGGCTCCAAAACCAACCTCGCTTGGGACGTCTCGGCACTCGGCCCCCTACACGAATTCAACAGAACAAACGCTGCTATCGGGATGCTTGCACGGACAAATCTCTCAACATGTCGTATTTTCATCTTGTTAGCCTCTTTATTACATTTAGAGTATCTTAAGTGATATTGTTATGGGGCGTGTCGTGATTTATTTATGTTTTTGTAGATGAAATATGAGTATGGAAACGGAAACAAGACCAGGCAAACTACTATCCACCTGCTAACTCTGTACAGAAGCCCTTCCGGGTTCGGCTCATGGAGTACCATAAACAGTAACTCTGTCATAATTGTCAGAGCACCAGCCCCAACCAAAAAAATACCAGTAATGCGATGGGTCTTACGCCAGGTTATCTCCGAATTGAAGATCCAAGGAAGCGGCAACCCGCTTAGAGATTTGTACGGTACCCGGGGTAGGATATTTCCAAACAGCAATAGCAACACACCGGAAATCAATATGAAATGGCTGATATGCGGCGTTAGTAGATTCATACCACCAAGGGTTGCAGTGACCTGCAAAACCAAAACGTACAGCGTTGGTAAATAGATAAACGGTGGGTAGCATCGATCAAACCGGGGCGGGCTATGCGTTCGGGAAAACAGGGTGTCGAAATAACCGCTTATTAGCACGAACAAAGTGAAACCGGGATAAATGAGGGCTCCTATCCAAGGGTTGATCCAAATACCGGGGCTCTCACTCCCACCAGGAAGAAGTGGAATTTCAGTAACGCTTAACCCGGTAAACACCGCTAGACAGAATTGAATGGCAAATAGGATGAGGGTTATTTTCAAGACCGTCTTCATATTAATCTCCATCCGGTTCTTTGTTGCGATCAACCAAGTTCATAAGGAAGTTGATCATCTCGTGAAACACTGTGGCATTGAGCGAATAGATCACGTATTGCCCATGTTTCTCAGAAAACACCACGTCTGCATTCCGCAGGATCTTTAGATGTTCACTGATTGATGGTTTAGACATGTCAAAGTGAGAGGCAATATCACCAGCAGTCATATCTCGCTCCCGTAGCAGAGCGATAATTTTCCGTCGAGTCCGATCGGATAGGGCTTTGAATAGTTTGTCACTGCTCATGAATGCTTCCAGTTCGCCATCTGAATATTTAGATTATTACCTAAATACCTTATCGTCAACCCATTTTTGAAGAGAGTGATTTTCTTAAAAGTGCTAAAGAATCCACTTTTTCCAACTAGCTGGTCCCGCGCCTGGCGATTGATATTCACACGAGAACCATGTATGCCCAGGAAGAGTTTGGGACACACCTTAAAAAAGGAGCATTGATGGAACTCTCATCGCAATACCTTGAGCTGGCCAAACCCGCGTTCAAAGTCCCGCGGATACTACTCATCGGGTTAATCGTATCGATTTTCGTGTACATGTATATCGGTTACACGGTGGCTAATCAGAGCGACGAAGTGGTTCCCGTGAACGAGACTCTCACGTTGGCCCTGACCCTTGTCGCAGCGGTGACATTGGTTGGGGCGAACGTTTTTCGGTTTTATGCCTTTTCCCGCGAAAGATTAGAAAAGAAACTACGAAAAATCTACGATGGCCTCAAACAGGGAGCTTTGCCGCCCCTTTCGACCGAAGCTACCAATACTGACCGCGTAGCCGCGATTAACGCGCTCCCCCTCAAGGAGCGAACCCTTTTTCGAATGTTCGCTCAGGTGTTCACGCCCTTCATCATCATCATCGCGATGCACGAATCAGTGGCCATCTACGGATTGATTTTGACGTTTAGGTCCTACGACTTCATGGAGATGGTTCCCTTTGCCGTGGCGGCGCTGATTTTCGATTTCACGATGTTCGGATTCCCCGAACGGGTGATAGCCCACAGCGCGGATATCATCGGACGGCGTGATTTTGAAGGGTAAGGATAGGAATCCAGGAATCCAGGGACGGAGGTGAAAAAATCCAGGAACGGAGGTGAACAAAAATCCAGGGACGGAGGTGAACGATTTTGGAAGACTCAGCTGGTCAGCATCGGCGATTTTGGTGGCGGACTCGCCATTCGCCATCTCTTTTCGCCGCACTCGGTTTTGGGTTCTTTGCCTAAATGTCCATTATTTCATGGCTTATTCATTTGGCACAAGGATTGATACTCATTTCTCGCATGCGCGTTCCAAGATCTCTTTCCCTGGCCGTTACCGGTGTCTTCCACAAGATGTGGCGAGCCCATAATCGAGAGTACGTCTTTGCCCAGGATGCCGAAAAATACTACTATCTCAATGCGCTGTTCGATACCTATACCGGAAGCTTCATAAAGGACATAAAGGTCCATGGATACTGCCTGATGGGAAACCACACCCACGAAGTCGGCCGCGTTGTTCCTAAAATCCACCAGAATGGGGATCAAACTTAAGGAATACCCAATCAATATCAATTCAATGCAACATCAGCAATGATGTCAGTCAGATTATCGATGCGTTTTGTGTTTGATTTATCCGAGGCCCAATTTAAATGGATATGACCTCCGTCCCCTCTCTCCCCTCTCTTTTGATATGTTAATAAATGGAATATAAGAAAAATAATCTATCAGTGCTTTACGTTCATGGATCCCCCCTTCTAGGGGATGACTCGTCAAATACGCCACGATTCATGCCGCATGCGCTCTAAAGATGTCGTTCTTATTCCTATTCATTTTAAGGCATGATATATTCACATTGGCATAAGGAACCCCTAGCACTCTACAAGGAGTTAATAATATTCAACAATTTTATTCAGATAACTCATTTGAAACGGGTCCGGTCAATCATCTTTACAATTTTATCGAGGCCCAAGGACACCCTCAGGGGGCCGCCCCTACATACGATGTCGAACTTGACGTAGGGACAGGCCCTCGTGCCTGCCCTTTTGGAGTTGTAAAGCAAAAAATGGCCATTTTGACCGGTCCTTTCGAAGCTATCCCAACGGGAAGCAAGGAGTAAACAATGGTGAAGTCGATGCGTTGTGCCTTTATGGTGCTAATTCTAGTATTTTTCAGTGTTAACACTATTAACTGCTCATCAGATCCGGATGACAGTGGTTCGGATGCGGACAGTGATGCCGACAGTGACTCGGATAGCGACGCAGATACGGATTCCGACTCAGATGCCGACAGTGACGCTGACAGTGACGCAGATAGCGATGCTGACGGGGACACGGATACCGATTCGGATGCAGACTCTGATGCGGACACCGATACCGACTCTGATGCGGATACCGATACCGACTCTGATGCGGATACCGATACCGACACCGACGCGGACACCGATACCGACACCGACGCGGACACCGATGCGGATACCGATACCGATACAGGCTCAGAATCAGACACAGATACCGAAGAAGAAGGGGAATGTGGTGTCGTCGATGGCGATCGGATGTGGGACGAGGTGGCCCATTTGGCCAGCGAGGAGTTTGCCGGACGTGAGCCGGGAACAGAGGGCAACGAGCTGGCATTGCAGTATATCGAAGGGGTCATGGCGGCCTACAATCTGGAGCCAGCCGGAGACAACGGCACCTACCGACAGGTGTTCAATACCAAGGTATTCAAAGTCGTGGGCCAACCTTCCCTCTCCATCGGCAAAGAGACATTTGCTCATAGAGATAATTTCAAGGTTCTGTACCGCTCGGGTAGTGGTTCCGTCACAGGCCAAGTCGTCTTTGCCGGCTATGGCATGGTGGTCCCGGCGTACGATCGCAGCGCGTATCCGAAATGCCCGCTGAGCTCAAAAGGCTATAATGACTATGAAAAACTCGGGGATTTGACCGGGAAAATCGTCGTCGCTCTGCGCTATGGACCCAACGATGACAACGACACTTTTAATCATTGCCCGGTCGATCCCACCCTTTGCGAAGGATCCCACTGCCTTTGGGATTTTGGCTACAAGGCCGCCAGCGCCAAGAAGCATGGGGCCGCCGGCATGATCATCGTACCGAATTTCCGGGATCGCAGGGACTTCGATCACCGTCGTTATTTCATCGACGAAGCGTATCACGACAGCAGCTTCCCGGTGTTCTATGTCTCACGCGAAAAGTTGGTCCGTGCGATTCCGGCACTGAACGGCTGGAGTGCAAGCATCGACGCCACCCTGTCGCCCAATAGCCGCCAATTAGCCATCGATGCAAAGATGACGGTCACGGTCAACGAGACCATGGTGGAAACCGCCAACGTGGTGGGCGCCATCACCGGCACAGATCCAGATCCAGAGGTGACGATCATCGGTGCGCACATGGATCACCTCGGTATCGACGAACAAGGCAATCTGTACCCCGGTGCCGACGATAACGCGTCGGGAGTGTCAACGGTACTGGAGTCAGCACGCCAATTCAGATGGTGCGATATTGTCCCCAAGCGAACCACCGTGTTCGCCACCTGGAACGCGGAGGAGATGGGCCTTTTGGGATCGAAACACTATGTCAATTCAAGTCCTTCGTTTCCCCTGGAAAAGACCAAAGCCTATTTCAATCTGGACATGGTCGGCGCGGGATCTGGCACGGGTATGCAGCTTACCGGTGGAAACGAAAGCGACAATCGCTGGCTGACCGATACCATGATCGCCCAAGCTCAGGCCGAGGGCTTTAGCTGGGATATTGCCCCCTCCGGCGAGCACAATGGCTCTGATCACGCGGCGTTCAACAATGCCGGGATTTCCTACTGCTACGGGCAGACCCAGTACTGGAGCGATCATAGCGGTATTTACCACACGCCTCAGGATACACCGGACAAAGTCGAACCCGTGGTGCTGCAATTGACCGGGGAGCTATTCTGGACCACCCTGCGCGCGGTGGCCCTGGGAGAGGAGGAAGGCAAGGGAAGTCCGCCGCCCGCCCCGAAAACACCGTATTTCGACGGTACACATCCACAGGCAAGAACCCGATAAGCGGACCATTCCCGCCTAGTTAATTTCCAGCCCCAAAATCAGGAGAATCCAGGAATCCAGGGACGGAGGTGAACGATTATAGAAGACTCAGCTATTCAGCATCGACTATTTTGACGGCGGACTCGCCATTCGCCATCTCTTTTCGCCGCTCTCGGTATTGGGTTCTTTGCCTAAATGTCCATTATTTCATGGCTTATTCAATCCGAGACCCAATTTGAATGGATATGACCTCCGTCCTTCTCTTTGCTCTCCTCAATCAAAATGGATATAACCTCCGTCCCCTCTGTGTCCCCTCTGTCTCTGCCCCCTCTCCCCCCGTAACGATTCTGATGCACAGGACTCTTACAGATAAGGAGGCCTGCGCATGCCCAAAAAGAAAAATATACAAAGCATCTTGGAACAACCATTCACCAGACGGTCCTGGATTGACTGGTTGGGCAAGGCCACGGTGTTGACCTTGACCGGCGATTTAATAGCGAGCTGTGCCGTTGATGACGAGAACTTACCAGACGAAAACTCAAACGACGACGGTGCTATACCCAATGATGCGTGTGCAGACCAAGGGAACCTGCTATTTCACCCCGGAGACGAGATTCACGGGGTTTACAAAGACTGGGGAGAGCGTACCGTGGATATTCAGGATATGGCACAGATCCTTAAACAGTGGCAGTTGCGCGTGGATGGATTGGTTGAACAACCGATTACGCTATCCTTTGCAGATCTATTGAGCTTGACCGCCCAGGCCCAGGTGACCGATTTCCACTGCGTCGAAGGCTGGACCATTGAAGATATCCCCTGGAATGGCTTGCATCTCAAAACCCTGTTCGACATGGCCAAACCCTTTGATTCTGCAACCCATGTCACCTTCCACACCATTCAAGATATCTATAACGAATCTCTGCCTTTAGATGTGGCTCTCGAACCCAAAACCCTGCTGGCCTATGGCATCGACTGTTCGACCCTGCCGCTAAAACACGGTTTTCCCCTGCGTATTGTGGTTCCCCGTAAATGGGCATACAAGAGTGCAAAATATGTTTATCGAATCGAACTCGATGACAAACCGATAGAGGGCTATTGGGTGGCTCGAGGATATCCCTATGACGCAGATGTGCCCAAGGACAAATTGAGGCCGGGCAAACACTAGCACTACCTGATTAGCCACCTTCCTGGAAACCGTTCGAAGGGTCGTTGGCAAGGTGGATAGTGGCCAACCCATCGAATGAGGACCTGTGCGACAGCTCTTCGATAATCATTCAATTATTCTTCGCTAGGCAGAGATTTCTTGGTTCACCGCTCGGCGCTACGCACGCTCAATGCAGCAAACGCAGCTTCGAGAGGACCTTTGGTGCCCACTCGCCAAACAATCTTTTTGAACTTACGTGCTTTTTCGCGATGCCGGTGTCATCAATGCAGTAAGCTTGTATCTGCCCTGATTCGAAGACTGTCTCCTGAAGCAGCAAAAAGATCGTATCGTGAGAGAACCTTCCGCGCTGCAGTGCTCGCTGCATACGCTGACGCGTCTCTTGTACCGAGCCTAGAGCCATAACAGAGGTTAGCCCAAGCGCGGTTTTTGCTTCAACCTCGAATCCCAATCCTTGACAATACCAAGCAAGCGCTTTTACTCGCTGCTCGTTTTCCAGTCCTTCGAGGTGGCTGGTCAGAAATTCGTCAAGACTGTCCCATAATGATGCAAACGTCGACATACATTCTGCAGATCATCATACTGCCGCGCTAATCAAGCGTTCGGCCTAATCAGGTAGTGCTAGGTTTAATCTCTTGACAGTTGGTATCATGAATGGTTCTATTTCTATAGTTTGAATGAAATCCAAATGGAGGTTTTTATGGTTAAGCGATTTTTGACTTCAATCAATAGTGATTGTGGTTCGGCAGAAGAACAAACTGAATCCACCGTCGATGAAAAACGAGAAAACAGTCGACGGCAGTTCCTGACTTATGCTGGCTTTGGTGCAGCTGGATTGCTCGCAGCTGGGAATCAACAATGTGAGGAAGGGCTGCCGCTCGCCGTCAAAGGTATTGACTTAAGCGAGGACGATACCCGATTACATCACAGGGCTCATGGCTGCACAGTGCTCTCGAACATTGATAGTGAACTCAAAAACTATGCGGGTATGGCCGATGGTCAAATAGTGTACGTTGCGGGCTACTACAATGAAAACGACGGTGGCGGAGGTTTTTTTCAGTGGATTGAAGGAGACCAAGCAGCCGACGATGGAGGGACGGTCATCAATTCAAACATAGGCCAGGGCCGATGGAAGCGAATTTATCAGCAGGGCACAATTCACGTGAAGTGGTTTGGTGTGACAGCCGACGGCTTCGAAGACGACACCCAAGCGTTTCAGCGAGTCGTTGACTTTGTCAATGCCCTCATCGATTTAGATGAACCTGATGATCCCGAGGAACCCACTATCACCGTCAAACTCCCTAGTTCCCCCATATTTTTAAGGCCGACAAGTACGATATGTTTTGAAAAGCAAAAGCTCTGCCTCACCGGACCCGAGGCAGCAGATACCTACATTTATACTACTAACCGAAAATCAGCGGGTTTCATAATCGAAAGAAACAATCAGCAGGGAACTGTCTCCAACGAGGCAGCGATTACATTTGTTGGACGATCTCAAATCGCCAGGAATTTTATTATTCTTCCAGGCGCCGCCGGCGGTGGATTTGTCGCCGGTCTGGACACCTGCACGTACAATGGCATTTTTGAAAATATCCGTATCAGAGGCTTTCAAGTCGCGCATCGCGTCTACAGGTACAGTGATGAGCGAACAGAGGCGATCAATAATCAGTTTAAGAGCATTTGTGGATATCCCGAAGGGGCAGATGGGATAGGGCTAATCGTTGGGAATGTGGATGACTTACCTAATGATGTGTCGTTTGAAAATAATCGCGCGACAAACGAAAATACCTGGACCAACTGTCGATATCGAGGCACAAAGCACTGTCTGTGGCTCTACAACAAGCGCGTGAAAATCTCTTCCCAACCCGAGCTATGGAGAGCCAAGTCTTATGGGAACCTTTTTATCAATTGCATATTCCAAGAGACCACACCGTCAGGGGTAAGTATTTTTGAGTTGTTGAAGATCGAAGGCAAAGGTGTTGAGGGGGTTACTTTCCTTAACGGGAGATTTGAGGCCAAACGCAACGGTTCGACGCTTCCGCAGCTGAGCTGTGGGGGTATCGCTCCACAGTCCAACTTCGTCCTGATCGGTTCATACATTCATAGCGACATCCATATTGAAGATCCCGAGCAGCGAGTCAATTCACTGGGTAGAGTAGGTAATAGCAGTTGGCACACCCACACGCTTGAAGCGACAACGCTTGAAGCGACGACAATAGAAGCGACGACAATAGAAGCGACGACAATAGCGGAAAGAACGATGTCAACTGCCCAAAGTTTGAGGCTAGAGAGCCATGGCGGAATGGAATTTGCGAGTGATGTCGGGAATTCGAGCTCTGGCGGTGATTTCCTCTTTTCATCTGACGGTAATCACGAGGTACTGCGGCTGGTTGGACGAAATGGCGGTCTGCTGCCTGGTGCGGATGGACAGCAGAATTTGGGGTATTCATCCAAAAGATGGTACAGAGTTTATGCGAAAAACGGCACTATTCAGACATCAGATAGAAACGAAAAAACTGCAATCGAACCGGAGAATCTGGGGCTTGAGTTCATCAATGCCCTCAAGCCGGTGCAGTTCCGGTGGAAGAAAGGCGGCGGTGTCCATCACGGCTTGATTGCGCAGGAGTTCAAAGATACATTAGACGCGCTTGGTGTGGAACACGCAGCCTATTCAGATGCCGATGGAACGCTGGGGATCTGTTATACCGAGTTGATTAGCTCGCTGATCAAATCGGTTCAGGAGCTCTCACAGAAGGTAACCGAGCTGCAAAAGAAACAGCTGAAAACGGAGTAGTCCAGGAAAGAAAGGTCGGTGGCAATACGCAGAAGGGCGCCATACAGAAAAATTATGTTTAGTGACCCCATATGAACCTCTGAGCTACTTTTTGCGTCCTCACCAGAATTTGTGGGTGAATTCGGGCTTGGGTAGCTTGGGCTACAACCCTGTCATGGCGCTGGTAGGAGGCTTAAGTACTAAGCTTAAGTTGTGTGCTGTTTTAAGACCGCCCGGGCTAGGATGCCCCGGACTTCTGGTTCTCCAGAGGTGCGTTCGAGCCTTTGACGTGTCTTTGGGTGTTGGTAGAAACGCGCTGTCATCTGCTTGGCCGAAATCTCGTGGTGGGTTTGGGGCATGAATGCCGGTTTCTTCTCGGCGGTCTGGTCTAATGCAGCCAATGGGGTGTTCGGCATGGGTACAAATGGGTTGAACACCACTGAATCAGGGCCTGTGGCTACTACCTGTTCCACTGTTTCTTCCTCGTCGAGCACCTGGCCTGGCAATCCCACGATAAACGAGGCAACACTGAAGATGCCGTGTGCGCGCAGTTGGGCAAACACCTCCTGGTACACTGCCGCATCGATCGGCTTGCGAGCCCGAGCCGCTGCTTCTGGCTCTAGTGTCTCCACGCCCACACAGACACGCAACATCCGTGCCGCTGCCATGCTGGGGATGACTTTCGGGTCTCGCAACAAGTCGTCGGCACGGGCAGAGACCACTAGCAACGCGGGCAGGGGCCCAGTGGAGAGACACTCGCCAATTTCAATGACGCGGCTCGGCTGGGCCGCAAAATTGTCGTCAGCGATCAGAATCGTCCACGCCCCGTGCTCCTCCACCAGCCGGGCCACCTCTGCATGCACCCGCTCTGCTGAAAAGCAGCGCCAGCGCCGTCCGAAAAACCGGGTTGTTTCGCAAAAGGAACAGTCATGAGGACAACCCCGGCTCGTCTCCATCAGGTGGATGCCGTCCCTGGGTGGCGGCATCAAGTCCCGCGCTGGTGGGCGCAGCGCGTCGAGGTCTTTGATCAACTGTTGGGGCGGTCCCCACACCAGTGAGTCGCCGTTCTTGCATACAGTACCCGGAGCACCGGGCTGAGCGCCGGTTTGAACGATCTGGCGCAGGCTCGTCTCGCCTTCTCCCACGACCACAACGGCTGCGCCTGCTTCGAGGAATGCTCTGGGGAGCATGCTCGCGCCATGGCCACCAACCACAATAGGCACGGGTCGCGAAGCGGTTTGAGCCACGAGCCTCTCTACAAATACAGAAGCCTGGGGAATGGAGCTGCCACCCATTACGGTTGTGCCGATCAGGCCGGGCTCGGCCTGTTGTACCTGGCGTATCGCCTCGTCAATGCTCATATCCGTGGCATCGATAAGGCTGACGTGGGCCACATCTCGAATCGAGGCGGCCAACACACCCAGGCTGTAGGCACCAAAGGCGAACTCGGATTGCTCGGGGTGCTTTACCAGTGCGACGCGCGGTAGGCTCATGGCAGGGGAATCTCGATCGGAAGCAGTGGTAGGAGCGCTGCTGCATCGATCTCTCGCTGACGGGTTACGTACTTGACCGCAGCCCTTGCGTTGGCTAGCTGAATGGCGCAGTGGAGGCTGCTCGGTGCGTGGGCGCCAGGTCCAAAAAACGCAGCCACTGAAAAACAGGGACCGCCACAAAGGCTCTGCGCCCAGCAGTCCTGGCACGGTTGTCGTTGCCCTGTAGCGCACCCAACGCTGTTGCAGAATCGATGCTGCAGTTGGGGCTCGAGTCCAGACCGAAGATAACCCAAGCGGTACGCCTCGAGGCCGACAAAACGAAAGCACGGATACAGCGCACCGTCAGCATCGACGCCGGCCAAGGTTCGCCCTGCGCCACAAGGCAGGTCTGTGTTAGCGTAACCCATTGCCCGGCGCGCAGCCTCCTCGAAACCGACCAACATCGGTTGCGTCTCTAGATCGGCACCGATAAGGGTGTCCGCATACTGCTGAACGAACCCATGGTAGGCCAGCACGTCCTCTGCAGAAAGCAGTATCTCTTTGTCATTGGTCGCCACGCAGACGAGCTCGATGCGACGTACACCCAAAGCCGCTATACTGTCGAATACCACCTTGGGCTGCGCCCTACGGCACAGCACAGCAGTTGCGCTGACCCTGTCTGCACAGCGATCCACGAGCCTTTGAACAGCGGCTGAGACGTGAGCAAAGGTCGCCTTGCCACTGGCGTCCACGCGCCAGGCATTGTGGATGTCCGGTGGTCCGTCTAAGCTGACCTTGAGTCGCCAGTCAGTGGCCGCTAGCCAGTCTGCAGTGGTGTCATCCACCAGCATGCCATTGGTGGTCAGAAAAACATCCAGCGATGCTTTGCATGCCTCGATCTCGGCTTCTAGTCGGCGCAGCTGGGGCAATGCGAGTAACGGCTCGCCACTGCCCAAGCGCACTGAGCCGCGCGAACCCTCAGGGCAATTATTACCTAAGAGACGAATCGCCTCGGAGATCAACCCGTCCTCCATCGGGCGTCTCTGGGGTTGACTGGCTTGCTCTGCACAATACCGACACCTAAGGTTGCAGCCACCAGAGACGTCCAGGGCCAGAGACGTCAGGGCCATCTGGGGGACGCGGGTTGGTCGAGAAGCGACGTCCTCAGCGACGAACCCGGCTGGTGGGGCACTGCTGGGAACCAGGCCGTGCTGTTTCAATAGGGTAAGATCCATGGGGCCTCAAAAGATGCCGGCTAGGCCCAGCAGGGTTTCAGGGCAATCGCGAAAGTGATCCCAAATCATGTGGGCCACGTCGCAGTTCTTGCGGACCATCTGGCACTCGTTCTCTCCGCATACCGAGCCGATTGCCGGGCACCCGCCACCGCACAGGGGCAATGCCGGACATTCCTCGCATTCTCGGCCTGGTTTGCGGACCGAGGTCCAATGTGCACCTGCTGCTCGCCAACTGGCCGGGGCTTCGTCAATCTGCCCCAGGCGATTATCCTCAATGTCCAGCAGCAGGCATGGCAGCACAGTGCCGTCCGGGGTAATGCCAAAATTGGAGCGCCCGGCCCCGCAATAGGTGGTCCGCTCCCGGCCGGTCAACAGTTGCAGGACACGGCTGGAGAACCGATCGTCCTTTGGTAGGCGGTCATGCTCGAGATCATCGATGACCGTGCGCCCGATGGCCTCCAGATCGGAGAGATAACGATCTCGCTCCTGCGCGGTCAGATCAAAGGGCGCGCCAGGGGGCACGCGAACGGCTTGGGCCTTGATGTGGTGTACCGGCAAGGTGCGCAGGTATGCCTCGGCGTTGGCCAAGCCCCAGCCCGAGCGAACGACAGCAGAGCCGCGCACGGTACAGCGGGTTCGAGAGCGCAGCTGATCTAGAAACCCCAGCACGCGGCCGTGGCTGCCGCGGCCCGTGACGGTCCGTCGGCAGTGGTCGTGAATTTCTCGGGGGCCGTCGATGCTCAGGATCACTTGGAAATTCCCAGCATCGAGCAATGCGAAGGCCGCTGGCGTATCGACGGTGCCGTTGGTGGTAATCGAGAACTGAAACCGCTCGCTGGGGAAGTGCGCTGCCCGGTCGACCATCGCTTCCATGGCCGCCAGGTTCAACAGCGGTTCTCCGCCGTAGAAGTGAACGCAGATGGTCTCTATCTCGTCGAGCCCCTGGTCGAGCCCGTCGATCACCTGTCTTGCCAGCTCGGGCGACATGGGGGATCCTGGTGCAGCCCGGGTTCGGTCGGCCAGGAAACAGTAAGTGCAGGCGAGGTTGCACTCCCAGGTGTTGGCCACCAGTACCTCTGCGAGGGTAACGTCGGTCGAATTGTCCCCCCCATGTGACGGCAGATTGTCGCGCACGGATCAGGCGATGCCGCAGGTACCGCCGTTGTTACAGAGCAGTTTGTCGGCCATGGTGTTGATCTGGGTCTCGATGCCTTTAACCGCGGCCAGCACCAGCTCGACCTCTTGGGCTTCCACCTTGCTCAATTGCTTTTTGCCAAGCGCCTGTGCAGGCGTCTTGATGAGCGCCCGTCTGAACTTGGGATCCGTGAGTGCTTTCAAGACAAACGATCGCTGTGATTTTCTGAGAAGAGCTATCTTTTTCTTGTCCATCTTACGCTCCATCATACGCCTCCTTGGTCTTTGGTTTTCGGAAGTACTGCACGTTTTGGGCATCTACATCGAGCGGGAAGCAGTGCGCGAACCCACAAATGATAGAACCCTATTTGAATAGCTCCGTAGCTTAGAGACTGGGATGATCGTTGTCAAGTTCGCCGGCAGGTCCGAGAGAGGAAATTATCTTATTTTTATAAATTTCGATCGCAAACGCAACGCCTCCTGTTCACCAGACGCTGTTTCCCGATAACGATGAGGCAGGCGAGTGGGGAAAGCACGCACGCCTCAACAAGGTCAAGTGCGATGAATTCTTCTATGATGTGACTTACAGAAGGGCCAACGGAACCGTAAAGGACTGAGATGTTCAGCTCGCAGAGTCAGAGCACTCTTTCAGGATACTCAGCTCATTCTATATTGTTAGAAGTGTAATGAAATGGTACTTTGAGTTACATGATAGCAGAACAAAGGATAGCAAAACAAAGGGTAACTGATTTTGCAGTCCGGCGATGGTTGCTTGGGGCAATGATCGGATTCATCCTAATTGGAAGACCAGCTGACTCATATGCCGTGATTGGCTCCAAAACTGACATTTCTCCTAACTTTATGGCTGTCGATTTTTTCAGCGAGCTGGCCGGTTGTGCAATTGTCGGTCAGAATGCGATTCACTGCACGGAAGATGGTGGCGGACATTGGGAGTCAACCTATCATCGTCAGCATCACCCACAGGTTTTGAAGTCGATTTCGTTCTATAATGCCAAGTTTGGCGTTGCTGTCGGTACTGCTGGAACTATTCTGAAAACCGAAGACGGCGGCAAAAATTGGCTGCCGAGTGCCCGCATTGCTGTCACCCAACACAATGATTTAGTTGATGATTCTAGAGATCCAAAGTACTGGCCAGAATCAGAAGTTGCCCAGCAAGATTTTACTCACGTATATTGCACCAGCCCAATAGGTGCTTGGATCGTTAGCACTTCTGCACTCTTCTTCAGCGCAGATTCTGGAAAGACCTGGGTTCCCATTTACTTTGCCGGTTATGATGCCGCGTTGGTCAAGGTGAGATTTTTTGATGATAATTTTGGGGTACTACTTGGATGGAGTTCACTGTGGCTGACTCAAGATGGCGGACGAACTTGGCAGACGCAATTGATCGATAGTTCGGCCAAGCTTACCGACATTTTTTTCATCGACCGCAAACATGGATTTGTTGTAGGTGAAGGCGGTACTCTTCTGAAGACAATAGATGGCGGCATTACCTGGCGTACAATTCCCTTGGCAACTGACAGCGATATTCGTCAGATAGTGGCCGAACCAAATGGACGTGGATTGATCATTACTGAGACAGAGCTTCTGATAAAGAGTGGTTTGAGCAATTGGGTGCCAGTGACGCTGCCCCAAATAGAGCCAAGCGGATTGCGCTCTATATCATTGCTCGGCAGTTCCGGTGAGTACATTATCGTGGGCACGCGAGGTCTCGTTATGCTCTCTGAAGATAAAGGTAGTATTTGGTCAGTACAAAAAAGTCAAAAAGAGAGCAATATCGAAAAATCAGTACACGTTCTGAGTCCAATCAATTCAGCAGGTCGTTGGGAAATCTTCTTTGGCTACTTGCATCCTATTGGCGTGCCCTGGGTTACATTTCCAGGAGCGTCACTGGACGTATTCCGTACGAGTCTACGCCACACACCTTGGGAGTGGGGAGTGCTGTTCAATATGGGGGGAGCAAATGGATTTGGGGAGATTACCGTCCGCGATCCCAGCACTGACTTGTTGCTGGAGAAAAAAGTCAATGGCGATAGTATGACTATCGGCCTAGGGGGCGTATTAAGGCGAATTCTTGTTCATAATCGGCGTTGGATATTATCAGTTGGGTTGATTCTCGGACCATACTATCGCAGGCACCATTTTGAAGAAAAATCCCTGTCCATAGATGACACGGAGCACAGGGGAGGAGTGTTCTCAGCTGAAGAACTAACTGTGGGATTGTGTGTTCCAGTACAATATGGTGGGGAAAGCACTTACGTAAAGTTGGGGCTTGAGATTAAATTTCAATTGTTACAAGCCTGGACCTTTGAATTTCGCGGTAACCAACAAACAACGACTGAATTTTGGCCTTCGATTTCTCTGGGGATCGCATTTTATAAGAGTAAGACGGGTATCTTGTTTGTAACACCGAAGTAAACGGGAGGAAGTTGATCTATGTATCGTATTTCGAGATACGGATTGTTTCTAAGTATGGGGATGGTGGCTTGGCAATTGGCGACCAGAGCGGCCGTGGCAGAACAACGAAACCTTGAAGAAGAGAATGCAGAGGAGCCTACATTTGAAGCGCTCTTTGACACCTCTTTTGTCGATGAACAGACAGGATGGGCTGTAGGAAGAAATGGCATCATTATTCACACTAATGACAGCGGTGTTACCTGGGAACTCCAGCATCGTTCAAAACTCCCGGAAGAACGCATTCTGCGTTCGGTGTCATTTGCCGATCGCCAACATGGCGTTGCGGTTGGAACACACGGTCAGATCCTGACCAGCAGCGATGGTGGAAAGCACTGGGTCCCCTCTAGTCGAGTACGAAATCCACAAATCAAGCGGTATGAAGAGAGAATAGAGTTGTTAAACAAGGAGATCGCTAGAATAAGGTCAGAAGCAGAAGAAAAAGAGGCGCATGAAAGTGACGCTACTCCTACAGCAGCGGTGTCCTCTCCCTCAGAAGATCCAGATGGGCAATCCACTCCCAATCAAACGCTAATACCAGATGAAGAGCCAGCAGACGTAGCTGTGCTCGAAAAGGAGCTTGGTCAACTAATTTCATATCTACCGAAAATACCCAAGTTTGTTTCTCCTGGTAGAATCAGTGAGATCGAATTTTTAGAGGTCTCCTATGTGGGTCGAGACAACGCCTGGATACTATATGGTTGGGGGCTCTTGCATTCAAAGGACCAAGGGCATACGTGGCGTATTGTCGAGCTTCCGGCGAAAATCAACGGGATGTTTTTTCTCGACGCCAATCATGCTTGGTTGGTGGGCAGGGGGGGGACTGTTTTGCGCACCCAAGACGGAGGAAAAACCTTTGATTCGATGCAACTAGAATACACCTGGGATCTATTGGACGTGCAGTTTTTAAATCCATCATTGGGATTTCTGTGTGGCCAAGGTGGTCTCTTGATGAAATCGGTGGATGGTGGAAGAACATGGCAAAAAATTGATACTGAGGTTAAAGAAGACCTCTTCCGCATAGCAATGATGACACCCACATCCGGAGTCGTGACAACACTGGATGGTCCGGCAATACAAACGAGCGATGGATTGAATTGGCAATTCCTAAATTTTTACGATGAAATAGAGGAAAAAACACAACCTGTTCCGGCGGCAATCAACGCCTCTCGGATCGACGAGACAAAAGGAATTATTGTTGGTTCGTGGGGGCTAGTAGCGATTACTAAAAACTCAGGAGAAAATTGGGATATTGTGCGATCCTCACGCAAGTATGATGAAGACCTGTTTGAAAAATACAAAAGTACTCGCCATACAAAGGGTATTATTGAACTTGAGCTTGGGTACGTGCATCCAGTTGGAAAGATTGCAACAAGGTTTGGACCTGGGGCAATGATGTCAACCATCTACTTGGGTGGGTGGTCGCGAATAAAATTGGGCGGGGGCATACTCATCAAGTTTATGCAAGTGAATGAAACAATAGCCGCTCCCTCAGAAACCCCGGATGAAGGTCAGACAGAAATGATGAATTCCACTGGGATGGGAGTTGAGTTTCCCCTGATGATCGACTGGCATGCTGTTGAGCGTGGAGGTTTGGTGCTGCGCCTATCGGCGAGTATTGGTCCAAAATGGGAAGGAACCATTCTCCAGAAACCATGGCAAGATCGGGTCGATCCTTCAGACTACGAACGATCTCGGTGGGGAATCGGATTGTCTCAAGCAGTGTACATCGCCTATGTATACAAGTACCGGAATAAACAAGCAGCAAAATCTTTGCCACCACGCCGCCGAGTCGAACGCATAGGATTTTATCTTCGACTCGGTCTAAGTGAATCGTGGACCTGGAACGTTGCGGGCAAGCTTGCCGACCTAGGCGGCAAAGACGAAAAGGATTTTGGCACGGAGCTATGGCCACACATCAATTTGGGCTGGAGCACATATTACTGAGTAGTCGTTGCAATCCAATTTGCTAATTCCCAAACGTAGATACTTGAGTTTTCTGGTATGTGGCGACAGTGGGTTGAGAAGGAATGTATCGAGATGATGAAAAAGCATTTTGTGGCTATGTTCGTAGGCCTGGTCTGTACCCTTCTGATTTCCAAGGGCGCGGTTTCCTACCCGATTAAGATCGTTGACAGTCGAGGGGAAACCGTTCTGCTGACCCAAAAGCCCAGGCGGGTCGTTTCCCTGGTACCTGCTGTGACCGAGACGATTTACGCCCTGGGCGCCGGTCCATCCGTGGTGGGCGTGACCTACCACAATACTTTTCCCTCGCCAGTGGTGCGCAAAAAGGTCGTCGGCGGATTTTTTGCCCCCAATGTAAGGGTCATTAGAAAATTAAACCCCGATCTGATTTTCGTTGCGGGTTTCCACGATGAGGTGGGCCGGGCATTCGGCAACAATGCCAAGCGCGGCAAGACCTGTCAGATCGTCAACCTTAATCAACGCACATTGAGCGAAGCGTTTTGGACCATCGAGCAGCTGGGCAGGATATTCGACCGAGCGGACGCAGCCCGGACGTTGGTTGAGAAGAACAAAGCGGAAATCGGGCTCATAGAAAAAAAAGTCAAGAAAATCAGACCGGACGAGAGAAAGAGAGTGCTGAGGCTGATGGGCAGGCAACAGGTCATGACCCCTGGTGACGACTCGTTTCAAAACGAGATTATCTCCCTTGCCGGCGGGACACCTCCGAAGCTCGGAAAACAGGGACATGTCGTTCCTGTCACCCTAGAGGAGTGGCGTGGGTTTAACCCGCAGGTGATTTACGGGTGCCAAGGGGACGAGCAGATCGCCGCGACCATTGCAAAGAAGCCGGGCTGGCGCGATGTGGATGCGGTAAAAAATAGCAGGGTTTATTATTTCCCCTGCGAGCTGACCTGCAGGGCTTCGAGCCGTGTTTCCCATCTGGTGTCGTGGCTGTATGCAACCGTTTATCCCAAGGCATCATCAGATCCCAAAAGCCGGGTGTACAAAGAAGGCATCTTCAGATCAGAACCCCTCGAACTCGACCTGGATTATGTCAAAAAGGCGAGTGTGTATCACAGCCGCATCGACGACTTTACCCACAAGTCTTTGATAGTCGAATTCAAGACCCCCCAGCGGATCGCCTCGACCCTCGAAGGGGCCAGAAAAGGAGTAAGCGCTGTGGGCAACCACTACTTTCCACCCCAGTCCTGGGGAGCTATGCACGACTCTGGCCTCAAAGGGCTAAAGCAGCGAATTGGCAGCGCTATAGCAAAGCACCGAAAGCACTTTAGCTTCCTATATACGGGTGCGGACATGAGCAGTCTGTCTGTTGTCAGCAAAGCATACGAAAAGTTGCAGGCCTATGCACTGGTGACCGCTGGTGTGAGGGGCAATGCGATGATGGCGTCAAAGGACATTGGCGACTATTACGAGCCCGGCACGATTAATATCATCATGCTTACCAACGCTGAGCTCAGCCATCGGGCCAGGACCCGGGCGATCCTCACTGCTACCGAGGCAAAGACTGCTGCGCTCTTTGATCTGGACGTAAGAAGCGCCTATTCCGGTCGATTCAATCCAGCCACTGGCACGGGAACAGACAATGTTATCGCCGTGTCAGGTAGCGGATATCCCATAGACAACACCGGCGGCCATTCGAAGATGGGGGAGCTGATCGCCCAGGCGGTCTACGAAGGGGTCAAAAAAGCGGTTTACAAACAGAACGGCATTGCGCCGGGCCGCAGTGTGTTTCATCGGTTGGAAGAACGAGGCATTGCCCTGTTTAACGTTATCTCTGCAGCTGATTGTCACAAGAGAGTTGGAGCAATGCACCTGGCAACCGAGCTCGAGGGGCTTCTCTTAGACCCGCTCTATGGTTCATTTATCCAGGCAGCCCTGGCCATCAGTGACGACTATGAGGCAGGACTGGTCGAAGATATTGGCTTTTTTAAGGACTGGTGCCAGAGGATCGCAAATCGGATCGCCAAAAGAAACCTCAAGAAGATGCGCCGCCTGACGAAAAAGACCAGCTTGCCCCAGGTGTTGGACCTGGCCATAAACGCCCTTTTGAACGGGGCCCACAGCAGGCTTTTGCAACAATAACCTCACGTCCTAACTTAAGATCCTGAGGGAACCCTAAGGCATACCCTTGAACATCATAGTTGACTGGTTTTGTGTGCCAAGGGATAATCGCTTTCATACGGACTATGAGCAATCCAAAAAACACTTGTGAAAGGGAGCATTATAATAAAAACTAAAGTGACATTATTCAAGAATAGCACTCTTGGCCGCATTGCCTGGCTCGTTCTGATAGTTGGATGCTGTGCTATCGGACTATCCTGTACCCAACAACCTGTAATTAACCGCGCCGAAATAGAGAAAATAGATCGGATTGCTGTGGTAGGGCCCTATATGTCTCAAAAGCAATTAGATGACACCAGCAGTGAGGAGGATTTCACCCAGATCACGCGCTTCAATCGGCTGATCGAAGAGAAGCGCGCTGAAACAGAACAGCGGATGGCTGCATTCCACGATGTCCTGTTGTCGAAAGGATATCTGGATACTCCCGAATTCGAAGAGATGGTCATTTCTCGTTGCCCCAAAGCGCGAGCTTGTGGATATGCGCCCAGTGGAAATCGCGTCGGTTATCTTGGCGGAGATATTGATTTTGCAGAACTGCCTGAGGAAGTGGTGGCATTGTTCTGTAAAAAATTTAACATCGACGGTGTGATGGTAGTAGCGGCCAGGTGGCTTACACAGCCGGAGATTAGAGTCCGCCTATACAACAGCGCCGGCCAGCAAGTTTATTATTTCTATACTGAAATTAATCCCCAGATGGTTATGTTGAAAATTGAGGATCGAGAACTCGCCGCGTGTGCGGCAATGTACGACTTTGCGATGGATCAGGTCGTCGCCGAATATTCCGAACTTCGCACTGTGACGACTGACCAAGAGGTACCAGCTATCACCTCGGCAGAGCCGCCCGCAGCCAAACCGACGGCCGACCCGACTGAAGCACCGGCAACCGAGCCAGTGAAAAAAACTACGACGACTCCTACAGAAACGCCTGAAACCGAGCCTGAAATAACGACCTCAGCTGAGTCGGCTGAAACACCCGCACCTGAAATATCCAATTAGCCAGTGGCGATTTTCGAAAAGAAAACATAGGTAGGTCATTGATGTCCAAAACAGCTCGGAACTCGACATGTGTACGTTGAAATCATTGAAGAAAACGGTCATTCCCGCGCAGGTGCATCTGTGATCGGTTAAGCATTTGAAAATACATAACTTTTCATTGATATACAATTTTCCACTCTACCTATTAAACCGCCAGAGCGTGCTGCATTTGGGTCTATCGCTTCTTTAAACATGAGTTCTAAAAGGTTGCTCTTTCGTCGCTGTTTTCTTCGGCGATTC
>JAAUYD010005221.1_pt1 | contig 25360 bp, 19 predicted proteins | sample 7278101 | NCBI WGS metagenome assembly JAAUYD01 (sample SAMN14350128, study PRJNA611818) | marine sediment metagenome | isolation source: surface marine sediment (0.6m) | place: French Polynesia: Moorea | collected 2018-08
ACAAATACGCTGCGGACACCAGTTTGCTTAGGGACACTTAGAAGTCTAAAAACTTCTGGGTGCCAATGAATCCCCAACTATAATCTGTGATTTAGTTGGGGTGTGTTCAAGGCTGTACTCAAACAAAGCCAGCAAAATGCTCTTGATGATGCCATTAGAACCGTATAATTCATCCGAAACAAGGCTTTAAGACTCTGGATGGATGGTAGTCGAGAGGATAAAATCGATTCCCTAAATAATTAGCATAATTATAGAGATTTTTAGATAAGAAACATACTTAATGTATCCCTCTTTCATCACTCTGGGAGAGGTAGCGATCGCCGGATAACTTAGCGGCATTCACGTTTACATCAACGTTTACATCAACGTTTACATCATAGAATGGATTTCATGTTGTAATGAATTTAGAAGTTGACCTCGAATTTCATCTCTGAATATGCCATTACCCTCAACTCGTCCTCCCGGACCTTCAACTTCTCCCACACTACAAAGTAAGGAGTGGATGAAACACCCTCTAGACTTTTTAGACAGTTGCGCCAAACAATATGGAGACAACTTTACTGTAGAATTAGGTTCTCTGGGATTAACTGTTTTTTTAAGTCATCCAGAAGCAATCAAACAACTATTGAGTCTGCCTTCCCATGCTTATGAGTGTCATCAATATAATCAAACCTATCGTTCACTCATGGGAGACGAAGCTTTATTTTTATCCGATCATCAGCCTCATAAACGCAAGCGTCGCTTACTAATGCCCTCATTTCACAAAGAAAGGGTCAAACAATACGGAGAAGACATTAAACAAATTGTAGAAGAGATAACTCAAGATTGGGGAATGGGACAAACTATTGTGATCCGTCCCCTAATTCATGAAATTTCCTTGCGTGTTATTCTAAAAATTATCTTTGGTTCTATATCCAATCCTCTCAGTCAAGTCTTAAGACAGTTATTTAAACTGGCAATCAGCAAAGATTTTGGTTCCTGGAGTCCTTGGAGACGATTAGAACAGCGCAGAAGTCAACTCTGTCAACTAATACGAGCAGAAATTAAGACCAGAAGAGAAACAGAAAATCAATCGACAGACTTATTAACTATGCTCATCTGTGCAGAAGATGAGGAAGGAAACTTGCTAAGTGATGCAGAAATTGAGGATCATCTGTTTACACTACTCATTGCTGGAGTTGCTCCCACAGCAGTGGCCTTGACCTGGGCATTATACTGGATTCATGAAAATCCCTCAGTTAAATCCACTTTAGTACAAGAAGTGCGCTCATTAGGAACGGACTTTGAAGCATTAGCTTTAACTAAATTACCTTATTTAACAGCCACTTATCAGGAAGCCTTACGCATTTGCCCTGTTTTAGCTGCTCCCTCTGGTCGCAAACTAACTCAATCTGTAGATATTATGGGTTATCATTTTGAGACGGGAACTACCTTAATTCCCTGTATCTATCTATTACATCAAAGAGAAGATTTATATTCCAATCCCCATCTATTTCAACCCGAACGTTTCCTTAATCATCAGTATGCACCCTATGAATATATGCCCTTTGGAGGAGGTAATCGTTTATGTCTCGGCTCGGCTTTAGCACAATTGGAATTAAGAGTGGTCTTAGGAACCATTCTATCTCATTGGGACTTAGAAAATACCAATCTTGAAGAGGTTAGACCTATGCGTCATGGAACTGTGATTGCGCCCTCAGATGCCATGCAAGTAACTATAGTAAACAAAGTCTCTTAACACAAACAAATGTATTTTTTGATTCCTAGAAAAGACTTTTGTTTGGTTCAGATTTCTGGAATCAATTTTGTGTACTATTTTTTAGTTTTTTTTGATATTCTAATTACTAGAAAAATAAAAAATACTATGATTGACACCCATTCATTTTTGTGATACTTTCACAGATAAAAACCAGCGTTTTTCAATTTCTATAAAGAGAAACCTTTGACAGTAAGTAAAATAGTTAATTAAGAGGAAAGCCCAAAATCATGACCGCCACTGATATTAAATTTAGTCAACTCAAAGAAATATCCCAAAAACTGAATCAAGAGGGTCCAGAGTTAGATATTGTGTCCACGGCTGCCAGCCATTTTCTAACTCTTTGTAAATCTCTGACAGCAGTTTACCCCTTTACCTTCGCTCCGATGCGAGGATACCTTAATGAAGTAAAAGAAGAACTTACCAAGCAAATTGAGGAATTCTGTCAAAGCAGTAATCAAACAGGTGGTATTCGTGAGATTCCACGAGTAGCCCCTGAAATATTCAATCAGCAAGAGCTTGATGAACTGCTCAAAAATCCAGTACCAGTGGTATTTGAAGGGGCAGCCAGGGATACTGAAGCCTATCATACTTGGAGTCCCCAATTTTTTCTAGACAACTATGGCGATTTTCCCTGCCAAATCGCTACAGAAGACCAAAAAGATATCCCTGGTAAACTAGCCGATGTTCTTAAGGATATTGTGGAAAAGCGACCAAGGCGAAACTACGTTCACAATATGGCTAATATCTTCAATGAGCATCCTATTCTTGAAGAGCAACTGGAGTTATCTCGCTTCTTATCTGAACTCGGTTCAGGGCGACATATTGGGACACAGCTTTTTATTGGTGGTTCAGGCACAGGAACCAACTTCCATTGTGCAGCTATTTTTAACATATTTTTCAATATATGTGGAGAAAAAGAGTGGTTTTTCGTTCATCCCAAATTTGGCTTTTTCATGGATGGTTTTTTGCATGAGACTAGCTCTTACGGATACAGTCCCATTGATCACAACAAAACTGCATCCCAACAAGCAGAGAATTTTCCTCTTTATAAGTTTATCCCCGTGTATAGAACAACCCTAAAACCAGGGGATATTCTCATTAATCCATCTTGGTGGTGGCACGCTGTCAATAATCTTAGCGATGCCACCATTGCTTGTGCAACTCGCTTTCATTTGCCGACACACAGATACGAAATCTACCAAGAAGATCCTCCTTTTACTATTGCTCAAGGGTTAATGCCTCATGCCGAAACAGTACGAAAGTTGTTGATGAAGCCAGATGCTCGTATTACGGATGAAGTTTTCAGAAATACTTTCGATGCTTCCTTAGGAAAACGAGTTAATCCTAAATAGAAGGTTTCTTGTTCTAGTATCCTTGGTGTCGAAGGAATGAAAAATAGATCATCAGTTCTTCTTGGCAAAATTTGCCCAAAACCGCCCATGTTAAACCAGACCAACCTCATTGACTTAATTCATCACAGAGCCACCCAACAGCCTGATAAAATTGCCTATACGTTTCTCGAAGATGGGAAAACCGAAGCGCAACAGTTAACCTATAGCCAACTAGATGAACGGGCAAGGGAGATCGCTGCCCATCTCCAATCGTTAGATAGTTATGGAGAACGAGCCTTACTCCTCTATCCGGCTGGATTAGAACTATTATGCGCTTTTTTTGGCTGTTTATATGCAGGGGTGATTGCCATTCCCGCACCCCCACCCGAAGCCAGTCGCCTCAAACGAACCTTACCTAGATTACAGGCGATCGGCAAAGATTCTCAAACTTCTCTAGTCCTCTGTAATGGCAAGATTATTTCTATCGTCGATCAAGCCCGTCAACAAGTTCCCGAACTTCAACCCATCAAATGGTTAGATACAGAAGTTATTAACAATGAATTAAGTCAAGAGTGGCAAAAACCCGATATTAATGGAGATACCTTAGCCTATCTTCAGTATACCTCTGGCTCCACTTCTACACCCAAAGGGGTGATGATCAGCCATTACAACGTCATCTACCTTTGTCATAAATTACAACAATCCTGTGGCTACACTCCTGAAAGCGTTACCGTTACTTGGATTCCCTATTTTCATGATTATGGCTTAGTAGAAGGATTATTGACTCCTTTATATAACGGGACTCCCTGTTATATGATGTCCCCTGCCGCCTTTCTCAAACGTCCCTTGCGCTGGTTAGAAGCCATTTCTCGCTATCAAGCTACCCATAGTCAAGCCCCCAACTTTGCCTATGATCAATGTGTGCAACGTATTAGCGAAAAACAACGGGAGCAGTTGAACCTCAGCAGTTGGAAAGCGGCAGGAAATGGAGGGGAACCCATCAACCCAGAGGTTGTCAACCGTTTTGCTCAATATTTCGCCTCGGCTGGTTTTTCTGCTCACGCCTTGTGTCCCGCTTATGGATTAGCTGAGTCTACCCTTACCGTCTCCTTTACCCCTTATAACGAAGCTTTTATAACCACTCCCTTTGTTGCCTCAGAATTAGAAAAACGCAAAGTTGTAGCAGCCAACGATAGTTATCAAGGGTTAGTCAGGACAGTTACCAGTTGCGGAAAACTTATTCAAGAAGTAAAAATTGTCAACACGGATACCTTAAACCTCTGTGCTGCTGATGAAGTGGGAGAAGTTTGGGTAAAAGATCCTAGCGTCGCTCAAGGTTATTGGCAGCGTGAAGCAGACACAGAGGAAACCTTCCAAGCTTACATTAAAGACACAGGAGAAGGACCTTTTCTGCGGACAGGGGATTTAGGCTTTATTTATCAAGATAACCTCTATATTAGTGGTCGTATCAAAGATGTGATTATTATTCGAGGAACTAACCATTATCCCCAGGATCTCGAATGGACAGTACAAGTATCCCATGAAGCATTACGGACTGAAAATGGGGCAGCCTTCTCCTTGGAAATAGAAGGGGAAGAAAAGTTGGTAATTGTCCAAGAAATTGAACGAGGGTATAAAGATAACTTGAATGAAGGCGAAATCTTCAATAAAATTCGTCAAGTCATCTTTGAACAACATGAATTAGATGTTTACACCATATTACTACTGAAACGGGGGAGTATCCCCAAAACGGCTAGTGGCAAAATTCAGCGCACCAGATGTAAAGCCAATTTTGTCAATGAAACCCTAGACATCGTAGCAAGTTGGACAGCTAATAGTCAAAATAAACAACAAATGAGCAATAACCCTATTTCTAACAGAAAAAATACCTCAAGCCCTACGGTTTCATCCAACCAAACCACTGAAGCTGCAACAAGCCAAAAACGGGCTGATAACCTGATTCATTGGCTAAGAGATTACGCCGAAAAGCGAATTAATTCCCGTTTAATGGATGAACGTCGTTCCGTTCCCCCCTATATTATTCTTGATTTTGGTAATCAGGGAATTCTGGGAATGCAAATTTCGGAGAAATATGGTGGCTTAGGCTTAAAATACCGAGATTTTCTGCGAGTGTTAGAACAACTTGCAGCCATTGATACTAGCTTAGCCACCATTGTTTTCTTGAATAATACCAACGGTATTCGTCCTATTCAACATTATGGGACTCAGAGCTTACAGGAAGAGTTATTACCCTTATTGGCCATAGGACGGGAATTAGCTTCTTATGGACTTTCTGAACCAGGGGCAGGCTCAAGTTTAGGAGGCATTTCCACTGTAGCAACTCCCAGTGGACAGAAAAATTGGACCTTAAAAGGAGTTAAACGCTGGAATGCTTCAGGATGGGCAGGTGTGATTAGCACTTTTGTTCGTTTAGTCGATAAAAACAACAAATTACGAGGCATTACAGGCTTTGCAGTTCGTACCAATAGCCCAGGGGTAAGAGTAGGTCCTGAAGCTTTAACCATGGGAGTGCGAGGAATTGTGCAAAATAGCATCTATTTTGACGACGTTTCTGTTAATTCTAGGCATCTTCTTGGTGAAATCGGCAAAGGGATGGAAGTAGCTGATGATGCCTTATTTATGGGACGAATTTGTACGGCAGCCGTTAGTTTAGGGGCAATGAAACGTTGCGCCCAATTAATGTTACGCTATGCCAGTCGCCGTCCGATAGCTACAGGACTTTTATTGGATAATCCCATAAGTTTAGCTAAATTTAGCCAATTAACCCAGGTTATAACCTTAGTTGAAACTCTATTAAAACGCCTAACTCAGCAATTAGATGCAGGACAAACTCTACCCCCAGAAATTGCTATGGTTGCCAAAATTATCGCCTCTGAGGGTGCTTATCGCGGGGCTGATGACTGTATGCAACTGTTAGGGGGACGGGGCTACATGGAAAATAATTTTGTCCCTCAAATTTACCGAGATGTGCGTTTATTAACCATTGGTGAAGGTCCTAACGAAAATTTAAGGGCTTATTTAGGTAAAAGTGTTATGCAGTCGGAAAAGCTACACGATTATCTGAAAAATACCTTGAATGCAGGTGATATTTCTCAAAAATTACGAGATACGGCTCAAGAAGTTAGCGATCGCTGTTTAGCCAACCTCGATACTTTTGGCAATCGTTCGGCTGCTTTATCTTGGGCGCATTACCTTATTGGAGAAGCAGCGATGTATGGCGTATTATTGGCTACGATACAACAAAGCCAAGATACAGCCGAATATAGTCCGATTGAATGGACAAAACAGCAATTTGAAGCCAGTTTAACCCAAGCATTAGGGGGACAAGCCATTGAGTCAGTGATGTTAAGTTCTCAAGCAACCAGAGACAAAGTTGCCGGCTATTTCTCATCCATTGGGGATATTGAACAAAGAGCATCGGGGGAAGAAATTGAGTTAGAATCCCTTTTAAAGCGAGAATCTCAGCCCAAACAGGCTCATAAATCCCCAGATATGAGTAACCTTTCTCCAGAGGAAAAACGGAAACTTTTAACTAAGTTATTGCAAAAAAAAACCAATTTTTCTAACATTAGTTAACTGTCTTCTTGACTGACAAATTTTTTCACACACTAATCACAAAGGGAGTTAATTTTATGATGAGCCCATCTCTTACTTCTAATCCTACCGAAGCTACCATTGAAACCTGGTTGATTAATTGGACTGCTGAACAGTTAGATTTAGAAAAAACAGAAATTGACATTAATCAGTCGTTTTTGAATTATGATATGAATTCTGTGACTGTCATGATGTTAGTGGGTGACTTAGAAGACTGGTTAGGGTTGAGTTTGTCTCCTACTTTAGCCTGGGATTATCCTGATATTAAAACCTTAGCCCAATATTTAGCCCAAGAAGCCAACAAGGTTGAGTCCAATGGACATAAAGATATCAATAATACTCAACAAATATTAAACCAACTCGATGATCTTTCAGAAGAAGAAACTGATGCTCTATTAAATCAACTCTTAGCAGAATCATAATCATCAAGAGATCTCCAGAAAATGGCGTTGCTTAACGCAACGCCAATACAACTATCCCTCTTTCATCAGTCTGCAAAACCCTGATGATTTCTAAGTTCTAGAACTCTTATATAAATGAAAAATAATTATCAAAAAATTGACAAACTTTCCCCTAAACAAAAACGTCTTTTACTTGCTAAAATTCCACCTGTAAATTTTCCGTTGCTGGATAGAGAACTTATCTACTACCAACAAGCGATCGCGAAAAAACTAAGACGCGGTCTCGCGGGAGCGAGTGCGGCTGCACCGCAGCGAAAACCTAGCAAAGAGACGGGAGGGATCGCATCAAGGCGAGGGGAAAATGCTCAAGCTATGAATTATTTATCAACCCAAATCAAAACTAGAAACCAACAAAAACTAGACGAATTAAAGACTTATTTGAGTAAGCATGAATCGGAAATTATCGACTATGAACGTCGTCAAAAAGCGGGTAAATCTATTGGGAGTGGACGGGTGGAAAAAGCCGTTGATATTGTAATTGGTCATCGTCAAAAACGTAAAGGGATGAGTTGGAGTTCTCTTGGGAGTAAAGCTTTAGGGATTCTTAAAGTCGTTGAACTTAATGGTCAATGGCAACAACTTTGGTTCCCACAAAAAGCCATTTAATCAATTTAATCAATTTATTTTTCTCGGTTTATAATTCAATTTTAAAAGCCAAATTCGGACTCTTTTTTAGTTTAGGTTCGCGGAAAGTCGCCGCGAACCGTTTTCTCCTATCCCAGAACAGACTGAGGCACGGATTTTTGTGGCGATCGCTGTTGAATTTTCGCGATCGCCGTTAGATAGTAGATAAGTTCTGTGTTCAGCAACGGAAAATTTACAGGTGGAAATTTCTGGGGAGCATACTTCCATCTTACAGGAACCTCATGTCCAGGAACTGGGGAAAATCTTGAAAGACCGTATTTCGGTTAAGTGAGTGGGGGAAGTGTGGGATGGGTAGGGAGTGTGGGGGAATTTGTTCTTTTATGTTTAATCTATTGATTTGAAAACTGCTGTAAAGCTTGGGGAGATTTGCCCTCTGGCTTAGTTGGAAAAATCCTGCTAGGTGATGGCGAGTCCGTGAACCAAGAATCCCCCGTTATAACGCACTAGCGTTTAACGGTGGGAGTGTCAATTAGTCGTTAGTCCATTCTTGCGCTGGAATCAAGTCCGCAATACAATCCCTGAGTAAGAAGTCGTTTCTTTCTAGCTCGGTTTCGATGCAACACCACTCTCCTGAAGGAAGATATTGGCACAAGGTATAGATACGTTGTTGTTTGTCCACCTTCCCTTGTTCTACCAGATGCCGTGCTTCGTCTTTGATGTCCTCTATGGTATACCTTGTCATTAACATAACTCAGTCCCTCCTTAAGCGTTAACTCTAAACAATGTTTAACTTTTGGTTAAATAAACCTTTTAAAAAGAAAATCAATACAAAGCATAGAAACAGGCCAGCAAGACTCATGGCTTAATCCGACCGTTTAAGTATTAGCCCCTATTCATATTGTAGCCATTGTAACATTCTACTCGGGAGAAAAATATTAAGACTTAATTAAAGTTAAATTAAACTCCAGAAAGTCAAGGGATAAAATAGAAGTCATTGATAATTATCATTAGCAATCATTATCATTATCAATGATTTTTTTGGAGTGAATAAAAATGGCTTCTTTTGGTGAAGATGCGTTAGAGTATCATCGTTCTGGTCGTCCTGGGAAACTAGAAGTAAATGGGACCAAACCATTTATTACCCAGAGGGATCTTTCCTTAGCTTATACTCCTGGTGTGGCGGAACCTTGCTGTCGAATTCATCAAGATCCCGAACAGGTTTACGATTATACCATTAAGGGAAATTTAGTGGCAGTAGCGACCAATGGATCAGCGGTTTTAGGATTAGGAAATATTGGACCATTAGCGGGAAAACCAGTGATGGAAGGGAAAGCAATTTTATTTAAACGGTTTGCAGATATTGATGTTTTCGACTTAGAAATTGATGCTGATGATCCTGATCAATTTATTGCCACTGTTAAAAGTTTAGAACCTACTTTTGGAGGAATTAATTTAGAAGATATTAAAGCTCCCGATAGTTTTTATATCGAAGAAAATTTAAAAAAATCTCTGAAAATTCCTGTGTTTCATGACGATCAACATGGCACAGCAATTATTACCTCAGCTGCTTTATTAAATGCCTTAAAAGTCGCCAAAAAATCCGTTGAAACCGTTAAAGTTGTTTATTGTGGGGCGGGGGCTGCGGCCATTGCTTGTGCGAGACTTCATCTAACCTTAGGTATCCGTCCTGAACATTTAATTATGTGTGATAGAAAAGGGGTCATTTATCGGGGAAGAAAAGAAGATATGAACCCTTATAAAGCCTTATTTGCATCTTCAACAACAGCCAGAACCTTAGAAGAAGCCATCAAAGATGCTGATGTATTTATTGGACTGTCAGTTAAAGGGGCTTTATCTGTGTCTATGTTGCAATCAATGGCTAAAAATCCGATTGTTTTTGCTTTAGCTAATCCCGATCCAGAAATTGAATATTATGAAGCTATTAATGCCCGTTCTGATGTCATTATAGCCACAGGAAGATCGGACTATCCAAATCAAGTTAATAATGTATTAGGGTTTCCTTTTATCTTTCGAGGTGCCTTAGATGTACGGGCAACAGATATTAACGAAACTATGAAAATTGCTGCTGTTGAAGCTTTAGTTAAACTCACCCATGAAGAAGTTCCCCATACTGTCTTACGAGCTTATGGACTCAAAAAGCTTAGTTTTGGACGAAATTACCTGATTCCTAAACCGTTTGATCATCGAGTATTGTTTTGGGTTGCTCCTGCGGTTGCTCAAGCAGCTATGGACACAGGCATCGCCAGAAAATTTCTTGATTTAGATATTTATAAAGATGCCTTAGAACAACGCATGGGAATATCAAAAGAAATTATTCGTTATAGTATTCAAAAAGCAAAAATTAATCCGAAATCGATTGTTTTTCCTGAAGGAGAGAATCCCAAAATCTTAACTGCTTGTCAAATTTTAATTGAAGAAGGAATAGCCAAGCCAATTTTAATTGGTTCTGAGGATAAAATTAAGCTAAAAATCAAAGAATTAGGCTTAGATTTAGATCATGTTCTTATTATAGATCCTGGTAATTGTGAGGAACTAGAAAATTATACTCAAACATTATTTACCTTGCGTCAACGGAAAGGAATGACCTTAACCCAAGCTAAGCAAAGTGTTCTTGATCCCAGTATTTTTTCTTTATTAATGGTACATTTAGAACAAGCTGATTCTTGGGTTGGTGGGGTAAGTCAAAATTATCCAACTCTGCTCCGTTCAGCCCTACAAATTATTGGAACTAAACCAGAAATTCGTTACGCTTCTGGTGTCTATTTAATGTTATTTAAACACCGAGTTTATTTTTTTGCAGATACCACCGTTAATATTGAACCCACCGCCGAAATTTTAGCCGATATTGCCCTCGAAAGTGCCACTTTAGCGAAAAGATTAGATATTGTTCCCCGCATTGCTATGCTGTCTTTTTCTAACTTTGGTAGTGTGAAACATCCCTTATGCGATCGCGTCAAAGATGCTGTTCAATTAGTAAAAATGAAACAACCGGATTTAATTATTGACGGAGAAATGCAAGCAGATACGGCAGTTAATCCCAGTTTGCTTGCAGAACATTATCCCTTTAGTGAAATAAAAGGAAATGCCAATATTTTGATATTTCCTGATTTACAGTCAGGAAATATTGCCTATAAATTACTCCATGAATTAGGCGGTGCAGAAGCCATAGGCCCAATTTTATTAGGGATGAAAAAGCCGATTCATATTCTCCAAAGGGGATGTCAAATTAACACTATTGTCAATATGGCTGCTATGGCTGTCTTAGATGCTCAAGAATTAGAAAATGATGCTTGAATTACGAAATACCTTGACATAACTGTTTTGAGTAGATAAACTAAAGAGAATTTTTTTAACATTTGTCTTTATTGCTAGAAACTGTTGTCCATGCAATCCACTCCTAATCCTAATTTACTGTCATCATTTTCTGACACTTTCACTAAATGGGCTTATCAAGGATTCCAACAAGGTAAAAGTGTCTTTAGTTTAGCCCATAAGACGATCAGCGATCGCCTCACAGATACCATTGTTCCCAGTCGTCAAAACCTGACGACTCCTCTTTCCCCAGAATTATTATTCAAATTACAAGCAAGACGCAATCAACTGTGTGAAATAGACTGGGAAGATGCCCAAAAAGGACTTTATCCTGTGGACATTTTATTTGATAGTTTCTTGCCAGATTTCCTGCGTTATTATCCTGAAGTTTGGCTAGACTTACCAAAAATCTGGTCAAGATTACAACGAAGAGAATATCAAACCTTTGCCGATGACATCGAAAAAGAAGGTTATCCCCGTTACTATTTACAAAATTTTCATTATCAAACCGATGGTTATCTCAGTGATTTATCGGCTAATCTCTATGACTTACAGGTAGAGATTCTTTTCAATGGGGTAGCTGATAGTATGCGTCGTCGTATTCTTTCCCCTTTAAAAGAAGGATTAAAAACTTTTTCATCTGTTCCAGCTTATCAAATTAAAGTGTTAGACGTTGCCTGTGGTACTGGACGCACTTTAAAAGGGATTCGCGCTACCCTTCCTAAAGCATCTTTGTTTGGGGTTGACTTATCCCCTGCTTATCTGCGTAAAGCTAACCAACTCCTATCAGAGAATCCGAGGGAACTGCCTCAACTCACTCAAGCTAATGCAGAAGATTTGCCCCATCCCGATAACTTCTTTCATGGATTAAGCTGTGTATTTCTTTTCCATGAGTTGCCTGGGGTTGCCCGTCAGCGAGTCATTGACGAATGTTTTCGGGTGACAAAACCAGGAGGAACGTTTATTATTTGCGATTCCATGCAGTTAGCAGATTCTCCTGATTTTGAAGTGATGATGAAAAATTTTTCTGCTATGTTCCATGAACCTTATTATCAAGATTACATTAGAGATAACTTAGGGAGACGGTTAGAAAAAGCAGGTTTTGAACTCATTGAAACTCAATTACATTTTGTTAGTAAATATTGGATGGCCCAGAAGCCAAACTAAAATAGCTTAACTGAATATGAGGTTGATAAAGTGAACTATCTTAAGAAATGTAAATTACTCCATCGCCTCTCCTCCTCTGCTTAACTTAAACGAGTAACGTTTATCTTTGTCCAGGTACTTAGTATTTTTATCCCTCTAGTATGGCCATTTCTTCTGACACACAGTTTCAGCAATCTGTCAAGAGCTTAACAAAAAATGATGGGAGGTTAATCCTTAAACTACTCCCCTATGTCCGTCGTTATCCTCGCTTATTATTGTTATCTGTCAGCTTATTATTACCTTTATCCATCGCAGGAGCTATCCAACCTCTGATTATTGGACAAGCAGTCTCTTTGTTGCGTCAGGAAACCACTTGGTCTTTTTTAGAAACGTTATCCTTAGAAAAAGGATTACAATTTTTAATTATTGCATTATTAGTGACAATTATTATTCGTTTAGTTTGTACCTCTTCTCAAGGATTTATTGTTCAGAAACTAGGACAAAATATTACAGCAGCCATTAGGGAAGATTTATTTACCCATGTTACTTCCCTGGGAACCAGTTTTTTTAATCGAACCCCTGTAGGGCGTTTAATTACTCGTTTAACCAGTGATGTTGAAGCATTGGGAGATGTTTTTGCCAGTGGGGCAATTGGTGTTATTAGTGATGCTATTTATATCCTGGTTATCATTTTTACCATGTTCACGGTTCAGGCACAATTAGCCTTCATGTTGTTATTAATGATGCTACCCATTGCCGGATTAATCATCTATTTTCAAGGGCAATATCGTAAAGCGAATTATCAATCACGAGAAAAATTATCGGAACTAAATTCCATGTTACAGGAAAATTTAGCAGGAATTAATGTGGTTCAATTATTTAGAAGAGAACAGTTTAATAGTGAGTTATTTCGCGTAATTAATCGTGATTATCGTCAGGCAACTGATAAAACAATTTTTCATGATTCGGCGGTTTCTGCCACATTAGAATGGATTAGTTTAGTGGCGATCGCTGGAGTTCTTTGTTTAGGAAGCGTTTTCATTATTAATGATACCATTTCTTTCGGAACATTATCAGCATTTATTTTATATGCCCAACGTCTCTTTAACCCTTTACGTCAATTTGCAGATAAATTCACCATGTTTCAAGCAGGTTTTACTGCCATTGAACGGATTACAGAGTTGATGAAAGAACCCATAGAAATCCAAGAAAATAATCAAACTATTCAATTTTTAGAAAGCAGAGAATATCAAGATAAGATCGGAGAAATTTGTTTTGATCATGTTTGGTTTGGCTATAAACCTGATGAATTTGTTCTCAAAGATTTAAACTTTACCATTTCTCCAGGGGAAAAAGTAGCCTTAGTTGGTCCAACCGGAGCAGGAAAAAGTTCAATTATCCGTCTTCTCTCTCGTCTACATGAACCCACAAAAGGAAGAATTCTTATTGATGGAGTAGATATTAGAGATATTTCTAAAAAGGAGTTAAGACAATATATAGGTATGATTTTACAGGAGAGTTTCTTATTTGCAGGAGATGTGAAAAGAAATATTACTTTAGGAGAAAACTATTCCTTAGAAGTAGTACAAAAAGCAGCTAAACTAACCAATATTCATCATTTAATTGAAGAACTACCCCAAGGTTATCATACCCAATTACGAGAAAGAGGAACCAATTTATCAGGGGGACAAAAACAATTATTAGCCTTTGCTAGAGTCGCGATTCGTAACCCTTATATTTTGGTGTTAGATGAAGCAACAGCGAGTCTAGATGTGCAAACGGAAGCCTTAATTCAAGAAGCTTTAGAAAAATTGTTAATTAATAGAACAGCAGTTATTATTGCCCATCGCTTATCAACAATTCGCGATGTCGATAGAATTTTTGTCTTGAAAGAAGGTGAGATTGTCGAATCAGGAAGTCATCAACAATTACTCACTCACAAGGGTTTATATTACAGTTTATATCAACTACAAATGATGGGATATGACGAAAATACTAGCTACTAATTTTCAATTTAAAGATCATTTTTCCCAATCAAATCAATGACAGCATTGATTAAAGTATCATCATGAAAACTACTTTTTGTAAGATAATAATCTGCCCCTACTTCTAACCCTTGTAAGCGATCTTCTTCTCGATCTTTATAAGAAACAATAATCACAGGAGTCGATTTCAATTGCGGATTACTTTTAATATTATGGACTAATTTAATTCCGTTCATACGAGGCATATCAATATCACTAATGACTAAGTCATAATTGCCAACACGAACCGCATTCCATCCTTCCATACCATCAACAGCGACATCCACTTTATATCCCCTATTTTCTAACAATTTCCTTTCCATTTCTCGTACCGTAATTGAATCATCAACCACTAAAATATGTTTCCTAGATTTGTGCCAGTTATTTTCTTCTTTCGTTTTAACGTGATTAATAGAAATATTAGCTAAAATCTTATCAAGAGAACGGACTAAGTCCAAAACATCGATAATTAAAATGGGTGAACCATCTTCTAATAAAGCAGCCCCAGTAATATCTTGAACTTTACCCAAGCGAGGATCTAAAGGACGAACCACTAAACTTTTTTCTCCTAAAAAGCGATCAATGACTAAACCATAACGATTCATTTGATCACTAACGACAATGACGGATAACGGTTCCGTTGGGGTAGAATTTGACGTTAATTCCAACACTTGTTCAGCCCTAACTAAACCAATATTGTGATTATTTAACGTAAAATATTGTCGATTTTCAACCGAATAAATATCCTCAAAATTCAAAGTTAAAATTTGCTCAATTCGAGATAAAGGAAACGCATAAGCTTCTCCTGCAATTTCCACTAATAAAGTACGAATGACCGATAAAGTTAAAGGCAGTTGAAAATGAAAATTCATGCCCTTTCCTGGTTTAGAAATAGCCTGAAGATTACCGCCTACTTCTTGAACCATCGTTTTAGCAATATTTAAGCCCACACCCCGGCCAGAAATTTCAGTCACCTGATTCGCTGTTGAAAAGTTGGGTAAAAAGATAAATTCCATTAACTCAGCTTCGTTTAATTGCTGAGACATTTCCTCTGTCACCAACCCTTTTTTGACAATGGATGCTCGTAATTTATCCAAAGAAATACCTTTACCATCATCAGAAATGGTAATGGATAACATTCCGAAACGGTGGGTTGCTTCTAAATGAATGGTTCCTTCCGAGGGTTTTCCTTTAGCAACTCGTTCTTCAGGGAACTCAATGCCGTGATCAATGGCATTCCGTAAAATTTGAGTTAAAGGAGCTTCTAATTTCCTTAAAATATCCCGATCAACCATGGTTAATTTACCGACAATTTCTAATTTAACTCGCTTCTTTAATTGTCTGGCTAAATCCCTAACCATACGGGGAAAACTACTCACCCCTTCCTCAAAAGGACGCATATGAGTAGCAATCACTTCTCGATACAAACGATCCGATAAATTGAAAGAACGATAACTAAATTGTTCTAAGGCATTCAAGCGATCGCCGAGAATTCCGCGACATTCCCGTTCTTTATGAGCTAAATCACTCAAATAGCTTTCTGCTTCTTTCGATAGAGGCGTTTGGACTAAATTGACTTGTAATTGTTCTAATAATTGTGATAATTCTAATTGACTTTTTTTTAACTGTAAAAAAGACTCAGATAAGGGGACTAAAGCCGTAGCTTCTACTAAAGATTCTCCTGCTAAACCCATAAGACGGTTTAAATTGTCTGTGCTTACCCGAACAAAACGATCTTTAGACGTTCCCATTCCTGAAGCTGACATCAAAGAGGTGGCGGGGATCACCTCCTCTTGATCCGTTGACAAATTATCTGAGGTTAAACTATTAAAGTCTTGGATAAGTTCTTGTTCCTCATCAACCCAACTAATCACCTGATCCGTTTCTGAAGTTTCGCTTTCTGATGATGCCTCATGTATTAGATTAGGAGAAGCTTTGCTATCTTGACTAAACAGAAGACTCTCTTCCCCATCTTGAGGAAAAACATCATCTATAGATAGATCAAATTTAGGCAAGGCATCATCTTCGATTTCTGGATGATTGTCTTCACTTTCAGTCTCCATAACATCAGGTGTGGAGGGAGGGATAATAACTGATGGTTCAGGGGGATCTGGAATGGTAACAGAAGCCGGTTGAGGCTGCTCTTTCCGGTTAGGGTTCATGATGGAGGTGATAGCATCAACAATCCGTTGGACGTTTTCTTCCTGCTGGCTTAACCAAGTGTTAAAGTTATCCTGTTCAACCTCTCCAATGGATTGTAAAAAGTCCACCCCTTGCAAGAGAAAATCGATATCATTCGGCGTTAAAGTAATGGTTCGTTCCATCGCTGCCATGAAACAGTCTTCCATCACATGGGCAATTTTTACCGCCGGGTCAATTTGCACAATCCTTGCTGCCCCTTTAATGGAATGAGAAGCTCGCATTAGGGCTTCTAACAAAGAGAGAGAGCCTTGAGCATCTGGGGAGTCTTGCAGTTGGTTTTCTAGGGTGAGAAGGTGATCGTTGAGGACTTCTCCTTGGGTTTCGACTTCCAAGCTAAACAAATCTAACATGGAAAAATCACTCAAGTCCATTTTATCGTTCACTGCTGACCTCCTAAAAAATACTGTGAACCACCTTTGAATTTTTTTTCTACTCTTTTCTATTGTTCCCCATCATCAAGATAAATTTCTAAATAGTTGTCAACTATTTACAAGTTTACTCATATGCCAATATTTGACGCGCTAAAATACAGTCTTGCATAATTTGATTTGTGAGAGCATCCAAAGAGGGAAATTTTTGTTCAGATCGTAGAAATTTTTCTAAGTGAACTGTTAAAAAAGTTCCATATAAGTTCCCCGACCAATCTAACAAATGTACTTCTACGGTCGGAACTTGACCATTAACCGTAGGACGACTGCCAATATTAATGACTCCGTTAACAACTTCTTGTGTAGCTAAGATAACACGAACACAATAAACGCCACGACGGGGTAGTAATTTATCTGAGGGAACTTGTAGGTTAGCGGTAGGAAAACCGATGGTTCTTCCTACCTGTTGTCCTTTAATCACGATTCCTTCTAATGAATAGGGATAACTCAACATCTCTTTGGCCTGCCTAACATTGCCAACCGCTAAACATTGACGAATTCTAGAACTACTAATACGTAAAGAACTATCTTCACTCAGACAAGTTTGTAACTTGGTAATATGAACAAAGACTCCGAAATTTTTAGCTAATTCTTGTAACATTTGAGCATTCCCCTCTCTTCCTTGGCCAAAGCGGAAGTCTTGTCCCACACTGATATATTTAACATTCAGTTGCTTAACTAAAATATCTTCCACAAAGGCTTGAGGGCTTAGAGAAGCTAAACTGCGATCAAAGGGTAAACGCACTAATTGTTGAATGTTGAGAGACTCTAAAAGTTTGACTTTTTCTGTCAGAGGCGTTAATAATTGTCTTGTTTTGCCACTAAAAAATTCTTGAGGGTGGGGAGTAAAGGTGACAAGGGTGGGGATAGACTCCTCCCTTAGTTCTATAATCGGTTTTAGAACTTGTCGATGTCCTAGATGGATCCCGTCAAAATTACCCAGGGCAATGGCCGTTGGGGTTTTAACGTTGCTAGTTGATGATGTTACCCACACATTAACTCCGATAATTCCTCACTAAAAAAACAAAACCTCCTGTCATAACCTAATTTAGTTACAACAGGAGAGAAGATCAACAATAATTAGGCTTTGATTGTTTCATAAACCTCAACATATTGTTCTACGGGATGTCGCCAAGAATAGTCACAACGCATTCCTTGAACCGCCAACTGATTAAACGCCTTGCGATCGGTGTACCATAGCTCTAAGGCACGGTGCATGGCTGATTCTAAAGCAGAGACATCAGTATGATGGAAGACGAAGCCATTACGTTCTTTAGGGAGATGGGCTTCATCATAATCGTAGTCAAATACGGTATTAACTAACCCCCCAACCCCACGCACAATGGGAACGGTTCCATATTTGAGGGCAATCATCTGAGTTAGGCCACAGGGTTCATAATTACTGGGTACTACCATCATATCTGCCCCTGCATAAATAAGATGAGATAATTCTTCATTAAAACCAAGTTCGAGATGAACGTCAGGATGATCATTCAAACGATGTTTGGTCTGCCAAAACAGAGTCTTTATGGCTTCAGAAGTGGCTGAACCCAATAAAACAAACTGTGCGCTTCGTCTTAGAGCATACTCTAAAGCATGGTGAACTAAACCGACTCCTTTTTGGTCATCCAGACGACCAATATAGGCAATGATCGGTCTATCTTTCTCCTCTAACCATAACCGTTCTCGTAATCCTTTTTTGTTATAAGCTTTTAACTCAAAATCATCTGGACCAAAAGGCATGGAAATATGCTCATCGACTTCTGGATTCCAGATATTATAGTCTAAGCCATTAAGAATACCTTTAAACTTATCTTCATGAACGTAAAGGGTATGACCTAACCCATAACCTTCATTGCCAAAACGAGCTTCCCACGCATGGTGAGGGGATACGGTATTAACTGCATTAGAATAAACAATACCTCCTTTCATAAAATTAATATGATTGGGAATACTGGTATCTTTAAGGCGATCGGGACTTAGATAATAACTGTCATTATCCAACTGAATCGCCCGTAAAATATCAAGACTACCCCCTCCTTGATGTTTAAAATTATGGATGGTATAACAAACCCGTTGACTATCCATGCCTCGATATTTATACTGTTCAAATAACATTACAGGAAGCAGTCCAGTTTGCCAGTCATGACAATGAATGATCTCAGGACGCTTATTGCTAATACACATATATTCTAAAGCCGCTCTACTAAAGAAAGCAAAGCGTAAGTTATCATCATTGTCCCCGTAATATTTGCCTCGGTTAAAGAAATTATCATTGGAATGAGGTTCGATAAACAAACAGTTCAGTCCATGAACTTTACCACCCAAGACAGTACAGTGGATCGAGCCATTTCCCCAAGGTACCCATAAATCCTTATACTCTTCGTGTAGCCCCCAGATATGGTCGTAACGCATACAATCATATTTGGGGAGAATAATATCTACAATATGATCTTGGTTTTCGAGTTCGCGACTTAGCCCGAAAACAACATCACCTAAACCCCCTGCCTTAATGACCGGGGCGCATTCCGAGGCTACTTGGACAATATACATAGTGGCTTCTTACTTTGATCCCTCTTGAGTTATATCGGCTATTGTATCAATTCTTAATATGCTACAAGCAATGTGTCAACTCTTTTGAAGAGAAACAACAGTCCTATAGTGAGAATACTATCAGCGTGATTAAGAAATCATAGTTTTAATGATACCTGAGTTTGATGTCAGAAATTAGTTGGTTTTCATTGTAGTTTTCAGTAACAATTTTCTTCGACCCCCCACACTCCCCAACTGTCTTAGGCCGATTCAATCAGCTCTTCTAATGGTTCCCAACGGAAATATCGTTCTCCTCCCAGTTCAACCACTATTTTAATCCGAGGTTCTTGCTGAGGTAAAGTAACGAGGTATTCTAATTCCGCTTTCGACAGAATATAACCCTCTAAAATCCATAAAACTAAGCCCTTGGATTGAGGAGATAAGCTTTCGAGTTGATAAGCAGCAATCGGAGGTACAAAATAAGTAGCACCAACTGCAGCATCTTGACCAATATTCTTTTTTCCGAGATGGGGAGGCCGTACCCCATGAACTCCCATCAAATAAGCACCCACATCCCCTAATCCTCTAGCAGATAGGGACAGACTATCATAGCCATTAGTGCGTAAGCGTCGTTGATAGCGTCCTTCAAATCCGCCTTCTAAGGGAGCATAAACCCCTAATGTACCTGACTTTTCTAGTGCGCGAACAAATCCTTTACCTGTGGTCAGTAGTGCCATGTGATCAATACAACAATTACGTCTACAAATCTTCTCTTGATTATAGGAGACGGACTAGGGATCTGGAGAATCCTCAGCCTAAAATTAAGAATCGAATCAGTACAGGGAAGACAAAAAGTCCATCCATAGGTTAAAGTCAGATAGGAATCATTAAAATTTGCTAGGGATAAACCTCCCATAAGGAGAACAAAATACTATGCTAACCTTAAAAATTGCTGTTTACATCGTTGTGGCTTTATTTATTTCCTTGTTCGTTTTTGGTTTTCTTTCGAGTGATCCCACTCGTAACCCTGGACGCAAGGACTTTGAATAAGCTCGAATCTACAGGTAAGTCTGTCGAAAATAATAACTCTCGCCATGAATCTCCTTACTTCTAGTAAGGAGAGCGTCAAGTTAACTTAGGTGAGTAAAACGATAGGGGCGAGATCTGGCTCGTCCCCGTCTCATCTCCTTTGATCACGCTACAGGTAGCCACTAAACCTTTCAGCTTGATACTCTCAATTTAAGATGCCCCCATTCGTGCCACCACCTAATCCTCCAGCCCAAATTGAAACAGTTGTTGCTCCCACTGGGGAAAAACAGCTACTTTCTCTGGTGAATTCTCAAGCCAAACCCCAAGAGATCACTCAAAGTAAGACGTTATTAGCTCAATTATCTTCTGAGGCACCACAAACCTCTGTTACCGTCCCACTCTCCCCAGAAGTTCAGACCACTCCCCCAGAGGTAGTGGAGTTTTATTTGTCCTCACCAGAAGAACTCTCGAACCAAGGCATTACCCCTTCCTTACCCTCTACCGGCCAAACTGCCGATGTTTTAGGAGATCCCATCACCACAGGAACGTTTCGCTCGCAACAATCTTCTCCTTTGCTACCAACCAAAAAGGACAATGTTTCTAAGGTAATTAACTTAAAGGGTCAAGTCCCTCAAGCAACTCGTTTATTACTCAAACCCAGAGGAACTCAAGCACAACCCTTAGAGTTATCCATCACCCCATCCTCCTCTTTAGCTCAAGGAGAAGTCGAAAATCTCAATTCAGCCCCCACTGAAGCCGTAGGGGTTGTAGAATTAGTCTCCGATCGCCAGGAATACGACGCAGAAAGAGAAGTGGTTTATGCAGAGGGTAAAGTGATTATGCGCTTTGCGAGTGGGGTTCTATTAGCCGATCGCCTCTGGATCAACCTTCCTGATCAATTTGCTGTGGCCGAAGGGAATGTGGTTCTCGATCGCGGAGAACAAACCCTACGGGGAGAACGGTTCGAGTATTATTTTGTCCAAGATAGTGGGGTCATTTTTGAAGCCAATGGGGAAATCTATCAACCGACTACCGGCCAAGACTTTTCTCCCACGTTACCGACAGCGATCGACAACAATTTAATCCCCAACCAAACCCTCAACGAACGACTGGCCTTAGAACAACCCCTACAACGCATTACCAGAGCGCAAGGCATTAGTTACTCCTTTGGTGTGTCCTTTGGAGAAGAAAGTATCCAGAATATTGGGGGAAACAGTGGACAAGGAAGTGGGGGACAAATTAACCGCATTCGCTTTGAAGCGGAACGGATGGAGTTTGATGCCGATGGTTGGCGGGCGACCGATGCTCGTTTAACCAATGATCCCTTTTCTCCGCCGGAAGTGGAAGTACGAGCAGAAACCGCAACTTTCCGTAATATTGCCCCCTTGGTCGATGAAGTGAAACTGACCAATTCACGGGTGGTACTGGACCAGGCCAACTCATTCCCCACCCAAGACCGTTTAATTTTTGATCGGCGCGATCGCCAACCTGGGGTGATTGGTTTTGGGTATGACGATCGCGATCGCGGCGGTTTCTTTGTAGAACGGGGATTTAATGTCATTGATACTGATACCCTCAGTTGGCAAGTGACCCCCCAATATTACCTTCAAAAAGGGATTTCCCCCGAAGGACTGACCGTTGATGATCGCAATACGGATTTGTTTGAGGAAGATAAAGATGAAATTGATGCCATTAGTCCCCCTACCTTCGGGTTTGTTAATGAATTTAACGCTAACTTGAGTCCACAAACTACATTTTTTTCGCGAACGTCCTTAACCAGTTTAGAATTTAGCGATATTGAAGATCGCTTGCGGACAAAAACTTTTGTACAGTACCGTTTTGGTAATCCTCTGACCCCTTACGATGTCAGATTGGAATATAATTATCGCGAGCGCCTATTTAATGGGTCTTTAGGCTTTCAAACCGTCCGTAGTAGCTTTGGTTTACTTCTGGTGTCCTCGAATATTCCCATCGATAAAACAGGAATACAACTGAGTTATCAAGGGTCAGTTCAAACCGTTAATGCGGATACTGATCGTTCTAGTCTTTTAGACCCTGACTCAGAAGATCGTCGGGTTAGCTTAACCAGAGTTCAGGGGGCTGCCTCTTTAAATAGACCCTTCTTACTCTGGTTTGGAAAAGCTTTGCCTCCTACTCCAGAAGAAGGACTAAAATATACCTCCACCCCAATTCTGCCCTATTTAGTCTTATCCACTGGCATCACTGGAGTCACCAGTCTTTATGGCAACGGGGATTCTCAACCTTCCCTTTCAGGAACCATTGGCTTATCGGGACAAATTGGCAATTTTTCTCGACCTTTTCTTGACTATACAGGGTTTAATATTAGCTTCAGCCAAGCATTACGGGGAGATCCTTCGCCCTTCCTCTTTGATCGTTTTGCTGATTTGAAAACCTTAAACTGGGGCATCACTCAACAATTATACGGCCCTGTGCGAGTTGGGGTTCAAAGTGCCTATAATATTGACACAGACCAAGAGATTAATACCGATTTATTTGTTGAATATAGTCGACGAACCTATAGCATTCTCCTGCGTTATAATACAGTTCTCAAGGTAGGATCCATTTCCCTACGCATTAGCGACTTTAATTGGGGAGGTAATCCAGGTCCGTTCGATGGAACGGGCATTCGTCCTGTTATCCAGGGGGTTCCCCGTTAAGCAGAAAATAGCATGGTATAATAAGGAGTTACCGTCAGACAAACCACAACTAATATCCCACTAGGAGTCAACGTTATCAAGATGATTAAATTACGATTAAAAAAATACGGCAAAAAACGAGAAGTCAGTTATAGAATTGTTGCCATCAATAGTGCCAGTCGTCGGGATGGTCGTCCCTTAGAAGAGTTAGGATTTTATAACCCCAGAACCGATGAAACTAGATTAAATGTTCCCGCTATTGTCACTCGCCTCAAACAAGGAGCGCAGCCCAGTGATACCGTGCGAAGCATTCTCGAAAAAGCGAAAGTATTTGAACAAGTTAATGGTTAAATCGATTGATACCTCTAATTTATCCTATTCTTTGCCCCCTAATTATTTAAAACTCATTGCATTTTTAATTGAACCTCTCTTAGACTCCCCAGACTCCCTTAAAGTTGACTGTGAGGAAATTCCTAGCACGAAGCGAGTTTGGATTAGACTAGCGGTTGATGAAGGGGATAAAGGGCGGATCTATGGACGAGGCGGACGGAATATTCAGGCCATACAGACAGTCTTAGCGATCACGGCCAAACAACTGGGTCAAACCCTTTATCTAGAAATTTATGAAGAACCTGGAGACAACGATCGCTCCGGTTATTATCGACGCTCTGAATCCAACCGCAGATTTGTGCGCCGTCGTTCTCGTTCCCAAAGTCAAACTGGGCCTAAACTCTCTATTCGCTCCCGTTGGCAAGAAGAATGAAACCCATTGACATTCTCATTCTCTCCAATGGACCAGGAGAAATTACCACCTGGGTTCGCCCTGTGGTCAAGGCCTTAAGGAAACAATTGGGAGATGACCGGGAGCAAACGAGAATTTCAGTGATGTTATCCCCTTGTCCCCATAGTACGGGGCAAGAGGCGGCCATCGCTCGTCGTTATCCTGAAGTAGATCGAGTTCAGTCTAGTGAACAGTTTTTCTCCTTTCTTTTATGGGGAAAAACTGCTGATCATTGGGATTGGCGACAACAAGGGGTGGTTTTATTTTTAGGAGGGGATCAGTTTTATCCTTTGATGATTGGAAAACGCTTAGGATACCGTACTGTGATTTATGCTGAATGGGAAGCGAGATGGTATCGTTGGCTAGATTGTTTTGCCGTGATGAATCAAAGAGTTATTGAAGCCATCCCCGAGTCTTATCAGCATAAACTAAACATTGTTGGGGACTTAATGGCTGATTTTTCCCCAATGTCGTTGAACTTTTTTGACATGGCGGCTAATCCGGTGATCGGAATTTTACCTGGTTCCAAGGCCGGAAAATTAACCCAAGGGGTTCCTTTATGCTTAGCCATTGCTGAACACATTCATCAACAAAAACCCCAAACTCGTTTTATCTTACCCATCGCACCGACCATAGACATAGATACATTAGTTCGTTTTGCTGATCCTCGCTATAATCCTTTTGTGATGAAAATGGGGGGTGTGGGGGGTCAATTAAGGCGAGAAAACACATACAGACAAGAAAAATATTATTTACAAACAAAAACAGGGTTAAACATCGAATTAATTAGTCAATTTCCTGCCCATGAACACCTTCAGCAATGTTGTTTAACCTTAACCACAGTAGGAGCCAATACGGCAGAGTTAGGTGCTTTAGGCATTCCCATGATTGTCCTCTTGCCAACTCAACAATTGGATGCAATGCGAACTTGGGACGGGATTCCGGGTATTTTAGCTAATTTACCCTTAGTCGGTAGTCAGTTGGCTAAATTAATTAATGCGAGAATGCTTAAAATAGGTCGTTTATTTGCCTGGCCAAATATTTGGGCAGAAGAAGAGATTGTACCAGAATTGAGGGGAGAATTAGAAGCGAAAAAAGTAGCAGACTTGGTGTTAGATTGGTTAGAGAATCCCTTAAAATTAAATCAAATTCACCATCGCTTATTACAAGTCAGAGGGAAGCCAGGGGCTGCCCAGAAAATTGCTGAAATTATTCAGCAGCAGTTACGGTATGATGGAAAAGTTATCAGTTAACCGTAATCAGTGAGAGTCTTGACCTAATGGGACTTTAGCTAATTTCCAGTCCAAATGTAGCCTAAGAAACTAGAGGGTAACTTCAACAAAGTTGTAACTGGTTAAATCTGTGGATTGAACAAAATCGTTTCGCGCAGTCCCCATCTAAAATCTGTGATTTAGATGGGGTTAGCGAAACCAATAAATAAAGGCGAAGCATCGTTATTCTGGTTATTCTTGATGAT
>JAAUYD010061536.1_pt1 | contig 25355 bp, 25 predicted proteins | sample 7278101 | NCBI WGS metagenome assembly JAAUYD01 (sample SAMN14350128, study PRJNA611818) | marine sediment metagenome | isolation source: surface marine sediment (0.6m) | place: French Polynesia: Moorea | collected 2018-08
AGCCCCCGCACCAGCCGGTCGATGGGGCGCGCCACGCGCACGGGCAGGATCGCGTAGGTGATGCGGGCCACGAATCCGAGCGCCAGCTCCGGCTGCACGCGCAGGGCCACCAGGAAGAGCACGGGAATGGCGACGAGCGTCGAGAGCGTCGCCAGGACCACCGCCGGATCGAGGCCCGGGATGCCGTAGGTCCAGATCACGAACGCCGCGAGCGCGAGCACGAACGCCGCGTCGAACACGCGCTCGACGACCACCGTCCCGAACAGAGCGGTCGCCGACACCCCGGTCTCCCGCGACAGGTACCAGGCCCGCACGAGCTCTCCGATGCGCAGCGGCACGACGTTGTTCACCATGAACCCCACCGCCGTCGCCCGGAAGACCGGCGCCGTTTCCAGCTCGGCCACGTTCGCCGCCAGGTGGCGCCAGCGCAGCGCGCGGACCCACAGGCCGATCAGATAGGCGGGGACCGACGGCAGGATCAGGATCCACCAGTTCGCCTGGGCGATGGCGGCCCCGAGCTCTTGCGCGGAGAAGCCGCGGAAGAACACGGCGAGGGCCAGCACGCTGATGACGACGCCGATCCAGACGCGGCGGTCGGTGAAGGAGAGGCGCGAGCTGCGCGGCGCGTCTCCGGAGGCGTCGGCGTCGGATCCGCTCAAGCCGCGCCCAGCCGCTTGCGCGCCTCTTCGACGTCGCGTGCGATCTGGGCACGCAGGGCGTCCACGTCCTCGAAGCGTCGCTCCGCCCGCAGGCGGTACTGGAAGGAGACCTCCACGCGCCGGCCGTAGGCGTCGAAGCCCTCGCCGATCACGTGGGCCTCCGCCAGCATCGGATCCGAGTCCTTGAAGGTCGGGCGCCGACCGACGTTCGTGACCACGGGGAAGCGCGATCCGGCTTCGGGCTCTCCCTCGTCGAGCAGGGTCAGGTCCCCGGCGTAGACGCCGGCGCAGGGAAGGATCTCGTTCTCCGGGTCGAGGTTCATCGTCGGAAAGCCGATGGTGCGTCCGCGGTGATCGCCTTCGACCACCCGGCCCCGGATCGCATAGGGCCGCACGAGCAGCTCCGCCGCCTCCTCGACCTCGCCCTCCTCGAGGAGCGAGCGGATCCGCGTCGAGTTCACGTCGCGTTCACCGACCGTGACCTCGGGAATGATCGTGACCGAGAAGCCCAGGTGGGGGCCCATCTCGGTGAGGGTGCGCATGGATCCTTCGCGGTCGCGGCCGTAGCGGAAGTCGTAGCCGACGTAGACCTCGCGCGGATCGATGCGCTCGTGGAGGATCTCGCGCACGAAGCCCTCGGGAGGCAGGGACGCGAACTCGCGCGTGAAGGGCTCGACGATCACCAGATCGATGCCGGCGCCCTCCAGGAGCTCGAGCTTCTGCTCGAGCGTGGTCAGCAGCCGGGGCGACGACTCGGGGCGCAGCACGCGGCGCGGGTGGGGCTCGAAGGTATACACGGCCGCCGGGCCGCCCAGGGCGCGGGCCCGCGTGATCACGGTGTCGAGGATCGAGCGATGTCCGACGTGGAGCCCGTCGAAGTTCCCCACGGTCAGCACCGGACGCCCCGCGCCGGCGGCGCCGGCCCCGCCTGTCTGGGCCGTCTCCTTCCGGAGTGCGCTGCTGCCCTCCACCACCTTCAAGGCTAGACTCCCGCGCCGTGCAGACCCTGTGGCGCTACATCGGACGCCAGTTCTTCGGCGCCTTCCTCGGATCGCTGCTGATTCTCGCCCTGGTCGTCCTCGTCGTCGACATGCTGGTGAACATCGACGAGGTGCTGGCCATCTCCTCCACGGCCACGGGCGCCCTCTTCCACCTGCTGACCCGCACGGCCGCGCTCTACCTCCCCTACCTGATCCCGATCGCGGTCTTCACCGGGGCCTTCGTCTGCCTGGGCCAGTCGGCCCGGACCAGCGAGATCATCGCCATCAAGGCGGGCGGGGTCGCCCCCCTGCGGGCCCTGGTGCCCGTCTTCGTGATCGCCAGCGGGATCGCCGTGGCCGCCCTCTTCTCCGGTGAGTTCCTGAGCGTCGGGGCCGCCTCCGCCCTGAACCAGCTGCGGGGCAACACGGATCCCGCGCTGGCAAAGGGATCCGTCTGGTACCACACGGGTCGCTTCATCTTCAACATCCGCGACCACGACCCGGCCTCCGAGACCGTGAAGGACGTGCGGGTCTACGAGCGCGACGGCGACGGCCGGCTGATCCGCAGCATCGTCGCCAGCGAGGCCACTCGCCTGGCCCCCCAGCGCTGGATGTTCCGGGACGCCACCATCCGCCGCTTCCTCCCGGACGACCCCCACGCCGAGCCCATGAAGGAACGCCTGAACCGCGTCGAGCTCGAGCTGGCGGAGGACCGGAGCCCCCGCCTCCGCGAGGCCGAGATGGCGGGTCTTCCGGTCTGGTCGCTCTGGTCCTACGCGCGCAGCGTGCGCGCCGAGGGAGGCAATCCGGGTCGCGCCGGGGAGCTGGTGCACGAGCGGCTCACCATCCCGTTCCTCGTGGTCCTCTTCGCGCTGCTCGCGATCCCACTCGGGCTGCGCGTCGAGCAGACGCGCAGCCTCTCCCTGCCGGCCTTGCAAGGCGTCGTGCTGCTCTTCCTCTTCGTGTGCCTGCGCGAGTACGGCGACGCGCTGGTTCCCCTCGGCGTGTCCCCGGCGGTGGCGCCGTGGGGCGGCCTCCTGCTCTTCTTCGGCTACGGCGGGTGGCAGCTCTCGCGGGTGTCCCAGTAGCCGAGCTCGCGCTCACTGGGGCGCGACGCTGCCCCCGAGCAGCTTGAAGAACTCGTGGTCCGGCGGCAGCACGAGGGTCGTCCCCTCACCGAGGGTCTTCTCGTACGCCTCGAGGTTCCGCTGGAACTCGTAGAACTCGGCGTTCCTGCCGTAGGCCTCCGCGTAGATGCGGACCGACTCGGCGTCGCCGGTGCCGCGCGCCACCTCGGCGGCGCCTCGCGCCTCGGCCACGAGCACCGTCGACTCGCGGTCGGCCTCGGCCCGGATGCGCCGCGCCTGCTCCTCGCCCTCGGCGCGGTACTTCTTCGCCAGCCGCTCGCGCTCGGCGCGCATGCGCGCGAAGACGTTGCCCTCGGTGCCCTTGGGAAGCTCGGTCCGATTGATGCGGACGTCGGCGATCTCGACGCCGAAGTCCTTCACGGCCACCTGACTCACGTCGGTGATGGTGTCCATGATCTGCGTGCGCTCGTCCTTCAGCACCTGGGTCAGGGTCTTCTGGCCGATCACCTCGCGCACCTGGCCGCGCACCAGCTGGTCGATCTGCTTGTCGGCCTCGTCCGCGATCGGGAAGCGCCGGCGGAAGCGGAGCGGATCGGAGATGCGCCACACCACGTAGTGGTCGACCACGATGCGCTCCTGATCGAAGGTCGGGATCTCCTTGGGGCTCGAGGAGAGATGTCGCCAGCGGCCGTCGAAGACCTGGGTGGTCACGAAGGGATACGTGAAGGAGATGCCCGGCTCGGTCACCGTCGTCACCGGATTGCCCAGGAAGAAGGTCAGCCGCTGCTCTCCTTCGGCGTTCAGGACGATCGGGCCGAAGCCCCCGTAGCTCATGCCGCCCACGAGCAACGCGAGCACCAGCAGGATGATCAGCAGGCCTCTCATCGGGCGACCCCCGGTGCCGGGGCGGCGGGTGCGGACGCCGTTCCACCGCCGGGAAGCGGCAGGTAGGGCAGCACCGTCGCAGCGCCGGGCTCGACGATCACCTTGTTCACCTTGGGCAGCACCCGCTCCATGGTCTCGAGATACAGCCGCGTGCGCGTGATCTCCGGCGCCTTGTCGTACTCGGCGACGATGGCCAGGAAGCGCTCGGCGTCGCCTCGCGCCTGGGCGATCTTCGCATCGCGGTAGGCGGCGGCCTCGGCCGCGATCTCGCCGGCCTGGGCCCGGGCTCGCGGCAGGATCTCGTTGGCGTAGCCCTCGGCCTCGTTGATCTGGCGGTTGCGGTCCTGGTTGGCCGCGATCACGTCGTCGAAGGCCTCGCGCACGGCCGCCGGCGGCTGCACCTCCTGCAGCTCGACGTTCTCGATCAACAGGCCGGTCTCGTAGCGGTCCATGATCGCCTGGAGCTGGTCGGCGGCCTCGGCCGCCACCACGCCGCGCCGCTCGGAGAGGACACCGTCGATGGTGTTGCGCCCGACGACCTCGCGCATCGCGGCCTGGGCACCGTCGCGGAGCAGCTTGTCGACCGCGTTGCCTCGGTAGCGGTACAGGAAGGGGTTGCCGATCCGGTACTGCACGACGAACTCGACCTGCACGATGTTCTGGTCGCCGGTCTGCATGATCGACTCGGTGAAGGCCACGCCCTCGCTGGCGTCGACGCTTCCGAACTCGCGCCGCTGGCTCGCCCCCACGTTCAGCACCTCGCGGGTCTCGATCGGATACGGGAGGTGCACGAAGAAGCCCTCCTGCGTGCGGATCCGATCGAACTCCCCCAGCCGCAGGATGACGGCCGCCTCGCCGGGCCTGAGCGTCTGCCAGGCCGTGAAGTAGACCCAGACACCGATCCCGGCGACCGCGACGAATGCGAAGAGGAGCAGGCGGAAGACTCGCGCCACTCCTCCCCGCACTTCCCTGTCCGTGTCTCCCTTGGCCATCTCGCCCCCTCCAGACCCGGTCCTGCTCTGCTCGTCCTGCTCTACGGGTGCTCGGGTCGACTCAGCCCCGGTGGCCGCCCTCCCCACCTTGCTCGATGCGCTCGGCCACCTGGCCAGCCATCTCGCCGTAGAAGGGCTTCAGGATGTCGATCGGGATCGGGAACACGATCGACGAGCTGTTCTCGGTGGCGATTTCCGAGAGGGTCTGGAGATAGCGCAGTTGGAGCGCGGACGGTTGCCGGTCGAGGACTGCGGAGGCCTCGGCCAGGCGCTCGGCGGCCTGGGCCTCACCCTCGGCGTGGATGATCTTGGACCGCTTCTCGCGCTCGGCCTCGGCCTGCTTGGCCATGGCCCGCTGCATGTCCGCCGGCAGGTCGATCTGCTTGACCTCGACCGCCCGGACCTTCACGCCCCAGGGCTCGGTCTGGAGGTCGATGATCTCCTGGAGCTGGCGGTTGATCGACTCCCGCTCGGCCAGGAGCTCGTCGAGCTCGGCCTGACCGCAGACGCTCCGCAGGGTGGTCTGGGCCAGCTGCGAGGTGCCGTACAGGTAGTTCTCGACCTGGATCACGGCCTTCTCCGGGTGCAGCACCCGGAAGTAGAGAACCGCGTTGACCTTGACCGAGACGTTGTCCCGCGTGATCACCTCCTGCACGGGGACGTCCATCACGATCTCGCGCAGGCTGATCCGCACCAGCCGGTCGACGAACGGGATGATCCACTTGATGCCCGCTTCCTTGACGCCGGAGAAGCGGCCGAGTCGGAAGATCACGCCCCGCTCGTACTCCTGGAGCACGCGCAGGCCGGAGAAGAGCAGCGCCAACAGGACGCCGACACCGATGATGGGCGGTAGCAACATGGAATCCTCCTCCTCTGGGGACGATTTCTGGGGACGACCCTAGGCAGCGACGGGTTCGGTGCGCAAGCCAGTGGGCCGGGGAGTGGTGGAGCTCAGGAGCGGGTCGCCCGCTCGACGGACCGGACCCGGAGCTCGAGGCCGTCGACATCGACCGCCTCGACCGGGGTGCCCTCTTCGATCGCGCCCTCCTGGGAGCGGGCACGCCAGTACTCGCCTCGCACGAAGACCGTGCCGGCGGGGTCGAGCGCCGTCGAGGCCATGCCTCTCATGCCGACCAGCTCCGAGGTGCCCGCCACCTGGGCGCGGCCCATGGAGCGCCCCACGGCGAACACGACGATGGCGGCGAAGGCGGCCATGCCCCCCACGGCGGGCACGAGGACCGGCCAGAAGGAGACGTTGAGGTCCGAGACCTCGGGTCGGTCGAAGATCATCGAGCCGCCGAGGAGCAGCGAGCCGACCCCGAGCGCGAAGAGCACGCCGAAGGACGTGAAGAAGAGCTCGGCCACGAAGAACCCGATCCCGATCAGGATCAGCAGCACGCCCACCCACGAGAAGGGCAGGATCTGCATGGCGATCATCGCGAGCATCAGGCTCACGGCCCCGAGCGCGCCGGGGATGATCAGGCCGGGGTTGTTGAACTCCATGTAGAGCCCGAGCAGGCCACCCATGAAGAGCAGCACGGCCACGTTGGGGTCGACGATGACGTTCAGGATCTTCGTCATGAGCTTCATCTCGACGTCGACGACCTGGGCGTCGGCCAGCTCGAGGCGGGTCGGCTCGCCCGCCAGGTCGAAGGAAACGCCCGCGGTCTTCTCGAGCAGGTCGCGGCGATCCTGGGCCACGAAGTCGATCACGTTGAGCTCGGCGGCCTCGTCGGCCGTGACGGCGACGGCGTCGGTCACCGCCTCCCGCGCCCACTCCACGTTCCGATTGCGCTGCTCGGCGATCGACTCGATGAACGCCGAGAGCAGGTTCTCCGCCTTCTGGGCCGCGGCGTTCTCGGCAGCGGGGGCCGGCTGGCCCTCTTCGCCGGGAGCCGCCGGAGCCGGGCTGCCGCCCGGGTTGCCGCCGCCGATCCCGACCGGGGACGCCGCCCCGATGCTCGAGCCGGGCGCCATGGCCGCCACGTGCCCGGCCAGGGTGATGAAGGTGCCGGCCGAGCCGGCCCACGCGCCCGCGGGCGACACGTAGACGATGATCGGCACCTTGGAGCCGAGCATCGCCTGGATGATGTCCTTGGTGGACGCCACCAGCCCACCCGGCGTGTCGAGCTCGAGCAGCAGGGCGCCGGCGCTGCCGGTGTGGGCGTCCTCGATGGCCTGGATCAGGTAGTCCGCGGAGGCTGGATTGATCGAGCCGGAGATGGTGACCACGTGCAGCGGTCCGCCGCGCGTAGTCACCTCGGCCTCGGAGCCCGTGTCGCGGTCGGCGGCCTCCGAGCCCGTGGCCTCCGACCCGACGGCGCGGTCGCCGGCCAGGAGGCCGAAGGTTCCGACGAGGAGCAGGAACAGGAAGCCGATCTGTCGGCCGATGCCTCGCTTGCGAAGTTGCAGGGCACTCATGACCGCGAGCTCCGCTCGCCACGGATCTTGTCCACGCGATCCAGGATGCGCGCCGCCACCTCGCCCTTCGGAAGCAGCGGGAGCTCCTCGGGGCCCGCTCCCGGCTCGAGCAGGATCACCGCGTTGGTGTCCGTCTCGAAGCCCGCGTCCCGACGCGAGATGTCGTTGGCGACCAGCAGGTCGCAGCCCTTCCGCGCGAGCTTGCGCTCGGAGGCGCCGATCACGTCGTGGCTCTCGGCCGCGAAGCCCACCACCACGCGCCGGGCCCGCTCGCCGCCGGGGGCTGCGATCTCGGCCAGGATGTCGGGATTGCGGACCAGCTCGAGCCGCAGGCCGGCGTCGGGCTCGAGATCTTCCTTCTTGATCTTCCGGGAAGCGGCTTCGGCGGGCCGGAAGTCCGCCACCGCGGCGCAGCAGATGGCGATGCCACAGGCGTCGATCTCGTCGAGCACGGCGCTCCGCATCTCGAGAGCGGACTCCACGTCGACCCGCTGGACCCCGACGGGGATCGGCAGGTTCGTCGGGGCGGACACCAGCACCACCTCGGCGCCCCGACGGGCGGCCTCGGCGGCCAGCGCATAGCCCATCTTGCCCGACGAGCGATTGGTGAGCGCCCGGACGGGGTCGAGGGCCTCGCGGGTGCCGCCGGCGGTGATCAGCACGCGCTCGCCGGCGAGGGTGTCCGGGCACAGCACGCTCTCGGCGACCTCAGCGATGGCCGCGGGCTCGGACATCCGCCCGGCGCCTTCCCAGCCGCAGGCCAGCTCACCCGAGTCGGGACCCACCATGTGGACCCCGCGGGAGCGGAGGATGTCTAGGTTTTGTCGAGTCGCGGGGTGATCCCACATATTCAGGTTCATAGCCGGTGCAACGAGGACTGGCGCCCTCGTCGCGAGCAAAACGGTGGTCACGAGGTCGTCGGCGAGGCCGTGGGCCATGCGCGCGAGCAGATTCGCCGTCGCCGGAGCGACGATCACCAGCTCCGCCCAGTCGGCCAGGTCGATGTGGCCGATCTGTCCTTCCTCGCCCGGGTCGAGCAGGCTCTGGCGCACCGGCTCGCCGCTCACCGTCTGCAGGGCGAGCGGCGAGACGAAGGACGCGGCTGCGGGCGTGAGGGCACAGCGCACGGAGTGTCCGGCGCGAACCAGCTTCCGCACCAGGTCGGGGATCTTGTAGGCAGCGATGCCGCCGCCCGACACGACGACGATGCGCCGCGGCGGACGCCCTCGCTCCTCGCGAGCGGCGCGGCCCTCGCGATCCCGAGCCGGCCCCGTCTGATCGTCTCTCATCACCCCGAACCTACTGGAAAATCAGGCAATTCAGAGGGAAGGTACCGGATCGGGCGACCCCGGGCTCGCCCCCGGGGCCCGGCGCCGGGCGACCCTAGGACGACTCCGCCTGGGCCAGTAGCCGACGGCCCGCGCGGAGCCGGCGAGCGAGCCGTTCGCGATCCGGAGCCTCGGCGTAGACCCGGGCGACGGGCTCGGTCCCCGACGCCCGGAGCATCACGAAGCCATCGGCGAGCGAGATCCGGAGCCCGTCCACCGCGTCGACCCCGACCACCCGCGCCCCGTCGAGCCGCTTTCCGAGGCGACTGCGGAGCGCGCGGAGGCCCGGCCCGAGGCTCCGCGCCCCGGCCGGGCGCGCGACGGCCACGCGCCCGGACGCCGACGCCCCGTGGGCGCGGTGGAGATCGCGCAGGGTGTGTCCCAGTGTGCGACCGGAGAGCGCCACCTGCTCGATCAGCAGCGTCCCCGCGAGCAGACCGTCCTTGTCTCGCGAGACGGCGCCCCAGGTGAAGCCGCCGCTCTCCTCCCCGGCCACGTCGGCGCGCCCCGAGTCGAGGGCCTCGGTCAGGTACTTGAAGCCGATGGGCAGACGCTCCACCGCGAGCCCGTGGGCGCGGGCCACCCGTTCGACCAGGCTCCCCGTGGCCACCGAGATCGCGACGCCCCGGCGCAGCCGGCCCTGGCGCGCCAGGTGATCCACGAGCAGCGCCACGGCGTCGCTCTCCGGCAGCATGGCTCCCGAGGCATCCAGGGCCGCGAAGCGGTCGGCGTCCCCGTCGGTGGCCAGCCCCAAGCGCAGACCGCGGGTCCTGCGCGTCCGGCCCGCGAGGTCGCCGAGGCGCACTTCGCTCGGGTCCGGTGCCGAGCCGCCGAAGCCCGGGTCGGGGTCGCCCCGCAGGAGCGTGAACGGAATCCCGAGGGCCGCCGCAAGGGACTGCATCGGCCCGCTCCCGACGCCGTGGAGCGCGTCGTACACCAGGTGCGGCCGCGCAGCGGAGATCGCGTCGACGTCGATCCGCCGGCGCAGATCGCGCAGGTAGGCCGCCGTGAATCCGAGCGGACGGCGCGAAGGCGGCCTCGCATCGGCGGCCGAGGGCGCGCGCCGCAGCAGGATCGAGGCGACCCGGCGCTCCAGATCCCGGGTCATCTCGAGCGGCGCCGATCCCCCGCCGGCCGCCACGACCTTCAGCCCCTGGTAGGCCGGGGGGTTGTGGCTGGCCGTGACGATCAGGCCCGCCGCGGCGCGCCGCGTGCGCACCGCGTGGCAGGCCACCGGGGTCGGGACCGGCCCGTCTCCGCGCAGCACGGTGCGACCCCCGCCGGCCAGGACGCCGGCGCACTGGCCGGCGATCTCCGCCCCGAGGAAGCGGGTGTCGTGGGCGACGACCACCGGCCCGGGGAGGCCCCGGGCGTCGAGCTGCTCCACCAGGGCGAGCGCCACGGCCCGAGCCCCGGCGAAGTGGAAGTCCTCCCCGAGGATTCCTCGCCAACCGCTCGTTCCGAAACGAACCTCGGCGAGCTTCGCCTTCCGACTCACGCGTGACTCGTGCGGCTCACGCGGCTCCGAACTTCTCCACCATCTTCTTCTCGACGGCCGGAGGCACCCACTCCGAGATGTCGGTGCCGAAGCTCACGAGCTCCTTCAGGCGGCTCGAGCTCACGTAGAAGTACTCCTGGCTCGTCATCAGGAAGAGCGTCTCGACCTCGGGGCGCATGTGCCGGTTCATCAAGGCCATCTCGAACTCGTACTCGAAGTCCGACGTGGCGCGGAGGCCCCGGATGATGGTGCTGGCACCGATCTCCCGGGCGTAGTCGACCACGAGCCCCTGGAACGCGGTGATGCGGACGTCCGGGTAGTCGCCGAGGACGCCTTCGAGCATCTCGATGCGCTCTTCCACCGTGAAGGTGCCGGTCTTCTTCACGTTGTGCGCGACCGCGACGGTCAGATTGGGGAAGACCCGGCGTGCCCGCTCGACGAGGTCGAGGTGTCCGTTGGTCAGCGGGTCGAAGCTCGCCGGGAACAGGGCATGGCCCGTCTTGCTGTCTTGATGGCTGTCGCTCACCCTCGCTCTCACTCCTCGCTGGTCTCGCCGGGCACCCTGCCGGTTTCGCCGGCTTCGCCGGTTTCGCCGGTTTCGGGGGTCCCGGGGCGCGGCGCGAACCGGATCAGCAGCGTATCGCCGTACGTTCGCCGATCCAGCTCCACCCACCCGGGCGTCCCTCCGGGAGGATGCCGGCGACTGGCCTCGAACACCACCACCCCGTCGGGGGCCACCAGATCGGACGTCGCCAACGCCTGGAGCGCAGCCGGCCCGTCGGGGGATTCGTAGGGCGGGTCCATCAGCACCAGATCGTAGGGAGGGTCACCCGGGCGCTTCGCCCGGGCAAAGCGCCCGATCACGCTGCGTGCGGCGCCTCGATGCACGCGGCTGCGCTCCCCGAGGTCCAGGTCGTCGAGGTTGCGGTGCAGACACGCGAGCGCCCCGGCATTGCGCTCGACGAAGTCGACGTGCGCGGCGCCGCGCGACAGGGCTTCGATTCCGAGCGCTCCACTCCCGGCGAACACGTCGAGCGCGCGCACTCCCTCGAGGGAGCCGAGGATCGCGAACAGGGACTCCCGAACGCGGTCGGTCGTCGGCCGCACGCCGCGCCCCGCGGGCACCCGAATGGACCGACCGCGCAACGTGCCGCCCGTCACTCGCATGTTCGCCTCGTGGCCGTTCTCATCCACACCATGATGCGTCGCGCCGATGGTTTGCGCCCAACACGGGCTGCCACACGGGCTGACACTCGGGCTGACACACGGGCTGACACTCGGGCTCGCACCCCGCTCTCACGATGCCGCCGTTCACGGAATCTTCGCGACGCAATTTCGCACGATTCGCGTTGCTGCCGGGAGCCCGGCACCCTAGAATCCGCGGCCCGGAAACGGACGCGAATTCGTCACTCGTCGCGTTCCGCTCAACCATCCACCGCAGCCGCAGTCGTTCGTTCGCCGTCGCGACCGCCGAGCCCGGCTCGACGGTGGGACAGCCGTCAGGAGAGTCCGCAGCATGTCGAAGGGGGTCGTGGATCGCGCTAAGAGGAAGCTTCCCGATCGCCTCGCAGAGGTTCGCGGCGATCGCTCCCAGCGCCAGTTTGCGCGCGACGTCGGCGTGTTCCAGCAGAACGTGAACCGCTACGAGAACGGCACGACTCCCCACACGGACTTCCTGATCCAGCTCGCGCTGAAGGAGCAGGTCTCCCTCGACTGGCTGCTCCTCGGCAAGGGAAGGATGCGCCGCTCGCGCTAGCGCGACGCTTCGTCCCCACGTCGTTCCCGCGCCGTCCCCACGAGAAGGACGAAACCAGGGAAGTTTTCTTCCGTCCGCCTCGGCACGCGCGACCGGCAGGGAGCACGCAGAGTCGGGCCGAAGCCCGCTCCCGCGGGAGCGATCCCCGCCCGCTCCGGGTCGGGGCACGCATCTTGCGGAGACGGGGGGCATGCTCGCACTCCTCGTCACGACGACCCTGCTGCTCTCCGCCGCCGACCACTGGACGACGTACCTGTGCCTGCGAAGCCCGGTAAAGGGCTTCGAGGTCACCGAGGCCAACCCCCTCGCCGCCTGGCTGTTCTCGAATCTCGGCCTCGTGGAGGGGCTCATCCTCGACAGCGTGGTCACCGTGCTCGCCCTGACCTTCCTGGTCGTGACCGATCGCCTCCCCTCGGGCGTGAAGACTGCCTTCCTGGTGACGGTGGTGGCATGGACGGGCGCCGCCGTCGTGAACAACCTGCGGGCCATCGACGCGCTGTCGCTGTCCCCTCTGGGCTGAGCGACTGGCGGGGCTGACCCACCGGAGGGGCTGACCGGCCGGGGGCCTCAGTCCCGGGCCAGCGCGGCGGCGAATCCGTCGAGGGCGTCCATGGCCGCGCGGTCCGAGCCCGCGTAGCCGTTCACGATCACCGAGAAGACCACCTCGCGCCCGCCCGGGCTCCGCGCGTAGCCGGACAGGCTGGTCGCGCCCGAGAGCAGGCCCGTCTTCGCGCGCACGCGGTCCACCGCCCCGAGCGCGCGCTTCTCGAGAGTGCCGTCGGCCGCGGCGATCGGCAGGCCCGCCGTCAGCTCCGGTCCGATGCGGAAGCTGCGATCGGCGAGGCGCAGCGTCTCGACCAGCAGGCGCGCCGACACCTGGTTGCCCCGCGAGAGGCCCGAGCCGTCGACGAAGCGATGGCCGTCGAGGGACAGTCCCGCCGAGCCGAGCGCCGCGCGCAGCGACAGCGTCCCCGCCGCGAAGCTCCCGGGGCGCGTGCCCCCCTCGACGCCGAGCGACTTGAGCAGCGACTCGGCGATCACGTTCGTCGAGTACTTGAGGAAGAGCCGGACGATCTCGGCCAGGGGACGGCCCTCGTGCACGTGGAAGGGAACGGCCGTCCCCGGCACCGGACCCACCTCGACGTCGCCGTCCACCACGATGCCCGTCGCCTCGAGCTGGCGTCGCAGCACGTGGCCGGCGTAGCGCGCGGGCTGGCTCACGCTGCGCCAGATCTCGCGCGCCTCGGCTCGGCTCCCGATGCGCCCGCGGACGACCACACGATCGCCCATCGCCTGGGGAACCCGGCTCACCTCGAGCTCGCGACGATCGCCCGCGACGGTCTGCACCCGGGCGTCGAGGGTCAGGTACGGAACCGGGGGATCGAGGAGCACCTCGGCCGACTGGCCCGGCAGGCGCGGCCGCACGCGCACCTGGAAGGCGCCGTAGTTCGCCATCAACGCACCGACGGGTGCGTGATAGGCGCGCGCGGTGGGGTCGCCCCAGGAGGGGTGCCAGCGCTGATCGTCGAACAGCGACTCGTCCAGGCGGATCGCACCCGAGACGCGACGCAGCCCCTCCAGACGCAGATCGGAAGCCAGTCGCCACCACTCCTCGGAGGTGAGCGTCGGGTCTCCTCCACCGCGCACGTAGAGCGTCGGCACCGCGCCCGTGCCATCGAGCGGGGCCGACGTCAGCACCTCGGTCTCGAACTGGTGGGCCGGACCGAAGCGCGAGAGCGCCGCCACGGCCGTCAGCACCTTCTGGTTCGAAGCGGGAACCAGCGGGCGGTCGGGCTGACGGGCGAAGAGCACGGCGCCGGACTCGCGCTCCACCACCAGGGCCGTCACGGCGGCACCGTTCAGGCCGGGCACCTCGAGGCTCGCCTGCAGACGCTTCGGGAGCCCTGCGGCCCCTGCACCGAGGGGCTGCAGCACGAGCCCGGCGAGGGCCGCGCAGGCGAGCCGGCGGCATGTGGCAGCAGCCTTCTCACTGCAGCCGCGACCGCCGCCGCGCCCGCGGCGCACGCGTCCCCCGAGAACGAGGCCGATGGCCTCGCCGATTGCGGCGCTCATGGCCCGCACCCCCTCATCGCTTGACGGGGTCGAACGTATCCCCGAGCCTCGGCCCCAGCAATCGTCCGGGGGGAACGACGGCTGTGCTCAACGGCATCTGGCTCGCGCTCGTCCTGATCGCAGTCGGAGTCGGCGCCTACGCCGGCACCATGGAGGCCGTCTCCAAGGCCGCCCTCGACCAGGCGGTCTTTGCCATCCAGTTCGTCATCAAGCTGGCGGGCGGCATGGTGCTGTTCCTGGGTCTCGTGCGCGCCGCTTCGGCGGGCGGGCTGATGCAGCTCGTGGTGAGGGGTCTGCGCCCGCTGCTGCGGCGGCTCTTCCCCGACGTCCCGGCCGACCACCCCGCCATGAGCGCGATCGTCATGAACTTCGCGGCCAACGTGCTCGGGCTCGGGAATGCGGCCACTCCCTTCGGGCTACGCGCCATGGTCGAGCTCGACAAGCTCAACGCCCATCGAGGCGTCGCGACCAACGCGATGGCGCTCTTCCTCGCGATCAACACCTCGTCGATCGTGCTGCTCCCGCCCACCGGGACGGTGATGGCGCGGGTGGCGACGGGCTCGGAGATCCCATTCGCGATCTGGCTGCCGACGCTCTTCGCGACCCTCTGCTCCACGGTGGTCGCGGTGAGTGCGTGCCTGCTGCTCCAGCGCCTGCCCATGTTCCGCGTTCGACCGCTGGCCGAGCCGCTCGGTGTGGAGGACGCCGCTTCGGTCGACGATCTGCCCGAGCCCGAGATCCCCGAAGCGCCGGAGGGAAGGGTCGGCTGGGCGCGCGGCGCGCTGATCGCCGGCTTCGCCCTGCTCGTCGTGGGCGGCCTGGTGCGCTCCGTGCTGGGAGCCGAGGACGGGGCCGCCTTCCTGCGCGACGAGGTGGCCAGCCACTGGCTGCTCCCGATCCTGATCGCGGCGCTGGCCCTCGTCGCCTTCGCCGGCCGCGTCCCAATCTACGACACCCTCGTGTCGGGCGGGAAGGAAGGGCTGCTCGTCTCGTTCCGCATCGCGCCCTATCTCGTCGCGATCCTCGTGGCCATCGGGATGTTCCGCGCCTCGGGCGCCCTCGGGCTCCTGATCGGCGCCATCGAGCCGGTCACGAGCCTGATCGGCGTCCCCGGCGAAGCCCTCCCCATGGCGCTGCTGCGGCCGCTCTCGGGATCGGGAGCGTTCGCGATCATGGCCGAGATCCTGGAGGCCAACGGCCCCGACACCTTCGTCGGCCTGCTGACGAGCACCTTCCAGGGGTCCACCGAGACGACCTTCTACGTGCTCGCCGTGTACCTCGGCGCCGCCAGCATCCGGGATTCGCGTCACATCCTGCCCGCATGCCTGCTCGGCGACCTCGCGGGCTTCGCCGGTGCCATCGTCGCCTGCCACTTCTTCTTCGGCGCCCTGGCGTGATCGCCCCGGAGCCAGCGCACTGATGGACCGACCCGAGCTCGCCCGTGTCGTCCGCGAGCGGCTGGGGCGCGAGATCGAGGCGCACGAAGACCTGGCGGCGGGGCTCGGACTGCGGCGCTTCGTGCGGCTCCACCTCGACGGACCGCCGGGCCGCGTGATCGCTCGCATCGAAGCCGACGAGGATCCGGCGGGACGGCCGGCGGACGTCGCACCCGAGCCGGCCCTCGAGCCGATCCGCAGCGTGCTCGAGGCGGCGGGGCTCCCGGTGCCGCGCAGCCACGCCCACCTGCCGGACCTGGGCCTCGACCTGCTCGAAGATCTCGGCGACGAGAGCCTCTTCGTCGCCGCCTCGCGCGAGCCCACGCGCACGACGGAGTGGCTGCGAGAGGCCTGCGCCCTGCTCCCTCGGCTCCAGTCCGTGGGCGACCCGGGGGGCGTCCCCGCCTTCTCGCGCCGGCTCGACGCGGCGCTCTTCACGTACAAGGGCGCACTCTTCGCTCGCCACAGCCTGCCCCTCGCTCTCGCGCGCCCGGCGCGAGCCACGGAGCGGCGTGTCGTCGAGGCGGCCTTCGAACGCATCGCCGGCCTCGTCGAGCCCGCGCCGCTGCGGCTCTCCCACCGCGACTTCCAGAGCCAGAACCTGTTGCTGCGCGAGGACGGCTCGCTCGTGATGATCGATCTCCAAGGCGCATTCCTGGCTCCGCCGGAGTACGACCTCGTGTGCCTGCTGCGCGACTCCTATCTGGACGTGGGCGAGTCGAGCGTCTCGGCCCTCGTCGCCGAGACGCGCGCCGCACTGCCCGACCCGCCCTCCCCCGACGAGTTCGACTGGCGCTTCGATCTCCTCACGCTGACGCGCAAGGGCAAGGACCACGCCCGCTTCCTCGACGTCGGCCTGCGGCGCGACGACCCGCGCTGGCTCGCCCACCTTCCGATCACCGGGCGGGTGCTCGCGGCCGCGGCGGCCCGCGCCGCCGAACGCGACGCCGCCTTCGCCGACCTGGCCGAGCTCCTGGCCGCACTCCCCACCGACGACGCGGAGGTCCGCCGCCGCCTGGAGGGCCTCGCCGGATCGGACACGGAGGCCCCGTGCGGGCGATGATCGTGGCGGCGGGGCTCGGCTCCCGCCTGCAGCCCCTCACGAACCACCGCGCCAAGCCCGCCGTGCCCGTGCGCGGGCTCCCGCTGATCGCCTACAACCTCGAGCTGCTGTACGCGGCCGGCGCCGAGGAGGTGGTGATCAACCTCCACCACCTGCCGGAGACGCTGCGCAAAGCGGCCGAACGGAGCCGGCCCGAAGGCCTGCGCATCCACTTCTCCCACGAGCCGGAGCTCCTGCACACCGGGGGCGCGATCGCCCGGGTCGCGGACTTCCTGCGCGAGAGCGACCCCTGCGTGGTGGTCGGGGGAGACATGATCCTGGACGTCGACCTGCCGGCGTTCGTGGCCGGCCACCGCGCCTCCGGCCGCGAGGTGTCGATGGTGCTCGCCGAGCATCCGCGCATGGCGGACTTCGGCAGCATCGGTCTCGATGCCGAGGGACGCCTCGCGCGCGTCGCCAGCCGCTTCGACCTGGGGGGCGAGAGCCAGGCGGGCGTGTATACCTGGCTCAACGTGATCTCCCCCCGCGCCTTCGAGACGCTCCCGAGCGAGTCGCGCTTCAACCACCTCGACGACTGGTGGGCGCCGGCCCACGCCGAGCGCCGGCTCGACGTGGGCGGCGCCGTGCTCGGGCCCTCCGAGTGCGCGTGGCAGCCGGTGGGCACGCCCGAGGAGTACCTCGAGGCCAACCTGCACCCGCTCCCCCTGCGCTACCTCGACGCCGATCGCCGGGCGGAAGCGCTCGGCGTCCGACTCGAGGCGGGCTCGGTGGTGGGTGCGGGGGCACGCCTCGGCGAGGGCTGCACCCTCGAGGACGCCGTCGTCTGGGACGGGGAGACGGTCCCGGCCGGCGCGCGACTGTCTCGCGGCGTCTTCGCCGAAGGCCGCTTCCACCCGGTTCCGAAGAACGATCGCGAGGCGGAATGACCGAGCTCCTCTGCGTCGGAACCAGCGACGCGTTCGCGTCGGCGGGGCGTCGCCAGTCGGCCTACCTGGTCCGAGGACGCGGCGGGAGCGTGCTCCTCGACTGCGGCCCCACCACCGGGGGCGGCCTCGCGAGTCTCGGCATCGATCGCGACGAGATCGCCGCCATCGCCATCTCGCACTTCCACGCCGACCACTTCGCCGGCCTGCCGCTGCTGCTCCTCGCCACCCACTACCAGGAGCGCCGCACCGAGCCGCTCACGATCCTCGGCCCGCCCGACGTCGAGGCCCGGGTTCGGCGGCTGGCCGACGCCATGGGGCATCCCATCGAGGACTCGGAGCTCGGCTACCCGCTGCACTTCCGGGAGCTGGCCCTGGATGCTTCGCGGCCGGCCGGCCCCTTCGCGGTGACGGCGTTCGAGACCCACCACTCGCCCGCCAGCCATCCTCACGGGCTCGTCGTCGAGGCCGAGGGCCGGCGGGTGGTCTACTCCGGCGACACCGGCTGGTTCGACGCCCTCCCCGGCCACGCCGGCGACGCGGATCTCTTCCTGTGCGAGTGCACCTTCCCGGACCCCAGGACGCCCTTTCATATGAGCCTCGAGGAGCTCGACCGGCGTCGCCACGAGTTCCGGGCGGGGCGCATGCTCTTGACCCATCTCGGCCAGGAGATGCGCGAACTGGCCGATCCGGCGGGCTTCGAGCGCGCCGACGACGGGGCGCGCTACGAGCTCTGACGCGGAAGCGGGCGGCCGGTCCCCGGTGCGGCCCACTCGCCGAGCACGGTCGCGCGGCGCGCGCCGGTGCAGCGCGGCAGGTGGTTCGGGATCCCGAGCATGGCGTTCCGCCCCATCAACGAGAAGGCCATCGCCTCCGCCGCGTCGGCGGGCACGCCCACCGCATCGAAGGGCAAGACCGGAACGCCGCCCAGGCGCTCGCGGAGTGCCGCCATCAAGGTGGGGTTCTTCACGCCGCCGCCGCCGACCAGGACCCGATCGGGCGCCGCGAGGAAGCGCCGCACCGCCTCGGCGACGCTCTCGGCCGTGAACGCGACGAGCGTGGCGAGCAGGTCGTCGGGCGCGCGATCCGCCGCCAGGAAGCGCTTGGCGAGTGCCGCGGCCTCGGCGCTCCCGTAGCGCTCGCGGCCCGTCGATTTGGGCGGCGCGCGCCGCAGGAACTCGTCGTCCAGGAGCTCGGCGAGCAGCGCCTCGTCGACGCTGCCCGCGGCAGCGCGGGCCCCGTCCCGATCGAGTCGTTCGTCTCCCCGCGAGATCTCGACCATCACGCCGTCGAGCAGTGCGTTCGCTGGCCCGACGTCGAAGGCCACGACGGCGTCGGGATCGCCGCCGCGGGGAAGCCACGTCACGTTGGCCATGCCCCCGAGATTCAGCACCAGCCGCGACTCGTCGGGGTCGCCCATCGCCTCGTGGTGGAACAGCGGCGCGAGTGGAGCGCCTTCGCCACCGGCCGCGAGATCGCGCGCGCGAAAGTCGGCGAGCGTCGCAATCCCGGTGCGCTCGGCGATCACCGAGGGGTCCCCGATCTGGAGGCTCGCGCGATGCTCGGGATGGTGGGCCACCGTCTGGCCGTGGGACGCGATCGCGTCGACGCTCGAGGCGTCGACCCCCGCCGCTTCCAGGAGCGACAGCGCGGCTGCGGCGAACTGCTCGCCGATCTCGACGTCGAGCGCCGAGAGCTCGCGCAGCACCGAGACGCCGGGAAGCTCGCCAGCCGCGAGGCGATGGATGCGCTCCTGGAGCGCCGGCTCGAGGCCGGACTCCCGGAAGGCCACCAGCTCGAAGGGCCGGGCTCCGGGTGCGTCCGGCCAGTCGACCAGGGCCGCATCGATTCCATCGGCGGAGGTCCCCGACATCAGACCCAGCACGCGCATCCCGGCAGGGTAGGCGCTGATTCGGGCCCCGCCGCACCTGACTCGGAGGCTGCGCCGATTGACAGCAGGGGGCCCGGCACCGATCATCCGCGCGGTCCACCCGGTCGGTCCCGCGGGGGCATACGCATCGCTTCCTGTTGGATCTCAATCGAGGGATCCGTCACTCGTGGCGAGACGCGACCCTGAGACGCTGACTCCTTCGAGGAGTCCGTCGCGCGGTGCGGCAGGCGAGAGCCCGCCGACCCGAACGGGAAGGCCGCCAAGACATGGAGCCCACCTGGTGCAAGCCACCAGGGATCGAGCCACCCCTGCAGACCGACCGGGAGGGCCGCGAAGGCCCGACAAGACCGAAGGGCCGCGAAGGCCCGACAAAACCGAAGGGCCGCGCCCGACAAGGGGACGCACCACCGCGTTTGCCAGGCTGCACCCACGGAGATGCCATGAACGATTCCTCTCGCACCCAGGGCCTGCTGATCTGTGGCGCCGCGGTGCTCCTCGGCCTCGTCTTCCTGTCCGGACTCCTGAACGGCGCCTGGTGGGCCGTGGCGATCCCGGTCGGGATCCTGCTCGCCTTCGTGCTGGGCCTCACCTTCTGGGTGGGCTGGACCATCGCGACCGTCCAGATCGAGCCCGAGCCGAGCCCCGATGCGCCGGCGCCGCCCGAGAGCGGCGCCGCCTCCGAGAGTCCGGAGCAGAGCTGAGCCCATGCGCATCGCGCTGCTGACCTACCGGGGCAACATGTATTGCGGCGGTCAGGGGATCTACGCCGCCTACCTGGCCCGGGAGTGGAAGGCCGCCGGCCACGACGTCCACGTGATCGCGGGTCCACCGCTGCCGTCCCTCGAGGACGACATCCCGCTCCACGTGATCCCGAACCAGAACGTGTTCGGTCAGCCGCTGCGCGACTGGGCCCGCCAGCCCGGCACGGACCCGCTGAGCCTGCTCCAGAGCCCGCTCGACCTGTGGGAGCTCGGCGTCTCGCGCTTCGGCGTGTTCCCGGAGATGCAGACCTTCGGCGTCCGCCTCTTGATGCGCTGGCGCGAGCTGATGGCGCGGCACCGGTTCGACGTGGTGTTCGACAACCAGTGCCTGAGCTGGGGGCTGCTCGGGATCCAGGCCACCGGCGTGCCCGTCGTATCGGTGATCCATCACCCGCTGCACATCGATCGCGAGGCCGACTTCGCCATCGACCCGCGTTTGGTCAAGAAGGTCAAGCGGACGCTCTACTTCCCGCTCCTGATGCAGCAGATCGTGGCCCCGCGCCTGTCCCGCATCGTGACGGTGAGCGACGCCTCGCGCATCGAGATCGAGCGCTACTTCGGGATCCCCGAGCGCGACGTCGACGTCGTCCACAACGGCACCGATGCCGAGCTCTTCCGCCCCGTGCCCGGCGTCGAGAAGGAGACCGATCTCATCTTCGTCGGCCGCACCGAGGATCGTAAGAAGGGCATCGGCACCCTGCTCGAGGCGCTCTCCCATCTCCCGCCGAGCGTGCGGCTGAAGATCGTGGACGGCCGCATCCCCGAGAACGGGCTCGTTCCCCGGCTGATCCGCAAGCACCGCCTCGAGGGCCGCGTCGTGATCCAGAACCGCTTCCTCGAGATCGACGAGCTGGTGCGCGAGTATTCGACCGGCCGGATCGCCGTCGTACCCTCGTTCTTCGAGGGCTTCGGCTTCCCCGCCAGCGAGGCCATGGCCTGCGGTCTTCCCGTGGTCGCCAACGCGGCGGGCGCCCTCCCCGAGGTGGTGGGCCCCGACGGCGAGGCTGGCCGGCTCGTTCCGCCCCGCGATGCCAAGGCCCTGGCCGCGGCCATCTCGGACATCCTCGCCGAGCCGGACGGGGCTGTGCGCCTCGGCCGCGCCGCCCGCGCGCGCGTCCTCGAGACCTTCCGCTGGAGCGACGCGGCCCGCAAGCTGGTGGACGTGTTCGAGGAGACGCGACGTGCTGCTCACGGTCGATCTCGAGCGGCTTGACATCCGGCCGGGAGACCGGCTGCTGGATGCCGGATGCGGCGAGGGCCGCCACTGCTTCGGCGCCCTCGAGCGCGGCGCCTCGGTCGTGGGCCTCGACCTCGACCTTCCGTCGCTGCGCATGGCGCGCGGGGCCCTGCGGGATCGGGCCGAGGAGAAGGGCGCGCTCGGGGCCGTGCTCCAGGGCAACGTGTTCCAGCTCCCCTTCGACGACGGCTGCTTCGACAAGGTGATCTGCTCGGAGGTGATGGAGCACGTCCACGACTACGTGGGCGCCGCGCGGGAGCTCGCGCGGGTGACCCGCCCGGGCGGGCGCGTCGCGATCACGATTCCCACCGCGACCAGCGAGCACCTCTACCTGCGGCTGGGCGACGACTACTTCGAGAGCCCGGGCGGACACATCCGCATCTTCCGGCCCCGCGAGCTCGCGCGCGGGCTTTCGCGAGCCGGCTTCTCGGTGGAGGCCGTGAGCTTCGCCCACGGGCTGCACACGCCCTACTGGGTGCTGCGCTCGATCGCGGGGCTGCCCGACGCCGATCGCAGCCGGCTGGTGCGCGGCTATCGCTTCATGCTGATCCGGGCCACGGCCTCCCGCTGGATGGACTGGCTCGAGAAGCACGTGCTGAACTTCGTCTGCCCGAAGAGCCTCGTGCTCTACGGCACGCGCCAGGTATGACGGCCGGCCTTCGGACCACCGGGAGCGACGAGCGTCCTCTGCGCATCGCCTTCGTGGCCTACCGGGGCAACATGCAGTGCGGAGGCCAGGGCATCTACCTGTGGTTCCTGGCGCGCGAGCTGTCCCGCCTGGGCCATCACGTCGACGTCTTCGTCGGGCCACCCTACCCCGACCCGATGCCCTTCGCGCACCGCGTCTCCCGCCTGCCCAACGAGCAGTTCTGGGCGAAGTGGTTCCTGAAGGACAAGTCGCAGTTCGTGCTGCGGCCGGACCCTCTGCGCATCTTCCAGCCGCTGAACGCCTACGAGCTGATGGCCAGCCGCCTGGGCTTCCTGCCCGAGCCCTTCGCGTTCAGCGTCCGGGCCCTGCGCGCCCTCGCCGGGCGCGTGCGTGAGGGACAAGCCTACGACGTCGTTCACGACGTGCAGTGCCTGGGCTACGGCCTGCTCGGGATCCGCGCACTCGGCGTGCCGGTGGTCACGACCGTGCACCATCCGCTCACCGTCGACCGGCGTCTCTCGTTCCTGCGCGACGAGACCCTCACCGATCGCATCGGGACCGCACAGTTCTACCCGATCGGCATGCAGGCGTTCGTGGCCCGGCGACTCGACCGCGTGCTCACCTCCTCCGAGACCAGCGCCGACCAGATCGAGGCCGACTTCGGCGTCGACCGTTCGCGCATCGCGAACGTCGGCAACGGGCTCGACACCGAGCTCTTCTCACCGGACGAGAGCGTCGCGCGGGACCCGCGCCTCGTCGTCTGCGTGGGTCGCGCCGCCGACCCGACCAAGGGGATCCGCACCCTGATCGACGCGCTCGCCCGCATGCCGGACGTCCACCTCACCCTGGTGGACCGCGAGCAGAGCGAGGCCCGCAAGTGGGCCCAGGCCCGGGGCTGTGGCGATCGTCTCACGGTCACGGGCCGGATCGAGAACGACGAGCTGGTCGCGCTCTACCGCCGCGCCGCGCTCTTGATCTCGCCGTCCCGCCACGAGGGGTTCGGCCTGCCGGCGGCCGAGGCGATGGCCTGCGGCACGCCGGTCGTGGCCACTGCGGCCGGCGCCCTGGTGGAGGTGATGGAGACCGGCGGAGGCGGCCCGGTCGTGCCCGTCGGAGACGGCGAGGCCGTGGCGAAGGCCGCGACCGACCTGCTCGCCCGGCCCGAGGAGCGGGCGCGGCTCGGGAAGCGCGCGCGCCAACGCATCGTCGACGCGTACGCCTGGCCGCGCGTGGCCGCGCGCACGGCCGGGGTCTACCGAGAGGTGTGCGACGCCGGGCAGAGACGGTCGGCGGCGTGAGCGACCCGCTTCGCATCGCCCTGTTGCTCGGGCGCTTCCCGCCGCACTTCGGCGGCCACGGCATCCAGATGCAGCGGCTGCTTCCGCACCTGCTCGAGGCAGGGCTCGAGCCCGAGGTGATCTGCATCCAGCCGCCTCCAGACGCCGGGCCGATCCCGGAGAGCCCGGTTCCGGTCCATCGCATCATGGCGCCGGAGACCGAGGGGCGCGTCGGCGAGATCAAGCGCGTGCTCCAGCTGCGCCGATTCCTCCTGCGCGAGCACGGTCGCTTCGACGTCCTGCACTCGGCACTGCTGGGCTGGCAGATGTACGTGAACGCGCCGCTCCTCTCGCGGCTCGGCCTGCCCTGGCTGCTCGAGATGATCCTGATCGGCTCCGACGATCCGATGGCCATCCAGTCCTACCCGTTCGGCAAGGCCAAGCTCGATCGGCTGCGGGGAGCCGGTGCCTGGGTCGGACTGACCTCGGCCTTCCGCGAGTCGGTCGTGGCGGCGGGAATTCCGGCCGAGCGCTTCCACACCGTCTTCGGAGGCGTCGACCTCGATCGCTTCCGGCCCGTCGACGCCGCGGAGCGCGCCTCCATCCGGCGCGAGCTCGCGATCCCGGACGACGCGCGCGTGCTCGTGAGCGCGGGGGCCTTGCTGCCGCGCAAGGGCATGGACCGCGTGCTGCGCGGCTTCATCGCCGCACGCCCGGAGCCCGGCCGCGACCTGCTCGTGCTGGTGGGCCCGGCCAGCGAACGCGAGGGCCTGCCCTCGGGCGTCGCCGGCTTCCCCGACGAGCTGCGGCGCATGGCCCGGGAGGCGGGCGTCGAAGCCTGCCTGCGCATCGAGGGCATGTCGCCCGTGCTCGAGCGCTACTACCAGGCCGCCGACCTCTACTGCTTCCTCTCCCACAAGGAAGGGCTCGGCTACGTGACCATCGAGGCCATGGCGTGCGGCCTGCCGGCGATCGTGAGCCCCATGGACGGGATCGGGGCCGAGCTGGTGCCCGAGGGCTGCGGCTTCGTGCTCTCCGAGCCCGACGACGCCCCTGCCCTGGGCCCGCTCTTGCGGGGCCTGCTCGACGATCCCGCCCGGCGCGAGGCGCTCGGCCGGGCCGCACACGCCGACGCCGTCGAGCGCTTCTCGATGGGTGCGCGAGCGGCGAAGCTCTCCGCCATCTACCACGAGCTGGCCGGGCGCTAGCGGGCTCCGGAGAGGGCCGGCGGGCTTGGGAGGAGGCGGAGTCGGGTCCGGTCCGTCTCCGACGGGAATCGGGGGATGTCGTCGCCGGACCGGACCCGACTCCGCTCACGCAGCTCGGGAGCCGCACGCCTCGGCCGCAGGCCGCACTCAGGCGGCGGCGGCGAGGGTCGGGCGCGGCCGACCGGCCAGCACGACCACGTCGGCCAGGGAGGGGACGGCGTCGGCCAGGCGATCGAGCCCCCGCAATGCCGCGTCCGCCGCCGACTCGGGCATCCACTGCACGGCGCGGTTCCAGCTGGGCAGGCCCCACAGCATGGACACGCCGCGAACCTCCTCGAGCTCCACGTGGCGCGACATCTGCTCGCGCATGAGCTCGATCTCGTAGCGGGTGAAGTGGTCGGCAGGCACGTCGTAGTGACGTCGCCCGCGCCGGACCGGCCGCGACAGGATGCCCTCGCGCAGGTCGTCGGCCCGGCGAGCCGCACGGCAGGCGAGGGAGTCGAAGTTCGCGATCGCGAGCACGACGCGGCCGCCGGGCGCCGTCACCCGGGCCATCTCCGCGATCGCGCGCTCGGGCTGGTCGAAGTGGTCGAGCGCCCCCTTGCAGAAGCTCGCGTCGAAGAAGTCGTCGGGGAACGGCAGCGCGTCGGACCAGCCGCGAACCCAGTGCGGCAGGGGGCCCGTGGCCTCGCCGCTCTTCAGCCGCGCCCAGGCCGTCATGCGCGCCGAGGGCTCGGCACCGACCACCGAGGCACCCTGCGCACACAGAGCGATGGCGTCCTGACCGAAGCCGCTGGCCACGTCCAGGATCCGCTTCCCCGGCCCCGGGCGGGTGAGCTCCAGGGTCAGATCCGTCATCCGATCGAACAGGTACTCGCTGTCGCGCGTAGTTCCGGTGGGGATGACGTCCGACATGTCCCGGTCGAGGTCGACGACACGCATGGCGCCAGACCCTAGCGAAACCGGTACCCTCGGGGGATCGATGCAGAAAATGGTCGAAGCCGACGCCCGCGAGCGCGCCCAGACGGACCCGGACCCGGACACGGACACCAACCCGGACCTGGACCCGGACCCGGACACGAGCACGAATCGCGAGACGGCCCCGCAGAGCCCGCTGGCCGCCCCGACAGAGCCAATCCCCTTCCTCCCGTGCTCGTGATTCATCCTGAACCGGATCTGGTGGAAGGTGAAATCGAGTCCCTCGCCGAACAACTTGCCGGATTGAACGAG
>JAAUYD010077450.1_pt1 | contig 25335 bp, 20 predicted proteins | sample 7278101 | NCBI WGS metagenome assembly JAAUYD01 (sample SAMN14350128, study PRJNA611818) | marine sediment metagenome | isolation source: surface marine sediment (0.6m) | place: French Polynesia: Moorea | collected 2018-08
ATTTCGTTTATCGATAAAAAAGGGCAGGTCACGGCCGCGGAAGTTCGCGATTTATGGGGAACGAGCCGCAAATACGCGATCGGATTCCTGGAATATTTCGATCAGAAGAAAATTACGCGTCGGGTGGGGGATCACCGATCGTTAATTGGCTAAGTTCACCAGTTGATCTATCATAAACCGGATATACTGCCAATCAGCTCGGTTGGTCAAGTAGCAAACCATTTTTCAGGCGGGTGAGAGGTCGAAGTGGCAGCAAAAAAGAAAAGAGATGTCGAATCGGAAGCGATGAGCTATCGTCGTCGCTATCAGGGATTGGTGAGCGTACGCAGCAAGGTGCAGGTTCGGGATTCCAAGGCGTTGAGCCTGGTGTATTCGCCGGGTGTTGCTGAACCATGCCTGGAAATTGCCCGAAACCCGGCCCGGTCTTTTGATGTAACCTGCCGGGGAAATTTTGTGGCGATCGTGTCAAATGGGTCGGCCGCCTACGGATTGGGAGACATTGGTCCGGAAGCGATATTGCCCATTCTGGAAAGCAAGGCGGTCATCCTCAAAAACTTTGCCGGGGTAGACGCGTTGCCGATTGCGATCAATGCGGAGCACACCGGTGAGTTTGTCGACGTCGTTTTAAACTTAAGCCCTACTTTTGGGGCGGTTAGCGTTGAAGACGTTTCTTCACCCCGCTGTATTTCGATTACGAGGCGGCTGGCCTATGCCTTAAACATACCGGTGATCAACAACCATCAGGAGGGGATAGCCATCGGCGTGTTGGCCGGATTAATGAATGCGGCCAAAGTGGTGCAGAAAAACCCCACCGAAATGAAAATCGTGATTAACGGGGCGGCCGCGGCCGGATTGGGAACCGCCCTGCTTCTCCATCATTACGGGATCCAGGATGTAATTGTCTGCGACCAGGTTGGCTCAATTTACAATTACCGGCCGCACCACATGAATTGGGGGAAGTGGGAGATCGCCAAAGTCAGTAACCCGCACAGCGAGCAGGGGACGCTGCAAGAGGTGATGCACGACGCGGATGCCTACATCGGGTTTGCCCCGGGCGATATTTCCGCAAAAGACGTTAAACGCATGGCTTCCTCTCCGATTGTTTTTATGTTTCACGAGCCGCTGAACGTTTCACCCAGAGATCTGGAGCTGGCCGGGGCGGCCGTGGTGGCTACCGCTCATTCAACTTATCCGAACCATATGGACGTCACCGCGGTTTTGCCGGGGGTCTTTCGAGGGTTGCTCGACGTGCGGGCTTCGAAATTTTCCGTTCACGCTCAAATCGCGGCCGCTCAGGCGGTGGCTGATGTGGTGACTCCGGAAGAGCTGCATCCTTACTACATTTATCCAAAGGTGATTGATTATCGGGTGGCCCCGGCCGTGGCTGCAGCGGTGGCCAAGGTGATGTTGGAGGACGGGCTGGCCAAACAAAAAGATATAACGCCGGAAGAGATATTTGAAAAAACGCGCCGGTTTGTTTATGAAGGGCATTTACCGGTTCCGCCAAAGAGCGATCGAGAGATGACCCTGGCTGAAGAATCGTTGGATTTGCACGATCGATTTGACGGCGTTTTGGAGATAAAAAGCAATATTCCGGTGAAGGACGAGTTTATCCTGCGTCAATTTTACCTGATGCCGGAGGCGATGGAACCGGCCGAAATTATCGCTCGCGATCGCAGCCAGGTGTTTGAAGTCACCGCTCGCGGGAATTTGGTGGGGGTGGTTTCTGACGGCAGCGCGGTTTTGGGGCTGGGGAATATCGGCAGTCGGGCGGCGCTGCCGGTCATGGAAGGCAAATCCATTCTCTTTCACACCTTTGCCGGCGTCGAGGCGTTTCCGATTTGCCTGAACACGCAGGATGTCGAAGAAATTATTGAGATTGTGAAGCGGATGGAGCCAACTTTTGGGGGAATCAACCTGGAAGATATCAGCGCTCCCCGCTGTTTTGAGATCGAAGAACGATTAAAAGAGATCATGGATATTCCGGTTTTCCATGATGACCAACACGGCACGGCCGTGGTGGCCCTGGCCGGCATCATGAACGCCTGCCGTTTGACCGGTAAGCATCCCAGTCAGCTAAGCGTGGCGGTCAACGGGGCTGGCGCGGCCGGGGTGGCCGTCACCAAACTCCTCCAGGTGTTGGGGATAGAGGATATCGTCATGCTGGACAGCAAGGGGGCGCTGAGCCGGAAAAACAAAGCTCTGCGGGGCATCAAAGCGCGCATGGCTAGAGAAACCAATCCGGATAACCTGGTCGGAAAGCTCGATAAAATTATTCAAAAACGGGATGTATTTATCGGGGTCTCGGTGGCTGGGGTTTTGACCCCCAAAATGGTGAAGAGCATGGCCAAAGATCCGATTATCTTCGCCCTGGCCAACCCGATCCCGGAGATTATGCCGGAGCTAGCTTTTGAGGCGGGCGCATCGGTTGTGGCCACCGGCCGCAGCGACATGCCCAATCAGGTGAACAACTCCCTGGCATTCCCCGGCATTTTTCGCGGTGCTCTCGATACGCGAGTGCCCAAAATCACCGATGAGATGAAGATTGCGGCCGCGAATGCCATCGCCCATCTGGTGACGGATAAAGATTTACGGCCGGATTATATCATTCCTCGCAGCACCGATTTTTCAGTGGCCCCGGCCGTGGCAGAAGCGGTGGCTCAGGTGGCGCTCGATTGCGGTCTGGCTCGCAAAAAGGTGGATCCGGCCGATATCGCGGAGCGGGTGCGGCGGTTTGTGTATGAAAAAAGGGATTAAAAACCACAGACATCAGACATCAGACTTCAGACCACAGACTTCAGATGAGAGATTAAGAGATGAATTATCACAACCACGTTAATCCCTTTTTCTCTAAACTTTTAACTGAGGACTTTTATGTACGACTATATCATTGTGGGAGCCGGTGCGGCCGGTTGTGTGTTGGCCAATCGCCTCTCGGCCCGGTCAAAGACCAGCGTGCTGCTGCTGGAGGCGGGCGAAGACGGGGAGAAGCGAGACGTATCGGTTCCTTTGGCGTGGTCCACTTTGCAGGGCAGCGAGCTTGACTGGCAATTTGATTCAGATGCGCAGATGGGTTTAAACGGCCGGGTTGTTCCTCAACCGCGGGGCAAGGGATTGGGTGGGTCAAGCCTGATCAACGCCATGATGTTTGTAATGGGGCACCCGGCAGATTTTGATCGGTGGGCCGCTTTAGGGAATCCGGGATGGGATTTTGCATCGATGCGGCCGCATTACGAAACCGTACGGGAGATGATGCGGCCGGCGCTGGTCTCACATCAGGTGGCGGTAGAAAAGGCGTTTTTGGAGGCGGCGGCGAACGCCGGGTATCCGATGCAAGACCGCTTTGAAGAGGGTAAGCAGGAAGGTTTTGGCCGCTATTTGGCCAATATTCGCAAGGGGAAGCGTTATTCAGCGGCCGAGGCGTATCTCAAACCCGCAATTTATCGCTCAAATTTGACCATTCGCACCGGCGTCCACGTGATGAACCTGCTGTTTAAAGATGATCGGATTGCGGGCGTGCGCTATTTCAAAGATGATGAGGTGCGCGAGGTCAAGGTCAACAAAGAAATCATTTTGTGCGCCGGTGCGTGTCAATCTCCGCAAATTTTGCTGCTTTCCGGTTTGGGACCGACTGAGCATCTGCGCCGCTTTGGGGTCCCGGTGCGTCGCCACTTGCCGGGTGTCGGTGAAAATTTGCAGGATCACCCCCTGGTGCTGCTGCCGTATCGATCTAAAAATGTCGATACGCTGATCGCCAGTCGAGATTTAAAAAAGATGCTGCCGTTTTTCTTTGGCCGCGGCCCGCTGACAACCAATGCCACGGCTGTGGGGGGCTTTTTGCGTTCGGGTGAGGGGCTGAACGCCCCCGACCTGCAGTTTGTGTTTGTACCCGGTTTGCGGCCGCAGTGGCCCGGTGAAGGGTTTGGTGTGGCTGTGGAATTATTGACACCCGACAGCCGCGGCCGGGTCATGCTCAAATCCACCGATGCTCTGGACCCACCCCGAATCTCTCCCTGCTACTTGGAAGCGCCGAGCGATGTCGAACGGCTGCTGCGGGGGGTCAAAATTGCCCATCAGCTCACACAGGTTGAGCCGCTAAGCCGACATACGGTTGAGCCAATTGTCGAGATTCAAGATGACTTTGATGATGATGCCTGGGTCACTTTGATCCGCCAGCTGGCTGAAACCGGCTATCATCCGGTCGGGACGTGCAAAATGGGTCCGGCCGATGATCTACAGGCTGTGGTAGATGGTCAATGCCGGGTGCACGGTTTGGAAAGAGTTCGGGTGGTTGATGCATCGATCATGCCCACCATTCCGCGAGGAAACACCCACGTGCCAACGATGATGATTGCTGAGAGGGTGGCGAAGATGGTTTTAGAGGATGAAGGGTAGGCAAAAGTAATTGTGGGTTTATAAGGATAATGGTTTATTGGTTTATTAACTTGCCTATTACACCAATCGACTAATATACATTTAAACCAATAAACTAACTTACATTTTTTCCGGATGACAAACCAAATCAACCACAATTTGGCAATAAACAACCTTCCTTCTCACAAACCGCGCGATATTTGGTGGCGGTCGTGGTCTAATCAGGCGGCCGTGGCGGCTATCCTGCGCGAAAACCCCGCATCTTTAGAGCCTGAGGTGCTTCTGATTAAACGCACCGAGCATCCTCATGACCGCTGGTCGGGGCATATGGCCTTTCCTGGCGGCCGGAGAGATCGTGAGGATGATGGCGTCTATACAACGGCCATTCGCGAGTTAAAAGAGGAAGTCGGGCTGGATATTCACGCATTCGGCCGTGATTATGGGAAATTGTCGGACATTATGGCTCAACCGCGCCGCTTGTTGAGCCGGCCGTTAATTGTTTCCCCGTTTATTTTTTGGCTAGATAATGAGCCACCCGCCTATGATCCTGATCCGCAAGAGGTCGCCGAGATGGTATGGGTTCCGCTCCCTTATCTGGCTAATTCGGAAAACAGGGAATCTATGAAGTGGTCAAAGGGCAAAATTAATTTGACCTTACCCTGTTATCGGTACCAATCCCATTTGATTTGGGGACTAACCTTGCGAATGCTCGACGAGATGATGGCCGTGATCCAAACTCAAAATTAATATCAATTTGATAGAAGCCGATTAAAATTAGCCAGATGTTTTCCGCAAAAATTATTTTTGGTCCAGACGTTTTTACTCAAATTTCAGCAGCTGAATGGAATCAATTGGTTGAAGGTAGTATGGTTAATACCCCTTTCCAGCGGCATGACTATCAAGCTGCCTGGTGGCGCCATTTAGGAGACGGTGAATTATTAACGGTGGTTGTAACCGACCAGGAAGGGGATTTACGCGGCCTGGCACCGTTTAATTTGCGAAACGGCCGCCTGGTTTTCAACGCCAGCAAAGAAGAAACCGACTATCTCGATATTGTGACTCGAGCGGAGGATGCCGAAAAGGTTTGGGAAAGGATTATTGACTGTTTGTGTAGCGAGAATTGTCCAGCCTGGGACGTCCTTGATTGTTACAATATCCCGGCTGAATCCCCCTCAAAAACTATTTTGCCTCGACTTGCATCTGGTCGAGGTTTTCTTTTTACGGAGGAAATTGCCGAAGTTTGCCCGGTGGTTTATCTGGAACACGACTTTGAAGGGTATCTGGCTGCACTTGACAAAAAACAGCGCCACGAGATAAGGCGAAAAATGCGGCGGGCAAATGGAGCCGAGGCCGTGCTACATTTGGTAAATCAAGAGGATGATTTGACGGCACAGGTGGATATTTTTCTGGATTTGCTGCAAAAAAGCACGCCCGAAAAAGGGGCGTGGCTCAATGAAGGCCGATCCGCCCTGTTTCACGAAGTTGCTCAGGCCGCCCTGGCAGATGGCACCCTGCTCCTCATGTTTATGGAAATGGATGGGGAAGCGATATCGGCTTTGTTTAACTTTTGCTACAACGGCCGGATATGGGTGTATAACTCGGGAATCGACATGACCCGCTTTGGGCACCTCAGTTTGGGGGTTGTTTTAACGGCCCAGGCGATAAAATACGCCACGGAAAATCAATGCCAAACCTTTGATTTTTTGCGTGGAAATGAAGGGTATAAATATCGCTTTGGCGCTCAGGATACGATTATTTATCGCGTACAGGTTCATCGGGGATAGAAGAGAGAAAAAAGAAGAGATAGAATCGGGTCGCTCTTGGAAGTCAAGCAAGAGGGAGGCCGATTAAAGGGAAACAGCGTGAGGCAATTAAAAGTTAAACGAATAGCTATGTTAAGCGTTCATACCTGCCCACTGGCGATGATGGGGGGCAAAAAAACCGGCGGTATGAACGTATACGTCCGGGATTTGGCTCGAGAACTCGGCCGAATGGGGATCCAGGTTGACGTGTTCACGCGCTCAGAAGATGATTGTCAACCTCAGATCAAGCACGATTTGGGGTTTGGGGCGCGGGTCATCCACATTGCGGCCGGTCCCGAAGTGCCGGTTCATCCACGGGAAATCGTGGCTCATCTGGATGAGTTTGTGTCTGGCGTAATCGAATTTTCTCACGAAGAAGAAGCCTCGTACGATTTAATTCACAGCCACTATTGGCTTTCTGGTCTGGTTGCTGAAAAATTGCGTCAGGCGTGGGAGCCGGAATTTGGTGATCGTTTGCCCATCGTGCAGATGTTTCACACGCTGGGGCATATGAAAAACAAGATAAATCCCGATGACGCTGAGAAAGCGTCCGAGGATCGGATTGATGGGGAGCACCATATCATTCATCACGTCGCTGATGCCATCATCGCCCCCACCCCGGTTGAGAAAGAACAGCTTCTCAACCTGTATGATGCGGACCCCGCGATTATACATATATTGCCGCCGGGGGTTGATCTGAGTCGCTTTATGCCTCTGGATCGCACCGAATCCCGGCGAGCGATTGGGATTCCCTGTCAGGGAAAGAATATCATGTTTGTCGGCCGGATTGAGCCTCTCAAGGGGATAGACACCCTAATTGAGGCGGCCGCCATTCTCAGGCGGCGTATGCCGGATCTGATGGAAAAGACCTGTTTTTCGATTGTCGGGGGTGATCCGTGGGCGGAAAACCCGGCCAAGGAAATGAAGCGGCTGCAAGCTTTGCGGGATGAATTACACGTGTCTGATGTCGTTGGTTTTTTGGGGGCCAAAAATCAAAATGAGCTGCCAAAATACTATGCGGCGGCCGAAGTGGTCGTCATGCCCTCCCATTATGAAAGTTTTGGTTTGGTCGCCCTGGAAGCGATGGCCATGGGCACGCCGGTTATCGCCTCAGAAGTTGGTGGATTGGCCCATTTGGTAAAAGATGGGGTGACCGGTTTTCACGTTCCTTCCCGGGACCCGGAGGCCCTGGCTGACCGCATTTGCTGCCTGTTGAGCGACTCTGTGCTGCGCAATCGGTTAGGCCGGCAGGCAAAACGATACGCACACGAATACGATTGGCACGTCATCACGGAGAGGATGATCGATTTTTATCACTCCCTGATTTCCCCGCAACCGGTGGTTGAGGCTGCTGTTCCCGTTCCCTGCCTCGATCTTTTTTAATCGCTTCTGCCCGGCAAGGATGTGCTGATGGTTAAACAGACACGCGAAATGCACTCGGCCAAAAAAATCGCCCTGGTGGCTCACGACAACAAAAAAGATGATTTGCTAGAGTGGGCTACCTTTAACAAGGAGACGCTCGTGCGCCATCGTCTCTATGCGACCGGCACAACCGGCTCGATTTTATCCCGCGAATTGGGATTGGTTATCACGAAGCTGCAAAGCGGTCCATTGGGCGGTGATCAACAGGTTGGGGCCAAGATAGCAGAGGGAGAAATCGATTTTTTGATCTTTTTTTGGGATCCACTGGCCGCTCAACCGCACGATCCGGATGTTAAGGCGCTGCTGCGTCTAGCTGTAGTGTGGAATATTCCAGTGGCCATGAATCGCACCACGGCCGACTTCTTAATCTCCTCCCCGATTATGAATGCCGAGTACGAGCGGCGGTTGACCGATTATGAGGATTATAAAAACAGGTTTCAGAAGACCACAGACCACAGACATCAGACCACAGATGGTGATGATTGATGGGGCTTTAATCTGAAGTCTGAGGTCTGCCGTCTGAGGTCTTTATATAAGTATCCCCTTATCCTTTCTTTTCGATTTGCGCGAACCCCATTAAAATCAGGAGGGTGAGAAATACACATTGCATAGTTAAAAAAATAATCCAAAAGGCTGGCGTTCCTGCAAAGGTGAAAAACGCAGCTTTGATATCATAAGGAGCGCCTAATGTTTCAAAATCCGACAGATGTACGGGAAAGAATGTCCAATGAGCAGTACATCGCTTCCGATGAGATTGCAACGGTCGTGTACCTGGCTCAATCTTTAGGGAAGCCGGTGTTGGCTGAAGGACCGGCTGGTGTCGGGAAAACCGAGCTGGCCAAAGTGTGGTCTTCCGCCACGGGACGGCCGCTGATTCGCCTCCAGTGTTACGAAGGGTTAGACGAGAGCAAAGCGCTATATGAGTGGGAGTACGCCAAGCAAATGCTGTACACCCAGCTGCTCCGCGACACGCTCAAAGATGTATTAAGCGGGGCTAATACGCTACGTGAAGCAGCGACCCGCCTTTCTCAGGAAGACAACGTCTTTTTCTCTGAAGAATTTCTATTGCCGCGCCCCCTGCTAACGGCTCTGATGTCTGACGAGCCGGTTGTTTTGCTGATTGACGAAATTGACCGGGCGGACGTGGAGTTTGAAGCGTTTCTCCTGGAGGTATTGAGTGATTTTCAGGTCAGCATTCCCGAACTGGGAACCATTCAGGCGAAACATCAGCCGATGGTGCTGCTGACCAGCAACAATACGCGTGAGCTTAGCGAAGCTTTGAAGCGCCGCTGCCTCTTTCTCTTTGTGGATTACCCCAAATTTGAAGATGAATTAAATATTGTGCGTTTGAAGGTGCCTGATCTCAAGGAAGATTTGGCTCGTCAGGCGGTTAGCGTGGTCCAGGAATTGCGCCGCATGAATTTACGCAAGATGCCCAGCATTAGCGAAACGCTTGATTGGGCTCGCGCTCTGGTGACGCTCAATGCCAAAGAAATTGATAAAGACACGCTTGAAAATACGTTGACCGTCCTGCTAAAGTATGAAGCGGATGTGCAGCAGGCCCAGCGGCGCATGGGGCATTAATTTTGGGAAAGTGAAGTCGATGCGACTGAGAGAATCGCATCGACTTTAAAGGATTTAACATCATGGATGATCGGGTTGTCGAATTTGTTCGCGGGCTGCGCGCGGCCGGGGTTCGGGTTTCCGTTGCCGAAAGCGCCGATGCCCTGGAGGCCGCCCAGGTAATGGGCGTGCGCGATCGAGATTTGTTTCGCGCCTCTCTCCGGGCCACGCTGGTTAAAGAGGTTGAAGGGTTCCGCGTCTTTGATGAACTGTTTCCGCTGTACTTCAGCAGCGATGAGCCACCCTTGCAAAATGTTTTTGATCAGTTAAACCCCGATGAGGAGAATATGCTCCGCGCCGCCCTGCAGGCGCTTTCCGGTTCCCTGGATCAGCTGCTCGATTGGCTGATGAGCGGCGAGGGTCCAACCAAAGAGGAGCTGGAAGAGATGGCTGAGCAAGCCGGCCGCCGCTGGGCGCGAGATCCCCGTGATGCCCAATTTGTCACCCGCGAAATGATGCGCGAAATGGGGTTTGACAAGCTGGAAGAAAAACTGGCTGAGCTGATACAAAAACTTCAAGAGATGGGGATGAGCAACGAGGCGATCCAAAAATTGTTGGGATTGGTGGACGCCAATCGGGAAATGCTGGTCGAGCATATGGCCCAACAGGTCGGCCGGCAAATCGCCCAGGATCGGGCGGAAATGCCGGAAGGGCTTTATGATTCTGATTTGATGGGGAAATCGTTTGATTCCCTTAACGATGAAGAGAAACTGGAGCTGCGCAAAGAATTAACCCGTCTTGTCAGCCAGCTAAAAACGCGGGCCGCCTTGCGCCGCAAAAAGGGGCAAAAAGGGAAATTTGATGCCAAATCAACTATCCGCTCCAGTCAGCGTTTTGGCGGGGTACCGTTTGATTTGCGCTGGAAACGGCGAAAAACCAAACCCAGCCTGGTGTTGCTTTTGGATGTTTCCGGCTCTTTGAAGGAAACCGTTGACTTTGCGCTTCGACTGATCTATGAACTGCAGGATCAGGTTTCAAAGGTGCGATCTTTTGCCTTTTACAAAGATTTGGCCGAAATAACCGACATCATGTCTCGTGTTGATCCCAAAACCGATGACGACATTTATTATCCGGTACGCATGGCGGTTCAGGGTGGCCCCTACATGACCGACCTGGGCAAAGGATTAGAAATCTTTTTTGACAAGCATTTAGATTCACTCAACAGTCGCTCAACGGTCATCGTGGTGGGCGACGGATGCAACAGCTATAATCCACCGCGGGCTGATTTGTTAAAAGAAATGCAAAAACGGGCCAAGCGGCTGATCTGGTTTAATACCGAAGATCCCTGGCAGCGGCAGGACGACAGCGATATGGAGCATTATTTACCGTATTGTGATGCGGTGTACCCGGTGCGCAACTTGCGCCAGCTTTCATCGGCCGTCGATCAATTTTTGGCCGATGCCTGATCGGCCGGGTAATCAAACACAATGGATGATCGCATCGTAGAATTTATCCGCGGTTTGCGGGCCGGGGGTGTTCCGATTTCAACGGCCGAAGAGCTAGATGCCCTTTCGGCCATTGTCCTCTTGGGGATCGGCGAAAAAGATCTGTTTGCGCAGAGCTTAAAAACGACGTTGATCAAGCATGTTGCCGATCGAGAGCTGTTTGATGAGCTGTTTCCGATTTATTTCAGCCACAGCGATCTAAATTTGCAAAATGCCCTCGATGATTTATCTGGTGACGAAGAGCAGATGCTCCAGCAGGCCCTTTCTTCGTTTGACGAACGACTGGGGCGGCTTCTCGAATGGTTGGCGAGCGGTGATGGCCCATCAGCCGACCAGCTGAAGGAGTTAATGGATCAGTCGGGCATTCGCTGGGCCACGACCCCCGGCGCGGCCGTATGGGTTACCCGACGCATGCTCCAGCAGATGGGGTTTGGGCAGCTTGAGGAAAAACTGCAGGAATTGGCCCAGCGACTGCGGCAGTTGGGTATGCAGGATGAGTCGATTCGCAAGGTGTTGGGGGTGGTTGAGGTCAATCGCGAGCAGCTGACCAATTACGTGGCTGAGCAGGTGAAGCTGGAAATTTCACGGCGACGAGCAGAAAGGCCGCGCGATATTCAGGGCTCGGATTTGATGCAAAAGTCGTTTCACGCCCTGTCGGCCGCCGATGTGGCCGAGCTCCGGGCGGAAATTCGGCGAATTGTCAATCAGCTCAAAACCCGAGCGGCGCTGCGACGCAAAAAAGGGGTCAAGGGCAAATTTGATTCTCGGTCGACCATTCGCCAAAATTTGCGCTACGGCAGTATTCCCATCGACATCCAATTCAAGAAGAAGAAACTCAAGCCGGATATCGTCCTGATTTTTGACGTCTCCCGATCGATGCAGACCATTATCGAGTTTCTCCTTCATTTTGTATTGGAAATGCAGGATCAGGTTTCAAGATTGCGCAGCTTTGCTTATTACGACAATTTGGGGGACGTCACCGATATTATAAAAAAAGCGGATGTGCGGGCTCTCGATCAGGCGTTTGTGGCGGTTCAGCAGGGGATTCCGGGTTATCTGTGGCGCACCAATCTCGGATTTAGCCTGCACACATTTTTCCAAACTCACCTGAGCGCGGTTACCGGCAGATCAACGGTGATTATCATTGGTGACGGCCGCAATAATTATGCGAACCCGCGGCTCGATTTAATCGCTCAGCTGCAAAAAAGAGCGCGAAAATTGGTGTGGTTTACTCCGGAAAACCAGCAAATCTGGGGGAGTGGGGACAGCGATATGGATCAGTATGCCCCTTTGTGTGATGAGGTGTACCAGATACGAAATTTGGCCCAGCTGGCCACAGCCATCGATCGAGTTTTTGTTGAATAGACGTTCCCACTTTAAAGAGAGAATCCTTTAATTTCGACTGAACTTAAATTTTTTGAGACGAGGCCGTTCGAGGGTGGCCGCTTCCATGGCGATGTGTGGGTTGGGATGGCCGAGTTCATACACCGTTTTCCTCAGGTACAAAGTTAACTGTTCGCGCCCTTTGAGGTGGGCTAGCTCCTCAAAATACATCGGGTCACCAATGGTGACTTTAAGGACGCCACCCCTTTGCTTGTTTACTTCGCGCAGAATCAGAGAGAGCCGCAGGGTTAAGCTTAACCGGCTGACAAATTGAAACATCCGGCCGTTTTGACCGTGGAAGAAAATTGGGACCACGACCGCCTTCGACATCTTGACCATTTTGGCCATAAACAATTTCCACTCTAGATCAACCACCGGACCCCGACCGAGCGGTCTCAGGGTGGTCGATATCCCGCCTGCTGGAAAAATGACGATCGCCCCGCCATCTTTTAAGGTTTGCATCGCCTCCCGTTTTGACTGAATATTTCGCAAGACCGCTTCTTTGGTTTCACTAAAATCGATGGGCAGCAAATACTCTTCAATTCGTTCTTCCCGGCAAAGGGCAGAATTAATCAGGATTTTAAAATTTTGGCGCACCCGGGAGGCGAGATAACAAATGGTCAAGCCGTCCAGAACGCCATAAGGGTGGTTGGCGACAAAAACGATGGGGCCTTCGGCCGGAATTTGCGCTAGCTGTGCGGGATCATAATCGAGGGAAATATCGAGATGGTGTAAAGCAGCTTCCCAAAACGAGTTTGAGCCGGATGTGAAGTCACCCAGGACATTATCATATATTTTTTCCAGCTTCTTGCGGCCGGAAAGCCTCTCGATGGATGAAATAACCGCTTTTTTGACCGGTGGGTCATCCGCGGTTACGTAGGTAAGACGAGAGAATTCATCCAAGTTTTTGTTCATGTGACACCTTAAAATCAAGGGCTGCTGCCAGGATGTATCAAAAATTTGCTTGTCCGTCTTGTTTCCTGCTTCTCTTTGGTCCCCAGGCTCGCGAAAGTTAAATTTGAGTTCGACTCACCTTTCACAACTATAAGTTATAACCCGCAAAAACTCAATAAGTTTTGAAAAATGAATAGCAGATTAGGGGGATATACCGCTCGTCTGTCCGTGATAAACTCGTCGCTATGTCTCGATGCCGAACTGTTTTTATCATTTTAGGGGTTTGTATTTTTGTGACTTCCTTCAGCTCCTATGGCAAAGTGGAGCCGGTTTATGCTCAGGATCCAGCCGCTGAGATGTTTCAGCTGATCAACAATTTCCGGGCTGAATTGGGATTGCCACCATTTACCTTTAACCCTACTCTGGCCTCAGCCGCCCAGCAGCAGGCGAATTACCTGACGTCCACCAATCAATATACCCACACCGGATCCGGTGGCACATCTCCTCAAGATCGGGCTGATGCGCTAGGATACAGCGGTTATGTGGTTGAGAATATCGTTGGCGGGTGGAAAATGACCCCCAATCAAGGGTTAACGTGGTGGATTAACAGCCCCGTTCACTACAATACGCTGGTATCGACGCGCCATACCCAAGCCGGCACCGGTTACGCTTTTGGAAACGATCAACATCGTTTTGCCCTGGTTGTCGGAGAACCGGCCGCCCAGCGGACGGCCGCATCACCACCGCCACAGGCGGTGCAGCCTGCGCCTCTGATCGTTGAACCGGTTGAGCTGGCCCAGCCGGCCGCGGACGGATCGATTGTCCACGTGATGGGCAAGGGGCAGGCGTTGTGGACGCTAGCCGCATATTATGAAGTTCCGCTTTCTGACCTGCTGCTGTTTAATAATTTATCGGAAGACGCGTTTGTCCAGCCCGGAGATGAAGTGATTATTCGCTTGGGTGAGGGTCAGGAGCCGCCCCCCACACCGACTCCACCTCCTTTTCACGTGGTCAAGGAGGGGCAGACATTGTGGACCATCGCGGCGATTTATGATTTAAAATTGTCAGATTTGCTGTGGCTCAATTCGCTTTCTGAAGGGGCGTTTATCCAGCCTGGACAAGAAATTATCGTCCGTCTTGACCCCGGTCAGGCCCCGCCCCCAACCGCTACCCCGCAGCTAACTTATTTTGTTCGGGAGGGGGATTCTCTGTGGCCGATTGCCGCCACTTTTGGTTTAACTCTGGATGAGCTCCTGGCCTTAAACGGTTTGACGGCGGATTCACTGCTGCAGCCCGGTCAGGAACTGGTGATTCGCCGCCCTGAGCCCACCCCACACCCACCCACATTTACCCCCATGCCCACGGCAACGGCGGTCTCAAACAGCGATCCGATTTCGATACGTGATGTGCCGGCCGTCGAGCCCGGCGAAACCGCTACCCCGGCCGCAGCCGTGGCTCTTAACAGTTTGGAAGTCGAGCTGGAAAACCCGCCGTTAGACAGTTCACCAATGGAAGCGTCAGCGGTTGAACCGGCCGGATCGCTCAATACCGGCGTCATTTTAGGTGTATTGGCCGCTTTGATTGGAACAATTGGCTTGATGATGGTCTGGAAGGCCAATCGGCCATAATTAGCTTAGGGGCTGTTCAAACGTTCAATTTCCCGCCGAAATCTTGTGGCAATGGTTTGGGCCACCACAGTGGCCATTGTGGCATCGCCACCGAGCAGGTCGAGGAAATCAGACCGGGAGAGGACAAAACAGGTTGTGGGCTGCCGGGCAAATACGGTTGCCGTGCGTTTTCCTTCAGACAAAAGGGCCAATTCGCCAAAAAAATCGGTTGGCCCGAAGGTGCTGACGCTAAATTCATTTCCTTCAGGGTTTTGGCGAATCGCTTCCGCCTGACCGGAGGCAATGATATACAACCCCACCCCCACACTCCCCTGAGAGACAATCGCCTGATCGGGATCGTATGACCGTTTAACAAAAAGAGGGGCGAGACGCTGCCGCTGCCGCTTTGTCAGCCCCTTGAATATGGGAATGACCTCAATAAAACGCTCAATTTTTTTCATATCTGTGATCGTATCATCCCTTCAAACCGCATGTCATCGTCAAAAATAGCCAAAATAGGAGAATTTGGAGAACAAGAGTGACCAAAAATTTATTCGTCAAGGAGATAAACCGGTTCTCGATAATAGCGAATGGCGTTTCTTTGAACCTTTTCCTCTAACATCTGGTTTAGCCAGCGGTTTTTTTCATGCAGCGGCCGATCTGATATCAAAATATCGATATCCATGTTGAGGCGCAAAACCCGGCCGGGAATGATAAATCGGGTAATCCCGGCCGGAAAATATCGGCCGGAAAGGGTGACCTGCATCACCTGAGAGACCGAGTATTCGGGAAATATGACCAGACCGGAGAAAGCCGGGTACTCCGATCGCAAAATGCGAATATTCTTCTCCAGCGTGCGCTCGACCTGAGCGTTTCCGATATATGATTCGGTTAATCGGTTGAGGGCATCCAGACGATTAACACCCACGGCCGGTTGAACCAAAAAGGTGCGATTGTCGTTGAGCTGCAGATAGCACAGCGCCCCATACTCAAAAAGCTCTTCATCCGCCTTGTCCGGCTCAGTTGGGACCAGAGAGATATCTTCAAGTTTGGAGAGCAACTCGATCAATTGATCACCCTCAATACCCAGAATGACGTGGAACCAGGTATGAAGATCCAGCCCCTGTTCCTGATCGGTGATTTGCACGACCGCATGGGGAAACCCCAGCTGTTTCATTGCGGCCGTGCGGGTAGCCCCATCCAAAACCATAAATTTATTTTCCACTTCAGTCACAATCGGAGGATTGGCCAGCACTCTTTCTTCCATCAGGCGAATTTTGAGCCGGTCCACCCGTTTTTGATCGATACTTTCATGCGGAAAGATTTTGCTCATCGGTATAATTCGGAGGGGCAAAACCGCTTCAAATTTAAGCCCCTGGATAAACTCGGCGATTTCCTCGGCGATATGCAGCGTGGCTTGCAGAAAGGCATCGCGGGTAATTGAACCGATATGCGGAGTGGCGATGACGTGCGGATGCAGCAAAAGAGGGTCAAAATGGTCTGTTTTTGAGGGGGAAACATCCATGGCGATACCGGAGAGATGATGGGCGTTGAGGGCTTCAAGCAAAGGTTGATCCTCAATAATTTCCCGTTTAGCCGTATTGATTAAATAAGCTCCTTTTTTCATTTTCGCCAATTCTCTGGTGCCGATCATATATTTTGTGTCCGGCCGCAAAGGGACGTGTATGGAAACAAAATCAGATCGATGAAGAAGATCGGTCAGATCAACGGATTCGACTTCCTCCATCTCTAGCTGCGGGGTATTTCGTTTTTGATTGACCAGGATTTTCATGCCGAACGCCTGCGCGCGCCTGGCAACCTCTCGACCGATCCGGCCGTAGCCAATGATGCCCAACGTTTTTCCGGATAAACCGGTACCCATTGAGGCAGCAGGCAATTTTTGACCTTCTTTAGCGTCCCGATTGATCATGGGAATTTGACGGGCAATGGCCAAAATTAGGCCGAGGGTGTGTTCGGCAACGGCGATCGAATGGGCATCTGGGTGGGTGACAATGGCGATTTGACGGCTTTTGGCTACTGCAAAATCGATATTGTCTACACCTGCGCCAATCGTGCCGATCATGCGCAAATGAACCCCACGCTCAATCGTTTCGGCACTCACTTTTATGGACCGGGAGACCACTAAAATATCGTATTGGCTGATAATTTGGTTGAGATGATCGTATTCGATGCCTGGACGATAGGATACATCGCCGACGGACTCAAGCGTTTCTTTTGCCTTGAGTGGTAGGTCTGCACATACCAGAATACGAGGTTTGCGTTCCTGGTGACTCATGGAAATTCTCCTGGGAAGAGGGTTTACTTTATAGGTTATGTTCGCACTGGCCGAGTCGCGCAGAGGCAATTAGCCTCTAAAATTAATCTTCAATGTCCAGGTCTAACTCTATTTCAATATCGCTGGTGTCGAGTTTGCCGGTGTCAATGGCGATAGGAATCATCAGACGCGCTTCAACCCCTTGACCGTCCTCGCGATTTTGCAAATAACATTTGCCACCTGCACCCCAAATAACTGAAGCCACTGTGGGTAGACCCAGCCCCATGCCTTCCACCTCGCCCGTAAAGCTTTTTTCCGATTGAAAATACGGCCGCCAGATCATTCTGATTTGTTCGGGCGTTAGAGAGGTGCCGTTGTCGCGCACTAAAAACTCAACGGCCGGCTGCTCGTCGTCCGCCACGATGTGGATATCGACCTCGGGCGTGTTTTCTGGATGAAATTTTTTGGCGTTTTCTAATAGTTCCCACAAAATGACGTCCATTGATTCGACGGACAAAACGAGTTTTGTTTGCTCGATTTGTGGATCAAGATGAATATTGACGTTTTTGAGATTAAGCGCTTCGGAAATTTGCTGAATGCTTTGAGGCAGCTGCTGAACCCGGGTTTGGTTGGAAGAGTGGGCGATCGTGGGAATGTCGACGTAGCGCAGCACATCCTCAACCGCTCCCCGCAGCCTTTCCCCGTGCTCGAGCGCGGTGTTGAGCAGCGCTTGAATATCCTCTGGGGAGAGTTCAGAGACGTAATTGGCCAAAAATTGCACCCCGGAATACATGCCGATCAGGGGTGTACGCATTTTGTGATGAATCGCCCGCTGGAATTTCCACATATCCTGTTTGACGGTCATTTGATTGGTCACGTCGCGCAGGCTTATGACCCAAACCATCTCTGAGGCCGAAAGGAGGTGGTCCAGGGTATCAACCTGCAGCCAGAGGGCCGGGGCGCGCTTGGTTTCCGGGCGGACGAGATAGCGAGAGGTTTGATCTTCCGGCCAGCCAGGCCACTTCTGCCAGGCGGATTCCGGTTCAAGCTGATACCGTTCCTGGGCCAGCGTTAAAAACTTTTCGTCAATTGGGGCCTCCATATCAACCGGCAAACCGAGATAGAGGCGGGCCTGATGGTTGGCAAACTGGCATGCCCCGTCTTCCGTGACCAGCATATACCCATTCTCTGATAATTCAGCGACCAGCCGGAATTTGGTTTGCTCATCCACCAGGCGGCGGAAGCGATTGAGGCGCGTAATCGTCCGTACGCGGGCACGAAGCTCCAGGCTGTCGTACGGCTTGGGAATAAAATCGTCTGCGCCGGCCTGAATGCCTTCCATGCGGGCATGGCGATCATCAAAGGCGGTGATCATGATAATGGGGATTTCTTTTGTTGCCGGATTGCTGCGCACCTGACGACACACTTCAAAGCCATCCATAACCGGCATCCGCACGTCGAGCAGTATCAGATCGGGCTTAAATTCGTCGATTTTGCGGAGGGCTTCGACCCCGTTTTCGGCAAAGTCCAGCTCGTAATTTTCATCTACCAATAAGCGATGTAGATGGTTGCGCATTAATGCCTGATCATCAACTACAAGGACTCGACTCATATAGTTCATACGGTCACTCAAAAGCATAGAGAGATAATGAATGGTGGAGTAGGTTGCACCTACCTAGACTAAAGGTTAATGATAACTCAAATTGAACGGATTCCCTAACGGCCGCCTATTCATCCATTTCCATTAAATCAGCCAAAAATTCAGCCACAAGGCCGTTAAAGACGTCGGATTGCTCCATATTTGGCAAATGACCGGCGTTTTCCAGAATGTATAAATTAGATCCGGGTATTTGGCTCTGCATTTCCATAACTTCGTCTACCGGAATTATCTGGTCATCTTCTCCATGAATAATTAAGGTTGGGACAGAGATTTTTTCCAGTATCGGGGTTGAATCCGGCCGTTCTTTCATCGCCTGCAGGGCGTTGATCGCTCCTTCAGGAGACGTTTGATTTAAAATATCAAATACAAACCCAACCAGCTCTTCGTTGTTGTCTAGAGAAGCAGGGGAGAACAGCTTGGGGAGCATTTCGCGATTAAACGTTTCCAACCCTTTTTTCTTAATTTTGGAAACGGCCGCATTCCGGCCGGATTTTGCCGTGTCGCTGTCCGGTAAGGCGCGAGTGGCGGTTAAAATTAACCCTTTGACGCGCTGGGGAAATTGCTTCACAAACTCAAAGGCGATGTAACCGCCCATGGAAAGCCCGCAAATGACAACCGGTTCGGTTATCCCCAGATTGTCGAGCAAATCGGCACACTGCTGGGCCATCAGGGCCAGAGATATTGACCCCGCTGGGGTATCTGACGCCCCGTGACCGGGTAAATCAGGGCCGATGATCCGAGCCATATCGTATAAATCATCATATTGGGGGGCCCAGATGCCGTTATTTAGGGGGAATCCGTGGATTAGAAGCATGGTTTGCGGCCCACAGGTATCCATGTAAGCCATGTGAAAATTTTGATTTGGGGTCATGATCTGTCCTGTCAGGGTCTTATGCTACTTGTTTGATTTGGAAGGGATGTAGGCGTAATTTTCCAATCGCGTCTACCTCAATAAGCCACACCGAATTAGCATAAGGCCAGATTTGTAAACTATTTCTCACCACTCTTTTGAGAATTGTACACCGGTTTTTAATGTTTGAAGATAAATGTCAACCGTATCGTCGATATTTTTACCATAACCACCGGCCATGGTAACCGCGATCGGCCGCTTAGCCTTTTTTAGGCGGCGAAAAACGAGTTCATCGCGTCGGCGAAGTCCGGTTTTGGTGAGGGAAAGCTTCCCCAGACGATCCCCCTTGTGTGGATCAGCCCCGGCTAAATAAATGACCCAGTCCGGTTTTGCCTCGTTTAGCGCCCGTTCAAGACCCTCTTCCAGGGCGGCCAGATATGCGTCATCACCGCAAGCAACCGGCAGCCCGATATCGAGATCTGAGCGCGCCTTCCGTGCTGGGAAATTGTCCTGGCAGTGGATGGAAAATGTATAAATTGTGGGATCATCGGCCGTAATGAGCGCCGTTCCGTTTCCCTGATGAACATCACAATCGACAACGAGGGCGCGTTGAATCAAGCGCTCTCGTTGGAGGGTGCGTGCGGCGATGACCGCATCGTTAAAGATACAAAAGCCCTGCGGCCGGTCATATTGGGCATGATGTGTCCCGCCACCCGTGGTGGCCGCCAGGCCGTCCTGGATCGATCGTCGGGCGGCCGCAATGGTGGCCCCCACAGTATGAAACACACGCACGGCCAGTTCGGGAGACCACGGCAGCCCTAACTCACGTTCATATTGACGCGGCAGCGTGCCCTGCTGGATTTGCTGAATGTAGGCGGCCGAATGGGCGAGAAGTAAATCTTCCGTCGTAGCCCGGGGAGCAGGGCGCAGGGTGACGATTTGCTCCTGCTCCAGCCGTTCGCGCAGCAGGCGGTATTTTTCCAGCGGAAAGCGGTGATGGGGTGGTAATTCAAATTCTAAATGGTCGTAATAGTAGGTGTGCATATCGGGCGGCCGTAGATGAGGCGTTGATAATTTGTGGTCGTATGCTGCAGTTTGATGACCCCGTCTTCAGCTATACTCAATTGTATGCGGCAAAAAAATGTGAAGCGTAAGATTGTTCTTTTTCTATTATTTTCTATCTCGATCCTCTTTTTAGGCGGATTTGTCACGGTGGCGTGGGGGGTGCAGCGATACGGCAGCCTGGGTGGTTTGGTGCGACGGGTGCAGATAGAGGTGGCCAGCATGCAGCCCCGGCCGACCGTTTTGCCCACGGTCGTACCTCGAGCGACGGTTGATCTGGCTCAGGTTGCCGCCTTGCTGGAGCCGACGCCCACTATTCGACCGACAGAGACGGTGCCGCCGACGAACACCCCAGCCGTGGTGGGGACGGCCTCTTTGCCAACGAGTCAGCCTACCGCCACGGTGACACCCAATCCAACCGCCACTCCGCTTTACGCCCCACTCGAAGAACAGGTTTATCTGGATGGATACCGTCACCATTGGCAGGAGTGGAACAATTGTGCTCCGGCCACGCTGGCCACTTATTTGAGCTTTTGGGATCGTGGATTGACTCAGAATGAAGCGGCGCTGTGGCTCAAGCCAAACGAATTTGACAAAAATGTCAATCCGGCCGAAGTGGTGGCCCTGGCTGAAGCACAGGGTTTAGAGGCCTTTTGGATGATCAATGGGGATCGGGAAACGGTGCGGCGCCTGTTGAACAATGGTTTCCCGGTTATGATTGAAACCTGGCTGGAGCAGGATCCGGATGACGGGATGGGACATTACCGGCTGGTGGTGGGTTATGATGATCCGGCCGGTGAATGGATCGTTTCCGATTCATACGTTTCGGAGAATGTCGATTCTCCTTATCGGGGTATTCGTCTTTCAAGTGAGGCGTTTGAGGAGACGTGGCGCGTGTTTTTTAATACGATGATTGTCGCTTATCCGGCCGAGCAAGAGACCCTGGTGCGATCGATTATTGGTGATCGGGCTGAGCCGGCTGTGATGTGGCCGCTGGCCCTGGAATCCGCCGAAGCGGCCGTTCGTCAAACCCCTGGTGATGGTATCGCCTGGCACAATTTGGGACGCGTTTTGTGGGAATTGGAGCAGTCGGAGCAGGCGGTGGCGGCATTTGACCAGGCGCGGGCGGCCGGACTGCCGTGGCGCATGTTTTGGTATCAATTTGACGCCCTGGACGCGTATTTATCAGCTGACCGGCCGGAAGACGTGCTCGCTTTGACCCAAGCCACCATTGATTCCGGCGGTGCGGGGGAAGAGGTGTATTTTTGGCAGGGGATGGCGCACGAAGCGTTGGGCAATCAGGATGCGGCCGTGCGGGCGTGGCACCAGGCGATGTGGTGGCATCCGGCACACGAGCCAACTTTGGCGAAGCTAAACGAATGATAAAAAGGTAAGAGACCACAGACTTCAGACAACAGAAATTGGGATGCTTGAAGAGGGTTCCTCTGTGGTCTGAGGTCTGTGGTCTGTAGTCTCATCTCCCTGCTCGAACCGCCTCGTTCCCCTTCGTGTAGGCATAAGGCATGGCGTCGGTGTTAAAAGCCAGACCCACATGGCCGTGAGGATTGATGGCGATCAGGCCGCCTTTGCCGGTTTCCGGGAGACGCTGCTGCAGCATGTGGAGAGCGGCCTCGCAGGCACCGGTGGGCGTCATCCCCAAACGCATCATGTCGCACACCTGCTTGCTGATGACCACTTTCATCAATGATTCGCCATGGCCGGTGGCGCTCACCCCACCGGCGAAGTTGTCCGCATACCCGCCAGATCCAACAAGAGAGCAATCTCCCACGCGGCCCGGCATTTGATTGCGAGTGCCTCCCGTTGATGTCGCCGCTGCTAAACAACCGTCATGATCGATTGCCACCGCCCCCACCGTATCTCCCATCGAACCCGGTTCGGTAAAGACGTGATGGGTCAAATACGTGTCGTCTGCTTTGAGTTCGTGCATTTTCTGTAGTTCCTCCGGTACGATTAGCCTCTCGTTCTCAATGCGGGGAAATCCAATCGCATCGGCAAATTTGCCGGCCCCGGCTCCCATCAAAAAGGCGTGTTCGGTTTGCTCCATTACCATTCGAGCCAGGGAAATTGGATTCTGGATGCGCTGCACGGCGGCCACACAACCCAAATTGAGGGACTGGCCGTCCATAATTAACGCGTCCACCTCGACCATTCCCTCCGTGGTGAGGTAACTCCCGATCCCGGCATCCAGCGCCGGGCAATCTTCCAGGATGCGTACCGCTTGTTCAACCGCGTCGAGAGCGGAGCCACCGCCAAGCAAAATTTGCCGGCCGGTTTCGGCCGCCTGCCGGCACGCTTCGATGCCCTCTTGCAGGCGAATTGAATCAAGCTTCCAGGCGCCGGCTCCGCCGTGTACGATGATTGCTGGGGTCATGATGGGATTACCTCGTGATGTAAAAATGAAATTTAAACTGCCTGTGGTCAAAGATAATAGGATTACATACAATGAGCCAAATCTTAATGCAAAAAAGCCCGGGAGACGACGGATGAAATTGTTAATTGCCACCCGCAATCAGGGAAAAGTAAAAGAATTGGCCGAGATGATGGCCAATCTCGGAGTGGAATGGCTTAGCTTGAGCGATGTGAACATCGATTTTGATGTGGATGAAACCGGCTCAACCTTTGTAGAAAATGCAACCTTAAAAGCGGAGGCGTACGCTCGAGCCAGCGGCATGATCACCCTGGCGGATGATTCCGGTTTGGAAGTGGCCGCATTGGGCGGGGCTCCCGGCATTTACACCGCTCGCTATGGGTCGGCCGGCATGTCACATGAAGAACGGTTTCAATTTTTGCTGCAAAATTTAGTCGATGTGCCCCCGGAAAAGCGACGGGCCCAATTTCGGGCGGTGATCGTAGTGGCCGATCCGGAGGGGCAGGTTTTAACGACGTCTGAGGGCATTTGCCCGGGAGCGATCGCTCTGGCCCCACGGGGGACAAACGGCTTTGGTTATGATCCGATTTTTCTACCGGACGGGCAGAATGGCCGCACCATGGCCGAACTGCAGCCGGAAGAGAAGCACCTCATCAGCCATCGAGGGCGAGCAATCGCCAAGCTGGCCCCCCGGCTGGCAGAGCTTTTGTCGTTGACGCAATCTTAATCAGATGCAGGAGGAACATTTTTTAATAAAAACCGACCAATCTTAGAATTCACCGCAGAGAACAGAGAGAACGCAGAGAAAATACCGGGTGAATATGCGCCATCCGTGACTATATTCTTGAGAATTTTTTTGTAAAAAATGTCCACAGATTACGCAGATGACTGTAGATTTTCCAGATTACAGAGAGATCTGTGATAATCCGTGTTAATCTGTGGCTGGTTTTAATAGCGATCCACTTAACCGCTCAGGAGGATGAATATGACCGATTTGACAGCAATTATCGCCCAGGCCAAAAGCAAATTTGATTTGACCGATCCGGCCGATCAGCAAACGCTCTATCCGCTGGCGGAAGCGCTTCTCGCTTTTACCACAGCCAACGGTACAGAAGCGATGGAGACGGCCGCTCAAACTGCAGACGCGCCCCTGGAATTTAAAATTGCGGCCAAACTGGTTCACTCCCGCCGATTTATGGAGCGGGTGGATCGCCCCCTCAATCTGGCGGTTGTTTTTGCCATGTGGGGAGAACAAAATCGGCTGCGGCCACGCAGTGCGGATAATCCGAACGGCGAAGATTTGTTGCGCATCAAGGTGGAACAGTTGACCTGGGCGACCCAAAATACCCCGGTTGAATGGACCCTGTACGCGGTGGATGACGGTTGCCCATACGACGGCGGCCGGATTGCTAAGGAAATGATTCAGCCTCATCCTGCTAAAGACAAAGTCAAAGTTCTCTTCCTGGCAGACGGCATTAGCGCCAAAACCGGCCCCTTGCGCGAGCTAAATTCAGTCAACGACTCCCGCAAAGGCGGGGCGATTATCTACGGGTGTCAGCAGGCGATTGAGGATGGAGCGGACGCGGTGATTTACACCGATGCTGACAATTCAGTTCATCTGGGGCAAATCGGTTTGCTGCTGCAGCCTTATGTTGATGATCAGAAGCGGGTCGTTCTGGGAAATCGCAAACACCCGCAGGCGGTGCTGGTCAAACAGGAATCCCGCTGGGGGATTGGTATTAAACTGCTCCGGCACATGCAGCGCATGATCGGCCGGGCGATTTTTTCCGAGGGAATTCGCGATTCTCAAGCGGCGTTTAAGCTGTATGATCGACACGTCCTGCAAAAAATAATTGAAACTCCATCGGTTTTTGATTTTTCTTTTGATACCGACTGGATTGCGGCCGTCCTGGCCATGGAGGAGCCATATGTCACCGTTCCCTTTGCGTTTGTCGATTCATTTGCCGAGTCAGCTTCGATTGTTCAGGGGCCGATGACCACCTGGGAAACGCTCTTAAAGGGGTTGGCCACCGCGGTGCGCAAACGCGGAATTTCTCATAATGAAGCGATGGCCAGGGTATTAGATGAAGAAATTCACTCATCGGAAGATTTGGATTTATTGATCAACCACCTACCACCGGCCCTGGAGCAGGCCACCGATCAGGATTTTGGCGATCCGGCGGTGATGTCCCCGGAAGCGGTTCAGGAATGGATACAATTTCGCAAGGCGGAAGCGTCCAGGTAGAGGGTGGTCCGAGGGCGATTTAACCCATCAACATTTGTAAGGGCTTGGCTAGCCAAGCCCCTACACCAAGGGGGATGTAAAAATCCCTCAAAACAACCCTTATCCGGTAGCTGTCCGCCCCTGCCTCCAAACAGGAAGGAGAAGGTTACCGATCCAGCGATGGCAGGTGGGCAAACACAAAATCTTTCAAGTAATTGCGAACCAGCTGCGGCCGTTCAAGCTGGATCATGTGACCACTCCCAGGAATGGTCACCAGCCGGGCTTCGGGAATCCCTTCGGCGAGCTGCCGGCTAAATTTTAGAGG
>JAAUYD010014681.1_pt1 | contig 25317 bp, 26 predicted proteins | sample 7278101 | NCBI WGS metagenome assembly JAAUYD01 (sample SAMN14350128, study PRJNA611818) | marine sediment metagenome | isolation source: surface marine sediment (0.6m) | place: French Polynesia: Moorea | collected 2018-08
GACTGCGCCGCGCCTTTGCCGATGGCATCGATGACGGTCGCAACGTCGAGCCCGGCCCGCTTGGCGAAGTGCAGTCCCTCGGAAAGGCCTTGAACGAGCCCCGCAATACAGATCTGGTTAACCATCTTCGCCAGTTGCCCGGCCCCGGCATCGCCGATGTGTGTAATTCTCTTGGCGTATGCGTTCATAGTGTCGCGGGCTCGGGTTACGTCGCCGGCATCGCCGCCGACCATGATGCTCAACTGCCCGTTGACAGCACCGGCTTCGCCGCCGGATACAGGGGCATCAATGAACCCGACATCCTTGTTCGCGAAGGCCGCGTAGAGCTCCCGGGCGAGATCGGCTGACGCGGTCGTGTGATCGACAACCAGCGAGCCGGACCGGACGCCAGCGAGAATACCTTTGTCGCCAAGCATGACCGCCCGGACGTCATCGTCATTGCCAACGCAGGCAAAGACGTGCTCGGCCCGCGCGGCGGCTTCGGCCGGCGTCTGGCATTGCGCGCCGGAATATTCCTCGCACCAACGCTCGGCAGTCGACGTCGTTCGGTTGAAGACGCTGACCTCGCAACCCGCACGCGACAGGTGCCCGGCCATCGGATAACCCATGACGCCCAGTCCAACGAAGGCAACTCTCATTCTGAAATCCCGTTCATACCGATAGAGCCCCAACGAAGGCAACTCTCACACCGAAAACCTGTTCATGTCGATCGAGACTTCACGAAAGCGACTCTCATGCTCAAATCCTGGTCATTCCGATCGAGCCCCAATTAAGGCCAGCTTTATAGCTTATCGTTTTCTCGGATCGAGCCCGATGGAGCGCGCGATGATCTCGCGCATAATTTCCGACGAACCGGCGTAGATACGTGAGACCCTCGCATCGGTGAACCGCCGACAGACAGCGTATTCATTCATGTAGCCGGCGCCGCCGTGCAGTTGTACACACTCGTCGGTCACGCGGAACTCGAGTTCGCTCGTGTGCAGCTTGGCCTTTGCCGCATCTTCGGCCGACAGCTTACCGTCGTTGTGCAGCGTAACGCAGTGATCGACGTAGGCCTGCGCGACGTCGAGATCCGCTCGCATATCGGCCATTTTGAATCTCGTGTTCTGGAAATCGGCGATCGTCTGGCCGAAAGCCTTGCGCTCGGTGATGAAATCCATCGTCTCGCTGAATGCCGCCTCGGCGTTCGCCATGAATCCTACGGCGGCCAGCAGACGCTCCTCGGCGAGAAAGTGCATCAACGAGTAGAAGCCCTTGTGCAGCTCTCCGAGCAGGTTCTCTTTCGGCACCTTGACGTTGTTGAAGAACAACTCGGCCGTGTCCTGGCTTTTAAGGCCCATCTTGTCGAGATTGCGTCCGCGCTCGAAGCCTTCCATGCCACGCTCGACGACGAACAGGCTAAGCCCGTGACTGCTGTCTGGGTTGGTTCGGGCGGCGACGACGACGAGGTCCGCGAGAATGCCGTTTGAAATGTAAGTCTTCGAGCCGTTAAGCAGAAAGTGGTCGTCCTTTTCCTCGGCCTTGGTCCGTATGCCGGCGACGTCGCTGCCGGCTCCGGGCTCGGTCATGGCAACGGCGAGGATATGCTCACCGCTCACACACTTCGGCAACCAGCGCTGCTTCTGTTCGTCGGTGCCCAGCGCGCCGATATACGGAGCGACCAGCCGACTGTGCAGCCAAAGGAAGAAGCCGTTATCGCCGTAGCGGGCGTTCTCTTCCATCAGCACCTGTTCGTAGCGAAAATCCTCGACGCCGGCACCGCCGTAGGCCTCATCCGCCCACATCAGCAGCAACCCCTGCTCGCCGGCCTTCAGGAAGGCCTCCCGATCGACCATGCCCTGCTCGTGCCAGCGCTCGGAGTGCGGACCGATCTCGTTTTGCATGAAGCTCCGCACCGAGTCGCGGAACATGTCGTGGTCTTCGGTAAATATTGGTCTTGTCGTCACGCTCATTTGCCCTTGAATTGCGCTTCTCGTTTCTCGAAGAAGGCGGCGACGCCCTCCTCGTTGTCCTGGCTGCCCAGCAGCGACTGCTGCAGATTGGCTTCGAGGTCGTAGGCGCTTTCGAAACTGTGGTCCATCGCGTGGCGCATGACGCGCTTCGTCGCCGCAATCGACATCGGCGCGCGCTTTGCGATCGACTGTGCCCAGTCCATCGTCTCGGACTGTAAATCATCAGCAGGGGCCATACGGTTTGCAAGACCCAGCTCCACACAGCGATTCGCCGAGATGCGTTCGCACTCGATACTCAGCTGGAACGCACGCTTGTAGCCAAGCTGCCGCACCAGTTGCCAGTTCAGGCCACCGTCGGGCACCAGCGAAATTGTCGTAAACGGAGACAGCATGAACGCGTTGTCGGCCATGACCAGCAGGTCGCAGGCCAGCGCAATCGACATGCCGATGCCGGCTGCAGAACCCGGGATCGCGCAGATAACCGGTTTGGACATCAGGGAAATCTCGCTCAGGACCGGGCGATACTCGTACTGCAGCTTGCCGTAGACCGCGCGTCCTTCCAGTCCGCCCTTGAGGTCTGCGCCGGCGCTGAAGCAGCGTCCTTCGCCGGTCAGGATAACGACGCGAATTGCCTCGTCGTTGTTGGCGGTCTCGAGTGCGTCCAGCAGGTCGGCGCACAGCTCGGACGTGAACGCGTTCATTGAATCCGGTCGAAACAGCGTGATCCGCGCGACAGGGCCGTCGGTATCGTATTTGATAATTTCACTCATGACTTGAGTCCTGTTACATATTGCGGCGGTATTCACCGCCGACCGCGTAGAGCGCAGCGGAAATCTCGCCGAGGGAACTCGACTTCACCGTTTCCATGAGCTCTTCAAAAATGTTGCCACGCGCGCGAGCAACGCCCTGCAGACGATCAAGCGACGACTCCGATGCCGCACTGTGCGTCTCCTGGAAGGCGCGGACGTTTGTGATCTGGGCGTGCTTCTCGTCATCGGTGGATCGAATCAGCTCCAGATCGTGTACCTCGTCTTCCTGGCCTTCCTTCGGCAGGAACTTGTTGACGCCAATCAGCGGCAGGGAGCCATCGTGTTTCTTGCTCTCGTAGTAGAGGCTCTCGTCCTGGATCTTGCCGCGCTGGTACATCGTATCCATCGCACCAAGCACGCCGCCGCGCTCGGAGATTCGTTCGAATTCCTGGTACACGGCCTCTTCGACGAGATCGGTCAACTCGTCGATGATGAACGAGCCCTGCCACGGGTTCTCGCAGAAATTCAAGCCCAGCTCTTCGGAAATGATCATCTGGATCGCGACCGCGCGGCGAACCGACTGCTCGGTCGGCGTCGTGATGGCCTCGTCGAACGCATTCGTGTGCAGGCTGTTGCAGTTATCGAACAGGGCATAGAGGGCCTGCAACGTCGTGCGTATGTCGTTAAAGCTGATTTCCTGTGCGTGCAGGCTTCGACCGGAGGTCTGCACGTGGTACTTCAGCATCTGCGATCGGGAACCGGCACCGTAACGCTCTCGCATCGCACGCGCCCAGATACGCCGCGCGACCCGACCGATCACCGTGTACTCCGGGTCCATACCGTTTGAGAAAAAGAAGCTCAAATTCGGTGCGAAGTCATCGATGTCCATGCCACGCGCGAGGTAATACTCGACGATCGTGAAACCATTGGACAACGTAAAGGCCAGCTGACTGATCGGGTTCGCCCCGGCTTCAGCGATGTGGTAGCCGCTGATCGAAACGCTGTAGTAATTGCGGACCTGGTGATCGATGAAGTACTGCTGCACGTCGCCCATCATCTTCATCGCGAATTCTGTCGAAAAGATGCAGGTATTCTGTGCCTGGTCTTCCTTCAGGATGTCGGCCTGGACCGTGCCACGCACGGCCTTCAGCGTTTCTGCCTTAATGTGCGCGTAGGTTTCCCTGTCGACGAACTGGTCGCCCGATACTCCAAGCAGACCGAGGCCGAGGCCGTCATTTCCCGGCGGCAGATCGCCCGCGTAGCTCGGGCGCTCACGGCCTTCGAACTTGTCCGCGATTGCCTTTTCGGTGGCCTCCCACTGCCCCGTTTCGCGCAGGTGTTTCTCGACCTGTTGATCGATCGCCGTGTTCATGAAGAAGGCGAGGATCATTGGCGCCGGGCCATTAATCGTCATCGATACAGACGTCGTAGGCGCGCAGAGGTCGAAGCCGGAGTAGAGCTTCTTCATGTCGTCGACAGTGGCAATCGATACGCCGGAGTTTCCTACTTTGCCGAAGATGTCAGGGCGCTCGTGCGGATCCTCGCCGTAGAGCGTGACCGAATCGAACGCTGTCGACAGCCTCGCCGCGTCATTCTCGGCCGACAGGTAGTGAAAGCGCCGGTTCGTGCGCTCTGGCGTGCCCTCGCCTGCGAACATGCGCGTCGGCGCCTCGCCGGCGCGCCGGTAAGGGTAAACGCCGCCAGTGTAGGGATAGGCGCCCGGCAGGTTTTCCTTGGCAAGGAATGTAAGCTGCTCGCCCCAGTCGGCGTATTTCGGCGCGGCGATCTTCGGTATCTTCTGGTGACTCAGACTTTCGCGGTAGTTGCTGCCGGTGATGCTCTTGCCACGCACTTCGTAGCTGTAGGTTTCGGCCGTTACGCCCTCGCGACGTGCAGGCCACTCGCGCAGCAGTTTCAGCGACTCCGATGAAATGTCGGACAGCGTTTCCTGGTAACGCTGGCGGAGTGTCAGCAGGCTCACGTCACCGTCGCTTGTCAGGTCATCCGCGGCATACGCCTCGAACACCTTCGGCAGGCGATCATCACCCAGCGCTCTGAGCGCCTCGTAAAGGTGTTGCAGCGTACTCGCGGCCTCAGCCTCCTTTTCGATCGACGTATTGATCGAACGTCCCTGCTCGGCGATCTCGGCGAGGTAACGCGTACGAGCGCCCGGAATGATCGACGTCGCGCGCGGCTCGCGCAGGCTCGTGTCCAGATCGGGGGTCCAGTCCTGTTTGTTGAGCCCAAGCTTGGCGACGACTCGCTCGCACAGCTGGCTGAACATCCATGTGACACCAGGGTCGTTGAACTGGCTCGCGATCGTCGGATAGACCGGGATGTCGTCGTCGGCAATGTCCCAGGCCAGGTGATTGCGCTTCCACTGCTTGCGTACATCCCTCAGCGCGTCTTCGGCGCCACGCTTGTCGTACTTGTTCAGGATGACGAGTTCGGCAAAGTCCAGCATGTCGATCTTCTCGAGCTGGCTCGCCGCACCGTACTCACTGGTCATGACATAGACAGAGAAGTCGACGAGGTCGACGATCTCGCTATCGCTTTGTCCGATACCGGCTGTCTCGACAATGATAAGGTCGAAACTGAGGGATTTCAGGAACGCGACCTGGTCGGCAAGCATCTCGCTCGTGGCGAGGTGCTGGCGACGCGTCGCGATCGAACGCATGTAGATGCGCTCGGAACGCAACGAGTTCATCCGGATACGGTCACCCAGCAAGGCCCCGCCCGTACGACGCCGCGTTGGGTCAACCGCCAGCACGGCGATCTTCTTGTCGGGAAACGCAGCCAGGAATCGATTCAATATCTCATCCGTTACGCTGCTTTTGCCGGCACCGCCGGTACCGGTGATACCGATCACCGGAACGTTCTTCGACTGCAGCTGCCACTCCTTGCGCAGGCGCCCGAGCTCACCGTCATCGATCAGTGATTGCTCCAGCGCCGAGATCATTTCGGCGATATCGATCGACGATTCGGGATCCACGTCCGGGATGACCTGTGTCGCCAGCCGCGCGGCCTCGGTCCGCTCAATCAGGTCCCTGATCATCGCCTCGAGACCGAGCTCCATACCGTCATGCGGGTGGTAGATCCGCTCGACGCCGTAGTCCATCAGCGCCCGGATCTCCTCGGGTGTGATCGTGCCGCCACCGCCGCCGAAGACGCGAATGTGCTCAGCGCCGGCTTCCTTCAACCGGTCGACCATGTAGCGGAAGTACTCGTTGTGCCCGCCCTGGTAGGAGCTGATAGCGATGCCGTCTGCGTCCTCCTGGATCGCAGCACGCACGATATCGTCCACGCTGCGATTGTGGCCGAGGTGGATGACCTCGACGCCCTGCGCCTGGATAAGGCGGCGCATGATATTGATCGCGGCATCGTGTCCGTCAAACAGCGATGCGGCCGTGACGAACCGTAGCGGTGCCGTCCGGCCTTTTGCTCCGGGGAGATTGCTGGCTGGAATACTCACGTTTCTGACCCTCCAGGGGCTTCAATGCAGACGTGGCCCGGATCGACTTTTTTATAAGAATCAATCACTTCTGCTATTGAATAAATTTTAATGCCGATTAAAATAATGCAGCCCGAGCTTTTTCTCAAGTACTGCTTTTGGAGTAGGTTTCACCCGGTAGGTTCATGGCCAAAAACTCCGTAGACACTCGCTTTGAGCTTCAGCGCGACCGCGTGCTGAAGGCAGCCGCCCACTGTTTTAACCAGAAGGGCTTCAGCGGCACGTCCTTAAAGGACGTCGCTGCGATGCTGGGGCTTACCGACGCCGCCCTCTACTACTACGTCAAGAACAAGGAAGAGCTGGTCTACCTGTGCTACCTGAGAGCGGCGGACGTCGGACGCGATGCGATGCAGCGGGCGATCAACGAGGGCCTGGACGGTTTAGCAACCGTCAATCGCTACCTTGAGCTTCATATCGGCCTGATGGTCGGCGATCATGGCCCGGTCGCGATTCTGAGCGAGATTCCATCGCTAAAGCCGAGACACCGCGACGAGGTGTTGCGGCTGTCCCGGCAGCACAGCCGCCGCTTCGAGGAGATTCTCGAACGCGGTATCGCCGATGGCTCCATCTGCGACTGCGACGTACGCATGACGGGCAACGCGATCATGGGATCGCTGAACTGGATCCCGAAATGGTTTCACGGCGATGCAAAGACGGCGGCACGCCTGCAACGCGAGTTTCCCGAAATCCTGTGCCGCGGACTCGTCGCCGTGCGCGGAGCGTAGTAAGCAAGCAGCATACGATTTCGCTGTCCGCCGCTAGGAAACGTGGGCCTGCGTGCTCAAGGCGAAAATCGTTTGAGCCCCATAATAAAGGGGCAGGCCCCAGAATCTGTTCGCGACATTGGGCGATACGAACTTCTCCCGCGCGACGAAAATGTCGGACACCGCGAACATTACTGCAGCGATGACCACGTGCAGACCGGTGGCCACGATGGTTCCACCGGCAAGCGCGACCATCAGGGAGATCGCGAGCAGATAGGCAACGACCGCCGGCCGGAGTCCCGGAGTCAGGTTGAGCCAGAGCCAGCGAAGCACGAAGACGGCGACAACCAGCATTGCCATGGCAGAGAGTGCAAGCGGCGCGACCGATAGGGGCTGCAGAAGAAAAGCGCCAACATACGCAAGGTGTGCAAGAAGGAAGCTTCCCAGGCCAACGATGAAGTAGACCCTGGGCTTGGGAATCAGAAATACATCACCCAGCCACGACAGACACAAGCCCAAGAGGATCAGCTGTCCATACGAGGAATCGACCGCTCCAGCCAGCAACGCGGTCACGATGAACAGCGAACTGGCTAAAGGCTTCGCCAGCCAGATCCCCAGCCGCGAGCCCTTCATCTCGGCCCACAGGAGCATCGCTACTGCAGACGCAAGGCACAGGACACTCAGCGCCAGCGACGGATCGAGCGAGTTCAAGTCAAGTGGTCAACGGACAGCTTGATCAGGCGCCTGACCTTGTCGGTGTATGGCGGCTGCATCCAGTGCGTGACCGAAAACTTGTTTGCCACCACGGCTCTTTCATGTGAGAAGGATTTGAACCCGGCAAAGCCGGTCGAGCTGCCGATGCCGCTGTTGTTCGACCCCCCGAACGGCACGTTCTGGTGCAGGTATTGCACGAGGCTGTGGTTGACGCAGGAACCGCCCGCTGACGTGTTATCGAGCACGAACTGTGTCTTCTCCTGATCCTTGGAATAGACATAGAGGGCGAGCGGCTTTTCCTTTGCGTTGATGTCGTGTATAGCCTGCTTGATGTCCGTGTAGGTCAGAACCGGCAACAAAGGACCAAAGATCTCCTCGTCCATGATCTGGCTATCGCTTGCGACGTTGTCGATGACGGTGGGCTCGACAAACAACTCATCCTCCCTGAATTCCCCGCCTAGCAGTGTCCGTGCGCCTTTTTCGAGGGCGTCATCGTAGAGTTGCCTGAGACGGTCGAAGTGCCGCCGATTGACGATTCGGCAATAGTCCGGACTCTCACCACGTTCCTTCGCGTTACTTCCATACGCGCGATCGATCGCGGCGCCGACCTCGTTCAGAAACTGGTCCTTTATGTCCTCATGAACAACCAGATAGTCCGGGGCGATACAGGTCTGTCCGTTGTTGCAGAACTTGCCCCAGACGATATTGCGAGCCGCCATTTTCAGGTTCGCCGTTTCGTCGACGATTGCAGGGCTCTTGCCGCCGAGCTCCAGGGTCACTGATGCCAGGTGCTTCGCAGCGGCAGTCATCACTATTTTTCCGACCGCGGGGCTCCCCGTGAAGAAGATGTGATTGAACGGCAATTCCAGCAGTTGCTGTGAAACCCGATAGTCGCCCTCGAAAACCGCGACCTCATCCTCATCAAAAACCTCCTCGATGATTTTGCGGATGACGGCAGACATCGACGGGGTCATCTCCGAGGGCTTGACCATGGCCGTGTTACCTGCCGCGATCGCCGAAATCAGGGGAGAGAGCGTCAGGGTCACGGGGTAGTTCCACGGTGACACGATCAGGCACACGCCCATCGGCTCGAATCGTACGCGGGCACGTGTACCGAGCATGGCCATGGTCGGATTAGCGCGCCGGGGCTTCATCCACTTCTTGAGATGCCGCATCGTGTGTTTGGCTTCCGCAACGACCGGAAAGATCTCCGTCAGCTCAGCTTCCGCTGCCGGCTTTCGGAAATCCGCATGGGCGGCATCGAGTATTTCACTCCGATACTTCAGAACCGTATCCAGTAGCAACCGGATTTTGGCAATGCGTTGTTCGGCCGAAGACGATCGCAAGCGCAGCGCCCGATCAGACTGGCGCTCAAAGATGCGCGACATCTCCAACTTCATGTCAGCGCCTTGCATGGTCGGCCTCTCGCCGTCGCTGCGTGCCTGGACGTTCATCGCTTACTCTCCCATTCAAAAACTCAATCGCACATCGATGCGCGGACGTAACGCGCACCGATACGACACTATTCCGTCGGGCTAATCCTGTCCGCCCTGATTAGCTCTCATAAACGATTATGAGCTTCGCGACGACCCGGTCAATTCTGGGTTGTACGTAAGATCGGCCTTGGCAAGCCTGAATGGCCTGTCCCGAGCCAGACAGGCGGTTGTAGCGGACTTCCGTGGTGGTCGACAACGCAAAACACCGGTACTCGCAAGTGCGAGGCCCGAACAGGTCCCGCTAAGTTCCGCAGAACGTCTGAGTGACCCGCTCATGCCCCCGTGGTGCCTTTGCAAACTCGGAGAAGCCCGGTTGCTCGGAATAAGGTTGTGACAGTGCAGCGTTCAATTCGTTAAAGACGGTGAGATCGCCTTCAACCGCGTCACTGATTGCCTGCTCGACAAAGTGATTTCGTGGAATGAACAGCGGGTTGACCGAGTTCATCAGGGCCGACACCTCGGCGGCCGTCCTGCCCTGGCTGGAAATGCGCTGCCGCCAGCGGGTCTCGAAGGGTCCGAACCGTTCCTCATCGTCCGCGCCTGCTCGCGACGCCAGTTCACGAAAGCTCAGGGTGTAGTCGAGCGCGTTGTCGTTAAGGTACTTCAGCCAGTCCGCGACAAGCCCGGCATCGGAATGCTGAACATGGTGCACGCCCAGTTTCGGTGCCATCAGCTTGAGGTAGCGAGACTCGTACTGATCGGGAAACAGGCTGAGGGCGGCCTCCAGTTCGTCCTTACCCGCACCGAGGGCCAAGAGTGTTTCGGAGAGACGGGCAAGATTCCATTGCGCCATCGTCGGCTGGTTCGCAAACGCGTAGCGACCGTAGGAATCGATGGAACTGAACACCTTGTCGAAACGGAATTCGTCAAGATACGCCGCCGGGCCGTAGTCGATGGTCTCGCCGGAAATCGCCGTGTTGTCGGTGTTCATAACGCCGTGAATGAAACCGATCGACATCCAGTGCGCGACGAGCTCAGCCTGTCCTTCAACTACCCGACGGAGCAGTCCGACATACGGCGACGTCTCGTCTGCCACCTCCGGATAGTGGCGACCGATGGCGTAGTCAGCCAGCGCCTTCAGCGACTCCAAGTCACCGCGGGCGGCGAAATACTCGAACGTGCCGACGCGCAGGTGGCTGGCAGCCACGCGTGTAAACACGGCGCCGGGCAAGGGAGACTCCCTGAAGACCGTTTCTCCCGTTGCAACAGCCGCGAGCGCCCGAGTCGTCGGTACGCCGAGGCGGTGCATCGCCTCGCTCAGAATGTACTCGCGCAACACCGGACCCAACCAGGACTTGCCATCCCCGCCTCGCGAGAACGGCGTACGACCAGAGCCCTTGAGTTGTACATCGAATCGATTCCCGGCCTTTGTGACGACCTCGCCCAGCAAGGCGGCGCGGCCATCGCCGAGTTGTGGCACAAAGTGGCCGAACTGATGGCCTGCATAGGCCATCGAAATCGGCTGGCTTCCCTGCAATGCGACGGATCCGCTGAAAATGCCGGCGAGCTGCGCCTCGTCGTAGTCTGATGAAGCAATGCCCAACTCGTGCGCGAGTCCTGCGTTCCAGGCGAGCAGGGTCGGCGCCGGTACCTCGTCAGGAATCACCGACGCGTAGAACGCCGGCGGCAAGCCGCTGTAGCTGTTGTCGAAGTTCATGTTCCAGTCAATTCAATCAAGCGCTCGGGTACCGTCGACCTGCTGACAGGGTAAGCGTTAGCGCTTGGCGTCAGAGAACTGCGGTGGACGGCGTTCCATCTGGGCGCGAACGGCCTCGGCCTGGTTCGGCCCCGCCATGATTTTCAGTTGCAGCTGAGCCTCGAGCTGCAGGGTATCGGCATCGGACAGCGCCCAGCAATCATTGAGCAGGCGTTTCGCAGTCCGTATGGCGTCCGGCGAACTGGCCGCGATCGATGTGGCGAGCGCTATCGCGGTTTCCAGCGGTGAATCGCTGACCTGCGTGACCAGCCCGATCGACCCGGCCTCCTCTCCGTCAACGATGCGGCCAGTGAATGTCAGTTCCTTCACCCGATCAATGGGCATGACGTTTCTCAGCGTCGCGGACAATCCGAGGTCGGGGATCAGGCCCCAACGGATTTCCATGACGGACAGGCGCGCATTGCGCGACGCGATTCGAATATCCGCCCCCAGTGCGATCTGCAGCCCGCCGCCGAAACAGTTGCCTTCGATGGCACAGATCACCGGCACCTCCAGTTCGCGCCACACATAAGCGGGGTGCTGGAAGAAGTTTGCGTTCGAGTCTTCGCGCGGCTTGAACATGTCCATATCGATGCCACCGGCCGCGAAGACGCTCGTGTCGATTCCCGCGCAGAAATGATCGCCCTCGGCGTGCAACACGACGGCGCGAACCTCGGGGTTGACCCTCAAAGACCGACCGGCCTCCGAGATCTGCTCGAACATCGCCCAGTCGAGTGCGTTCTGTTTTTCAGGCCGGCTCAGCCTGACACGGGCCACGTGGTCCTTGATGTCGACCACGACACGATTACTCATCACTTCATCCTGTTCAGGTTCTTAAGACACATTTCCCATTCTTGACGACGACAGCGTCCCTGTCTTTCACGCTGCATTGGAAGGACACCGTGTTCCCGTCCTGCCACATTTCGGTGGTGACCGTATCGCCCGGCAGCACGGGCTGGGAAAATCGGGCGTCGAATTCGGCAATCAGCGTATGGTCGTATTCGCAGATCGTCTTCAGAATCGCGTGGCAGGCAATGCCATACGAGCAGAGTCCGTGCAGTATCGGGCGATCGAAACCCGCTTTCCTCGCGACCGCCGGATCCGCATGCAACGGGTTCCGGTCGCCATTGAGGCGATACAGCAATGCCTGGCTGCCGCCGGTCTCGATATCGCAGACGAGGTCCGGTTCGCGCTTCGGGATGCGATGTGCCTTCGGCATCGAACCCTTCTGTCCGCCGAACCCGCCATCGCCTCGCGCCATGATCGTGCTACCGACCTGGAACAGGACGGAGCCATCCTTCTTCCGGCGTCCTTCGGCCTCGAACATGACGAGCGCGCCGAGTTTCTCACCAAGGTCGAAGATATCGGAAATTCGCTTGTCAATCAGCAGCTCAGCGGCGGCAGGCAGCGGTCGAAAAATCTGCAGGCGTTGGTCGACGTGAAGCACCTGGCCGTAGTCCCAACCGAGATCCGGCGGGAACATATCGGGCACCAGGACCGAAGCCATCGTCGGCACGGTCTGCATCAAACCCTCGCCCTCGTAGACATAAGGCAAGGCCTTTCTGTCAGAGGCGGTATCGCCGAATCCGAGGCTAAGCGCGTAGAGAATGCAATCGTCCACCGTATATTGGTGCTCGATGTCCAGCGTTTCGCTGCCCGTCAGTTTTTTGATGTCGAGTGTCATCCTCGTCGCTGCCTGGTGGCTGCTGCTTAGCGTTGGGCGTGTCGCCAGCCGAGATCAGCCAGCGGTTTCACGGCGCGCACGGCCTGTCCGGCATGCGCGCTGGATGCGGTACCGTCCCTGACCCGACCCGCGATGCCCTGCAGGATGGCAGCCAATCGAAAGAAATTGAATGCGGAATAAAAGTGCCGGTCTGCAATACCGTCGACGCGGCCGGTCCGCTCACAGTATTTCGCCATGTACGACTCTTCATCCGGTATTCCGAGCGCGGCGAGGTCCTTGCCCGCAAGGCCGATCGATCCTATCCCGATTTCAGGCATCTGCCACGTCATCAGGTGGTACGTGAAATCGGCGAGCGGATGGCCGATGGTCGACAGCTCCCAGTCGAGGACCGCGATCACGCGCGGCTCGGTCGGGTGAACGATCATGTTGTCCAGACGATAGTCGCCGTGGACGATACTGGCCGAGTCGTCTTCGGGGATGTTGCCCGGCAGCCACTCGATCAGGGCGTCCATGGAACCCACCGAGTCCGTCTCAGACGCCCTGTATTGGCCGGTCCAGCGCGAGATCTGTCGCTCGAAATAATTACCGGGTTTGCCATAGTCGGCAAGACCTAGGGCTTCGTAGTCGAAATTGTGAAGGCGCGCGATGGTGTTGTTGACGTCGTCATAGATGGCCGCGCGTTCTTCAGCTTCCATGCCCGGCAGGTCGAGGTCCCAGAAGATTCGTCCGTCCAGGTACTCCATAATGAAGAACGGCGTTCCGATCACTTCGGCATCGTCGCAATAGACGTACGGTCGAGGAACGGGGAAGTCGGCGCTGTATAACGCGCTGATGACGCGAAATTCCCGGTCAACCGCGTGCGCGGATTTCAGCAACTTTCCCGGCGGCTTGCGGCGCAACACGTAGCGAGTCGATTCGGTCAACAACAGGTAAGTCGGATTGGACTGGCCACCCTTGAATTGCTGCACGTCTACCGGACCCTTGAAGCCCTCGACGTGCGAGGCCATGTAATCCTCGAGCTGTCCGACGTCGAAGCTAAGCGCCTCTCGAACCGCTGTCGTTCCTGAGTTTTGTTCCTGGCGTGAAGACATTCGCCGTCCGGTAGTGATCAAACACCGCGATGATAGCGCATCGTGGCATCGCTACATGCGGAAAACACCGAATTGGCGCTCGCCGGGATCCGGATTGTGGCAGGCCGCTTTGAGCCCCTGCGTCAACACAAATCGCGTGTCGACCGGGTCGATAATCCCGTCGTCCCACAACCTCGCGCTCGAGTAGTACGGATTGCCCTGGCTTTCGTATCTCTCGCGGATTTCGTCCTCAAACTTCGCCTGCTCCCCGGGGTCCCAGGACTCACCGCGCGCCTCGAGACCGTCGCGCCGCACGGTAGACAACACGGTCGCCGCCTGCTCCCCACCCATGACCGAGATTCGCGCATTCGGCCACATCCAAAGGAACCGGGGGCTGTAGGCACGACCGCACATCGCGTAATTGCCGGCGCCGAATGAGCCGCCGATGACAACGGTAAACTTCGGTACTGTCGCCGTCGCAACGGCATTGACCATCTTGGCTCCATCCTTGGCAATGCCGGCGTGCTCTACGCGCTTACCCACCATGAAGCCGGTGATGTTCTGCAGGAATACCAGCGGAACACGACGGCGATCGCAAAGCTGGACGAAGTGCGCGCCCTTCTGGGCGGATTCCATGAACAGGATGCCGTTGTTAGCGACGATGCCGACCGGGTACCCGTTGATATGCGCGAAGCCGCAGACAAGCGTTGCGCCATAGAGCTTCTTGAACTCGTGAAACTCTGAAGCGTCGACGATGCGCGCGATGATCTCCCGGATATCGTAAGGGAAGCGATACTCATGCGAAACGACGCCGTAGATCTCACCGGCGTCATAGGCAGGATCTGCGGGCTCCTTCAGGTCGAGGTACGACGGCTGGCTTGAATTGGTGTTCGCAATGATTTCACGTGCGATGCTCAGCGCGTGCTCATCATTGTCTGCGAGATGATCGGTGACGCCCGAAATGCGCGAGTGGACAGCGCCGCCGCCCAGCGTCTCCGCATCGACTACCTCGCCGGTGGCCGCTTTGACCAGCGGCGGCCCGCCCAGGAATATCGTGCCCTGGTTGCGAACGATGACCGCCTCATCGCACATGGCCGGCACATACGCGCCGCCCGCCGTACACGAACCCATGACCACGGCAATTTGTGGAATCCCCATTGCCGATAGTCGGGCCTGGTTGTAGAAGATGCGGCCGAAGTGATCGCGATCAGGAAACACTTCGTCCTGGCGCGGCAGGAACGCTCCACCGGAATCCACAAGGTAGATGCACGGAAGCCGGTTCTCCTCGGCGATCTCCTGCGCGCGCAGGTGTTTTTTGACGGTCAATGGATAATAGGTGCCGCCTTTAACGGTCGCGTCGTTCGCAACGATCATGCAACGGACGCCACTAACGCTTCCTACGCCGGCGATAACACCGGCCGCCGGTACGTCGTCTTCATACACCTCGTAAGCGGCGAAGGCCCCGATCTCGAGGAAGTCGGAATCGTCGTCCAGCAGTCCGCGAACCCGGTCACGTGGCAACAGCTTGCCCCTGGCGAGGTGCTTGTCGCGCGCACGCTCCGAACCGCCGAGCTCGATCTGCTCGCGTACGAGCTTGAGCTCTTCGGCGAGCGCGTGGTTGCTCGCGTAGTTGGTCGCGTAACCGTCGCTCGTCGGATCGATCTTGGTTTCTATGCGCGGCATCGTCAGGCTGTTGCGTTGAATAATTCCCGGCCGATCAACATACGTCGAATTTCGCTCGTCCCGGCACCAATCTCGTAGAGCTTGGCATCCCGCAGGAGTCGGCCCGTCGGGTATTCGTTGATGTAGCCGTTGCCGCCCAGTGCCTGGATAGCCTCGCTGGCCATTGCCGTTGCCTTCTCGGCGGCGAGAAGAATGCACCCAGCCGCATCGAAGCGAGTCGTCTGGTCCCGGTCACAGGCCGCCGCTACCGCGTAGACATAGGCGCGGCAGCTGTTCATCGTCGTGTACATATCGGCAATCTTACCCTGCATGAGCTGGAATTCGCCGATTGGGCGTCCAAACTGCTTGCGATCGTGAACATAGGGCAACACAACATCGAGGCAGGCTCGCATGATACCCAGCGATCCGCCGGCCAGCACGACGCGTTCATAGTCGAGTCCGCTCATCAGGATCTCTGCACCCTGCCCCTCGTCGCCGAGACGATTGCCGACGGGAATCCTGCAATCGTCGAGCAACACCTCGGACGTATCGGAGCCCCGCATGCCGAGCTTGTCCAGCTTTTGCGGCGTCGAGAAGCCGTCTGCATCGCCGTCGATGACGAAGGCGCTCAGTCCGCGACTGCCGCCGTCGGCATCCGTCACGGCGTAAACAATCATGACGTTGGCCTGGGGCGCGTTCGTTATCCACATCTTCGAGCCGTTCAACACGTACTCATCGCCGTCCAGCACCGCGGTTGTTCGCATGCTCATGACGTCGGAGCCGGAACCCGGCTCACTCATCGCCAGCGCACCGACATGCTCACCGGACAACAATTTCGGTAGCCATTTTCGCTGCTGCTCTTCGGTGGCCCAGCGATGCAGCTGGTTAACACACAGGTTCGAATGTGCGCCGTATGACAGGCCGACGGACGCCGAGGCGCGGCTGATCTCTTCCATCGCAACGACGTGCGCGAGGTATCCGAGTGCGGACCCGCCCATTGCTTCGCTGACTGTGATGCCATGCAGACCCAGCTCGCCGAGCTCTGGCCACAGGTCTCTTGGAAACTCGTTGTTGGCATCGATCGCCTCGGCGCGCGGCGCGATGCGCTCGGCGGCGAATGCGGCGATCGTGTCGCGGAGCATGTCGAGGTCTTCGCCAAGTCCGAAATCGAATTCGTTCATTAATGCAGTCCCTGCACGCAATACATGAATCCATTCTCCGCCCGGGTACGGCAGAGACCCATACCATGTCGCCGGTATCAGAGACTCGGAGGCCGGATATGGCGTCCGACGATGACGATCACTGCTTCGAATCAGGTCGCCGAGAGCGTATCGATGAAGCTCGAGAAGAGCTCATACTGCGAAGTGATGCCCAGCTTCGCGAACAGATTACGCTTGTGAACCATGACGGTGCCCGGCGCGATGTTCAGTTCGCGCGCGATCGACTTCGTCGAGTGGCCACGCAATAGCAGTTGCGTGATCTCGCGTTCCCGTTGCGTCAATGTCGACTTGCCGAAATCCCGGAAACACGCCGTCAGGTGATCGTGCATGTTGCGTGCGGTCGCGTCGGGCCGATTGCTCATATCCTGACACCCCCAGAGTTTCTTCATCCCCGCGTTTAGCAACGGCTCCGCATCGGCGAGCCTCTTCAGATCGGAACGGTTGAACTTGCCGGTGAGCATGGCGACAACCATGACCAGCGTGCGGCCATCCACGTCGAGGAAGAAGTCCACCTCGTCTTCCAAGTGCGTACGTTCGTAATACTGTCGATAGTACTCACTGGATCGAAAACGATCGGGCGTCGCCTCGCGGTAGCGAACGAGACTGGGTTTGTCCGGCTTGAGTGCGAGCTGGTACAGGGGATCGAGCAGGTAGGGACCGGCGATGTAACGATCGAGGTAGTGGCGTTCGTCCGCCGGGGCCAGGTTGTGAGTGAGCACGGCGGGCGGATCGTCGTGACTGATAACGAGCAACGCCATGTGGCTGTTCTCGACGATCAGCCCGATTGAATCTATCAGCGCGCTAGCAACGCCCTGGAACTCGGTCTCTGATACAAGGCGCGAAACCACCGCCAGCCATTCAGCAGAGCCAATCTTGCCGTCCATCTCGTCAGGATACCTGAATCAGGCTTGGTAAAGCGCCGTCGCTGTGCCGCCAGGGTCCTGGACCACACAATAGCGACCATCCCCGTAGGACCGCGACTCGATAAGCGTTTTGCCTCCTAGCTCATGGCACTTTTGCAGGCTGCGATCCAGGTCGGTCACGATGAAGTAAGGCAGCCAGCCACCCGGAAAATCCTCGTTCGGGCCTCGCGCGTGGCAGACTCCGGCAACGGGCGAACGAGTACCTGGCGCGACCAGCGTGAAGTCCTCGTAACCGCCCATATCCGTCGGCGCAAGCTGGAAGCCGACGACCTCCGAATAGAAACGGCTGACGCCGACCGCATCCTCCGTGCTCATGTCCATCCAGCCGACGGAGCCGATCTCGTTATCGCTCACCGTTTTTCCCCATGAAACATGTTACGCACTTGTACACTTAGCGGCCGCGTATTGCTAGCATAGCTATTATCAAAACCTACGGGCCCGCACATGAAACTCGTGACCGCAATCGTAAAGCCCTTTCGTCTCGATGACGTCAGGACCGCATTGGGAGAGGCCGGCGTCAACGGCATGACGGTATCGGAGGTCAAGGGCTTCGGGCGTCAGCGCGGCCATACCGAGCTCTATCGTGGCGCCGAGTACGTCGTCGACTTCCTGCCGAAGGCGAAAATCGAAGTAGCCGTGCCCGACGACCAGGTCGACAGGACCGTCGAGATCATCATCGAAGCGGCGAAGACCGGCAAGGTCGGCGACGGCAAGATCTTCATCTCATCGCTCGAGCAGGTGTGGCGCATCCGAACCGGCGAGACAGGCGACGGCGCACTGTAAGCAGGCGAAAGCCTGACCGAACTTCCACTGTGACTGAACGGCACGGCCGCGAGCCGAGCCTGTCCACCCCGATGCGAAGCGCTCAGGCCAGTTGGTAGATCACGGCCCGCACGAACATCGCCCAAAGAGCCAGGGCCGACAGGATATGGGACAAGAATCGGAGCCGGACGTCGTTGAACGTCGCATGCACAACGCTGTGAATCGCCCGGCCCGCGACAAAAACCCAGGCAAGAATAACGTCCGTCGTGGCGACGGCGTCCGTCACGTAGAGCAACAGGCACAACGCGTAGAAGATAACGGGCAGTTCGAACAGGTTCTGGAAATTGAAAGACGCGTAGTTGACCTTTTCAGGTATGAGCGCCTCCCGTTTCTTCGGCGTCTTCAGGTCGTTGGCCGAAACACCGTTAGAGAAGATCCAGTGCAGTCGCCTGACGTACATGAACAGCCACACAGCCATTGTCAGCCCGATCATCGCGAGCATTGGCCAGACGATCTGCTCTCGCACGATCAGTCTTGCGGCAGTAATGCGAACAGGTTGAGTTTGTTTCCGTCGAGATCGCGAAAATAACCGCAATAGAATCGAGGCCCGCGCGGACCGGGCGCGCCCTCATCGGTGGCGCCGAGCTCCAACGCTTTCTTGTGCAGGCGATCGACATCCTCAGGCAAGCGCGTCGCCAGCGCGACCATGACACCGTTTCCTACCGTTGCAGGCTGACCGTCGAACGGTTTGGTGATCACGAATGCCGCACTGCCATCGCCTCGCGAGTAATTGACGTATCGATCGGAGTCGAAAGCGCGACCGACGCCCATTTCCTTGAGTAACGCGTCGTAGAACGCGGCCGCCCTGTCGAGGTCGTTGGTACCGAGCATCGTGTAAGCGATCATTGAATGACTCCTTTGAGGTTGGGACCCAGTATGCCACGCCACACCTCGCGCTTCGCTGCGGCGGTCATGGACGCATGTGCCGGGCTTGTCGAGGGCAGTAATGCCGTTTTCGCCGTTCGCGGCAACTCCGAGAGCACAAGGCGATTGAACAGATCCTGCGCCTTGCGGCCGTTGAACGCGATCATCTGCAGTTGCTGGTGCCTTTCGAAGAACTGCCCGAAGTCGTTAGGCGTAGCCGTATCCATGCGAATCGATGAATCGAGGCTGCCGGGTCGCACCGACTGCTGCAGCACATCCCACACCGCAATTCCGCTGCTCGCGAGGCGCTGGCAGCGCTCGCCGTAGTCTCCGTCAGCGCCGGTCAGGCCCCGCATGATGGACCAGAACGCGTTTCTCGGGTGGGCGTAGTACTGCTGAGCGTCGATGGACGCCTGTCCGGGCAGGCTGCCGAGAATCAGGATTCGAGCGCCGCTCGATTCGATCGGCGGAAACCCGGCTGACAGATCAGACGACGACATCGGGATTCCTGACGAGAAATGGCCTCTTCGACGCAGTTTCTGACGTGTCCGGAGAGGACTGGCTGCGCGAGTATTGAAGCATCAGGGAGGAAACCATGATCCGAATATTACTGCTCTGCAGCGCCTTGTTCTTCAGTGCACATGCGCATGCTCACGACTGTAAAAGATCCGATCGATGCGAAACGGTCAAGAAACAGATCCAGAACATCGAGTCCAGGATGCGGCACGGGTACACAGCCGCCCAGGGCATCAGACTCGATGAACGACTGAGGAAGCTGCGCGAGGAGCGACGTAAAGTCTGCCGTTAGACATCAGGCCAGTCATCGAGCTAAACATCAGGCCAGACATCAAGCTAGACATCCGCTAGAGAAATTATGCTCTTTGCAAGCAGCTCCATGTCACCCGCATGCCGATCTGATTTCAGCGGGTCGATCGACGTCACGTTGACCGCGCGAACGGTCTTTCGGATAACGCCATCGGGCGTCGTGTCGAAGTCAATGATATTGAGACAGCAAGTCTCCTGGTCAAACATACCGAAGGCTTCGAGTCCGAGCCCGGTGACCCAACCGAGAATCGCGGCGTTGGTTCCTCCGTGAGCGACGATCGCCAGATTGTGCCAGTCGTGATCCATGACGATCGAACCGATGGCCTCAGAGACGCGGCTGTAGAATTCGCTGTAGCGTTCGCCACCTAAGAATCTCGCTTCCGGATTGCTGGCACGCCAGTGCAGGAACGCAACGTCGGACAGCGGATCGTAGCCGGCCGTTTCTTCAAACCTGCCGGGTCGAATCTCCTCGAGACCGGGGTCGACACCGATCGGGAGCGCGTGGCTTGCGAGAACGGTTTCTGCCGTCTGCCTCGTGCGTTTGAGCCCGGAGCAGATCGCCCTGTCGACGGCGACGCCGGAGAAGGCCTCGCCCATTCGCCTCGCCTGTTCCCAGCCTCGCTCGTTCAGCGACACGATGTCAGGATCAGGAACCCACGACCCGTCGGGATTAACGTAGTCGACGGCGCCATGCCGGAAAAGGTACAACCGGCGACGACGCGCTCCATCCAGTGCCTGCCGCTTCAACGAGTCAATACCCTTTCGACGGATCCACGACGTTCAGCAACGCGTCTCCGGCGATGAACCTGCGGATATTCTCGACGGCCAGCAGGCGTCCGCGTTCTCGATCGGCGCCTGCCCACGCAACGTGCGGCGTAATCAAAACGTTGTCCATTTGCCACAGCGGGTGATCGGAAGGCAGCGGCTCCGGGTCGGTCACATCCAATCCGGCAGCGCGGACCCGGCCATCTTTGAGCGCGGCAACCAGGTCGTCCGTGACGACGCTGCCACCGCGGGCAACATTGATGAATATCAGCCCCGGCTTGGCGGCATCGAAAAACGCCTTGTCAAACAGCCCGCGGGTCTTCGGCGTCAATGGCAACGCATTGACGACAACATCCGCCTCTGCCGCGAGATCGACGAGTTCGGGCGACAGCCCGACATAATCGACGTAATCCGGACCTTCACGGGAGCTGTTTCGGGTTGCCACGACGCGCATGCCCAGCGCATGCGCACGACGCGCCGTCTCTCGCCCGATGCCTCCCAGTCCGGCCACGAGCATCGTTTTGCCCGACAGCGTCTCGATGCTGTTGTCGCGCTTCCACTCGCCCTTTGGCATGTTCTTCGCGTACCGGGTCAGTTCCCTGGACAAGGCCAGCGTCATAGCAACTGCATGCTCGCCAATGGCCGGAGACGTCATCTTCTGGCCGTTGGTCAGCAACACACGACCGTCGGCTATGTCGTCGACAGCCATGCACCGTTCGGCACCGGAACTGAAGATCTGGATCCAGACGAGGCGGTCGGCCGCGTCGACAATGTCTTTCGAGCACCAGGCAAGCACGGCATCCGCCCCGGCAACCATACGCGCTGCGTCAGCGGCGCCAGTCGCGCCGACGAACTCGATGTCGGGAAACTCCTGCCTGAGCATCGCAGCGTAGGCCTGGGGTACGACGATTTTCCTGGGCACTCGCCAACCTGGCAATTCGCGACTGGGAACGTCGCCAGCCTGGAGCCCTGCCTCTTCGATCAGTGCTTCGATAGTCAGATCTGCGTTCGCGGACGTGACCAGCAGCAGGAGAGCAACGGCAATCGTGGTTCTCATGAGAAATACCTCAGGAACAAACGGCCGTCAGAATACGGCAGTCCGTGTAAGAGAGGCAACAGGCCTGGGGGCATTAGCCGCGCGGCTAACCGACCCGGGAAACCGGGTCAGCCAGCTTAAGCGGGGAAGAAGTCGATCGGCTTCTCGGTGGTGACCGGCTCGACGTCTTTCGCCTCGAACTTGAAGCGTTTGATACGCATGACGAGCTTGCGCTCGAGATCCGGATCGCCGAGCTCACTGGAAACGACTTCACAGAACGTCACGCTGCCATCCGGCGCGATCGTCAGGCGAAGCACGAGCTTGCCCTCGAGCGTCGGGTCGACGCGAAGCGCACGGTTATAGAGCGCGAAGATGGCGCCCTTGTTGCGGTCGAAGACGAGTTCGATCTCTTCGCGGGAGCGCGATGCCTTGCCGCTGGTGCCGGTACGGCTCGCCGTGCCACCCGCCGGCGCGAGACCGGCAACCGGACTCTCTACACGCGTAGCAACACGCTGGGCCAATCCGGAGCCGCCCGTATTGCGGCTCATGTTCGCCGTATTAATACCGCCGGATGCTGTGCCGGCCTTTGACGTGATCATCGAACGCTCATTGCGATCGGCTTCGCCAACGGTCTGGCTCAGTTCGCGATTGTCTGCGACCTTCTCGAGCAGACTCTGGTCGACCAGGTCGGCCAGGTCTTCCTGGAATGGCATCAGTGCTGCCTGCGCCTGCTGCTTGGCTTCTTCGCGCCTGTCTATCTCGGGCTCGGGTTCCGGCTCCGGCTCGGGCTCTACCTCGGCGACCTGCTCCGGTTCCGGCTCGGTGACCGGGTCGGGTTCCGGGTCGTCAGGCTCCGGCTCGGGCTCCGGCTCTTCCGGTTTCGGCGGCGGAGGCGGCGGTATGTCCTGCTTCTCGAGGAGCATCTGCACGATGCGATCCGGAATCTCTTCGACCTCGTAGGGATCGGGTTCCGGGGTCGGAATGAACGGCCATACAAGGCCAAGCGCCAGCGCAATCAGGAATGCCGTTCCCAGCGTGCGCTGGAATCTCCTTTCCTGACCGGCCCCCGTCGTCCACGGCAGGTCAAAATTTCTGTAGAACGGTAAATCCACTCCTATCTCCTACCTGGTCGCCGGCTACCGCGCAGCCTGTAGCTGATCGAGCTGATCAGAACTCTTCTGCAATACAGCCAGTGAAATCTGTCCGTAGTCCGACTCCGTGCAGGTCGCCATGACCTTCTTCAGCAATCGGTACGGGATGTCCTTGTCACCCATGATCGTGACTTCACGACCCGCGATGTCGTCCTGCGCCTCGCGACGCAGTACCCGGTCGTTCTGGGACTTGAGTGCCTGTCGGAGCTCCGGAATATCGTTGCCCTTCGTGGCCATGACTTCCGCCACCTTCGCCACCGGCGCGCCCTGGACGAGTATGTCTTCATCGCCGATCAGGATGACTACGGTCTCCTTCGCCTTTTGCTCCGCGATCGATTCCGGCAACTGCACTTCCTTGGCATTCGGTAACACTTCGACGTCCGAAGAGTTCACCAGCAGGAAGAACACCAGGATCGTGAAGATATCCATGAGCGAGACAAGGTTCAGGCCACCACCCGCTTTGTTGCGCTTGTGGTGCTTGTCCATGCGGCGTGCGCGCGCTGACTTGGCCATTGCTTAAACTCCCTCGCTCAGTACCGGCGCATCGCCGATGGAAATGTCCGGGAACAGATCGTTACGAACGATGCGGTCGTCTTCGACGCGCTCCTCGATGCGTACACGGTCCATGACCTGCACGATCGTGTCGTAGGCAATATCTGCCTCCAGCAGGACGGATACATCCGTCTTTTCCGGGTACTTCGACTTGATCTCGGCGAGCTTGTTGGACACCGACTCGTAGTCGTAGCCGTCCACCGTGTTCGGGTATTCAGCCAGCAGTCCCTGGTTGCGATCGCCAATTTCAATCTTGTCGCTGCGGACGGTGACTTCCAGTTGGAACGTCTGGTCCTGCGGATCCGTGACCTCGCTTGAGGAGCCAGGCAAATTCAGTTCGAGAATTGCCAGACGCGAGAACACTGCTGTGATCAGCAGGAACGGGACCAGAATCACCATCAGATTCATGAACGCCGTGATGTTGAGTTCGGCCGCCTCCGTGTAGTGACGGCGACCGCCTTTACGGCTACGAATCATCGTTACGCTCCGCTACCCTGCAGCTGACGCTCGGTCACTGCGTTCAAGAACTTGACGCTGGCCATTTCGAGGCTGTCCACGAGCTGGCTCGTCTTCGTCTGCAGCAGTGCGTGAATCAGGAGCAGCGGAATAGCAGCCATCAGGCCGAACGCCGTCGTGTTCATCGCGGTAGAAATACTCGCTGAGAGCAGGTCAGCCTTGTCAGCCGGGTTCGCGGTCGATACGGCCGTAAACGCCTGGATAAGACCGATAATCGTACCCAGCAGACCCAGCAGCGTGGCGATGTTCGCCAGCGTCGCGAGATAGTGAGTGCGCTTCTCGAGTCGCGGCAGGACCTCCATCAGGCTCTCTTCCATCGCCTTCTCGATGTCGTCACGACGACGCGCCGACTTAACGCGATACAGGCCGTAGGTCAGGATAGAACCGATGGCGGCCTTGGACTTTGCCGTCTGGGCCGCGGCTTCCTGGAAGTTGCCCGCCTTCAGGAACGGAACGATCTTCTTCCACAGTGCGCGGTTGCTCGCGCCGGACACTGTCAGATAGGTCCAGCGTTCGATTGCGATGGCGACGCCGAACGCAAATACGAACAGGATGGGGTACATGAATGCACCGCCTTGTTGAAAAAACTGCACGATAGTGCTCATTTGACTGCTCCTCTAAGTCAGCAAGACTTAATCTTCGTTACTACCTTTCAGATCGCTGTAGTAGTCGACCTGACGAATAAACTCCTCCCGGTCCAGGGGCGCGAGCACCTCATCCAGGAGTGTGTTGACCGGACGACCCATCAGGTCACCCGGATCGGATTTCTGCCACGGAACGATGTACATGACCTTCGGCAACTCCTGGTTGCCCGTGATCTCGGTTCGACCCAGGGTCAGGCGATCCATGACGGGGCCGGACGACTGCACCGCAGCCATGGTCTCCGGCGAGTCAACCGACGATGTGTCCACGGCCGGCTCGAATTCTTCGGCGGACGTGTCGACGGCCGGCCCGAAATCATCGTCCGTCATCGATGTATCTACGGCGGGTTCAAAGCTGTCGACAGACGTATCGACAGCCGGCTGGAGGTCTTCTTCATCGGCCTGCTGCGCGACAGCTGGCGTCAACGGCAGTGCCGTGGCCAGGATAATGATCGATATTGCCGTCAGTGCTTTCATCGTCATTCCGTCATGTTTGCCGTTCGCTGACTCGCGGCAACGCGCCGCTGCAGGTCAACGATCCATCGAGATACTTGCTCGTCTTCGCCAACGAGCTCCTGGTACCTCTCGAAGTGCCGCAAAGCGGCATCCAGACGCTGCAAGTACAGCTCATTCAGCACGCCAAGGTTGTAGTGTGCCAACGGGTAATCCGGTGCAACTGTGACGGCCTTCAAATAAGCGGCCTCGGCCTCCGAGAAATTGCCGTTTTTGCGAAGTAGTACGCCGGATTGATTCAGTGCGGGGGC
>JAAUYD010171726.1_pt1 | contig 25301 bp, 24 predicted proteins | sample 7278101 | NCBI WGS metagenome assembly JAAUYD01 (sample SAMN14350128, study PRJNA611818) | marine sediment metagenome | isolation source: surface marine sediment (0.6m) | place: French Polynesia: Moorea | collected 2018-08
GCACGCAGGAACAAAAATAACAGAAACATGCAGTCGAGATGAACGGAAGGGGGGACGCACGCAGGAACAAAAATAACAGAAACATGCAGTCGAGATGAACGGAAGGGGGGTGACGCACGGGTCGCTTTCTAAGCCGTTCTTTGTCAGTTGGTTTTGGCAGTTAATTGCACTTTTGTGGAGGTATTGTGATGAAGAAAAAGACCATTGGTTTCACCCATTCTACTCGTCGTTGCGCTGCGCTGGTCCTGGCCATCCTGGTGTTTGGCTCGGCAGCGCCGACAGTGGTGGCGGAGGTCATTCCGATTGATCCGAACGATCCACCAGTTGTAACCCTACCCCCTGCTGATGCTGAACTGCTTCAAACGCTGATGTATGTGTCGTTCCCATTCATAGTCAGTACGACCAGTCCCAACGGGCGTCATCTTTTTTTCTATACGCCAGAAGTCGGATTGGCCTTTATAGATGTGCATTCAGGCGAGACACTGCCAGTAGATGTGCAGGTATACAGTTACCGCATAGAATCCGAGATCCGTTGGCTCAACAATCGCACCCTGACCTATCTCGGTACGGATTATAATGGTCAGTATCATCGAATTCTGGTTGATCGCCAAACCGGCGCTGTAACGGCCACGCCAGTCGATCTACCGGGTTTCCCGGTCAGCCTGTCCAATGGAGCGGACAAGGTCGTGCTAGCCCGTGTGGTCGAATCCACCGCCCACTCCGCCCCCAATTCTGTCAGGCGCTCAAAAAACAGTGCGCCTATCAGGTGGGCTGCCAGAATCCATGGTTTTCGGCGCCCCGGCGAGATTAGATTTGACTACGAGGATCGCCTCACCGTCCCGGTTGCCACTGAGCAGATCTCCTTGGTCGTGTATGACATCAACACCGCTGAGGAGGCGCCTTTAGTCGAGAAACCGATAGACACAGGGCTGTATTGCATCAACTGGTCACCCCGGGACCGGCGCCTCGCCCTCATCACCACGCTGATGCCGGACACGAGCCGTTCAGGCATGGTGACGGTCGACAGCCCTGATGTACAAGATGCACTCGGAAACCTGCCCCCTGAGGAGAATCCGTTTTTTAATCGAAATGTCCTCGATCTGTTTCGTTTCGACGCACAGGGTGTGGGCCACCAGCAGCTCCGTCCGGATGCGGACAGTGATGAAGCATTCGGTTGGGTCGAATGGGATCCCACCGGCATGGTGTTTACCGCGCAGATGTTTCTACCGGGAACGCCGGCAGGACGCACCTACCCTTCGTATGCCAATCCCAATGGATCCACCTATCGCGTCTATCTGGCAAACGGCCGGCTGCTCCGCCGGATTGACCGAGACGAGGTGGCAGCGCTGTACGCCTGGGCCTACATGGTCAGTCCGATCGAGATCCTGTTTCATACACCGAGTCAAATGGACTTCAGTCTATATCACTACAACATTATCACCCGAAAACTACGCCGCCTGCCGACGCCGGCTGGCAGCGTGCATCAAACCGCGCTCACGCCGAGACGCAGGGAGATCGTCTTCAATTTCAGCTCATATCAACAACCCCCCGAGCTATTTCGCCTCAAACTGGACTACGGTAGACCTATGCAGCTCACCGACGACAACGATGAACTCCGCGACTTGAACCAGATTGATGTGAGGCCAGTGCAATTCACCCTGAAGAGCGGTGCCAAACGCGGCGGGTATCTCCTTTTGCCGGACGGCGAAGAGACTCGGCTGGCGGACACGCCGCTCATCGTCTGGCAAGAGGGCGGACCGACAGCGCCAATGGTGCAGGAGTGGGGGAACATCGTCGAGCGTCCGTTCAACCTGCTGACCAACTTCGACTTCGCGATGTTGATCGTTCCTCTGCCCGGGAGAGACGGTTTTGGCCCCGAATTCCAGGATGCGCTGGCAGATAGTGATAATTTCGGGCAAATCGATATTGATGAGCAAGTTGAAATCGTGGATCAACTGATCGCAGCGGGCCAAACCACATGGGCGCAAACAGGCGTGACTGGCTGCTCCTACGGTGGTTACTTCAGCACTCAGAGTATCACCAGTTACACCAACACTTACGCCGCTGCCAATCCCCAATGCTCTTTGCTCGATCTGTTTTTCGAATGGGAGATGGGCTACACGGGGTATATCACTTACCTCATGGGGCGCACCCCCGAAGACGAAGCCGAATATCACCGCGACTCACCCCTGTCCCGGGGCGGCCGGGTCGACACCCCAACGCTGATTTTCGCAGGCACCGATGATTTCCTGCCCGCTGATTTTTCCAGGCAGTTTCACGACCAAATCGTCGGCAATGGTACGCCCGCCGACTTCTATGAGTTCCTCGGCGAACCCCACGGATTGTATCAGGCGACCAGTCAGTTCATCGCTGGCCAGGCCCAATTGGAGTGGTTCCGAGAATACTTAAAGCCATAGTCCGGGATGCACTCAGCTCGTTTCACTATCATCATCGTCACGTCGTCATCGGTATTGTTCTCTATGCCGTAATTGCGATTGTGTCGCTAGGGGGCGCCAGGCCACCGTCAAGTGTCCCAAGGCGCCTTCTCATGTTGCCACAAAAAGCGAAGTCGCCTCGGTGAGTAGCTCGGATTCAGCCGAAATTGAGAAAAAGGGATTCGATTTCTCCCGGGGTGACTGCGTCGGGGACCCAAGTAAGGGTTTTGTAGATGCGCGTGAGGTGTTCGAACCGTTTGGGTTCTCGAGTGAAATCGTAGGCAAGAATGATGGGGCAGGTATCGAGGCCTTCCTGTTTGAGGGCGGCGAGGATGTAGAGTCCCTGGTTGTTGGCGAGAAACTTTGTCGCTTTTTTGGGATCTCCATTGTGATCTCTAGTAACCGCATCTCGATCTCCTAAAAGATCGGATTCGTCGATTCGGTCGAACCGCATATCTAAATAGATGAGGTCAACGGATTGGTCTTTGAGGCGCGCCACTGCCTCGTTGCCGGTGTGCACTTGAATGTAAGTGGGACCCGGAACGAAACGACTCAGGTTCTCCAGGTATTCATCTCCGTCTTCGATTACGAGTATTCTCATTTGTTCCAAAGTCATTTTCGCCTCACTTATCGGCCACGGGGAGTTTGACCCGCACCGATTTTGTCCACTCCCCCTGATCGTCCACCACATCGAGAGTTCCTTCGTGTCGCGATACCAGGACGCTGGTGAGGCCGAGTCCTCCCTCGATATTTCGGGTGCGGATCATGTCGAGATCGAGTTTCTTTTTGGATTTGTCTCTCACGAGAAACACGGCCCGTTCTATCCCGGTGATGGCATCCACCTCCGTCATCACATGAACCGCACATTCCTTTGAGGACTGTAGGGCATTGCGAATGAGATTGGCCATAATATCCTCAAACACCTGCCTTGGTAGGGAGATATTGATCGGGTCGTTTCCGTCGCTCGTCACTGAAACTCGGAGCAGTGCCTTGCCGGCAAAACCAGGTTCTGCCTGAATACGCTCTGCGATCTCGCTGATATCCTTCTTATGAACTGTAAAGGTGCGTATGCCGTCAAGCAACTCCGAGATTTGGTTGTAGCCGGTTTCGTTGAGTAACAATGCCGCTGCTTTCAGGGTGGCGCGAAGTTTTTGTCTAGCTCCACTTTTGAGTGACCCGTAGTTATCGAGGCTCGAAGAAGCGTTTTCAAGGAGAATGAACCCCCGCATAAGGGCAGAGACTGCTGGATCCCGATGTTTGAGATTGAGTCGGAATTTGTAAGACCGACCGATCTTCGAAAGCTCGCTGGCATAGAATTCGAGCCTCGCTCTCATCGGTTCACGACCGCCTGTACCCCGCAAACTGTCCAGGAAATGCTGGGCCTTTGCTCCGGCGTCCTCTTTGTTTTTGTCTATGGCGTCGATGAGACCACCCAGCACCATGGTGTTGTGTTTCAGAATCTCGTGACCGATGGCCGACAGGATGCGCTGCACGTCCGGACCGGCTTCGGGATGGGTTTTGAGCAGAGCGGCGAGCCCATGCCCACCGGTTCGTCTCCACCGCCAGTAAAAGAATAGACCAGCTATCAGAGTGAAGAACGTGGCCCAACTAACGTATGCGGTACGAATGCGTGACCGAATCACTTTCAGAAACACCTCCGCATCGGACTGATACACCGATGGGGTGGTATGTCCGAGGAAGGTCTCGAGCTCGGCTCTCGCCCAAAACAGTGCCCTGGGGCTAGTGACACTTTCAAACCACGCTTCGATCGGAGAGACCTCCCTCGAAATGGCCAGGTACACCAGATGGTATCCCGCTGAAGCCACGTCGTGGGATTTGGCCTTTTCGAAGTAGAAGGCCGCCTGATTTGGGTTACCCAGGGCGAGTTGAACCAGTCCCATTTGTTCCAAAGCCTCGCCCTGTTCACCATCTTTTCGAAGAGAGTGTTCGAGGGCAGCGCGCGCTTCCTGTTTCCGCCCCGACGAGAAGAGGATCTGGGCTTCGAGATTGAGTACCGGGGGGATACGCTTAGCGCCTTCCACCCGCTTCAGTTCGGCCATGGCGGCCTCGGGACGCCCCTTGGAAAGATGCGCCCGGGCCTTTGCCAGAATCGTTACGAGCTCCGCGTCCTTGATGCTGCCCGATTCGTCGGGTGCGACCCGCGTGGCCAGGTCTTTTTGGGATTTGAGTCGGGAGAGGGTTTGCTTCAATGCGATGGCGTCTTCCCGTTTTTCCCCTTCTACCGATCCGGCGAGATAGATATCCAGTTGCCGAGCAGCACCGGCCATGTCCCCAATAGCCCGAAGAGCCCGGGCCAGGGAAAAGCGAAGGTCTGCCCAGTCGGGTCGGTAGTCGAGGGCGCGGGCGAGGAACAGGGCGGCCTCTGCGTTTCGAGGGGGGGTGGCGTCTTCCAGATAGAGGGTGCCGAGCCGGTAGCAGGTCTCGGCGTTGTTCTCCATCGCCAGCGCCCTGAGAAAGGCGAGCTCCGCCTCGTGGACTCGGCCCGTGGCCCTGTAAACATCCCCAAGATGCGTCCGCGCCTTGGCAAATCCCGGCGCCAGATCCACGGCCCCTTTGAGCAAGCGTTCCGCCTCCTTAAAACGGCGACGGTTCAGTTGTACCTGCCCTTTGCTCGCCAGCGTTCGCGCCTTGGTGGGGATGGTGTCCGGGGGTAGGCTCCAGCCGAACTGCCTGGCCTGACGCTCCACTTCGATATCCCAGATGCGACTCGCCGCCTCCTTGCCCAGGTCCTTTTCATCCCGGACTTTTTGGTACCATGTGAGCGCTTCATCGGTGCGACCCAGGTCTCGAAAGAAATCCCCGATCTCTATTTTCAACCGATCTGTGGGACGCAGATTCTCGAGGTACGCTCCGTAGAATCGCTCCGCTTCGTTGTCGGCGCCTTGCAGTTTGGCCACCCGGGCTTGTTTAAGGATGACGTCCGCCCGATTGCCCTTAAGCTCCCGCGCCCGCTCGAGGAGAGTCGCCGCCTCGGTCAGCCGGGTCGCGTTCTCTCCTTCTCGACCCAGAATATCCGCTAGGTTGATATGGGTGGCAAATCGATCCTTGTCCTGCTCGAGTGATTTTCGAAACAGTCGCTCTGCTTCCTGATCGTTTCCGAGGAGGGCGTAGATGTGCCCAAAATTGCCACTGATCTCCGGGTTTTCCCCATCAAGATCGTACGCCGCCTGTATCAACGCCAGGGCGCCGGGATAGTCTTTTTGATTGAGCCTCTCAAGGGCCTCTTCGTTCTTCTTGATGGCTAGCTTCTTAAGCGCGTCATCCGGCAGACCCGTCACTTCAGGGTCGTCTGCCTCTTCGAGGGGTGGTTCATCCTGCGATGGCCCCGCGTCTTCAGAGTGGGCATACGTTGCTACGGTCCGGAGTAGCAGCAGGACAAAAAGGGACCCAACGATGCGCCTGGATCGGATCAATTTGTAATCTCCCGAACCTTGAGCCCGAGTTGATTGAACCGAAGACGTACGGCCCGGCCTTTTTGCCGGTCTCCAAGGAGCAACTCCGCCATGGTGTCGAAATCCCCATCGGTTCGGGCAAACATAGCGAGAAAGTACTGCCGTTCCACCTCCACCGAGACTCTGTTGAGGGATGTTGCCGGATTCAGGGCTACCGAAACTGGAATTCCCTTGGTGTGGGTTCCGCTTGCGTCTTTGGCGTCTGTCATCAGCAAGTTGGCCGAACCGGCGAGAAGCTGTCCGACGAGCCCTGGATCCACCTGAAGCCGGGTGCTCTTTAGCGGGAGGCCGTCGGCAATGGCGTCGTGGGCGGCGAGCAGCGTGAAGGTCACGATATTGTGCACCACGCTCGATAGCTCCCTGGTGTTGCCGGGCCATGGGTGTTTTTCGAGCATCTGCCATGCCGCCTTGGGGACGTATAACTCCAACGCGGAAAGGGACCTCTTTTTCTTGGCCCCGCTCCCAACGGTCATGATCATTCCCGCCGGCAGGGTGAGGCCCACGGCTCGGGTCACCGCCTCGAGCAATTCGATAATATCCGGATTCGAGGCAGCTTGAGCGGCAAATTTCTTTGCGAGGCGCTTGAGATCTGCCGAGCGTTCGCGGAGCGGTGGAATGCGGACCCGCGTGGCCGGAGAGAGCCGCATGTACAGATCGGATCGGAATCGACCCGACGCGACCGCTTCATCGAGGGGACGATTGCTGGCGGCGATGACTTTCACATCTACGTCGATGGTTTTTGCCGACCCGAGGGGTCTGACGCGTTTGTCCTGGAGCACCTGCAGCAGCTGTTTTTGAATGTCCGCCGGGACGTTTTGTACCTCGTCGATAAATAAGCTGCCGCCGCTGGCCATCTCGAACAGTCCCTTGCGGTTGGCCACTGAACCAGTGTAGGCCCCGCGCACAGCGCCGAACAGATAAGAGGGCACTAAGTCCGCCGGTACGGTGGAGAGGTCGCAAGTAATAAAGGGGCCTTTACGGCCGCTCATCACGTGTAGGAACTGCTCTGCCAAGAAAGACTTGCCCGTGCCCGTTTCACCTTCGAGGATCACCGGAATCCGCCCCCTCGCGAGCATTTTCAAACGCCTGCGCACCCCTTGCATGCCTGGATCCTTGCCCCAGAAGACGTGAGATTCGTCCACCTCTAGGGCGGCCTCCTGAAAGGCCCGGTGGATGCGGATGCGCAGGGCATCCAGGTCGTCACTATCGAGAAAATAGGTCATGGACTGGGCCCCCAGCTCTCCGGAGACGTCCACGGGTGATAGATCTTGATAGGATGAGAGCAGCACCACCGGTAGGTCAGGATAGCGGGATCGAATCTCTCGTAGGATGGCGACCCCTTGGAACCGTCGGGTGCGACGAAGACTGGCGCCATCTTCCAAAGGCAAAAGTCTGCCTTTATCGATATCGAATTTCATATCGAGAAGGATCACATCCACCTGATCCCCGTGGTGATCCAGGAAGGAGATGGCCTTGGGGCCATCGGGGATGCGCCTCTCTGAACCGTATTCGCCCGGATCCACCAGCACCACTTCTGGCAGGTGTTTGAAAATGACGTTTCCATACACCGTACCGTCGTCGATGACCAACACGTTTGGTTTGTTTGCGCTGCTACTCATGGGTCTTCACTTCTTCGATGAGGTCAAAGATGGCCTCCCCCACCCCTCGCAGGGTGGCCCCCACCGTTTCCCTCTCAATTTCTATGCCTGGTTTCGCTAAAACGGACTCGAGCGCCAAAGCACTACGGATTGCGGTCTCCAGTTTTTCGTAGTGCGAAAAGCGAGGAAGCTGGGATTGCCATTCGTCGGCGAACCGGACCCATAGTTTCCGGGCAGCCACCTGCTCTGTTTGGGTTTTCCGCGTAGAAAATAGAGCGGTCTCCAAGGCAGCGCGGAGCTCTTGGGCTGTGGCACCGGGTGGCAACATGCCCAGCGGCTGGTAGATGTGTTTTCCCAAATCGTGCTTTAGATCAAAAAGTGCGTCTAGCAAATCGTCTCTGGTTGCTTTGTCCATATGTTGCACCGCTTCCTCGAATAGTGCTGCTTTTTGTAGATACAGTATAGATTTAGTAGCGTTTCATGGGCAACCCGAATTCCCACTTCTCTAAAACGCGCTTATGTTTCAACATGTTACCAATCAGGCACACGCTTCGCATTACCCTCGGCTATGAAACAGTTCTTATAGCAAGCAAAACATGTGAGGAACAAAATGACCCATCAAGATCCTGGAAACAGCGTGATTAAAGGCCCACCTGGCATTCTGCTGTTGGGAACCCTTGCCTTCCTGCTGGGGGCCCTATTGCTGGCACTTTTTACAGACCCAATCGTATTGGAAGAACCATTGAGCGAACTTCCGATGGAGATGTCGGATTTAACTCTACACAGTGGGGATTTAGGGAAGATGCTCGAAGTGGGTGTCCTTAGTGGCCAAGACTAAATGCAACGCAAAGTTACCCATATCTTCGATTCGTAGCATTGTGCTATTAATCGTATCAAGCCGATGGCGACGGATCACCAAACTCAGCCCCCAACATGAGTAACCACCTGAAATTGTTAAGTTAGGCCTGTGGCACGCCAGTTGCTTTGTATTGCTGCAAATGTGCGCAAACACAGCAGCAGAGGGAGCCATGTACAAAAAAGCAATCTACAAAGTAACGATGATCTTGTTTCTAATGGTCGGGAGTCTTCTCTCGCTACCCGCGGTTGGGGAAGCGTCGGTTAGCCCGGGTTTGCGGATCATGGCCGGGGAGGTGGAAATACCGCTTCCGTTGATGAGCACAACAGTCGAAGGGGAGGTGGAGGGGGTGGTGGCACGCGTGCGTGTGACCCAAACATTTGTCAATCCATACGATGACTTCATCGAGGCAACCTATGTATTTCCGCTCCCCGAGACAGCAGCAGTGAACGAAATGGTGATGCACTTATCTGACCGGGATGTGGTAGCCGAAATCAAGGAGAAGGAAGAGGCAGAGCGAATTTATCACGAGGCACTCGATAGCGGACGAACTGCTGCCCTGTTGAACCAGGAACGTCCCAACATCTTCACCCAGAAGGTTGGAAACATTTCCCCGGGAGACAAGGTGGAGGTCGAGCTCGTTTACGTGGAGCTACTGCAGTACGAAAAGGGACAGTCGAGCTTTGTGTTCCCGATGGTGGTAGGGCCCCGCTACATCCCGGGAATGCCCTTGGAGCAGAGCCTCTCGGATCAAGGCCGAATGCAAGACACCCATCGGGTTCCCGACGCCAGCAAGATCACGCCTCCGTCATTCGGAGAAGGGGAGACCGGCGCCCACAGAATCGACCTAAAGATGCACTTTCGTCCGGGGGTTGCAATTCGAGAAATCACTTCACCGTCCCACCAAATCGAGGTGAAAAAGCTGAACGTCGAAGAAGCAATTGTGTCCATTTCCAAAACCGACAGGGTTCCAAACAAGGACTTCATCTTGAAGATGGACTTCCGGGGAAAGCGTCCCAAAGTGGCGGTACTTACCCACAAAGAGGCCGACTCCCCGGGCTACGTCACGGTTTCGATCCATCCACCCGCCGCGCCGGAGGCCGGCGACGTGTTGCCCAAGGATCTATTCTTTGTTGTGGACAACAGCGGCTCCATGCATGGCGCCCCGTTGGACGCTGCAAAGGCCCTAATCATCGAATCCCTAAAGAATATGAACCCTTACGACCGGTTCACCATTATGCGGTTCTCTGACCACGTGTCGGCCCTATCTTCGGAACCCCTCTCCAATACATTCTCGAACGTGGCCAAAGGCATCGACTTCATCAATGAGATGGCGGGCATGGGGGGTACCGAGATGCTGCCCGGTATCAGGCGGGCCCTCGAAGGAGAACCAGAGCCGGGCCGGGTGCGGATCGTGTTCTTCCTCACTGATGGCTACATCGGAAACGACGACCAGATCTTGAAGGAAGTCAAAGATAGAAACACCTCGGACGCACGGCTGTTTTCCATGGGGGTCGGCTCATCCGTGAACCGACACCTTCTCTCCTCTATGGCCCGGCTCGGGCGTGGGGAGATGCAAGTAATGCGCTTCGACGAAGACCCGGCGCCGTTCGTCAAGCGCTTTTATGAGCGGGTTCGAAATCCGGTCCTCACGGATATCGAGGTCGAATGGGAGGGGCTCGATGTGGTGACTGAGACCCCATCTGTGATGCCCGATCTGTTCAGCGGCCAACCGATGACCGTCCACGGGAGGTACGAAAGCCCCGGCACCGGGAAGATCTGCCTAACGGGACGCTATGGAAGACAACGGTACGAACAATGCGTCAACGTTACCTTTCCTGAAGAGAATCACCGTCCGGCCATCGCATCAGTGTGGGCCCGAGCGCTGCTGGGGGAGTGGATGGACCAAGAGACCAGCAGGCCGGGCTCGCGCAGAGAGGATATCGTCAAGATCGCCCTCAACCACAACCTGGTGAGCAAGTACACTTCTTTTGTAGCGGTTGATAAAGAGGTGGCGCGAAGAAGCGGAGAGCCCCTCATTCCTGTGGCTCAGCGGCTGCCTTTGCCCGAAGGTGTGACTGAAAGGGCCCTCGGCAATCTGTCCCGATACGAAATCCCGCCGGGAGACCCGTTTATTTCAGTTCACGCACCAGCCGACGCCCAGAGCGTCACCGCGGTTTTCCCATTTGGACTGACGAAGTCACTAACCTACGACGCGGGGAGGGACAAGTGGCGCGGGCGCTTCCTGGTCCCCGCCGGCATTCCGGATGGGCTTTACACCGTGGTCATTGCCATCGTCGAGTCGGACGGACAGCTCCAGTTCCGAAAAGACTCATACCACTTGGATAGCGCGGCCGAGGAATTCCTCACCAATTTCGAGACGGTGCAAGTCAAGGCCGGAAAAGGCGCGCGCCTCGAGGTGGACACCATTGAAAACGCCGATGAGGTATACGCGCACTGCGAAGGGTTGGGGATTCATCGCCAAGCGCTGAACCCCGAGAACAAGCGAATGGTGCACTGGTCCCGATTTCTCAGAATTCCCAAGGAAGTGGGGCCTGGAGATTACTCCCTGCTGGTGGTCGTCCGCGATGGCGCCGGGAATCGATTGGAACGGCACCTGACGGTTACGGTGTACTAATGAGACGGGATACCGGCATACCTAACGTTGTCCGCCTTTGCTGGTTAAGAGAGGCGACAGTGGGATCTTCGACCTCCAAACACAATAACCGAACTCTAAAACCGTCCATAGTCCGTAGAGTTGGGCAGGTCCTACTGATCCTCATCTCACTCGCCCATTTCACCCGAGCCCTTGCCGCCCCCACCCTCACATACCACGACGAATTCACCCATACCGGCGATGTGCGAGACATCTTGATCACCGAAGATTTTGTTTGGCTAGCCACCTCGGGGGGACTGGCTGCCCACGATCCATCCGGCGCATTTCGGTTCAAGCTCACTAGCAAGGACGGCTTGCCGTGCAACAGTCTGCGCGCTGTTTTGCCTCAAAAAGACGGCTCCCTCCTTGCCGTCGGGGACTTTGGTTGGGCGGTGGTGGGTCGAGTAGAAGAGAGCGGCGAAATCGGAGTGATATTGAGTCACGATAGGAAGCAAGACAATGTCTACGATCCGTTTGTCGCGGCCAAGACGTGGAAGGGTCAGCCCCACCTCCTCGGATTTCAATCCGGACTCCGTCGGTTCGCCGACGCGCTGCATGCCACTCCCTATCCACAGGGGGCCATGTACAGTGCATTGGCTGTGTCGGGGAGCCGGGCAGCCCTCGGGGGGCTCGACGGACGGCTCGTCGTTTTGAATCACGCCCAAGAAGTAGTAACGTCCCTCACCCTCAATCATCCAATACTCGGCTTAGCCTTCGTTAACAGAGGGTGGCTCATCGCCGCCGGGGATGGTCTTTTTCTCCTGGAGCACGGCCGTATCGAGCCTATTCCCTATCGAAAAGGGGTAGACTCGCCCCTCAGTATCATCGCCACTTCCCTCACTGAAACTGACGACGATAAGATCCTCGTTGGGACCCACACAGGCGATGTGTACCAATTTCAGGACGGCGACCTCACCCATCTCACGAAAATAGAAGAGAAGCGGATCACCGCTCTCGCTAAGCACGGAAAGCACCTCTTTATCGGATACGAAAACGAGGGCCTCTACCGCGTGGACCCGAGCGCTTCCAAGAGCTCTGGCCCGCTCCGGCCTACCGGAGAAATCTGTTCCAATCACGTCACCCAGATGACACGGCATAATGGTTTTAATGTGGTAGGCACCTTTGATCGCGGAGCGTGCCATCTAAAGGGCGACACCTGGCAACCGATCCACGGACTCCGTTCCCCATACGTACATGGCGTGGCGAGTGATGGGACCCACTTGTGGGTGGCCAGTTCCAATGGTTTGGATCGATTCGATAGCCATTTCGAACCTGCCCCTATCGGAGAGGGCGACCCTAACAACCTCAAGTGGTTTTCGGAAACCGCCTGTATCAGCGCCGTGGAACGGGGCCAAGGGAGGATCGCCATCAGTTCCGCGTATGGTGTGATGCTCATCAAGTCGGGTGAAAAGGGCTTCAAGACAAAGTTCATCAACCGCCGGGAAGGGGTTCCGAGCCACATCACTAAAATCGATGCTGCCTCTGGCGAGCTCTTTATCGCAAGCGAAACCCAAGGGGTAAAGGCACTCGGTCTCGGTTCCCACATTGCCACGACCTACCTGGATCCGGTTCACCTCCCTGAGGCATGGGTGATGGACGTGTCGGCCTGGTCCGCGGATGAATTCTGGGTCGCTACCTGCCAAAACGGCGTGGCCTATATCAAAAACGGCAGTGGTTTCGTCATTCAAAAACAGGACGGTCTGCCTGACGACCGAATCATCAGGGTCGCCGCACAGAAAGATGGCGCCTTTATCGGCACCTTGGGTGGGCTCGCCTTCATCAGCACAGACGGGGAGGTCAGCAACTACGCCAAAGCTATAAATACACCGGATCCCAGAACCTCCCTCGTGCACAGCGAAGGTAAGCGGCTTTGGTATGGGACAGAGTCAGGATTGGTGGTGTACACAGTTCGTTGACGTTTATCCGACTTCGATTGACGTATTCTTTCACTCCCGAATAGTCAGTGCTTATCGAAACCACATCTAGCTTGGCTTGAGCAGGGGCGTCCGTGCGATTTACCGTTTGTGATGTGATCCAATGAAACACACGGGTCCTTCTTGACCCATCGGGTGATTGCTGAGGTTTTCGTTGCTTTAAGTTTTTTTCGTTGGGTGGGATTTTTTTCTTATGGCCAAGGAAGGATCGGTCATTGCAGGTTTCTGACACTCAAGAGGTTGACCTAAATAAGAACGGTCTTGTATCATTAACCGACAGGCTGACCATTGACTGCGTATGGTCAAATAAGCAAAGAAAACCCTCTGCAAAAAATGGGACTAGAGCACTCCTGAGTGATACAGACAAACCAGATATATTAGACAAAAAGTTTATTAAAGACATGGGGGAAGATGAGGAAGAGTCTGCAGATTATTCCAAATATATATATTTCTCACAAATAGGAGGAATCCTTATGAAAGCGGTTATCTGCACCGGCTACGGCCCCCCAGAAGTTTTGAAGTTCGAAGAAGTAGAAAAGCCTCTCCCCAAAAGCGGTGAGATTCTGATAAAGGTGCTGGCAACGTCCTGTCATGTGGGAGACACGAGGATCCGGAAGTGCGATATCCCTCTCTTGTATTATATCCCATACAGGATCTTCATTGGTATCACGAAGCCCAAGAAAGGTAAGAACATCTTGGGGATGGAGTGTGCTGGCAAGGTTGAAGCGGTAGGCAAGGACGTTACACGCTTGAAGCCGGGCGACCCGGTCTTCGCGCTGACCGGTTTCAATTTCGGCGCTTATGCCGAATACCGGTGCCTTCCTGACAAACCCAACCAAGGATCAGAGGAAAGGGAGGGGATGGTGGCGATGAAGCCGAAGAACATGTCCTACGAAGAGGCAGCTACCGTTCCTGGCGGCGGTCTTACCGCGCTGGCCGCCATGAGAAAGCTAGCGCTCCAGCCTGGGGAGGAGCTGCTTATCTACGGTGCCTCGGGAAGCCTGGGCGTCTTCTCGATACAGATTGCCAAGCATTTCGGGGCGAAGGTGACCGGAGTGTGCAGCACGGCTAACCTGGAGATGGTTAAATCGCTTGGCGCTGACGAGGTGATAGACTACACCAAGGGAGACTTCGCCGCTGGTGGCAAGAGCTATGACGCAATTTACGATGCGGTGTACAAACTCCCCGGCTCCCGCTTCAAGAAGCTATTGAAGAAAGGCGGACGCTTCGTTAACTCCCACCAATCGCTCAGCATACGAATGGAGGATCTAGATTTCCTCAGGGACCTGATAGAAAAAGGCGACCTGAAGACTTTCATAGACAAGACCTATTCACTGGAAGAGATAGTCGAGGCGCATCGGTATGTTGATAAAGGGCACAAAAAGGGGAATGTAGCGATTACCGTGGCAGAAGAATGAACCGGGGCATGCCCGAGTCACTCGGCGCATAGGCAAATCGAACTCACCGTATTGCAGTTTCATCCGTATCAAAGCGTACTTATTGCACACTTTCCTGCCTCCATAGCGACCGTTATCCTGCAGGATACCTCGGGCCTGAGACGACACCGACCCGCCAATGATCGCGTCCTGTCCCAATTTGCGATCAACGTGATCAAGTAGACGCGGGGTGTCAAAAAAACACAAGCAGTTCGCCAATCAGAGAAGGCATTTAATCTCTGTGTCACGGATTACGCAGTCAACGTGGGCGAGCAGTCAATCAGCTATTTTGGACATCAGAGCGCGAGGTTGCGAATTAGTTTTTCTTGAACACCACATATGGGGCAAACGACGGAATCTCGCGGCGCATTTGCGCTTCCAGCCGACTCAAGGTGGCCATCTGGCAACAGACTTTCTTTGCAGAGATCTCGACCTCTTTTTCGATATTCTCCATATTGCTCTTTACGCTCTTTTCTATTTTATCACCAAGGGCCTGTGCCCGTTTCTCGAGATTGCCCTCCCCGTTGAGCATGGACTTGGCAACCATCCACAGTATCGATCCCAGTGCCCGTTCGACCATCGCTTCGACCTCTTTTTCGAACTCGTCTCCAAAAGCGTTCTCAAACTGCTCGTCCCCATCAGGGGCAATCCGATAGACGCCGTCTTTTTTGGACATCGAAAGGGCTATTGACTTCTTCACGTTGAGCATCAGAGCATCGATACTCTCCACCATCCCGCTGTCTTTGCCAAACGCCTCGCCAAAGCTTGCGTGAAGCTGCTTTGCCGTCAACTCGACAATACGGGTCGCCATCTCAATAATCTCAGGCACTGCTATTTGCACTTGTTGGAAGTAGGTTTTGGTAAGCTCTTGCTGCTCTGAATTCAGGGCGACGGATTTCCCCTCAATCCACAACTGACCATTTTTATCGATCTCGAACAGGGTTTTATCTTTGTCAAAAACCCGCAATTTGGCCCTATTGACCTCGACGCCCTGCGCAATATCGATCGAGCAGTGGTCTTCAGCATGAGCCAAGCTCGGCAACGTCGCAAAAAACAGAGCCAGCATGCACAAGGCAGATTTTACTTGTTTCATTCGATGACTCCTTGGGATCATTACCTTCATCCTCGGTGGTCTAATTCCCAATACGAGCATCGTGAGGTTTTATTTCAAGATTCTAAAAAAACCTACGCGATTTGAGGCGCTCGAGCCACTACAGCCGCGATTTGAATATTAATGGTATCATCCGATTGACACGTTTTTTTTGGGGGGGAAATCCTTGCCGAAATCCAACATTCCTTTTTTGAATCGATTCAGCACTGAGGTTGTGGTTGTAGGAGGAGGATGAGGATGGGGTCAGGACCCATTATTTGTTATATATAGTCAACAGGTGACAAGCACGTTTCCTGGCAAGCTCACTTATCACGCTCACCCATGGTGGATTATGAACTATGATTCAGTTCCGTGGTTCGGTCTCTTCTTGAGGGCTTCGGCAATGACTCTCTTGAGATTAGAGATGTTATAGGGCTTCTCGATTTTAGCAGCGAAACCGTATTTTTCAGGATTCGCGAGCACTGGGCTGTCGGTATAGCCGCTTACGACAATCCCCAGAACACTGGGATCAAGCGTGCGGATCTCTCTCATCGTTTGTTCGCCGCCGATCCCGCCGGAAACGGTGAGATCCAGAAAGATAAGATCGAAATGTCTTTTAGCTGCTGTTTCCTGTTTGAATGCCGCTACGGCCTCCTCACCACTTCGCGTACACACCGTCTCCCATCCGAGCAGCTCTAGCATCCCAACCGCGACATCGCACATGGATTCCTCGTCGTCCATGACGAGTATCCGGCCGGTTATCTCGGGCATACCATGAAGCAGGTTTCTTTCTTCTTTCGCCGACTCATCCGCGGTAGGAAGGTAGATACTGACCGTGGTTCCGACATTTATCTGCGAATCGATAGTAACGGCCCCGCTGTGCTTCTTGATGATAGCGTGGCACATTGAGAGCCCGAGGCCAGACCCAGAGGCTTTTGTCGTGAAAAATGGATCGAACACCTTGGGCAAATGGTCACTTGGGATACCGGTTCCCTGGTCTTGTATAGTGACTTTCACGTAGGAATGCTCGCCAAGTCCCGGCACTTGGCACATGTCGACATCTTGAACCTCGGCCGAGACGGTGATTCTTCCTCCGCTCGGCATTGCTTGGCGCGCATTGATCAATACATTGTTGAAAACTTGACTTAACTGGTTGGGATCCGCCTCCACCAGGGGGAGCGCCTTATCTAGATTAAATTTACACTCAACAGTCGATCCGCTGAGCGAAAGATCCCGGGATTCTCTTAGGAGAGACGCCAACTGAACGGGTGTCTTGTTTGGAATGCCGCCTTTTGAGAAGGTCAGCAATTGACGGGTTAGGTCCTTGGCTCGATCCAGCGCTGCCATGGCACTGTTCAAACATCTGAGCACTCGGTGCTTATCGTTGACATGGACGCGCGCCAAGTCAATGTTGCCGAATAAGCAGCCTAGAAGATTATTGAAGTCGTGGGCTACCCCGCCAGCAAAGATGCCTAGGGACTCGAGTCGTTGTGTGTTTTGGAGAACCTGTTCCGCCTCTTTGCGATCTGTGATGTCTTGGACCGTGCCCGAGAGTCGGATCGGATGCCCCTCGGGATCCAGCTCGATACGGACCCGAACGTTAATATGGCGAATGCTACCCTCTCTTGTTCTGATTCGGTACTCAATGTTTCTGGGAGCAGCCCTATGGCTCACAGAGCAAAGGGCGTCGTCAAGTAAATGTAGGTCTTCTTCGAGCACAGCTTCACGTAATAGCTCAATGTTAGGCGAGCGGGTTTTGTCTATATCATATATGTCATACATGTTTTCTGACCAGAGGAGACGATCAGAGGCGAGATGCCAACTCCAGCTCGCCAATTTGGCTATCCCCTGGGCCTCTTTGAGCCTCATTTCACTTCTGAGTTGCTCTTCCGTTGCCATTCGCTGTGCAAGACCGATGGATAGGTTCACTGCCAGACATTCCAAAAGGGCAATGAGATCAGCGTCGAACCGATCGCGTCTCGAATCGTTGAATTGGAGCAGACCCAACTGCTTGGCCCCGTGTCGCAGTGGGATGAGGGCGACCGATTCGTACCCTTCTCCATTGCAGCGGTTTCGAGTTCTTGCTTGTCTGTCCTCTTCTGTAGAGGATGCGAGGAGGTCGCTGGTGCTGTTAGACCAGAAGCTCCCTCCCTCAGTGAAAAATGGAAGGCTGGCGTTGAAGCGACCTTGAATAACGTTACCGCACATGCACTCGAGAACCGGGTTGCCGAGGCTATCGCAGATCGGTCTTCCATTTGAGTCCGGGATGCAGAGGGATCTTTCCAGTTGGACAAATGTAGCCGGAAAACCACGTGTCTCGTAATACGGAAAATCGTCGCCCTCCTTGAGTCGAATGCCGACCGCTTCACAACCGGACCACTCACTCATTAACGCGGTCACCTCCTTTATGAGATCCCTCAGTTCCTCAGTGTTGCCGATAACTTTGATCAGACGTAGGGTGATTTCACGTTCGGCGATGCTTTCCGAAGTGGCAGTTCTCATTGCGCTCGTTCTTCTCGCATTTTCCATGATACCCCCTAAAAGAAGACGGTTGCTCGGTGATAGGGGATTCACACATCGAACGACTCAATTGAGGTAGCGTGCAGCTTTCAGCTGACCATCCCGCGAGCGCTTCTGATCCGAGCGACAGGTCTTTTATCCAATGACGAATATTGCGTATTTTATAACAAAGGAATGATCGAAATTCAATGCTTCGATGTCTGCCTGGACTTCCAGACTTGCGACTGGCTTCCTATCATCTCTGAACCAGCCTCGAACGATCCCGTTGTGCACGAGAACCATGCCCACGTTCTTGGAGAACACTGGGTCTTTCTTCATTTCAGATATTTGTTTTGTAATATCCTTTTTTTTGAAACAGTTTCGATTGAAACGCCACCGAGGAACAGATCGTTTCACTTCATTTGAAACGACCGCCACGCCATTGGGTAAATATCAATGACTATGGCTTATTGATGCGCTTGGCATCCTCTTTGCTTTGGTTCTTTGCAAGGAGGTGCGATGCGCGTGGCCGGTCCCCGTTTTAGCCAGGATGTGGCTCCTAGATTCGAGCATGCGGATACCTTCCTGGTGGGCGCATTCTCCAGTGGCCAAATTGGAAGAGGATTCGATAGGGCAGGAGCCATGGGACAAGGTCCCTGGAAGGAGTAAGCATGACCCAACGAGTAGCAATATCTGTTGAAAGCGCGAATGGACTCAAATCCATTTTAGATCCCCGGTTCGGCCGCGCTTTTTCATATGTCATCGTTGACATCAACACAAACACCGTGATCGCTGAGCTGACAAACACCGCGAGACAAGCCGCCCACGGTGCAGGAACCGGGGTAGCCGCCATGATGGCGAACAACAATGTCAATGCGGTTATCTCAGGCAAATTCGGTCCAAAAGCCTTTCAGGCGTTGGAACAGTTCGGCATCGAGATGTGGACAGCCCCTCAGGGCATAACCGTCCAAGAAGCCATAGCCAAGCTTACCGCCGGCAGCCTTAGCCGGGAAACGAGCCCTAGCAGGGGACGTGGTATGGGCCGAGGCGGCAGTGGCCAGGGCAGGGGACGTGGTATGGGCCGAGGCAGTGGTGATTGCAAAGACGATAGCAAACGACTGGAAAATAAATAGCAGCGACCAGACCTCTGCATAAAGAGGCCCGACAAACAAAGAAACATCGAGGAGGTTCGATATGCAAATCGCAGTGGCAGCAGAAGACGATAAAGGCCTGGACGGTCAAGTGAGCATGCATTTCGGCAGGTGTCCCTACTATGTGATGGCTGAGGTCAAGGGCGGAAAAATTATCGGCTCCAGGGTTGAGCAAAACGCTCATTACGGCAATCACCAGCCAGGACAAATGCCGGTGTTCATTAGAGACCTGGGTGCAAATGTCATTCTGGCGGGCGGCATGGGCCCGAGAGCGGTCGATATGTTTCAGCGCTTTGGCATAGAAGTGGCCACCGGCGCAGTGGGCAATATCGGCAAGGTTTTGGATGCCTACCTGCGAGGGGAAATCAAGGGCATCGTTCCCTGTTCCCACGACCACCCCGAGAGCTGTGCAGGGCATGATTAGGGAGAATGAAATCAATGTCCAAACGCGTGGCACTATCGATCAAAAGCATGGATGGCCTCGATTCTTTATTAGATCCGAGGTTTGGCAGAGCCTATGCATTCCTAATCCTCGACCTTGAGACCCGGGAGGTTTTTGCTCAGTTTTTCAACAGCGCGGCTTCTGCGGCCCTCGGTGCTGGAACTGCTGCGGCCGTGGCAATGCAGAGCAATGACGTGGACGCGGTTATTTCAGGGCGATTCGGGCCCAAGGCAGTTCAGGCGCTTATGGCCAATGATATCGAGATGTGGACAGCACCCGTGGATATTACTGCCAGAGAAGCAGTGGAGAGATTCGCGACCGGAAGCCTGGAACAGATGGCGGTGAAGGTCTACTGATGCACATCGCTGTTGCCAGCGGAAAAGGCGGTACCGGCAAGACGCTGATCTCGACCTGCCTCACACACCTCTGGTCCAATCAGGGCCACCCAGTGACCTATGTGGACGCTGATGTTGAAGCGCCGAACGGGCACCTTTTTCTGAAACCAATGGTGCGCATGGAGACCCGATTTAAAGTGCGCGTTCCAGCACTGGAAAAGCCTCGCTGTGCAGGGCACGGCAAGTGCCAGGAGATCTGCGCGTTCAGCGCGATTTTGTCTGCCAAGGGAAGCGTCATCGTGTTCAATGAACTGTGCCACAGCTGCGGCGCTTGTATCCTTGCCTGTCCAGAGCAAATGCTCGTTGAAAGGGAACGAGAGATCGGAACCATTAGCCTGGGAAAAGCAGGCAGCGCTGATTTTCTTTCTGGCAGGTTAGATATAGGGGAGGCGCGAGCGACACCTTTGATAGAGGCGGTGGTACGCCGAACCAATGACAGTGACCGCATCGTTATCATCGATGCGCCGCCAGGGACCTCGTGCAGTGCCATGGCCGCAGTTCGCAACGCCGATCTGCTACTCCTTGTGACCGAGCCCACACCATTTGGCATGCACGATCTGGAGCTGGCGGTGGGGATGGGAAGAACGCTCGGCATTAACCTAGCAGCCGTTATCAACCGGGCTGATTTGGGAGACGACCGGGTAGGAGCGTATCTCAGACGTGAATCGATACCAATGCTTGCAGAGATACCGTTCGATCGGATTGTAGCCCAAGCCTACGCCGAGGCATGTTCACCCATTGACCGAAGCGAATCTTTTAGCAAAGCTTTGACAACTCTGGGCGACAGAGTGCTCGCCACCATGGGGGAAGCATCGTGAAAGAGATTGCAGTGCTCAGTGGTAAAGGCGGAACCGGCAAGACATCGTTTGTCGCGGCGTTTGCTAAGCTCGCAAAGAAGCATGTGGTTCTAGGAGACTGCGATGTGGACGCATCCAACTTGGCCCTGCTCATACCGGGAACAGATATAGAAGAGGCCCCATTCTTTGCAGGTTTGCGCGCCAGAGTCGATGAAGACAAGTGCTCCCTTTGCGGCAACTGTTTGGAAATCTGCCGTTTTGACGCAATAACACTGAAAAGCAATCTGGTCCCACAAGTGGACGATCTCACCTGTGAAGGGTGCCGCGCCTGCTCGGCAGTATGCCCTGAGCACGCTCTTACCTACGTGGAGAATAGGGCTGGATCGCTATATTTAAGAGAAACCGCGGTCGGCCCGCTGATACATGCATGCCTCGGCGTTGCGCAGGATAACTCTGGAAAGCTGGTAACCCTGGTCCGCGAGCGTTCGCGAACAATGGCTGAAACGAGGGATATCGATACTGTGCTTCTGGACGGGCCTCCGGGTATTGGCTGCCCGGTCCACGCAACCCTTGCCGGTGTCAACTTGGTTGTCGCTGTTACTGAACCCACACCATCTGGCGTACACGATCTTATTCGCCTGTTGGATCTCTGCGTCCATTTCGCCATCAAGGCCGTAGTGGTCGTCAATAAATACGACCTCAATGGGAATTGGAGCATCGACTTGGAGCGAGCTGTTTCAGATAAAGGAGCAGCGTTCGTTGGCGCTGTGCCGTTCCATCGAAATGTGACCACGGCCCTGGCCAGAGGCGAGACCCCGCTGGCAGTGCCCATCGTACGCGAAGCCCTCGATCGTATTTGGTCTTACATTGATACTTGCTAGCGGGTGGACAGGTGGACGAGTGGACTTGGTGGACTTGGTGGACGGATTGTATGTATCTTTATTGTTTGTTAGTTTTCCGGAGAATCAAGGATTGCTCAGAACGGGGGCGCTCGATGCTCATGCGATACGATTTTCCAGCTGGCGCAAGATGAAGAAGTATCAGATATCTCTACCGCACCACGGCCATCAAACCAATCCATAGTCCTTCATTCTGCGCCAGAGGGTCGTGCGGCCGATGCCGAGCTCTTTAGCCACTTCTGTGCGGTGCCACCCATGTGCATCGAGTATGTCGAGAAGCCGTTGTTTTTCAGGCAATGCTGCGGGCAGCCGGTCGCGCGGCATTGCCTCAGCAACTGCGATACGACTCTCAGACGGTCTGGCGTGAAGACGTCCTGTTTTGAAACCGCTTTCTAAACGGGCAGCAACCACTTCAGGGGGCAGGTGCTGAAGGTCGATCACGCTACCGGCGCAAAGCACAAAGGCCCGCTCGATAATATTGCGAAGCTCGCGCACATTGCCGGGGTAGTCGTAATCGTAAAGGGCACGCAAGGCTTTCTTGCTCATTGTCGGCGGTGTTCGACCGCTGCGCGCAGATAGCGCTTTGGCAAAGTGGTCGATCAACAGTGGTATGTCCTTGCGCCGCTCAGAGAGCCGTGGCAGGGCGATGGGGATTACCTTGATGCGGTAATAAAGATCCTCCCTGAATTGCTCGTTTTTGACCATGGCAGCGAGATCCCGATTGGTAGCGGTAATCAGACGAACGTCGATTCGTATCGCCCTTGTAGCGCCAAGCGGCTGGATTTCCCCCTCCTCTATCGCACGGAGCAGCTTGACCTGAAATGCGGGTGAAACATCACCGATTTCATCGAGAAATAGTGTTCCCCCGTGTGCTTGCTGAAATCTGCCGGGCTTGTTGTAGGTCGCCCCTGTGAACGCACCCCGCATGTACCCAAAGAGTTCGGATTCGAGGAGGGTATCTGGCAATGCGCCGCAATTCACGCGGACAAAGGGCTTTTCTTTTCTCAGTGACAGATCGTGAATGGCCTGGGCCACGAGCTCCTTGCCTGTCCCGCTCGGCCCATCTATCAGTACTGGCGTTTCGGACTCGGCGATCTGTGGGATGATAGCATAAAGCTCTCTCATCACATCGCTCTCACCCACCATATCCATAAAACGATGCCTGCCCCTGAGCTCGTTTCTCAGGGTCTCGACATCGGAAACATCTCTAAAGATTTCAACACCGCCGATCAGTTTTCCCCTCTTGTTCCGAAGCACTGCCGTGGAAACGCGTATGGGCACTCCCTCCATCTTGGCGTTGATCACATCCACGCGCACATCCCGCTTTGGCGTTCCGCTCTGTAATGTCTCCCGCAACGCACAACCGCTCTGACAGATGCCCGCCCTGAAAACCTCATGGCACTTTTTGCCGATGGCGTCTTCCCGCTTCATGCCAATGATCCGCTCGGCCGCGGCGTTGAAAGACGTTATGCAGAACGCTTCATCCACGGTGAACACACCGTCGTTTATACTGTCGAAGATCAGGGGAAAAAGTGTTGTGAAGTCAGTACTCATTTTATTTTTCAAACGCTCTTTTCAGACCGTTCCATCCGTCTGCTCCACAGGAGATGATTAGCAAAAGAGGTGCCAAGCATTGCCTTGTATAAAGATACCCAACAATGCAGGCCCGTTGATTAAATATGAAACATAATGTTTCATAAACGAAACAGTTGCATTGCAACGAGGCTGTTGGATCTGTCAGACCTGGCCGCCCCATTTAGCACCTCTTCCTGGTCCGACTCTTGCAAACCGCCAAAATGAGAAACGAGGAATATCAACATGCCGACCTATTCATTCGAAGGTAAACAACCCGTTATCGCTCAATCGACGTATGTGGCACCCGAAGCGGTTATCATCGGAAATGTCACTTTGGGAGAGAAGTGTTATGTGGGACCTGGCGCCATACTCCGCGGTGACTGGGGCAAAATCAAGATCGACGATAGAACGATCATAGAGGAGCTCGTTTTTGTCCATGCCAGACCAGACGATGTCACGCGCATAGGAACACGCGTCACCCTCGGCCATGGATCCATGGTTCACAACGCAACCATAGACGAGGGCGCGGTCATTGGCATGCGGGCTGTGGTCAGCGACTTCTCAACAGTAGGCGCTTATACAATTATCGGAGAGATGAGCCTGGTGAAACGGGGTCAAAGCATTCCTCCCCACAAGATAGCTGTCGGTGTACCGGCTGCGGTCATTAAAGATGTGGAGGATGACAGATTGTTACTGCATCGAAACGCAAAGAATAGGTACGTCAATTTGGCGAAAAAATGCAACAACGGCGCAATAGAGAGAATGGATAGTTCAGGTCGATCTGGCGACCCCATCCCGGCGACCTACCCGATAGGTGTTATTCGCACCCCCTTTAAGGAAGCTGCCGGGACGCCGATTCAAGGCCCCCTGTCGAAAGATGCAAAAGGAACGGTAGTGCTGGATGCACCATATCAGAAAGGTCTCGACGATTTGGACGGGTTCAGCCACGTCACCCTGATTTACGCGCTTCATCGAATCCAAGCATTTAAGCTCAAGGTGAAGCCGTACCTGGACAGCACCGAGAGGGGGATCTTTGCCACCCGTTCTCCGTGCCGCCCCAACCCCATTGGCATAACCACCGTGCGCCTGAGCGGTATAGATGGATGTCATCTCGAAGTAAACGGCGTGGATATGCTGGATGAAACACCCCTGTTCGACATCAAGCCCGCTGTTCCTGATTTCGATTGGTATCCAAAGGATGCCGTCCGTTGTGGCTGGTTCGAGCCCCATCTAAAGTGTATAAGAGAGGGAAAGACCGTTCCGGTAGCTGACGACCGTTTTCACCAAAGGCCATTGATTGGGAAATGATGAGAAGGAGGAGGAGAATACAATGTCAAAAATTGCCGTGATTTACTGCAAGCGTATTAAAGATCACTCATGCGTGGCCTGTGCGAAATGCTACAAAGGCATGGCCGAGAAAAACGGGGAATTCGCCAAGCACGATGAAATAGAGCTCGTGGCCATGACCGACTGTGGCGACTGCCCCGGCCTCGTCGTACCCAGGGTCAAGCAACTCAGCGAAGTGACCAAGAACCTTGCAAGGGAAATCGAAACGATTCACCTTGGCACCTGCGTTAAGCTCGCAATGGAGACAGCAGCGTGCCCCATAGATTTCGATGAGTTGAAGATAACCCTCGAAAAGAAGTTCGGGGTAGATGTAATGCTCGGCACCCATTCGTATTGATCCAGGTGCGTCTTAGCCGTCAAATCATAGACACAGCTTCAAACAAAGAAAATCCCGATTTGTCGCACCTGGCAAACGTCGTTACCCTCCGCATGAGTTAGCCAAGGGTACGCTTTATTGTTGATAACAGGTAGCGATAGTATCCAGTGGATATGGGTGCGCCCCTTGTTGGCGAAAACACGTTTCTGTGCCCGCCTAGGAGCTCGATGCCGATTAGACATAAGGCGGTCAAAGGAATGGACCATACTCGCCAATATCATACCGCCCGCTTTAGAACCTATCTCAGTAGGCACTCCCGTCGTATGGCGCCCGATCCACTTCGCATTGCTGCGTTACTCCTCCGCGCCTTGCCACCAGCAAGACTTGTCGTCCTGCCTTGCA
>JAAUYD010008023.1_pt1 | contig 25270 bp, 23 predicted proteins | sample 7278101 | NCBI WGS metagenome assembly JAAUYD01 (sample SAMN14350128, study PRJNA611818) | marine sediment metagenome | isolation source: surface marine sediment (0.6m) | place: French Polynesia: Moorea | collected 2018-08
AGACCTGTGTTACCGGCAGCTGTTTCCCCGTGCCGGCCTTTTGCTGGTCAGCCTGATCTCTAAAACCTACCGCTACCGGCTGGTGGATACGAAGAACGAGCAGCGCGTGCTCGACGCCCATGGCAGTGTGGTCTATGCCTCCTGGCACCAGCGTTTTTTCCCGGGAATCACCTTCTTTGCCACCCGCAAACCGATCGCCATCATGATCAGTCAAAGTCGCGATGGAGAGATGATCGCCCGGGTGGTGGACATTCTTGGATGGCGCTCGGTGCGCGGCTCCTCGTCCAGGGGCGGCGTGCGGGCACTCAAGGAGATCCGGACCCTGACCCGGCAGGGCTATCGTATCGGGCATATCGTCGACGGTCCCCAGGGCCCTTTCGGCGTCATTAAACCCGGTCTGATCACCATTGCCCAGTTTGCCGGTACGCCCATTGTACCGGTGATCATGTCGGCTGAACGGCGATGGGTGTTCAACAGCTGGGACCGGTTTATGGTGCCCAAACCCTTCTCCAGAGTATTCATCCGCTTCGCCCCGCCCATCGATGTTCCCCGCCGCCTAAATACGCACGATTTCGAGGCACTCCGGCAGCATGTGGAAAAGCAGTTTGAAATACTCTATGCCCAGACCGATGGCTGGTGGAGAGACCCGGAAATACTGGCGCGTTTCCTTCCCTGAGCATGACCCGATCTTGCCGTGGGTATCACGAGGGCTGAAGTGATCAATGCTGCCCTTTTTGCCACCCGTCCGAAAGCGCCAATCTTCATGCCTAAAAATAGTCCGCACCACGTGTAGATCCCGCCGCAACCGGCATTCATTCTGACGGCCCACAGATCCAACGGGTTGAAAACAATGTCAATTTGATGACACAGTTGGGTAACCTAGCAGATCCACTTATCTAATTTTTACAATTATTACAATATATTAAAAACGATTATGGTGGTCGGCATACAATTTGCTGTTCGTAGCCGATAACATGATGAATACCGACCCGATGTCGCTATACGTCGAGCCCATGAAACGGTTGGCATGCATCGCTGTGATCACAAGCGCGCATCAATGCCGTACCGATCGCTATGATCCTGGCTGCTGCCTGATGTGAAATGCTGGTAGGACATGACGGATCAATTCATGATTAAACGGTGGTTCCGAAAAATTTCAAGCAATGGTGGGTCGATCGGCTTTTCCCGGTCCAAAATGGGCGTGGCCCTTGCCCAGGCACTGCCCCGGCCTGGATCAAAACCGTGCCTGACCTTTTGCGACTTTCTGCCGGGCGAGTTTGACGACAGCCACCACCTTCTGAACGAGGGCTGTCGGCATCGCGGCGTGAGTTCTTGTCAGGCGGTGTGTGTGTTGGAAATGGGTTGCTATCAACTGCTGCAAGTGGCCCCTCCCGATGTGCCTCCGGATGAACTGCGGGAGGCGATCCGCTGGCAGATAGGCGATCTGATCGATTATCCCCCGGAAGAGGCGGTTGTCGATTATTTCCATGTGCCCGGCGGCAACCAGCGGGAAAAAGCCAGGACGGCCTATGTGGTGGTTGCCCATCAGGACCAGGTGGCGGAGCGGGTCTCCTGGATGCGGGAAGCCCGGCTGAAGATCCGGGCCATTGACATCCCCGAGCTGACCTTGTGCAACCTCGTCAGCCGCTATCCCGATACCGGGCGCGGTGTCGGATGTCTCTATTTCGACGAAGACTCCGGTCTGATTATACTATCCAGCGAAGGCAAGCTGTGCCTATCCCGCAACCTTCCTTTCGGCACCAACGGATTGATCGGGGAGACCGGCAGTCTGGAGCCTGCCATTGACGACATTGCTTTAGAGATTCAACGCTCCTTCGATTTCTACGAACGACACTTCGCCCGGGGGGCCATTGGCTCACTGGTGGTGACGCCCCAAGAGTTCGATATGGATCCGCTGGTGAATGGTTTACACGCGTCACTCGGTATTGATGTCACGACACTCGATCTCGGGCAGCTTGTGGACCACCCTGATTCGCTACCCACCCATGCCGGGCGCTGCTTGCTGGCTATCGGTGCCGCCCTGCGGGAGGAAGAGGCCGGGATATGAAGCAGCAAATCAACCTATATCAGCCTGAATTATATGAACGGCGTGTCCCCTTTTCCACCAGGCAAATGACTTCGGTGTTGGCAGCCGCTCTCCTTTTGATATTCGCTGCCGGTGCCTTCAATTACTGGCGAATGTCCGGTCTCAACGCCGAGCTGAGCCGCCTGCAGAAACGCCAGGAGGCGGCCGTTCAGCGGATCAATGACTACCAGCACAATTATCCTCCCCGGTCGGCGGATCCCGATCTGATTAACGAAGTGGATGCGATGATGAATACGCGGCAGGCCAAACTGGCGCTACTGCAGTCACTAAGCGATGGCCATTTGGGCAACCGTCAAGGGCTCTCCGAGCACCTCTTCGGATTGGCGCGCCAGCATCTTTCCACGGTGTGGCTGCGCCGCATTCGGATCAGCGCCGGCGGTGATCAACTGTTGTTCGAGGGCAGCAGCACCCACGCGGCCGATATCCCCCTTTACCTGCAACGACTGACCGAGCAGCAAGTCTTCGCCGATCGCGAATTCGAATACCTGCAGCTCAGCCGTGCTGAAAATGAAGTGCCGATCATCGATTTTATTTTGAAAACCAGCCTCGAGGGAGCGCCATGAAGGCACTTAGCGCAAAAATCCGCCAGTTGGCCCAGTGGATCGATCGACGCAGCGTGCGGGAAAGGGCCATGATTTTAGCAGCGGTTCTGGCAATTGGGATCGCCGGCAGCACGGTCCTGTACTTCACTCCCCAGGAAAACAGGCGTGCAGGGATCGAGACCCAAATCGCCGAGTTGAATACCTCATTGGCCGCCCTGAACAGCCAAGCCGAGGCCATTCAGGCCCAGGGACAAAAAGATCCCGACCGGGAATATCATGCCCGGCAAAAGCAATTGCAGGCCGAATTGGATCGGCTAGATAGTCGATTGAAGGCCTTGACCATCGACCTGATCTCCCCCGGGGATATGGCAGAGGTGCTTCGCAGCGTGCTTATTCGTCAAAAAGGCATGCGGCTGGTGCATCTTGAAAATTACCCGGCTGAAGATTTGCTGTTAAGCGCCGATAAAAAAGAGGGGGACAATGACGCGAGGCGGATCCAGCTCTTCCGGCATCCAATGCGCATCGTCTTCTCCGGCACCTATCTGCAAGCACTGGCATACTTGCAGTCGTTGGAGAATCTTCCCCACAAACTGTACTGGGATGATCTGGAGATCGTGGTTGACGACCATCCCCAGGCGGAAATTTCCCTTACTGTGCATACGCTCAGTCTTAGAAAGGGGTGGATCGGTGCTTGATCGTTTACCAGGTTGTTTGGTCGCTGGTGCGATGCTGTTTTTTTTCAGCGGTGTCAGCTGTTGCCTGGGTTCAGCGGAACATCCGCTGACCGATCCGACCCGGCCACCGATTGTCACCCCAGGCAAGGTCGTTCAGGAGGTGAAAAAAACGTCGATATGGCGGCTGACTTCAACCTTGATCGGACCTCAGCGCCGGGTCGCCGTCATTAATAACCATGCCGTACAGGTCGGCCAAAAAATTGACGGTGCCGTGCTGGTTGAGGTCGAACCCGGCTGTGCATGGCTGGTTCAGGGGGGTCGCAAGATTCATCTGAGACTGAATCTGAAGACGGTGAAGCATTCGCCGGGTACCGCACCATGAAACGAGGAAGCATGCCAAATCGGAAAAGGTTCAATCTGTTTCTCGGGATGTTGGCCGGGTTGGCCGCGGCCATGCTGATCGTCGCCGGTTGCGCCCCCATACCGCGGGGCAATGCCCCACTGGACAGTTTTGAGAAGGAACTCGACGCGCAGCCGCCGGCATCTGCATCTCAACCTGAGGAAGCGATGACAGCCCCGCTGCCTGCCGCCCCGCAGGATGAAGGGGTTCCCGACGTGCTGGTAGAGCCGCGATTCGATGTGTCCGCCGAAAACGTCCCTGCCAGGGAATTTCTCATGGGTCTGGTGGAGGGAACGCCCTACAACATGGTGGTTCACCCGTCGGTATCCGGCAACGTCTCCCTCGAACTCAAGGCGGTGACCATTCCCGAGGTCATGGACATTCTGCGAGATGTTTACGGTTTTTACTTCCAGCGGTCCCGCATCGGGTTTCAGGTCCTGCCCGGATTGATGCAAACCCAGGTGTTTTATGTCAACTACCTCAACCTCGTGCGCAAAGGAACCTCCCAAACCCAAGTGAGCTCGGGACAGGTCAGCGAGGCCAACACAAGGGACGATTACGACCGCAATACATCTCGCTCACGTTCATCCCGAACCGGCCGGGATAAACGAAACAAAACGGTTTCCGGCAGCCGCATCGAGACGGAGTCCAATGCTGATTTCTGGAACGAAATGGGCCGCGCCCTGAACACCATGATTGGTCAGGAGGAGGGCCGCCATGTCATCGTCCAGCCCCAGGCTGGCGTTGTGGTGATTCGGGCGCTGCCGGACGAACTGCAGGCCGTCGAACGCTATCTGGCCACCATCCAGGGCAATCTCATGCGCCAGGTGATACTCGAAGCCAAGATTCTCGAGGTCGCCTTAGGTGACGGCTACCAGGCCGGCATCAACTGGACGCTGATGATGAATGATGTCACCCTGGCGTTATCCCGGGGCGACATCTTCGCCGACAACGGTATCTCCAAAATCATCGGCAGCGAAGGTGATGCCGTGTTTTCGGGACTGCCTTCCGGCGAATTCGGTGGGGTTTTCAGCGCCACGATGGATTTTTCGGACTTCCAGGCCTTCATCGAATTGCTTGAAACCCAGGGTGACGTGCAGGTGCTGTCCAGTCCCCGCATCGCCACGGTGAACAACCAGAAAGCCGTGATCAAGGTCGGTTCCGACGAATTCTTCGTCACCGACGTCTCCAGCACCACGGTGACCGGCACGGCCACGACCACCTCTCCGGACATCACCCTGACACCCTTTTTCTCGGGTATCGCACTGGATGTGACGCCCCAGATCAATCCGCAAGGCCGGGTGACGCTGCACGTCCATCCCACGGTCAGCGAGGTGACCGACCAGACCAAAGATATCACCGTCGCCGGACAGACCCAGAGCCTGCCGCTGGCCTTCAGCACCGTGCGTGAATCGGACAGCATCGTCTCGGCCGAAAGCGGCCAGATCGTGGTCATCGGCGGTTTGATGAAGAGCATACAGCAGAAACGGGATGCGGGCGTTCCGCTGCTCGGCCGTCTGCCGGCGATCGGGAGCCTTTTTCGCCAGACGCAAAGCATCTCACGGAAAAGCGAACTGGTCATTCTGCTGCGACCGCTGGTCGTCGGTCCGGATAGTTGGGAGGTCGCCCTGAACGAGTCACGGCAACGCTTCCGGCAACTGGGCAACAACCTGGACACGGAGTGGCGCGGGGGTAAATTTGCCCGGCCCGTGCGCTAACAGACGCTTCAAGGCAGACTCATGGTCAACAAACGCCTCGGTACGAAAACCAGAACCTTGGACTTGACTCCGGATTCGGAAATCACCCTGAATCACACCGGTTTCCAAAAATGGAGGGGGCTCGCTGCTTCCCGTAGAGGAGATGCCGCTCGGGATCGGGCCTCCCACGCCGATGGCCAGGCATGGGTGAACAGCGGTAGCCGGACGGTCTGCGGACATCTCGCCGCAAATGTACAGCGGCATCGCAACCGTGCACCCATATGGAACCATCAGCCGAATGGTTTCACAGCGAGAACCGATCATGACCATTCGTAAAAAAATTCGCATCGGTGAGCTGCTGGTCCAGCACCGGATCATAGACGAGGAACAACTGCAAACGGCGCTGGCGGAGCAGAAGCGATCCGGCAGCAAGCTGGGGCACACCCTGGTGGAGCTGGGTTACCTCAGCAAAACCGGGTTTCTCAAATTTCTCGCACAACAGCTTGAGTTGCCCTATATCGACCTGCGGCGCTATCAAATCAAGGAAGAGGTCATCCGGCTTCTGCCTGAAATTCACGTTCGGCGGTTCAGGGCCCTCGTGCTGGCCGAACAACCGGACGGACTGCTGGTCGGCATGACCGACCCCACCGACATATTCGCCTTCGATGAACTGCGCCGCCTGTTACAGCAGCCCATCCATCCGGCCGTGGTCGGCGAAGACGAACTGCTCGATATCGTCGATCGCATCTACCGGCGCACCGACGAGATCAGCCACATCGCCGGCGAGCTCAGCGAGGAGCTCGGCGAAAGCGGCATCGATATCGAATCCCTGCTGGTGGACAACGAGACCGAGGATGCACCGGTCGTGCGGCTGATCCATACCCTGTTTGAGGATGCCGTGCAGATCGGCGCCTCGGACATTCATATCGAGCCGGACGAATCGGTGTTGCGCATCCGCCAGCGCATCGACGGGGTGCTGCACGAACAGGTCATGAATGAGAAGCGTATCGGCAGTGCCCTGGTGTCAAAGCTCAAGTTGATGGGCGGCCTTGATATCTCCGAACGCCGGTTGCCCCAGGACGGCCGCTTCAACATTCGCGTACGTGGGCGCAGCATCGATATCCGGCTCTCCACCATGCCCCTGCAATACGGTGAATCGGTGGTGATGCGTTTGCTTGACCAGTCTAATGGTCTGCTCAAGCTGGATCAAATCGGCATGCCGGAAGCCATGCTGGCCCAGTTTCGCAACCTGGTGCACCGGCCGCACGGTCTCGTACTGGTAACCGGCCCCACCGGCAGCGGTAAGACCACCACGCTCTACGGAGCGCTCAATGAACTCAATGACGCCAAAAAGAAGATCATCACTGTCGAAGATCCTGTAGAATACCGTCTGCCGCGCATCAACCAGGTGCAAATCCAAAGCCGCATCGATCTCTCCTTCGCGCGTGTGCTGCGGGCCGCCCTGCGGCAGGATCCCGACGTCGTCATGGTCGGTGAGATGCGCGATCAGGAGACCGTCGACATCGGCCTGCGTTCGGCCATGACCGGTCACTTGGTGCTTTCCACCCTGCACACCAATGATGCCGTGAGTACCGCCCTGCGTCTGATCGATATGGGTGCCGAGGGTTTCGTGGTCGGCAGCTCCCTGCTGGGCATCCTGGCCCAGCGCCTGGTGCGCCGCATCTGCGAACGCTGTCGAGAAGCGGCGCCCCTCGATACCCGGCAGCGCAACTGGCTGGAAGCCATGGTGGGCCCAGAGGCAATGCAGTTATCCTTCAAGCGCGGTGCCGGTTGCCCACGATGCCACAACACCGGTTATTATGGCCGGATCGGGGTCTTTGAGTTGTTGCGCATCAACACGCCCCTGGCCGATGCGCTGCGGCACAATGACGGTGCGGGTTTTGTCCGTATCGCCCGGAACCAATCCGGTTTCAAGCCCCTGTTCATGGCGGCATTCGAATATGCCTCTCAGGGCGTCACCAGTATGGAAGAGGTCATGCGCCTCGGCGGGCAGATCGATGAGTTTGACGAGGTGGCGGACATGATGGCCGGCTTCGAGCCAGCCAAGGAACGGGCCTATGCCACGGTTTAAGTACCATGCGCGCAATGCCGCCGGCATGTTGGTCGACGGCGCCATGGATGCGGCCAGCGCCGCCGTGGTGGCCAGTCAACTGGCGGCAGGCGGCTCGATTCCGGTGCGCATCGCCGAGGAGGTAGCCACGTCCGGTGGCGGGCGTTCCCGGGAATGGCATTTCGGCGGCAGGCGTGTCGATGCCGACGACCTGATCTTGTTCTGCCGCCAGATGTATAGCCTGGCCAAGGCCGGCGTGCCACTGCTGCGTGCGCTGCAAGGCCTGGCGGACTCGGCGAACAAACCGATCATGGTGAAGACGCTGACGGAAATTCAGGAGGATCTGGAAGCGGGCCGGGATCTGACCGGCGCCCTGGGGCGTCACCCGACCATTTTTCCGTCTCTGGTAGTCAACATGATCCGGGTGGGCGAAAGCAGCGGACGGCTCGATCAGTCTTTCGACGAGGTGGCCGGTTACCTGGACCGGGAGAAACAGACCGCCGACCAGATCAAGGCGGCCCTGCGCTACCCCACTTTCGTGTTGGCGGCGATTGGCGTGGCGATCACCATCATCACGCTCTTTGTCATCCCGGCCTTTGAAAAACTGTTCCGGGGCCAAGGTGCCGAGCTGCCCCTGCCGACCCGCATCATCCTGGGCGTCTCCGACGTCGCCGTCTCCTGGTGGTGGGCCATACTCATCGCCCTGGTGGCGGGATTTTTCGCCTGGCGCGCCTGGGTCGACACTGAGGCGGGCCGATTGGCCTGGGATCGTTTCAAGCTGCGCATACCGGTGATCGGCACCATCATTCACCGCGCCACCCTGGTGCGCTTCGCCCGCGGTTTCGCCATGGCCTTCAGCGCGGGTGTGCCGCTGATCCAGACCCTAAACCTGACCGCCCAGGCGGTCGGCAACCAGTTCGTGGCCCAACGATTAGGAAAACTACGGCGCGGTGTCGAACGCGGCGATACGTTGACCCGCAGTGCCGCAGCCAGCGAGATGTTCACCCCCCTGGTGCTGCAGATGCTGGGTGTCGGCGAGGAGACCGGTTCGGTGGACACCATGCTGGAGGAAATCGGCGATTTCTATGCCAGGGAAATCGAGTACGACATCAGCCGCCTCTCCAGTGCGATCGAGCCCATCCTGATCGTCGTCATCGGCGCCATGGTGCTGGTGCTCGCCCTGGGCGTGTTTCTGCCCATGTGGAATATGGCCACGGTCATGCGCGGCGGATGAGACAAAGGTGAAACCGAAATCGGCGGTTCATCACCGGCGCTGGATGCTGCGCCTTTTCGAATGGGGGGTGATCGTCTGTATCATCGCCTTGTTGTACGGGTTGTTTCTGAACCGAATGGGGCGGGCCCAGGCGGCGATCGAACGGCAGAATTTCCTGACCACGGTCAGGGGCATGCGGACGGCCGTGTTGCTGCAGTCGGTCATCAAACCGTGGGAAGTGACCTCCGGCGACAACCCGGTGGCGGTATACCACGACCAGTTTGGACTGCTGCCGGCCGGTTATGCGGGTGTAAAAGATGGACTGGATCCAGCCGCTGTCGCCGTTGGCAGTTGGTATTTCGATAAAAGGGAGCGGCAATTGATCTATCGGGTAAGCAACACCGGTTACTTTCAGTCTACGTTGGACGGTGTGCCACGACTGAGGCTGCAACTGCTCAGGAAGGACGATTCGGAGAGGCTGACCGTCAGCATTCTGGATGACGGCGACTGGACGGTCGGCGGCGACGATCTGGTAAAGTAACCAACGGCTTCATGTTCATGGTGTTCGTGCGGTCGTTAACATAGATAGCCAGTACATGGCTGAGATTTAGAAGCAAACAACAATAGGTAAAGGAGAAAAAAAATGAGTAATCAAAAGGGATTTACCATGATCGAGCTGATCGTCGTGATTGTGATTCTCGGCATTCTCGCGGCTGTGGCGTTGCCGAAATTCGTGGACATGCGCACCGAAGCGGCCGTGGCCCAGGCCGACGGTGTTTATGGCGCCGCCCAGGCCGCCACCGCCTTGAATTTTGCAGCCGGACTGGTCGGCAAAGCAGTTGCCCAGCGGCCGGCCTACGATGCTACCGACTGCGCCGGTGGCTTGATTGTAAACGGCAACTGTCTGTTGAGCGCGCTGGAAGAAGATCCTAGTGGCTGGTCGGCATCTGGCAACGATATTTCGACAACCATAGGCAGCACTACCTACACCATCACGGTTACCGCCGAAACGGCCACCGCCAAGGCATCCTTGGCTAAAAGCTGGTAATTATAAGACGTATTATGAACACAAGGGGTTTCCCCGTGGGGAGCCCCTTTCTGCGCCCTGAAAACCATGAACGACATCAACCGCCACATCCACGGCTTCACGCTCATCGAATTGATCGTCACCATGGTGTTGATCGGCATCCTGGCGGCGGTGGCGCTGCCGCGCATGTTCGATGCCACGGCCTTCAACAGCCGGGGATTTTACGAAGAGGTGGTCGCCGCGGCGCGCTACGGACAGAAGCTGGCCGTGGCCAGCGGTTGCGCGGTGGAATTGAGCATCTCCGGGGGCGGGTTTGCCTTGCATCAACGGCAGAACTGCTCCAGCGGCATTTTCGACCGGTCCGTACCCCGGCCGGCGGGCAGCGCTGCCTTCGCCGCCGCCACGCCGTCCAACGTCAACCTGACGACCACGGACGCGGCCGTCGTCTTCGACAGTCTGGGACGGGCGACGCCGGGAGGCGTCACGGTTACCGTGGATGGCCGCAGTTTCACCATCCATGGAGAGAGCGGCTACGTGGAGGGCCCATGAATCCGATGACCTGCAGCGCCAACCACCGGGGGTTCACCCTGGTGGAGTTGATCATCTCCATGGTGATAGTTTCCATCGCCCTGGGCGGTGTGCTGATGGTCATGAATTATACCGTCCTGCACAGTGCCGACCCCATGCTGGAGCACCAGGCGGTGGCCATCGCCGAATCCTACCTGGAAGAGGTGCTGCTGCAGGCCTACACCGATCCGGACGGCGTGGGCGGCGAGTCGGTTCGCAGCCTGTTCGATGACGTGGCCGACTATGACGGGCTGACCGACGTCGGCGCCAGGGATCAGAACGGGAATGCCATTGTCGGCCTGGATAACTACACGGTCAGCGTCGACATCGTCGATACCACCCTGAATGGAGTTGCCTGTAAGCAGGCAACGGTGCGGGTCAGCCATCCAGCCGACATCGATCTGGCGTTGAGCGGCTACCGCACCAATTATTGACGGCTTCGTAAAAAGCCCGATTCCGGCGTTACGCGATACCCCTCGTCACTGCGACGACCGGTGAGTACGCCTCGTTTATAGGGGCTCGCAAGCCTTGATCTCGGATCTTTTACGAAGCCCTCTGGGATCACAGGATTAACGGGTTCATCAATTGCTGATGCACGCCGGGCAACAGCCCATGTGAACGAACGATGAAACAGGCTGTCACACCAAATTATGGCCATCGCGGCTTCACCCTGGTCGAGGTGATCGTGGTGATGGTGATCGTCGCTATTCTGGCCGCCTTGGGGGGCCTGTTCATCACCCGCCCCATCGAAGGATTTATCGATCTGTCGCGGCGGGCAGCCTTGGTGGATGCCGCCGATAACGCCCTGCGGCGCATGCAGCGCGACATCCGGCAAGCCCTGCCCAACAGCATCCGTATCGCCGGCGGCGGGCAGTGGCTCGAACTGCTCAACACGACAGGCGGCGGCCGCTATCGGGCCCGCGGGCCGGGCAATATCCTCGATTTCACCCAGGCAGATACGAATGGATTCGACGTACTCGGCGCGCTTTCCGGCACGCCCGCTGCCGGCGAGGCCCTGGTGGTCTACAACCTGACCGCCACTGGAGCCCTCGCCAACGCCTACCTGGGCGACAACCGGCGGTCGATCGCAGGCGGCTCCTCCACCACGAGCATTCAATTTTCTCCGACGACCCCCTTTCCCCTGTCGTCCCCTTACCAGCGCTTTTTCCTGGTCGACGGACCGGTCAGCTATGGGTTCAATGCGGCCAGTGGAACCCTGGAACGCCATATGGGTTACACCATCCCCCTGAACCAGGCCACGCCGCCCCTGGGTGGGATATCGAGCACGATGGCCGACCATGTCAGCGCCTGCACGTTCACTTACCATCCCGGCACGCCCCAGCGCTCCGGCATGGTGACCCTTAGCCTGACACTGACTGATGCCGGCGAAACCATTACCCTCTTGCATCAGGTCCATGTGGAGAACGCACCATGAGCCTGCTGAAATCGCAAAAAGGGTTTTCGATCGTAACGGCCATCTTCATCCTGCTGGTGCTGGCGGTGCTGGGCGGTTTCATGGTTACGATGAGCGGGACGCAGAGCCGCACCAGCTTGTGGGCCCTGCAGGGGGCGCGGGCCTATTATGCCGCCCGATCCGGACTGGAGTGGGGCGGGTTCCAGGCCCTGGTCAACAATGCCTGCAATCCGTCGACGACGTTGACCGTTGAGGGGTTCACGGTGACCCTGGCATGTCAGCCGGAAGGACCGTATAGCGAGGGCGGTCAGACCTATTTCGTCTATCACCTGACCTCGCTGGCCGAATGGGGATCTTACGGCAGCACCGAATATGTCTCGCGGCAGGTCACCGCGCGGGTGACGGGGGCTGCACCATGAGCAGGAATGTCCATTGGGTCGAAGTGAAACGGATTTTCGCTTCAAGCATGTGGCGGCGGCTGTTCATGCTTGCGGTGCTTGCCGGGGCGTGCCTGGGCATCGCCTTTTCGGCAAACGCCGAAACCGTTCGAGATAATTTCGACAGCCGCACTTACACCGGCAACGATGGGACCCAGTCCTGGGCAACGGACTGGCTGGAAATCGGCGAGAATAACGGTCCCGATTCCGGGGAAATTCGCGTGCAGAACGATCAGGGGGTGCGTTGGGTATTGCGCATCCAGAACAGTCGGGGCATCCAACGCGAGGCAGACCTGTCCGGAGCGACATCGGCCGTATTGCGTTTCGACTACCGCCGCAACGACCTGGACAGCATATTCGACTATGTCACCGTCGAGGTCTCCGGTGACGGTGGCGCCACCTGGTCGGAACTGGATCGCTTCGGCGGCCCCAACAATGACAGCAGCTATCAGCCGGCCAGCTATGACATATCCGCATACATCGCCGCCAATACGCGCATCCGCCTGCATGGATCGCCCTTTCTGGGGGGCAACGACGAGGTCTATTTCGACTACATCGAAATCGACTACACCCTCGTATCAACGACATCGCTCGTTGCCCACTATGCCCTCGAAGGCGATGCGACCGACAGCAGCGGCAACGGCCACGATGGCAGCGCCCAGGGAAGCGTCGCCTATCAGCGCGCCAAGATCTGCGATGGCATAGCACTTGACGGCAGCGGGTATCTGCAGGTGCCCGACCATGCCGATCTCGACCTGGCCGACGCCTTGACGGTGATGGCCTGGATTCACCCCGATAGCTTGAGCGTACCCGGCCATGAAGATTTGTACAGTTTCCTCTCCAAAGACACCAATTCCGAATTCCATGTGCGCAGTAACGGTGCGCTCTACTGGTGGTGGGGTGACAGCAACCTGACCACTGGAGCAGGAGTGATCCCTGTTGGGGTGTGGTCCCATGTCGCCTTCGTCTACTCACGATCGGCGGGTAGAATGATCATCTTTGTCGATGGTTCACAAGTGTTGAATCAACCGTATTCGTTGCCATTGCCGGTGAACGACGATCCCTTCTACATTGGAACCGACAAGGCCACTGGCGGCGGGGAAATTCCATCTCGCCGTTTTTTCGGCAGCATCGATGAGGTGCGGATTTACGACAACGCCCTAAGCGCTGCAGAAATCGCTGCGCTGATGAACGCAACCGATCCCTGCGATTTGCCGACGCCACTTGCCGAGTGGCGTTTCGACGAGTGCGGATACCAAGGTGCGGCTCCGATGGCAGTAGACACCCAGGGCAGCCATCATCTCAGGGTCCAGGGACAGGTCGAAAGCGAACCGGCGGGAGTGGTCGGTAGAGCTGCGATGGCGGATCGTTCCACCGATTCCTTTCTAACCGACGTTGACGTTCCCATGACGGGCGACTGGACGGTCAGCACCTGGTTTCGCATGCCCTTCACCCATACGGAAGGGTCGCGCTATCACGTACTTGGGTCCATGGCCGGCGGCGGTAACGACCTGCTGTGGCTTGACCGAAACGATAACTACCGCTGGGGCGCTTATGCCAACTCGACGATACGCAGCGGCAGCTTCCGCTTTGCCACCTTGGCCGACGGCTGGCATCACCTGGTGGCGGTCGCCCACGGCGGGCAGACCGATCTTTATATTGACGGGGTCTTGCGCGACAGCGTGTCCCTGCAGCCTACCGGAAGCCTGCATTATGTAGGCGCATCCTACGACCAGGCCGGGGGTGAGCAAGGCTTCCGTGCCGATTTGGATGAATTTTTGGTATTCAGCGGGGCGTTGAGCACTGTCCAAATTCAGAGCCTTCACCAGCTGCAGTCCACGGGACGCAATTTGGACGGAACGCCGCGTGGGGTAAGTCTTTGCGGCGGGACCATCGATCACTACGAAATCGTCCACGACAATTCAGCGCTGACCTGCGCGTCCGAAGCAGTCACGGTGCGGGCCTGCGTGGACGCCGCTTGCACCGTACTTTACGATCAGGATGTGGTGATCGATCTGTCGCCATCAGGATGGGTGGGCGGCGATCAACACACCTTGATCGGCGGCAGCGGGGTCTTTCACCTGCGCCATACCATCCCGGGGACGGTAACCCTGTCGGTCAGCAGCCAGAATCCCGCGGCGGCCAGCCCACCGTTGTGTGTGGACGGTACGGGCGGCGCCAACTGCAATCTGACTTTTCACGAAGCCGGGTTCATCTTCGACGTGCCTGACTCGACTGCCTGCAGTCCGGCGGGCAATATCCGCATTGCCGCGGTGAGGGCCGACGCGACGGCTGAACAATGCATCGGCGATAACAGCTTCGCCAACACCACGCGCAATGTGAATTTCTGGTCCAGCTTCCAAGAACCGGCAACCGGCACGCGTTCGGTTTTTGTCAACGGCACGGCCGTATCCGGCGCGAGCCCGGGCACCGCTGTTCAGCTGTCTTTCGATGCCCAGGCCGCCAGCCTCCTCTCCGTGCAGTACAACGACGCAGGTCGGGTGGGATTGTCGGCACGTTTCGAGGGCAGCGGAGATGAAGCCGGGCTGGTGATGGTGGGCAGCGACAGTTTCGTGGCGGCCCCGCACCATCTGCAGGTCCAGGCCACCACGGATGGCACAACGCTTCTGGACAATGCCACTGCCGCCGGTGATCCCCGCTGGCCGGCCGGAGAGGATTTCACGATTGAGGTCGCTGGGGTGTGTGCCGACGACAGTATCACGCCCAATTTCGCGGCGACGACAACGCTCACCGTGGCAGCGGCCAACCCCGCTCCCGGTACGTTCAGCGGCGGACCGCTGGCAGCAGGCGATTACAGCGGTGGAACGGTATCGGGCCTGGTAACTTACAATGAGGTCGGCACCGTGACCCTTCAGGCCGAGGCAACCGACTATCTGGGCAGCGGCATCGATATCGTCGGCACCACCGTCGTGGGCCGATTCACGCCTTACCGCTTCGATGTTTCCCTGAACAGCCCCGAATTTGCGCCGGCCTGCACCGCAGGCAGCTTCACCTATATCGGCCAGGACTTTACCTACGCCACCTTGCCGGTCATCACCGTCACCGCCCGCAACAAGGGCGGCGGCACCACCGCCAACTACACCCAGGGTTGGTGGAAGATGACCGATGCCACCCTGACCGGCAAGGTGTACAGCACCGCTCACGGAACCCTTGATCTGTCAGCCATTCCCGCCGGCGATCCGGTCATATCCGACCTGGGAGGGGGCATCGGGCTGCTGACCTTCGGGGACGGCGGCGGGATTCGTTTTGACCGCAATGCCACCCCCGCAGCGCCGTTCGACGCCGACATCAGTCTGGCGATCAACGTGCTGGACGCTGATGGCATCGCCGCCACAGCCAATCCGGTGACCTTTGGTGCGGCAACCGCCGGCGGCGGCATCCCATTTAGCGGAAACGGCAAATTGATGCGATGGGGTCGACTGGCCTTCCAAAATGCACACGGTTCGGAACGGGTCCCGTTGCCTATGCCCTTCAGAGCCGAATATTTCAACGGCTCGACATTTGTAACCAATATCCTGGACAATTGCACCGGCACGGCGCTCGGCCTGCTCAGCCTGAGCAACGACAGCGGTACCGTGTCCGCCGACAATCCGATTCAGGTGGGTACTGGCAACAGCAGCGCCAGTCTTTCCAACCCGTTCGTCGCAGGGGATGCAGGCCTGCAATTCAGCGCACCCGGCTCGGAGGGATATATCCTGGTACAGGTTGACCTGTCATCCCTTGCTTGGCTGCGCTTCGATTGGAACGGTGACGGCATTCCGGAAAATCCATCGGCACGGGCAACGTTCGGCATCTATAAAGGCCGCCAAAGCCTCATCTATCTTCGCGAAACATATCGTTAGCCGGAAAATTCCCAGAGTACTAAAAGTAGCTGACTTGAGTGGCACGCCTTCCCTTTTTGACTTATGGTAACTGTATCATTAGAATATAGAACATTATTGGTGCGTAACGGTTAGCATCACACCGACCACCCATAATGCCAAAAAGTGGATCGATAATTGGAGAATTTACTATGCCGCGTTTTTTTCTGGCAATCCTGCTTACAGCGATGGCAGCAGGCTGTTCGGGCATCACCGTGAGCCAGGACTATGCACCGGCCACCAGTTTCGACGCGCTGGACACATTTGCTTGGGCTTCACCGAAGCAGCCAACGACCGGTGACCCACGCATCGACAACCCGCTGAGGGACACGCGCACCCGCGATGCGGTGGTGCGACAGCTGATGGCGAAAGGGTTCATGGCAGCTACCGATGGCCAGCCGACATTCGCGATTCGTTACCAATACGTACTACGACGCAAACTTGAATCCGGTGGCGGCGGAAGCCGGATTGGATTTGGAGTCGGCACCTATGGTCGTGGTGGCGGCATTGCCGTCGGCACCGGCAATAGCGTACGCGAATATGAAGAGGTGTCGCTGGTGATCGATCTGCTGGACCCGGCAACGGATGAACTGCTCTGGCGGGGCAGCGGCAGCCAGCGCTACCGGGAGTACAAGGATCCCGAGAAGGACAACCGCGACATCAACCTGTTGGTAGAGAAGATTCTGAACCAGTTTCCCCCCGGACAATGAGGCTGCTGGCCAGGGCGTGCGTCACTCTTCCATTGGCGCATCGCCGCCATCGCCATCCACCGGTGCTGCCGGCAAGGTCACCACAAAGCGAGCACCCGGTTCCGGCCGACCTTCCAGGCGAATGCTGCCGCCCATGTCGGCCAACGCCTGAGCCACCACGAAAAGACCGATTCCAGTACCGTTGGCCCGGCTCCGGGTAGTAAAGAAAGGCTCAAAAATTCGGTCCTGGTGCTGGGGGTCGATGCCCGGACCGGTATCGCTGATCCAAAACGTATGCTGCAGCAGCGAATCTTCCGTTTTCATGAGCGACTGCGTTCTGGCCGTCATTTCCACCGTCAGGACGCCCCCGCCCGCTTCCATGGCCTGAGCGCCATTCACGCAAAGGTTCATGATCACCTGAAACACTAACGCGGGCTCTGCCCACACGGCAATATCGCCATGAATCTTATTTTCAAAGGCGACCCGGTGACCATAGGTGGGCTGCAGCAGCTTGATGACTTCGTCTATAACCCGCCCCAGCAAGACCGGTCGCTTGTCTGGCTGGCGCCGTCCTGCGGTTACCAGAAAATGACGCACCAGATCGCTGGCACGGTCGCAACCGGTGAGGATGCGGTCTACATGATCGGCAACGATAGTTGCGGCGTGCGGCTGTTTACGGATCAACTGAGCATAGGCGGAAATGCCGGTGACAATATTGTTGAAGTCATGGGCCACCCCGCCGGCCAGTCGCCCGAGGGCTTCCAGCTTCTGGGATTCGATGATCTGTCGCTCCATCTCCTTTTCGATGCTGATGTCTACCAGCAGCCCCCTTATCCCGGCGGCGGTCCCCGCATGTATGACAGTGGTGGCATACAGCAGCGCCGGGAAAGCGTCAACCCCAGGCCCGTCTACCACACAGGCCTTGCCGCGCGGGTCCGCGCCCATGGCTGACAGATCCAACGCCGTGGCTGTACCGAGAACGTCGGCAAGCTGGACGCCATTTCGAATCGCCTGTTCATTCAACCCCAACATATCGAACCCGGACCGGTTGAGAAACGTCAAGCGTCCGTGCGCGTCGGTCTCGAAAACCGTTTGTGGGAGCAGGTCGCACAGTGCATGAAAGCGCCGTTCGCTCTTTTGCAGGGCCTTGGTTCGCCGTTGGACGGTGTGCTTCAAGGTTCTGTTCCAGATGAAAATCGACAGGGCCACGCCGACGATGGTCGCCAGAACAAAAATACCGGCCCGCATGAAGGTCATGTACCGGTCACGGGCATGGGTAACCGAAAACCACTTTCGGTATAGCTCTTCATAAACGCCGCTCTGGTGCATTAAATGAATGCCCTCATTGAGCTTTGCCAGCAGACGGTCCTGACCTTTTTGGACCGCAAAGGCATAAGCGGCGCACACCAGCGGTGGCCCGGCCATAACGAGTGTGTCAATATCGAGCGTGCGGATGAGGTTCAATGCGCTGAGGCGTTCGAGGACGGCACAATCATGGTTGCCTGCGGCCAGCTGCTGCAAGGCCTCCTGGGGTGAGGAGACGGCAACGATGCGGTCGCTGACGCGACGCTCCAGCAGCCAATCGTGTGAGTAGGCCTTGGCGTGGACCAGAATCGCTTTTCCTCGGGCATCATCGATGGATTGGATGGGTGAGCCTTGACGCACGAAAAGGCAGTAGAAGACACCGGCATGGGAAATGGAAAAATCGAAGATCTTCTCTCTTTCGGCCGATCGGATCATGCCGGTAACCAGATCGATGTCCCCTTTGGCCAATCCGGTACGAACGCGCTGCCAGGTATCCAGGCCGATGTCGACATTCAGGTCCAGCCGGACAGCGATGGCCTCGAGAAGATCCACATTGAAGCCGTCCGGCTGCCCGTTGCCGTTGACAAACTCGTACGGCGGGAAATCTCGGTCACCCCTGGCCACCAGCGGGGCAGTGCCCATGTCGGCCGCAAAGAGGATCGGCGATTGATTGGCCAGGCAAAGCAACAGGCCGATGAACAGCAGACGAACCATTTCAGACAGCTCCTATTGCTGTGCTTCTTTCTTGAAGTTGAACAAGTCGGTCCGTTCCCATTGCCAGCCCTTGTCTTTCATGCATTGGCGGATTAGCCGCATTTCGTCGAAAGCGTCGTAGGTGTCCGGTTCGCTGCGGATGCCCTCCCGTACCCACCTCTCGCAGGCTTCGTGATCGATGGTCCACTCGCGATCGGTTTTGTCGGGATGAAAGGGTTTATGGGTACAAGACATCACCGGCAGCCATATGGCCAGTATGGTCAAACCCACGGCGATCAGTTTTTTTTGCATGGTCTCTCTTTTCTTCTTATTTGTCCAGTTCCCGTCGTATCAATTCAGGCAGGGCCCCGGGATTCTTGACGCGTTTTCCGTTCAGAAACAGCGATGGCGTTCCGCGCACACCGACATTTTTCCCGTTTTCGATGTCCGCCTGGATCAATTCCCGATTGGCCGCAGAATTGCGGTCCCGGTTGAATTGTTCCATGTCCAATTGCAGTCCGACGGCAATCTCAACGATCTTCTCATCATTGACCTGCTTGTGATGCTCCAGCAGTTGGCTGTGGAACTCCCAGAATTTGCCCTGTTGGCCCGCAGCCAGGGCCGCCATGGCGCCTTGATGGGCGAATTGGTGATTGGGTAGCGGAAAGTGTTTGATCACATAGTTCAGGTCATTGGGAAACTGGTCCAGCAACTGCTGAATGTAGCGCTCCAGGCGCGCACAATACGGTCACTGGTAGTCATCGAAGACCACCAGGGTGACGTTGGCATCCGGCGGCCCTTTGACCGCTCTGCCGGACAGGTCGATATTATAGATGCGGCTGAAGCCGATAATGCTGATTCGTGATGGTTCTTTGGCGGTCAGCACCAGACGATCCTCGTTCTGATAGGCAATACGGTCAAAAGAGGCGTCGAGCGGAATGCGGTCCAGGATGCTGCGATCGCTGGTCGAATAGATCAGCACCGCCTGAGGGGTGAGGATGAAGACCAAATCCTCGGCCGGGTTGGTGGTCACATCCAGAATGGGTGCATCAATATTTTTTCTGAGAATGTGTTCGTGTTCGAAAGCGGCCGGCAGCACAGACGGCGTCATGATGACCAGAAAAATCACGACCCACTTGATGTGTTTCAAAATCTCATCCCTTTTGTTGGGGTTGCAGCACGGGCGTTGAAAAAATTGCCAGACGACATTCCGGGAAATGGTAAGCATCGGCAGGTACCGGTGAATCGGTTGCAGGATACAACGAAAAATTGTGCCGGGCAAGCAACCCGTTCGATTTTTTCCTCAGGAATCAATAAATAAGGCTTAGGAGCGATCCGTTTCTGACAGTCCGTTGGGTGGCCGCTGGGTTTCGTTGATCGCCCGGTCGGCCGAAACGCCGGATATTTTAGATGCCGGCCGGTTCGAAGGGCGGCGACACCTTTATGCCGGCCTCGTCATCATTTCCGCCGACATCTCAGTCCTTCGATCAGTTGGTCCACGGCATAGAGATACATCTGTCGGTGGTCGTTTCCTTCAAGAACGGTCTCCTCCAGCTTCTTGAACTGCGTCAATCCATGTAGGGCGCCCCAGAACAGGATGGCGGTTTTCCTGGCATCCACTTGCCGAAACCGTCCGTCGTCGATGCCCATTTGCACGAATCCATCGATCAGCTTCAGGATACGGCTGCCCTTGCGGTCGATACGTTGCTTCAATTCAGCGCCGAGAATGACGGAAGGTGTGGCCAGAAAATAGTTGATAATGTCGAAATAGTTCTTGTGCTCATTGGAAAAGCGCAGATAGGCCCGGCCGGTGTCGCACAGCTTCTCATCTGGAGCGCTATCGGATCGCCTGATGGCATCGATTTCGCGGTATAGGATGTCCAAGCCCTCTTCCTGTAGCGAATAAAAGATCTCCTCTTTACTCTGGTAGTAGAAGTAGATCGTGCCGACCCCCAATTCGGCCGTGCGGGCAATCTGGTTGATGCTGGTCGCCTGGATGCCTTTCTTGAAGAGCAATGACCTGGCCGCTGCCAGGATCTGCCCCTTGCGGGCCGCTTTTTCCCGTTCCCGTCTCTCTTTGAGTCCCATATGTTCTCAGCACTCCAATTCGGCCCTGAACCGCCGGGCCATGGGTCGTTCGAAAAAATGCCGCAGGACTGTCTCGATAGCCGTCAGACACTCACAATCGACAGGCGGCATCGTTGGCCTGTTGATCTGCGGGCAATTGAAACCGGGTAAAGATGAACGCCGTGGTCATGCCGGCGATGATGTGCCACACGCCCCACCAGGCCACGAGTATGGCCATGCCGCCCAGCCCGTCGAAAAAATTGAAGACCAGCACCAGGCCTAGCGCCGAATTCTGAATGCCCACCTCGATGCAGGTCGCCCGGGCATCGCGTTCGGGAAGCCGGGCCAGACGTCCTGACCAGTACCCCAGATTCAGCGCCAGGGCGTTGTGCAGGAACACGGCAATCATCACGGCCCCGACATAATTGAGGAAGTGATGCCAGTTGGCCGCCAGGGCCCCGCAGACAATCACCAAAAAAAAGGCCAACGAAAAGATCTTCAAGGGCCGTCGCACCCGGCCGGCCAAACTGGGAAAGGCGCGGGTCAGAATTTGCCCGATGATCAGCGGGATACCCAGGATGACGAAGACGGTTACGAAAACGTCCACGGGACTGAGGCTCACCCGGCGCAATATGTCGGCCGTAGCCGGATTGAGACCACCCCAAACGGACAGGTTGAGCGGTGTCATCATGATGGCGGCCACGGTCGAGATGGCCGTCATGCAGATAGACACAGCACAATTGCCCTCGGCCAGATAGGTCATGATGTTGGACAGATTGCCACCCGGGCAGGCCGCCACCAGAATCATTCCCAGGGCCATGGACGGATGGGGTTTCAACACCAGGGTCAGCAAGAACGTGAAGGCCGGCAGCAGGATGAATTGGGCCAGCAGACCGATGGCCGGTGCTTTGGGAGCGATCAGAATTCGCTTGAAATCATCGAGCTTCAGATCCAGAGAGACGCCCAGCATCATCAGACCGATAGCGGCGTTGATCACCATGAGCCCTTGGGGATTGAAATTGAGCCGGACCTGATCGACGGCAAGCGGCTCCATGATGCGTCTCCTTGGTTTTTATTCGATGCGAATGCCTTTGGACACAGAAATGGAATTCAGATGACTGAGGATAAAAGCCAGAAATCTCCCCCACCCTATCCCTCCTCCCAAGGGGCAAGGAGGCTTTGCCGTGGCTTTAGCTAATCATTTGGGATCGACAAGCAACGTTTTCTTACACTTCTCTATTGTGGCTTCCAAGGAATGGTAGATCGTTGCTTAGATCAAGGCCGCAGGCTTATTGAAACCACAGGCGTAGCAGCGCTACGTTTCAATTGCCCCCCGAGCCGGGTCCAAAAGGTTTCAGTTCGGCCAAGATCAAGGCGGGCGATCATTTCAACCACAGGCATACATGCGAGTATTCCGAGGATTGAAATGAGAGCCCAACACCGATATTGGCCGAAATGGGAACTTTTGGATCTGGCTCGCATCAGGCTTTATAGGCCCCCACATTGGCCAAGGCCATAGACCCCGGACTCACCGTGGTGGGATCGGTCATCACATTGATACAGCAGGTTCGGCCCGATGCGAATGCAGCCTCCAGGGCCGGCTGGATTTCGCGGGGGTTTTCCACGAGAAAGCCGCGGCCGCCGATGGCCTCGACCATTTTGTGATAATCCACCCGGCCAATGTAGGTGCCTGCCTCGATGGCGTGGCCGATCCGGATCTCCTGGCTGTGGCGGATCATGCCCCAGCCCAGATCGTTGCAGATGACCACCACGATAGACAAGCCCTTGCGGATGGCGTTTTCAAACTCCATGAAATTGAAACCGATACTGCCGTCGCCACTGATCAACAGCACGCGCTTTTCCGGGTGGCGCAGCTTAGCGGCGCTGGCATAGGGCAAGCCCACGCCCAGACTGCCGAAGATGCCGTAATCCAGGTAGTGCCCGGGCGTTCTCACGGTGCGGGTCATCCCCATCCAGGTCGTGGTGTCTCCACCGTCGGCCACCACGATGTCGTCGGGACGGTCCATGAAACGGTCCACTTCGCGGGCCAGGCGCAAGGGGTGAATGGGTTGGCTGTCGCTCTCCCAGGCCGCCTGATGGGGCGCCTTGCCGTCTGCGTCGGCCTGACGCAGGGTCTCCAGCCAGGCTGCAAACCGTCCGGTCAGTCTATCGGTCTGAGGATCCCGCTCGAGCATCCGGTTGCAGGCTTCCAAGAAAGCCCTGAGATCGCTGACCACCGGCAGATCGATACGGCGGTTGCGTCCGAGTTCCTCGGCGTGAATGTCGACCTGGACCATTTTGGCCGACGGATTGAAGACGTCGCCAAACATGTAGTAGAGTGACAGTCGGGTCCCCATAACAATCACCAGATCGGTTTCCAGGTAGGCGGCGAAGGCCCCGCCGGGTCGAATGGCCAGGGCGCCTTCGAAACATTGGGGGTGGTCGTCCGGGATGGTGCCGCGTCCGGAGAGCGTCGTGAATACGGGCAGTCCGGTGTTTTCGGCAAATGTGACCAGTTGTTCTTCAGCACCGGCCTGCCAGACGCCGCTACCGGCGATGACCACCGCTTTATGGGCAGTGCCGAGCATATCCAGCATCGCCTGGGCTCCGGCCAGATCGGCCGGTTTGGAATCGACGATTGTAATGACCGGCTTGGCGGCAGCCCGTTCGACCAGCGTGTTGAGCACGTCTACGGGAAACTCGAGATACACCGGACCGGAACGTCCGCCGATGGCGGTACGGAAAGCCATGTCCACATATTCGGGAATACGTTCGGTTTTCTGGCAGACCAATGTTTTTTTGACCATGGGGGCGATAACCGGCTCCTGGGACATGTCCTGGAGATCCAGCTTCTCCTTGTGTTCCAGCCCCACGCAGCCGGCAATCAGCAACACAGGGGTATTGGAGAAATAGGCGCTGGCCACGCCGGTCAAGGCATTGGTAAATCCCGGCCCTGCAGTCACCATGGCGACGGCCGGGGAGCGGGTCATCTTACCCCAGGCCTCGGCCATGAACAGGGCCGCCTGTTCGTGTCGGGTATCGAAGAGCGTGACCGAGGTATTTTCGAGGAACTGGTAGATGGGGGTAATATGACCGCCACTGAGGGTAAATATGGTTTCCACCTTTTTCTCTACCAAAGCCTCGGCCACAAGCTGCCCACCGGAAACGGTCGTCATGGTTCTAGCTCCTCATCAACCTCAAAGTTCCATCAGTTGGCCGCCGGTAATGTTGATGGCCTGTCCGGTCATGTAGGATGAGCGCTCCGAGGCCAAAAATGCCACCAGTTCAGCGACCTCCTCGGGAAGACCGATGCGTCCTATGGGAATGGATTGGCACATCACACGCTCTCTTTCTTCTATGGTCGAATCGTAGAACTGGGCCTCCAGCCCAAAACGCCACTTTTCGAGATCCGTGGCAATCTGACCGGGACAGATGGCATTGACCCGTATCCCGTTGCCGGCCAGTTCAAGGGCCATGACCTTTGTGAGCATGATGACGCCAGCTTTGGCTACCGCATAGGCACCATTGAACAAGGCAGGGACCTTGCCGGCACGTGAGGCAGTATTGATGATCGTTCCGGCCTGTTGGATCATCAGAGGCAGTATGGCCCGGCTGACCCGGAAGACGCCGTGCAGGTTGACATCGATGGTCTTCATCCAGGCGGTTTCATCATAGGTGTGCACGGCATTGGGGACCCCGAAGCTGGCACCGGCGTTGTTCACCAGGATGTGAATGGCCTCGAAGCGCTCGGCAATGGCGTCGACCATGCCGGCAATGCTGTCGGCGTTGGTCACATCCAGATCGACGGCCAGGGCAGACACCCCAAAGGTGTCCTTCAGTTCCCGCACAATATCGGCCATCTCGTGCTCATCGCCGGTCTTGACCTCCAACTCCGGATCTCTGTTTGTTCCCAAATCGGCAATCACCACGTTGGCCCCTTCGGCGGCCAATCGGCGCGCAACGGCATAACCGATACCGGATCGCTTGCCTGAACCGGTCACCACAGCGGTCCTTCCCACCAGCTGCCTTTTCATCCGCGCATCCCTTCAAGAAATTTGACCCATCAGGTCAAAATAAAAATTATATTTTCGAACGTCATTCGATTATCGATCACTAATTTAATTTTGAGGATCGGTCAACATGTTTTATACCTTCACTAGGCACGTCGGCATTATTGACGATCCTACTGCGATTGATTCTGCCATGCGCATTTTCAGATGCTGACCCACCGATGCATCGGAGGCGCCCGGCAAGTGCTAGATTTTGATAAGGCCGAAGTATCCCTAAAACAGCAGGGCTGAAAACCTGGTGCATGGCCAGATCACCTTCGTCGTATTGGCCCGGGAGGAGATCAACGAACCATTTAACCGCCTGCCCATGGACGCAGCCAAATTTAGAGCACTTGACAATAGTTTAAACCACAACCAAAATGAAAAAAATCCAATTCAAAGCTACCCGAAAACACGACAGCTGCAAACCAGAAGGA
>JAAUYD010221339.1_pt1 | contig 25269 bp, 19 predicted proteins | sample 7278101 | NCBI WGS metagenome assembly JAAUYD01 (sample SAMN14350128, study PRJNA611818) | marine sediment metagenome | isolation source: surface marine sediment (0.6m) | place: French Polynesia: Moorea | collected 2018-08
CCGAACATGAAGTGGTAGACGACGAGTTGGCCGTGGCCGTCGAACAGGTCGAGCAGCGTCGTCGGCCCGTCCTCGCCCTCGAACACGTAGTCGGCGTCGACGCGGACCCACGGCAGCTGCCGACGCTGCGCCGCCAGCTCGTCCTTCTGCTTGGTGAGCTCCTTCTCGGCGGCGAGCAGCTCGGTGCGCCGAGCGAGCCATTCCTCGCGGGTGACGACCGCATGTTCCATGACGACTGACCTCCTTCTGCTCGCCCGACCCACGACGAGCGGACTTGCGAGGCCCGCCATCTTTGTAAGAGAATGCTTACATGTCAAGCGCGACCGTCGCACCGGAACGTGTCGCCCAGGCGCTGGCGGACGGCACGCGACTCCGGATCCTCCGCCTCGTTCGCGACGACGAGCGCAGCGCCGGCGAGCTCGCGGCGGCGTTCCCCGAGATGACCCGGCCGGCCGTCTCCCAGCATCTGCGGGTGCTGCACGACGCCGGGCTCGTCTCGGTCAGGCCGAAGGGCACTCACCGGTTGTATCGCGCCGACCTCGCCGGGCTGGCGCCGGTGGTGCGGTTCATCGACGAGATGTGGTCCGACCGGCTGCAGCGGCTCAAGCACGCCGTCGAGACGAACGAGCGAGGGCGCGGCCGGTGATCACCCTCGAGCACACGATCAGCATCGACGCCAGCCCGGCGGCGGTGTTCGAGATGTGGACGACAGCCGACGGCCTGTCGGCGTGGTGGGGCCGGGCGATCGAGGTCGACCCGCGCCCGGGCGGCGCGATCCACATCGAGGTCGACGCCGGTCACGTGATGCGTGGCGCGTTCGTCGAGCTGGTCGAACCCCGGCTGGTGGTGTTCACGTTCGGCTGGGAGGGCCACGAGCTCGCCCCGGGTTCGTCGACCGTGGAGGTCCGCATCGAGCCAGGCGACGGCACGACCACGCTCACGCTCCGCCACACCGGTCTGCCGATCGCCCTGATCGAGAGCCACGCCCGTGGCTGGACGCACTTTCTCGGCGACCGTCTGGCCGGTACGGTCGCGGCATGGGGGTGAACGTGCTGGCGACCGCGGTGATCGAGCGGCCGATCGACGAGGTCGCCGACTACGTCGGCGATCCGTCGAACGCACCCGAGTGGTACCGCCGCATCGAGTCGGCCGAGTGGCAGACCGAGCCGCCGATCACGCTCGGCTCGAAGATCACCTTCCGGGCGAGGTTCCTCGGCCGTGACCTCGTCTACACGTACGAGGTCGTCGAGTTCACGCCGGGCGAGCAGGTGGCGATGCGCACCGCCGGGGGCCCGTTCCCGATGAACACGGTGTACACGTGGCGGCCGCTCAGCGACACGAAGACCCACATGGCCCTGCGCAACCACGGCGAGCCGAGGGGGTTCGGTAAGCTCGCGGCGCCGTTCGTCGCCAGGGCGATGAAGCGGGCGATGACGCAGGACCTGGCCGACCTCAAGCAGCTGCTCGAGTCACGCTGACGTGCGGGGGCAGGCGGAGCCGGCCTGGCCGGTCCGGTGAGGCCCGGTCGAGGACCCTCAGGCCGTCTTGCCCTCGTGGACCCAGACCGGGGTGTCGAGCGGCATCAGGCCCGCTTCCCAGATCCAGTCCATCGCAGGGACGCTGACCCGCACGCAGCCGTGCGAGGCGGGGTAGTCGGGCACGTTGTTGGAGCCGTGCACGGCGATGCCGCCGGTGAAGTACTTGGGCCGGTAGATCTCGCCGAGGTCGCCCTCCCACCAGCCTTCCGCTCGCTCGCGGTAGACCTCGTGCAGCCCGTTGCGGGTGACCGAGTCGCCGCGCTGGATCTCGCCGGGGGTGTTCTGGTCGGGCTCCTCGTACGGGATCTCGCTGCCGCTGGACGCGTTGAGGATCCACTCGGCCTGGCCGTCGATGATGAAGTACAGCAGCTGTTCGCCCTTGTCGATCTCGATCAGCGTGCCGGCGTCGGCCCGGGCGTGCGGCCGCTCGGTCACCGCCGACATGGCGGCCGCCGTCTCGGGCCCGAACGAGCCGTCGGTCGTCAGCCCGTAGTACTTCTGGAACGCCATCACCGCCTGGCGGGTGGTGATGTCGTAGCCACCGTCGGCCTCCTCGACCCAGAAGCCGAGCTCGAGCAGGCGCCACTGCAGCCGTTCGGTATCGGCGCCGCTGCTGGTACCCACCGCGGCGAGCGGTGGATCGACGGGGTCGACGAGCCGCGGCGGCACGGTGGTGGGCGGCGGCGCGGTCTCGACCGGGGCCGGCTCGGTGGTCTCGGGCGTCGTTGCCTCGGTGGTGGTCGACGCCTCGGTCGACGGCGTCGTCTCGACGGGCACCGTCGTCGGCGCCACCGTGGTGGTGGTCGGGACGACGACCTTCGGCTGGACCGGCGTGCTGGCCAGCGACGTGGTCGCGCAGGCAGGGAGGACCACGGCCGCTGCTGCGGCGAGGAGCAACCCACCTTTCACCTGCATACGGCCCCCAACGCTATCGAAGCGCGACGCCGCGCGACCGTCACATGGCCATGAATCCGCGACAATTTCGCGTCCGGTCCCGGCATGGCTCCTGGAACCCGGTCCGGCTCGCCGAACTTCCCGTTCTTCCCGGAATCCCGGGATTCGGCCCGTTCAGAAGACGTCGACGCCGCCCGGCAGCTCACACCAGATCGTCAGGGCGTACTTGACGCCCGAGCGCAGCGGCGCGGCCTCGTGCGGGTGGGTGACCAGCGACGGCCAGGTTAGGAGGCTGCCGACCGGCTGGTGGGCGTTGTCGTAGTCCTGGCGCGGGAACGTGAGCTCGGCGCCGTCGTAGCCGTCGTTGAGGCGCACGCTGGCAGAGACCTGGGCGACGTCCTGATGGAGCCGAAGCGACTCCTGCTCACCGGCGACGTACCGGATGACGAAGGCGTCCCGGAGCCCCTGGTACTCGATCAGCGGCCACACACGCTGGAGTCGGGGCCAGATGCGAGCCCCGACGTCGTCCTGGACGGCGCCGAACAGCGCCGGGCTGATCGAGGCCAGCGAGACCTCGTGGCCGGGGACCGGGTCGGCGGGGTCGGGGTCGAAGCCACCGACCAGTTCGGCGGCACGGATCACCGTCGCGCAGAACCCGGGCGTCCAGAACGGGAGCAGGTACAGCTCGTCGGCCACTTCGTCCGGACCGTCGGGATCGTCGGGATCGTCGCCACCCGCTGCGTCGATCGCGTCCCGGTAGCCGAGGATGCGGTCGAGGTCGTCGTGCTGGTACTCCGGCTCGGTCACCGCACTCATCGTTGCAGGTCCGACAGCCGGGTCGGGTCGAAACGATCGACACTCATCGCTGCAGGTCCGACAGCCGGGTCGGGTCCCTCGGCATCGTCGTCGGGTCGAAACGATCGACACTCATCGCTGCAGGTCCGACAGCCGAGTCGGGTCCCTCAGCATCGTCGTCGGGTCGAAGCGATCGACGAGCCGGTCGGCCGTCACCCGCTCACCGGGTGTGGCCAGGCCGAGCGAGCGGGCGAGCACCGAGACGACGTCGGCGACGGCCCAGCCCTCCTCCTGCAACTCGCCGATGGTGACGGCGCCGTCGCGTTTCGCGAGACGCCGGCCCTCGTCGCCGTGCACGAGCGGCACGTGGAGGTACTCCGGTGTCGGCAGGTCGAGCAGCCGCTGGAGCAGGATCTGGCGCGGCGTCGACGTCAGCAGATCGTCGCCGCGGACCACCTGCGAGACGCCCTGCGCGGCGTCGTCGATGACGACGGCGAGGTTGTACGCCGGCACGCCGTCGGCCCGAGCGAGCACGACGTCGTCGACGGCACCCTCGTATCGGCCGACCACCCGGTCCTCGACCGCGACCACCTGACCGTCGGTTCGCAGTCGGATCGCCGGGCGCCGGCCTGCCGCTTCACGTTCGGCGCGATCGGCTCGGGTGAGATCGCGGCAGGTGCCCGGGTACGCGCCGTCGGGCAGATGGACGTGAGGTGCGCTGGCGGCCGCCTCGATCTCGGCCCGGATCTCACGCCGGCTGCAGTAGCAGTGGTAGACGAAGCCGCCGTCGACGAGCCGGTCGATCTCGACCCGGTACAGGTCGAACCGGTCGCTCTGGCGCAGTACCGGCCCGTCCCAGTCGAGGCCCAGCGCGGCGAGGTCGTCGAGCTGGCGTTGCTCGTGCTCGGCGGCCGACGTGACCCGATCGAGGTCCTCCATGCGGACGAGGTAGTCGCGACCGGTGCTGCGCGCGGCCAGCCAGGCGACCAGCGCGGTGCGCAGGTTGCCGAGATGCAGCTCACCCGTCGGTGAAGGTGCGAAGCGACCTGCCATGCGTCCATTCTGGTGGCGTGCGCAGCCGACGACAGCTGAATCGCCGCGAGCGGATGGCGATCATCCTCGAACGCGACGGCGCCGAGTGCGTGTGGTGCCGCCGGCCGCTCGAGGTGGGCCTGGTGGCAGCGACCACCGAGCACCTCGTGCCACGGATCAAAGGGGGGCCGAGCTGGGTCGAGAACGAGCTCGCCGCCTGCCGGCGCTGCAACGGCGAGCGGGGCCACCGCACGCCGGGCGAGTGGTTCGACGAGTGCGACCGGCGTGGATGGGAGCCCAACCGCGGCGCGATCGTCTCGGCGCTCCGGTCGCTACAGGCGGCGATCGCCGAGCGCGGCGGCCAGCGGAGGGCCCGCCCCTACATCGCATCGCAGCTGCGTCGCCTCGATCTGTGAGCCGGCGCCGATCGTCGTGGCGACTCGGGTCCGGCGCATCGGCTCGGTGCCGGCTCGTCTCCTCTCGATCCGGTGCCGACTCGCACCTGCCCGCCCACGTCTCGGTTCCGTGACGAGTGGATGAATCGGCGGGTGGGCCGTGAGCTGGGCGAATAGGATCGCATCGCATGGTGTGTCACCAGTGCGGGAGGGCGGTGCAACCCGGCGATCGCTTCTGCACCGGATGCGGCGCCTCGCTCGAGGACGCGACCGACACCACCGAGGTCCTCGCGACCACCCCGTCCGGCGACGCCACCACCCCGGAGACCGACACGACCCCCGAGCACGGCACACCGGCCGCGACGCCGACCTCGTCGCCGACGTCGCCGACACCGGTCTCGCCGGTCTCGCCGGTGTCGACGACACCGCAGGCGTCGCCGGTGTCCGAGCCCCTGCCGACCGAGCCGGTCCCGATCCAGGCGAGTCGGCCAACTGCCGCACCCGAGCCCGACGGCGAAGCGCCGGCAATCGTCGACGACGATGCCGGATGGGGCGAGGCCGACCCGGTCTGGGCCGCGACCGGCAGCATGCCCGCGCAGGGCGTCACGACCGGCGACCTGCCGTCGACCGAGCCGATCACCGAGGTGTGGATGGACTCGGTCGAGGCCGAGACCACGACGCCGACGGAGACGCCGCCACCCGCCGCCGACGCCCCTCCGACCGGCCCGATCGCGGCCACACCGACGGCGACCGCCGAGATGCCGGCGGTCGTGGCGCCGCCACCCGCCCGCCAGCGCTTCCGGTTCGGCGCCGTGACCCTGATCGGCATCGGCACCGGCATCGTCACCCTCGTCAGCCTGTTCGCCAACGTGCTGTCGGTCACCAGCGACACGCGTCTCGACCCGACCGGCGACGTGCCGTTCGGCTTCCGGACCGGCACGTGGATCGTCGACGATCTCGCCGACAACCTCGCGATCGCCGGCCTGCTGGCCGTGCTGATGATGGTGGTCGGCGGCATCGCAGCCGGATTCCACTGGCACTGGGGTGCCGGGCTGGCGGGCGGGGCCGGGTTGGCGTTCGCCGGCGTCAGCGCACTCACGATCGGCCTCGCGCAGATCCCGATCGACGCCGCGCACGAGTTCGCCCGCATCCCCACCGAGGAACCGTTCACGCTCACGATCACCCGCGACCTCGGCTACTGGATGCTGCTCGTCGCCGGCGCGCTGGGCGTCGTGCTCTTCTTCGCCGCGATCAACGACGCGCTCGACGACCGGCGGCCGGGTCTCAATCCGTGGATCGCGGCGCTCGGCGCATTGGCGGGCGTCGTGGCCGCCGCAGGGCCGCTGATCCCCGAGAGCCTGGCCGTGTTCAGCGACAACTGGTACGTCGTCGACGCCCCGGGCGAGCCGCCGGCGATGCTCCTCGTCACCCGGCTGGTCCAGCTCGCGATGCTCGCGATCACCGGCACCGTCGGGTTCCTCTCGGTGCGTCGATGGGGGCTCGGCGTCGCCGTCGGGGGTGCGCTGCCCGCCATCTGGCTGGCGGTCAGCGTGCTGTTCGAGCTCGGCGACAACCCCGTCGGCCCGGGCTTCCGCAACCCCGGGGCGACCGACATGCACCTCCACGGGGTGACGATCATCGGGGTCAGCGCCGTCGCGGCGATGGCCGTCCTGGCCGTCATCAGCGCCTACGACCAGGGCGTCCGGGAACGCCGCTGACCGGCTCCGATCGATCGCCGGCGACGAGCATGGCGACCAGCGTGGTGACGACTGTCACCCCTGCATACGGGGTAGTTCCGGGAATCGCCGGGCACCCTGGATCGTTGAAGTGGGTGTCCGGCCCACCCCCCGTCGCCGGCACCGAGAAGGAGCACGACCATGTGGTCGGAACACATCGACGAAGTACGCATCTCCACCCGATTGCACAACGAAGGACGCACGTCCGTCACCCGATTCTGGAACCGTCGCCCCGAGCGCCGTCGCCGCCGCCCGGCGTGACCGACGGCGGGCCGGGCGCGTCACGCTGCTAGAACCCCGTCGTGCACGCGATCGAGCTCCGATCCGACAACGCGGCGGGTGTGGCACCAGCGATCGTCGAGGCGATGGTCGGGGCGAACGTCGGCACGGCGATCGCCTACGGCGACGACGCGCTCACCGCGTCGCTCCAGCGGCGCGTGCGCGAGGTGTTCGAGCACGAGTCGGCCCGGGTCTTCCCGGTCACCAGCGGCACCGCTGGCAACTCTCTGGCGCTGTCGGCGCTGTGCCCGCCGTGGGGGGCGGTGCTCTGCCACGAGACCGCCCACATCCTCAACAGCGAGGGCGGCGCGACGTCGCTGCTCGGCGGCGGCGCCGTGATGCGCGGCGTCCCGGGGCCCGACTTCCGGGTGTCGGCCGACACCGTCTCGGCCGCCCTCGACTCGGTGCGGTGGGGTGATCCGCACCACTCGCAGCCGTCGGTGCTGTCGCTGACGCAGCCGACCGACATGGGCACGGTGTATCCCGTCGCCGAGGTCGCCGCCCTCGGCGAGGTGGTCCAGGGCCGAGGGCTGAGCGTCCACATGGACGGCGCGCGGATCGCCAACGCGATCGTGTCGCTCGGCTGCTCGCCGGCCGAGATCACGTGGCGGGCCGGCGTCGACGTGCTGACGCTGGGCGCCACCAAGAACGGGGCGCTCTCGTCGGAGGTGATCGTGTCGTTCGACGACCGGGCGTCCGACGAGCTCGTGTACCGGACGAAGCGGTCGGGACACGTGACCTCGAAGATGCGCTTCCAGTCGGCTCAGCTCCTCGCCTACCTCGACGACGACCTCTGGCTCCGGCTGGCGGCGAACTCGAACGAGCGCATGGCGCAGCTCGCGGGGGGATTGCGCGAGCTCGGCGTCGGCTTCGTCAACCGCCCCGACGTCAACATGCTGTTCGCGCAGGTCGCCGACGACGTCGCGACACGGCTGGAGGAGGCCGGCCTGCTCTTCTACCGGATCGCGCCGGGCCTGATCCGCCTCGTCACCAGCTGGCAGACCACCGTCGACGAGGTCGAGCAGGCGCTCGGCGCGTTCACACGGGCACTCCGGTGAGCGTTGTGCGACGCTGGTCCGATGACCGAACACGTCGGTGACCTGTACGGCGAGGGCGCCCGCGCCCTCCAGGACAGGTTCGACTCGCGCCGGCTGGCGGATCGCCTCGCCGACCTGACCGTCCACACCGAGCTCACCGACGACGACATCGAGCTGATCGGCGCGCAGTCGACGGTGTGGCTGTCGACCGTCGACGCGCAGGGGTGGCCCGACGTCTCCTACAAGGGCGGCGACCCGGGCTTCGTCCAGGTCGTCGGGCGGACCGAGCTCCGGATCCCGAGCTACGACGGCAACGGGATGATGCGGTCGATGGGCAACATCGCCGACACCGGCCGCGTCGGGCTGCTGTTCGTCGACACCGCGCGGCCGTGGCGGCTGCGGGTCCACGGCACGGCGCGCGTCAGCTCCGATCCGTCCGACGTCGCCGCTCACCACGGCGCCCAGGCCGTGATCGTCGTGACGGTTGGTCGGCTGTTCCCCAACTGCGGTCGGTACATCCACCAGGGCGATCGCGTGTCCGAGTACGTGCCCCGCGAGGGCCACGAACCACCGGTGCCCGAGTGGAAGACCTACGACGTCGTCGCCGACGTGCTGCCGCGCAGCTGAGGCGGAGACGGACCGGCGGCACGCAGGGCCGTTCGGCACTTCCCCGCTCTCGCGGCGCGCGGTTCAATAGGGCGGATGAGTTCGCTCGACCACTTCGTCCGCGGCCTCCCGAAGGCCGAACTGCACGTTCACATCGAGGGCACGCTCGAGCCCGAGCTGATGTTCGAGCTGGCCGAGCGCAACGGTGTGCGGCTGCCCTACTCGAGCGTCGACGACGTCCGCGCGGCGTACTCGTTCACCGACCTGCAGTCGTTCCTCGACATCTACTACGCCGGCGCCTCGGTGCTGTGCGAGCAGCAGGACTTCGACGACCTGATGACCGCCTACCTGCATCGTGCGCACGCCGACGGTGTGCGTCGCGCCGAGATCATGTTCGACCCGCAGACCCACCTCGAGCGTGGCGTCGACTTCGACGCGTTCATGCCCGGCTTCCTCGGCGCGATCGAACGCGCCGAGGCCGAGCTGGGCATCTCGTGCGGGCTGATCATGTCGTTCCTCCGCCACATGCCGGTCGAGTCGGCGATCGAGACGTTCGCCGAGTCGGCGCCGTACCACGACGTGCTGCTCGCGGTCGGCCTCGACAGCTCCGAGATCGATCATCCCCCGGCTGACTTCCTCCCGGTGTTCGAGCTGGCTCGTCGCCATCAGCTGCACACCGTCGCCCATGCCGGCGAGGAAGGCCCACCCGAGTACGTGTGGGCTGCGCTCGACGTGCTGCGCGTCGAGCGGATCGACCACGGCGTGAAGGCCGAACCAGATGCCGAGCTGGTGGCGCGCCTGGCGACCGACCAGATGCCGCTGACGATGTGCCCGCTCTCGAACGTGGCACTCGGCGGGTTCGCCCGGCTCGAGGACCACAACCTGAAGCGGATGATGGATCGCGGCGTGAAGGTCACCATCAACTCCGACGACCCGGCGTACTTCGGCGGCTACGTCGGCGACAACTACGTGCAGACCGCGGAGGCGCTCGGGCTGACCCGTGACGACCTCGTCACCCTCGCCGCCAACTCGATCGAGGCGAGCTTCGCACCCGACGAGGCGAAGGCGGCCTGGCTCGACGAGCTGCGCACGGTCCCGGTCGTCTGACGAGGCCCTACTCGCGCACGAAGGCGGTGCCGCTCCCCGACGGCGCGTTGCTCGCGAGGAAGTTGCGCCAGCGAGGGAAGCGGTCGCCGAGGCGGTGGAACCACTCGGTGTTGATCAGGGTGATCGCGAGGATCATCAGCAGGAACGGGAGCTGGGTCAGCACCTGGACCCAGTCGGGGAACTGCACCTGGAACTCGCCGGCGACGTAGAGCAGGCCCCGGTAGAGGTAGCAGGCCAGCGCGACGCGGAACGGGTGCCACCCCCCGAAGATCACGAACGCGAGCGCGATCCAGCCGAGGTTGGTCGTCAGGTTCTCGCGCCACCCGGCGATCTGGTCGAGCGAGACAGCGGCGCCCGCCAGGCCGACCAGACCGCCGCCGACGATCGTGTAGACGTACCGCAGCCGGTTGACCGGCACGCCGCGCGCGAACGCGGCCTCGGGCCGCTCGCCGACTCCCTGCAGCTCGAGCCCTCGGCGCGTGCGGTAGATGTACCAGTAGGCGAGGACGACCACGACGAAGCTGCCGTAGACCGACAGGTTGTGCTGGAAGAACAGCGTGCCGGCGACCGGGATGTCGGCGAGCAGCGGGATGTCCCACGCCGGCACCTTGGGTCCGGGCTCGCCGACGTAGGAGTCGCCGAGGAAGAGGGCGAGCTGGCGGGCGAGCAGGAACAGCACGAAGCCGACGGCGATCTGGTTGAGGCGCAGTTCGATCGATGCGAACGCCACGAGCGCGGCGACCGCCATCGAGACGCCGATCGCCGCCAGGAACCCGACGACGACGCTGCCGCTCGTGAACGCGGCCGCGAAGCCGACCATGGCCGACAGCAGGATCGACCCGTCGAGGCTGAGGTTGACGACGCCGGCCTTCTCGCTGATCGTCTCGCCGATGGTGGCGTACACGAGCGGGGCGGCGGCGGCGATGATGCCGGCGAGCACGTCCACGTCAGCCTCCTCCCGCCATCCGGGTGCGACGGGCCTGCCAGCCGCCGACGAGCAGGATGAACAGCACCAGCATCCCCTGCATCACGCCGGCGAGCGACGAATCGATGTCGAGGCGCAGCGAGAGCTGCGTGCTACCGACCAGCATCGCTGCGAAGAAGAGCGCGATCGGTGCGGTCAGCGGCGCCCGGAACGCGGCGAGCAGCACGACGAGGATGCCGAGGAAGCCGTAGCCACCCGAGATCGACGGCACGAGCTTGTGCTGGAAGCCGATCGCCTGCACGGTGCCGGCGATGCCGGCGAGGGCACCACACGCGGCGAACGCCGACAGCATGTACCGGCCCGTCGGGATGCCGAGCAGGGCCGCGCTCTCGGGGTTGTGACCGACGGCCTTGAGGCGCAGGCCGTACCGGGTGCCGCGCAACAGCACGTACACGACGGCCACCGACGCAACGGCGAGCGCGATCGCCAACCACGAGTAGTCGTTGGCGGTCGGCAGCCAGTACCGCTCGTCGAACAGGTCGGTGCCCGACGTCGAGGCGATGCCCTCCCGCGACCAGGGCCCGATGATCAGGTAGACGGCGATTGCGCTCGCGACGAAGAACAGCGCCACGCCCGAGAAGATCTCGTGCACGCCGAACTTGGCACGCAGCCCGCCGGGGATCAGCGCCCAGCCGACTCCGAAGGCCATCCCGCCGAAGAACGCCAACGTGATCACGACGACCGGCGGGCCACTGACCTCGCGGACCACCCATGACGAGCCGATCGCGCCCATGACGATCTGGCCCTCGACGCCGATGTTCCACATACCGGCCTGGAACGTGACGAGCAGGCCGGCCGCCGCGATCGTGAGCGGCACCCACGTGATCAAGGTGGCGGGGATCTTGTTGCTGCGTCCCAGCGATCCCTCCCACAGCTGGCGGAATGCGTCGAGCGGCGGGGCGTCGACGGCGAGCAGCAACAACACCGTCGCGGCGAGGGCCAGGGCGACCGACACGGCAGGCACGCGCAGCCGCTCGAACCGCTCGATCACGTCACCACCTCACTGCCACCGATCAGATGGCCGAGCTCGTCGACACCGGAGGCCGCGGCGTCGACGACGCCGATCACGCGTCCGTCGAAGAAGACCGCGATGCGATCGGCGTATCGCAGCAACTCGTCGAGATCGGCCGACGCGAACACGATCGCGGTGCCGGTCCCGCGGCGGGCGAGGATCTGCTCCCACACCCATTCGGCCGACTCGATGTCGAGACCGCGGGTCGGGTGTTCCATCAGCAGCAGACGGATGTCGTCGGGCATCATCGCCAGCAGCAGCCGCTGCTGGTTGCCGCCCGACAGCGACTCGGCGGTCGAGTCGGGGACGCCCTTGATGAAGTGGGCGTCGATGTCGTGAGCCGCCTCCGCCTCGGCCTTGCCCCAGTCGACGAAGAACGATCGGCGGCCGCTCGCCAGCTCGAAGTGCTCGGTGAGGGTGAGCCCGGCGACGAGACCCTCCTCGAGGCGCCCCGCCGGCAGATAGTGCACGCCGGCATCGCGGTGCTCGCGGTAGCTCCGGCCGGCGAGGTCGGCGCCGGCGAGACGGATCGACCCGCTCTCGGGCCGCAGGAGGCCGGTGCAGGCCTTCAGGAGCGTGCGCTGGCCCGACCCCTCCAGCCCGGCCAGGCCGAGCACCTCGCCCTCGTGCACCCGCATCGTCAGCTCGGGGACTCGCACCAAGCGCTCGGAGAGGGTGACCCGGTCGAGCTCGAGTGCCACGCTGCCGAGGTCGATCGGCGAGCGATCGCCCTCGACGAACACCTGCCCGAACATCATCTCGACGAGCTGCTCGGTCGGTGTCGGCATCTCGCAGTCGCCGACCACCTGGCCGGCGCGCATCACGGTGACCCGGTCGCACAGCTGCTCGATCTCCTCCAGCTTGTGGGAGACGAAGATGACGATCAGCCCGTCCTCGGCGAGGAGCCTGAGCACCTCGAACAGCTTCTCGCGCTGCGACGCCGAGATCCCGGTGGTCGGCTCGTCGAGGATCAGGACGCGGGCGCCGAGCCAGATCAGCCGGGCGATCTCCAACTGTTGGCGCTCACCGACCGTGAGCGTCTGGGCGAGCGTGTTGGGGTCGAACGAGAAGCCGTAGCGGTCGCAGGCCTGCCGTAGGGCTCCGGCACCGGCCTTGCGGTCGAGCCGGAGCCGGCCGGGGCTGCCGAGCAGGAAGTTGTCGAGCACCGAGAACGGTCCGAACACGAGCGGGTCCTGGTGGAGCATGCCGACACCCGCCTGCACGGCATCGCGCGGCGAGCGCAGCTCGAGCCGCTCGCCGTGCAGCGTGACGGTGCCGTGGTCGGCCTCGATGAAGCCGGACAGCACCTTCATCAGCGTCGACTTGCCGGCGCCGTTCTCGCCGAGCAGCCCGTGCAGCTCGCCGGCCTCGACCGTCAGCGTGACCCCGTCGTTCGCCCGAACCGGGCCGAACGCCTTGTGGATGTCGCGCAGCTCGAGGCTCATGGTGTCGGCAGCACGTTACAGAGGGTGTCTGACACCTTCTGTAACGCTGCGTCGTCACTCGGGGGCGCTGGCGCCCTCGATGCCCTCCAGGAGCTGTTCGGTGTACCAGACCTCGAAGTCGGACGCCGTCTCGCCGTCCTCGACGAACGTCGAGCCGTCCTGGTACGTCAGCGGACCGGCCCAGAGGTTGATCTCGCCGCTGCCGAGGTCGTCGATGAACAGGCCGAGCTGTTCGGCGTCGTCACCGGCGAGCCCGTCGCCGTTCAACCACCCGATCGCGCTCGTGTCGCGGTCGTTGAGATCGTCCCAGTTGGGGCCGACCCACTCCCATCCGGCCTCGAAGTCGTCGTCGATGACCGACTGAGCGATGTCGAGGTACGAGGGACCCCAGTTGAAGTAGGGCACGCCGAGGCACACGCTGGGCGCCTCGCTGCAGGCGTCCTCGAAGTCGTACGGCACGGCCCACACCGCTTCGCCGGCGTCGGACTCCTGCCCCGCGCGGACGAGCGCCTCGGTGGTGTCGATCCCCGAGATGATCACGTCGGAGCCGGCGGCCAGGAACTCGTTGGTCACCTGTGTCGGGTCGAGCGTGAACCCGGGGATGTTGAACCAGAAGCCGATCCACTTCACCTCGAACGCGAGGTCGTCGGCACTGTTGCCGAGCACCTCGGTCCAGCAGTGCGTCGCACCGAGGTACGCCGAGTTGACGAGCCGGCGGGTCTCGTCGTTGATCAGCGGGCCCAGGTACGAGAGGCGCCCGGTCTCGGTGGTGAGGGCCGCGGCGCAGCCGGCGATCATCTTGCCGAACTCCATCTGGCCCATCACGTTGCCGAGGTTCTCGAGATCCTCGCGGTACGCCTTGCCCTGGTCCCAGGCGCTGTCGCCGGTCGACCAGATCATCGGCACCTCGGGGTTGTTGGCGGCCGCCTCGGCGATGCCGTCCTTCATGTCGTCGGACGTGGCGAAGATCAGGTCGGCGCCCTGATCGATCATGTCGGTGACGACCGAGTCGATCGTGGTCTCGGGTCGGTCGGAGGTGTTGACCTTGTCGAGCACGATCAGGTTCTCCGCTGGCAGGCCGAGCTCCTCCATCACGTACTCGCCGGCTTCGAAGTGGGCCTGCGACCAGCCGGTGTCGTTCTGCGGGCCGACGAGGATCATCCCGATCTGGAAGTCCTCGGAGGCCTCGCCGCCGTCGTCGTCGCCGCACGCTCCTGCGACGAGCGCCAACGCTGCGAGTAGTGGCAAGGTCCGTGAGACACGCATGTCCCTCTCCCTCCTCTTGAACCCGCGATCGAACGTACCCCACCCGGGCGGTTCGCCGGAACGGCCGGAAGGCCCTACTTGCGAGCACGGTTGGGATAACCCCACCTCGGAGACGCCCGCGCGCCCCATCGAATCCGGGGCCCGCGTCATCGACGATATGGGCATGGAGTCGCTCACCGGATTGCTCACCGATCGCCTGATCGATCCGGCGATCATCGTGCCGGCGGTGACCGTCACCGGTGTGATCGTCAGCGGCTTCGCCGCCCGCGTCGCCGAGCGCGTCCAGGAGCGCCACTCCCGCCGCCGCCTCGCCGCCAACTGACCGCCGACCCGACCGAACCACCAGCAGCCGACCCGGCCCACGAACCGACCCGGGAACGGGAAGAGGGCCGGCGTACGCACCGGCCCTCCGACATCCTTTCAACCCGCACCGGGTGAACCCCGGCTCGCTCCATCTGGGACGAACGCCCAGCCTCACGCCGCGCCGGGCCGTCCGGTTCGATACGCCCGACCGTGCCCCGGGAAAGATGGTGGTCGAAGTGACCACCGCCGGAGGCAGCACGACCTGCATGCAACCGTCGTTGCACCCCGTTCGAGCGACTACTGCGGATCGGCCGTTGTGGCGGCGCTACTGCGAGTCAGTCTGTTTTCTTGGCTCAGAACGTTACCACTCGCTGCTGCGAGCCCGATTCGAGCAGCAGGCGCAGCGGGAACGCGCCGTCGCTGTCGTCCAGGCTCAGCACGATCCGCAGGTCGGCGAGATCCTGGACCGGTAGCGTCGCCTCCTCGAACGACACCGAGATGTCGTACGCGTCGTAGACCTTCTTCGCGCCGCTCTCGAACCGCCGGCTGCCGACGTACGCGAAGGGGAACTCGCCCTCGATGCCGACGTTGGAGAACGGCGTCCAGAACTGCACGAGCGGCACGTCGTCGGAGTCCTTCTTCGTGCCGGCCTTGACCATGGTCTTGGCCCCTTCGGCCGGGTCGACCGTCACCACCGGCACGGGCAGCTGGATGTCGCCGATGGGGAGCAGCGCGAAGCCGTCGAAGTCGAGGAGGGTGACGTTCGTCGAGATCGAGCTGTCGAACACGAACTCGCTGCTCGCCAACGGCAGGATCTGACGGTTCTCGGCGTTGCCGGACCCGGGGAGCCCGGCGCCGAGCGTCCAGGCGCCGCGGAACATGAAGCTCGCCTGCTGCCCCGTGACGTCGACCGAGAAGTCGGCGTCGATCTGCAGCTCGAGGAAGAGATGGGCCACGTCGACACCTGTCCCCGGGATCTCGCCCGGCGTGATCTCGAGCCCGATGTTGGCGCTGCCGCCGATCGCGAGACCCTCGCTCCCGACGCGCACGTGCCCACCCAGCCACTTGCGACCGTGCCAGTACAGGTCGCCGCGCATCGCCAGCTCGAAGCGATCGTGCGACGCGCCACCCGAGCTCGCGGGCAGCGCCCGGATCGCACCGGCACCGACGATCTCGGCGCCGAGCACGCCGAGCCGTCCCTCACCCTCGAGCGTGAAGGCGGGCCGCGAGGCACGGCGCAGGTCGACCTCGCCCTTGATCCGCATCGCGACGTCGACCGACTCGAGCACGGGGAACGCGGTGACGAGCGGGGAACCCGAACCGCCCTGCTTGCCGAGCATCAGTTCGAACGACGCGAAGCGGTCGGCGACGCGGACCTCGACCTCGGCGAACGTCTCGCCGAGCACGGTCACCGTGCCGCGACCGGCGAACGCGACCGACCCGTCGCCCGACCGAGCACCCGGTGCGGAACCGCCGGCGGCGACGTGGCCGGCGCCGTCGATGTGGAGCTCGATCAAGCTCGGGAAGCGGCCGGTCGCCGGCATCGGCGCGTAGGCGAGCCGGCCGGCGAACGCCGCCAGCTCATTGGTGACCCGCGCCGACCCGGTGATCGCCGCCGCGCCATCGAAGAGCGTGACCGTGGCGCCGGCGGCGAGCTCGAAGCGGCCGTCGCTGAACAGCGCCAGCCGTGCCGGCGTCTTCGCCGAGCCGACCTCGAGGCGGACGACGGACGGGATCGGCGCCCAGTCGATCCAACCCTCCGCCTGGACCCGGCCCGAGTAGCCACTGCGCTGCTGGCTACCGACGAGCCAGATGCGCCCGTCGCCGGCGAGCACGATCGGCACCCGCAGGCCGAAGACGCTCAGTTCGAGCGGTGCGGCACTCGCCGAAGCAACGAGGGCGAACGACCCGTTGCCGTACATGCGGCCGAGGAACCGCAGCCGCTGCTTGCCGAGCACCCGCACCCTGGCGCCGACGAACACGGCGCCGGAACCGTCGCCGCCGCCGAGGACGGGAGCAGGGCCGCTGTCGGGTTCGAGGTCGAGGTCGTCGACGGTGAACTGGCGGAACTCGATCCCGCGGAACAGCGAGACCGACTCGTCGGCGGCGACCAGGCGACGGCCGTCGAGCCGCGACGGTGCGAGGGCGACGCCCTCGGAGGACGCAGAGGACGCGGAGGACGCGGCGGCCGCGGCGTCGGGCTGTTCGAGTGACGCCCTGGCCTCGGCGTCGGTGGCCAGCACGAAGCAGGCGCTGGCCGAGAAGCCGGCGAGCTGCCCGGCGGTCCGGAACTTGCGGAGCTCGGGTGGGAGCTGGGCGACGAGGCGCCACGGGTCGAAGGCATCGGGGTCGGAGACGGCGGTCGTGAAGGAGCCGATGCCCTGCTCGGCGGCACCGCGCACGCCGTCGATCACCGGACCCGCAGCGCCGGCGACCGCCTGCACCATCGAGATCAACGTCTCGAGGTTGAGGGTGAAGCCGTACTGCTTCTCGACGATGCCGCCGATCGCGGGGAACATCTCGACGACGTGTTCGGGGACGCGCAGGTAGGCCTTGTCGAGCGTGAAGCGGATCGTGTTCGCGAGTGCGCCGTCGGGGTCGATCTGCATCATCGGGTTGCTGAGCAGCCCGAACGCCTCGATCGCTGCGAGCGGTGACGGGCTCGGGAAGGGCCGCTGCATCGTGAAGTTGATCTCGAACCCGGCGACGCGCAGGTTGGCGGCGATGTTGTCGAAGTACGGCTGGGTCGGATCGGCGAGGAAGTAGACCGGCATCAGGCCGGCGCTGCCGGCGAACATGCCGAACAGGACCAGGAGCTCGTCGACGATCAGCGTCATCCCGTCGGTCTCGGTCCCGATGTCGAGATCGCCGTCGAATCGGGCGTTCGGGAGGATGAAGAGCCCGAAGAACGGCGAGAACGCGATGCGCTTGACGTCGGCGTGGACGACCCCGTGGGCGATCACCTCGAGCCCGTCCCAGTACGGCCGGTCGCGGCCGGTCGGGCTGGACACCAGCGGCAGCGATCCGGGCGAGCGCAGATCGATGTCGAACTGCGGCACGGGGATGACGAGCGTGACCTTGCCGACCGTGATCACCATCGTGTCGAGCTTGAAGAACACGCTGTTGAAGCGCGGGAGCCGTACGCCGGCCCCGATGACGTCGGAGGTGTCCGCGTCCTCGACGAGCGCGGACGGCATCACGAGCTCGCCCTCGAAGTCGAAGGCGAACGAGTTCTTGTTGTAGCCGTACCCGACGCCGAGGCTCTTGATGGCGATCGAGCCGTCGTCGTAGCGAGTCCCGAACGACGGCAGCGGGATCGGGTCGCCGAACGACTCGAGCCGGGCATAGACGTACTCGCTCGACAGCCCCAGCGTCAGCGAGAAGTTCTCGATCGGCTTGAACGGGTCGTCGTCGCCGAACCCGGTGATGCGGCCGGTGCCCTCGAGCGCGATGCCGGACGGGTCGTCGAACGGGATCCGCAACTGGATGGACGGGAAGTGGAGCCGCAGCGTCGTGTCGACGTGCAGGAGGCCGAGCACCGTCTCGTGGATCGCCGTGTCGGCGACGACGAGGCTCTCGTATGTGGTCGCACCGCCGGGCCCGACCTTGTCGTGGATCGCCATCACGATCTGCAGCAGCGCCTTCTTCAGTTCGAGCGCAGCGACGTCCTTGGCGCGCTCGAACGGATCGCCGTCGGGCGGAGCGGCCTCGAGGTCGGCGATGTCGACGTCGATCTCGCCGACGAACGTCTCGAGGTTGGCGCCCGTCCAGTTCGTCCCGGTGCCGCGCAGCCGCTCGAGGTCGGCGACGCCGATCGGGTACTCAGGGATCTCGAGCGGGATCATGACGTCGGTGAGGCCGAGCGAGAACTCCTCGTCGGAGAGCCGGATCCGCGCCCGCAGCGGCGGCAGCCCCGTCATCCGGCACTCGAGGGTGAGATCGAACCGGAACGACAACCCGTCATCGGCGTCGTCACCGTCGGCACCCGGTGGTGCCGTGCCGAACGCGACCTCGAACCCGATCAGGCTGAAGCCGATCTCGAAGTCGATGTCGATGTCGTTGCCACCACCCTCGCCGCCGGACGCAAGTGCGCTCATCACGTCGAACACGTCGAGCGACACACCGAACGAGTCGAACTCGCCGCGCAGCGCCACCCACCAGTCGTCGTCGGCCAACGAGAGCTCGAGCGCGGCGCGTCCGACGACGTCGTCGAGACCGACGCCGTGCAGCAGTCCCTGCAGCTGTGCAGCGAACGGGAACGCGGCCGGCACGAACGGGCGGAAGGCGAACTCGCCCTCGAAGAGCATCCCTGCGCTCACGTCGCCGTCGTCGGATCCGAGCGTGAGGCCGGCCTTGGTGAGCTGGGTGGCGACGAACGGCTCGGCGGCCCGGCCACCGGGAAGGTCGACCTCGACACCGATCACGTCCTCCAGCTGCAGACCGCTCGAGAACGACGTGTCGTCGTCCTCGGAGACGTAGCTCGCGACGAACTCGGCGGCGATGATCCCCTCGTCGTCGCCGGCCGTCACGTCGAGCAGGTCGAAGCCCGGGATCGCGAGATCGGCGAGCCCGGGCGGCAGGCGCAGCCTGACCTTGGCGCTGAGCTCGATCTCGACGTCGGTGTCGGCGGTGGAGGCGCCGCCGGTGAACGCGTCGACGGATCGATACGTCAGGCGGAAGAACGATTCGATGTCGACGGCCTCGGGGCGGAAGTCGTCGGGCAGGAACGACCAGAGGTCGTCGAGGTGCGACACGCCGGTGCGCAGCTCGACGACGACCTGCGTGTCGGTGCCGGTGTCGGTCTCGGTCGATCGCCACGTGATCGTCGCCGCGATGTGGCCGTCGTCGGGGATGTCGATGTCGAAGTCGTCGATCGGGATGAGATGTGAGATCTCGTCCCACCGGAACTCGGCCGCGATCGCGACCTCGTCGAGCAAGTAGCCGCCGTCACCATCGTCACCACCGGCGTCGTCGGGGTCGTCGACGCGATGCCCGGCGACGAGGAGCTCGGCGCGGTCGACCGTGCCCAGCTGGCCGAGCTCGACGTCGACCAACTCGACCTCGACCCGATCGTGGCCGCCGACGTGCCGGAAGGCCGCCCGCGCCGATGCGACGTCGATCGTGAACCCGGCGAGGTCGGCGACGAGGCTCGTGAGACCGTCGATGGCGAACCCGTCGTCGCTGATCACGCCGCTCGCCTCGAACGATCGCACCGTGAGGTCGACCCCGGGGAACGAGACCGCGAGCGGATCGTCGCCGCGCTTGGCCAGTCGGAGCGACACGTCGTACTCGTCGTCGTCGACGTCGTCGTACCGGTAGGCGAGGCCGAACGTCGCCTCGAACAGCGCGTCGAAGAACGGCACGTCGAGCACGGCGGTGACCGCGAACGACTCGGGCAGGTTGGCCCGCACCGAGCCGGTCGCGCTCTCGATCGCGACCTGCCACGAGAACAGCGAGCCGAGCAGCTCGGTGTCGTCGCCCAGGCGACCCTGCGGATCGACGGCGACCTCCCAGCTCTGCGTGACGTCGAAGCTGACCCCCGGCGTGCCGACGGCGACCCGCTCGAAGTCGAGCCGGACGCCCGGCAGGTCGGCACCGTCGAGCTGGAGCTGGTGCAGCCAATACACGGTCGCCGCCTCGGCGTACACCCCGCGGAAGCTGCTGTCGAAGCCGACCGACCCGATCTCGGGGATCCAGTCCGCCTCGCGCAGCACGAACCGTGCCTCGTCGAGCCCGACCACGAGGCCGGTGCCGCCGATCTCGAACGGCGGCACCGTCACGACGACCGACGCGTCGACCTGCATGCCGTTCGAGGACCATCCGAGCGTGCCGCTGTCGATGTCGACGGACACGCCGTCGGCGCCGGTGACCGGGACGAACTCGTCGACGCCGTTCGCGCCGGGCACCCGCTCGACCGGCACGAGCAGCGGATGGCGGACCACGACGCTGAACGGGACCGGCCCGAGCTCGACCGACACGTCAGGGTGGATGCCGCCGCTGAGCGCCACGGGTTCGTCGGTGCCGCCGACGCCGACCGTGACGAGGTCGAAGCCCGGCGCGCCGAGCTCGAGGCGACGGCCGAGGATGACCCCGGTCTCGAAGCGGAAGCCGGTCATCGGGTCGACGACCACCTCCGCGGGGACGACGAAGATCTGCCGGACGACGTCGGCCGGCGGGCGAACCAGGTGGTCGTCGGGCCAGTAGCGGTCGATCAACGACTGGGCGGAGACGGCGTGCTCGTTCATCTCAGTGCCCGCTCAGCGACCAGTGGTTGGACTCTCGGAGCCGCCGGATCCGGTACGACTCGCCGACCCGCGTGAGCCGTTCCTCGCTGTCGACGAGGAGCGTCGTGCCGTTCTTCATCGCGACCTCCCTCGGATTGGCGATGTCGATCCGCACGTCGATCGCGGTCCCGCCGATGTGGCGGCTCTTCTCGGAGGCGCCCGTCGAACCGATGTCGTAGGCGACGACCATCTCCTCGGCGGCGGCCTTCGACGCCGCCGGATCCGGCTCACCGTCGGCGCCGCGATGCACCCAGTTGATCGGGACGTCGTCGAGGCGCGACTCGACCTCGATCGGGTCGAGGTCCTGACGGGCGATCCGGTACGCCCACGCCATCAGGTAGGCGCGCTGCTTCGGCCGGCGCGTCGTGAGGATCTCGTAGGGCACCCCGGCCTGGGTCAGCGCAGCGAGGAACGCGGTGACCCTCGTGCGGAACGGCTCGGCCAGATCGTCGAGGCTCCGGCTCGGTTGGAAGAGCGCCACCCAGTCCGCACCGCTGTTCTCCATGACCCAGAGCCGGTACTCGTAGGTGATCGGAGGTCCGTCGGGCAGCACGTGGAGCCCGCGCACCACCTTCGGGCCCGGGTTGGTGAACTGGATCGCGAACGTCGAGTCCGTCCCCGATGTCGGCTGGGCGTCGAGCTCGTTGCACTCCCACGTGATCGTCTCGGTCGGTGCAGCCAGGATCATGAACGTGACGATCTCGTTGATGCCGACCCGGCTCGTGATCGGCATCGGGATCGACCGCCGCGTGATCTGCGTCGGGTTGAACAGCGAGATGAACGGGATCTCGTGGGTGAGCAGGTGGACGGCGGCGTCGGCGACCAGCGACGACGCGTCGTCCTCGTACGCCGGCGCTGAGGCGTACTCGCCGAGGTCGATCGGCGCGACGTACGGGCGGAGCAGCTGGTAGTCGAACTCGCCGTCGGGCGGGTCGGTGAACGGCTCGAACGTGATCGTGGTGCCGACGTGGGTGAGGATCGGGCGGACCTCCCCCGTGTTCGACCCGCCGGTGCACTCGATCATCAGCCCGGCCTCGGCGAAGTCCTGTACGAACGTGACCGGTGGCGCGTCCGGGTCGTAGAACGCGAAGACGCTCGTGAACAGCCGCTCGTCGGTGATGCTGCTCGCGGTGACCTCGGGGTCGGGTGACGGGAAGGCCGCGTCGGAGGCCCGCGGGACCGGCCCGGCGACCTGTTTGCGTTGCACGGTTCTCGTCGTGCCGTCGTCGTCGGTCACCTCGACCGGGCGGGTGTAGACGACGACCGCCGCTCGGACCGGTGTCCAGTTCAGCGCCCGCGTCTCGAACCCGTGGTGCGACACGACGGTGACCTCGGCGGGCTTCACGCCGACGCTCTCCAGCACGTCGTCGATCTCGTCGGATGAGAGCGTGCCCTCCTGCAGCACACCGTCGACGATGACGGGCATGAGGACGTCGAAGCCGAAGTTCGTCGACTGCTCCGCAACCACCGCGTGACAGGGCAGCGTGAGCGGGTCGGTCTCGTCGACCTCGGACGGGTCGAACCCGTCGAGCGCGTCGCCGATCGTCGGGAACGCCAACTCGAACTGCTCCGGCTCGACGTCGAACAGCTCGGCCCAGAGCTTGACCCGCAGGTTTCTGACCTCGGAGTCGGCGTCGTCCGCGACGAAGGCGACCGCATGCTCGAGCTCGTGCGTGAGCGACCGGGTGAACATCCCGGCCGAGCCGACGAATGCGACCACGTCGTCGATCAGGAACACCTTGGAGTGCACGACGTAGTCGTTGACGCCGAAGTAGTGGAACCGTCGCCGCTGGCCGTCGTCGAGGCGGTTGTGGAACCACCAGGCGAGCAGGGTGCGATCGATGTGCTTGGTCGGCGGGTCGGCAGGGTCGCGGGCGCCGGTCACGCAGACGACGTGGAGCTCGTCGTTGTCCTGCAGCGCATCGAGCAGCCAGTCGAAGATCTCGAGCGACTCCATCGCCTGGTCCTCGATGTAGACGTAGTGCTGCGCCTGACCGATGGCATGCTGCAGAGCGTCGCGGAACTCGAAGACGCCGTCGGGCGCCCAGGAGATCTCGCGCTCACCCAGGATCGGCCACGGGATGATGTTGGGCACGGTCCGCAACGACTGCACGCGGTGGGGCCACGTCGAGGTGGACGAGACGAGGTCGATCGCGGCCCGGTCGATCGGGCCGGCTCCGTCGGGGACGCACGGGAAGGTGTACTCGGGCTGTCCTTCACCGAGCAGATCGGGGGCGATGCGGATCGTCGAGCGGCGGCCGGCCGCGAGGTCGTCGCCGAGCCGGGCGACGTTCTCGTTCCACATCTGCACGTAGAAGTCGGCGAGGTCGGACACGATCTCGGGGCCCTCGACTCGCGCTTGCACGTCATGCCACCCGTCGCCATCACCCTCGTGGCGCGGGGCGCCGTACCGGCCGGCACCGAAGTCGAGTCCGCCCGTGTAGCCGATGCCCTCGTAGCCGGCGCCCTGCTGCCGGAGCACCAGCGCGAACTTCGCGTGACAGCCACCGGTCGGCGCGTCGAGCGTGTTGACGACGATCCTGTCGGCGAGGGACGGCTGCCCGGGGCCGACGGCGGCCCGCCCGAGGGCCCGCCAGTGGTGCACCGTCGCGGCGGTCGCGAGCTGCTGGGGGTGGAACGGGATCGTGTTCACGAGCTGCCGCTGGAGCACCGGTGGGTACGCAGGGCGGAAGAAGTTGGTGTTCATCCACACGAGCACCCGGACGTCGACGCCGGCGTGGTGGAGACCCAGGAGCTTGAACGCCAGCAGGCCGGCGTCTCCGGCCTGCTCGCGGGTCTGGCCGAGCGTGGCCTGCCGGTAGAAGGCCGGGTCCATGTACCAGTTCATGATGTAGACGCGGTCACCGGCCGTCAGCGTCTCGATCTCGGCGAAGAAGTCGTCGTAGTACGCGAAGCCGTCGACGAGCGGTCGGACCAGGCCCCGAGGCGGGTCGGCGCCATCCAAGTACTGCAGCGTCATCCCCGAGCCCCCACGAGTCGTCCAGACGGTGCCGCCACCCTAGTTGAGCTGGAGCGACCCGCGATCCGGCCGGCTGCGCGGTGGTCCGCGCGACCGACCGGCCGTCGAGCCGAGCGACCCGACGGCCGGTCGAACGTTCACCGACGACCCGCTGCGGGCGCGGCCTACGGCGTGAGTTGTGCGCCGTACAGCGCGAGCCCGGCGGGGCACCCGTCGACGGCGGGCGCCTGCACGGCGATGCTCGCACCGAGGTCGTCGACCCGGTGCGTGCCGTCGTCGGCGACGGTCAGGCCGTGCGCGAACATCGTGACCATCACGTGCGCGGTGCGCGGTGTGCCGCTGCACGCGGGCACGGCCGTCGTGCTGTCGGCCACTGCGTCCAGCGCGCCGTCGACGCGGAACAGACCGGCGTCGATGATGCCGTCGATCTCCACCCTCAGGTAGTCGTCGGCGGTCTCGGTCACGACGAGCTCGTCCTCCGACGGGACGGTGCCGCAGGTCGTGAACCCCTCGCAGTACGCCTCGGAGTACTTCATGTCGTACGTGCCGACGAGGTCGACGTCGTCGAGCGACGCATCGAACGTCATCGGGAACAGTGCGGCGAGCGCATCGCGCTCGGTCACGGCGGTCGTGGCGCGCTGGCGCTGCGCGGTCAAACGGTCGCCGATCTCGTCGATCGTGGCGAGCGCGTCGTCGCGTTCGGCGGTGACGATGTCCAGCTCGGTCGCGGCCTCGTCGAGCTCGTCGATCAGGCCGTCGCGCTCGCTCGTCACGGCGGCGACGTCGGCGGAGGCGACACCGAGCTCGGCGAGCAGGTCGTCGCGCTCGGCGCTGATCGCCTCGACGTCCGCCTCGGCCTCCAGCAGCTGATCGATCGCTTCGAGGCGCTCAGCGGTGAGCGTCGCGATCGTCGCCTCGGCGTCGGCGTCGGTGCCGGTGGCTGCGTCGTCGTCACCGGTCGTGAATCCGATGATCGTTCCGGCTGCACCGAGCAGCGCGACGATCGCCAGCACCGCCACGAGCAGCTTCGCCCGGAACGGCCATGGCGCCGTCGCACCTGGCATCACCGGCGGTCGCTGATCGGGTGGCGCCGGGCCCTGGTCGGGCATCGTCTCGTCGACGAGTGCCGGTCCTGCGTTCCTCTCGGCAAGATCCGTCATGGTCCTCACCTCTCCCCGGGCCGGCGACCCAGGGAGGGTGCCGGACCCCTGCCCGCGGCCGAACCGCGGAGGCTCGGCCTCTCACTTCCGACGGTACCGAGCGGGCTGATCCAGCGGTAGGGGCGAAGGGCACCCTCGCCGGCGGCAGCACGCAACGCCGGTGCCGGCCGACCACCGATCGAGGTGCCGGGGTCGCCGGGGTCGGGGTTTCCCCACCCCGCAGACACCCGGGTGCCCCATCGAATCCGCGGCCTCGCTCGCCGAGGATGAGGGCATGGAATCGATGACGACGATGATCACCGAACAGGCGTTGCACCCCGCCGTCATCGTGCCGACCCTCGCCGGGAGCGCGATCGTCTTCGGCGGTCTCGCCGCCCGCGTCCTCGAGCGGTTCGAGGACCGGGGCCTCCGCCGG
>JAAUYD010029873.1_pt1 | contig 25267 bp, 15 predicted proteins | sample 7278101 | NCBI WGS metagenome assembly JAAUYD01 (sample SAMN14350128, study PRJNA611818) | marine sediment metagenome | isolation source: surface marine sediment (0.6m) | place: French Polynesia: Moorea | collected 2018-08
AGAGATCCCCAAGGCGGGACCCTGTCCCTTCATTTCATCGAACTTGTCTGAAATAGGATCGTACCGGATTGCGGGCTCATGTCCGGCCCCGATCCAACGAATACAGCGATCTTTTGGGTCAATCTTCAGGTAAAACAAGGTCATGAAACTGCCTGAATCTTCTACATCCAATACCATTTGGCGGTTGACATCGGCCATGATCTGACTCAAACTACCAGGCAAGTAATATCGTTGGCGGAGGAATGCACGTACCGAGGCCATCAGAATTGCAGACGAAATACCATGGCCGGATACATCGCCAATAATAGCATTAAGCTCTTTGGCATCGGCACCTATAAAATCATAATAATCTCCACCGGTCTCATCACAATAAAGGGTTCGGGCAGCCACATCCAGACCGTTTGTTAGTGGATATTTTTGCGGCAGTAAGGCCTGCTGGATTTCCTGGGCCAGATAAAGCCCCCGGCGTAACCGGTCCCGTTCTATCAATCCCTCGGCCATCGCATTCATACCGTCACCCATAATCCCGAGTTCGTCATTGGATACTACCCGAACTTTTTGACGAAAATGGCCTTTTCCGACTTTGCGGGCAAATGCGAGCATGTTGTTGATTGGCTGTAAAATTGATCTGCTCACTAAAAGATTCAAACTGAGAGACATGACAATGAATATGATAAATACCGCCGCCGAAAACGTCAGGATATCGCGGCTAAATTGTGCGGTCGTAACGACCGTTTCGTCCAATTCCCAAATGGCAAATCCAATGGTGACACACAGCAGTACCATGGGTGCATTGGTGCCAACACCGAATAATACTCGAATTCGTCGCAGGATGGATATGTTTACCGTGCCGGGTACCTTGGTTAACTGGCCGTCAGGGAAAAAGACGGGTACAATTTTTTGCCGCGCATAATCATCGATTAAAAAAAAGGAAATAAACGAGGAAATCAACCCGACCATTAAAACTCGAAAGAAGTTATAAATAAAGCCGCTAAGCTTCATTTCTAATAGGAAATACATCAAGGGGGTGAAGATAATATCCAAAACCAGCCACATGCCAAGATTGGTCAACCCGATTAAGACCGGTAGATTAATAAGCCGCTGTTCGGCCTTCAGTTTTACCGAGTTTTTGGCTTTTTCACCATGGGCAAGGCTGCTCAAATAGCTGGATATGGGATGTTGGATGAAATACTGCAGAAAAGTGGCTATGAGACAGGCTGTCATAAAAAAGATGGGAACGACAGCCCAGCCGCCCTGTGAGATAAAGACCTTCCAATCTTTCAGGAATTCCAGCGGGGTAACTGCATTCAGCGACACTATCGTGAGGTTGCCGATCAAATTAGCAGCCAGATTCCGGACATAAAGGCCTGATAAGTTTGGCAAAGATTGAGATTTGACTGCCATTTTCTATTAATATTTAGCCTAAAGAATATATTTGATATTCACACTAGGTATCCGTCCAGCCAGACTTACATCAATACCTATCGATCCTGGCCAAAATGTTCAAGTAGAAATACAAGTTAATCAAAAGAATTCCTCGATGCACTGCTGCCGGCTAGTTTATTTCTATTTAAAGCAGCATTGCAAAACTGCCGATAACATAACGTTATTCTGGCAAACGCTCTAAAGCCTCGAGAAAGGAGAAATTACCTGGCAGGTATCGGACAAACGCAATCAAAAGAGTCGGGTTGAGGGCAGAACCAGATAAGCACAACATTAAAAATATTTGAAAGGGTTCATACCCTTTCTTGAAAACCAGCTACAGTTCTTTCTGTTATTAGGAAGGGCTAGACCAGATGACTACCGTTTGAATTCGGCGGATTTATCACTGCTGTTGGTCGATATTCAAAATAAATACACGATCGACAGATTAGGGTCCCCCATGATAGATGTGGGGCATCACCTCAACGGTATTGGTGTCTTTATCAACTTTCACCGCAGCCATCCATGAACTCGTATATATAATTCCAATTTTTTCAAATTCAGGATTCAATATATCGGCCCCATATTTATAGTATCCGAGATCTTCCCAAATCCACTTGGTCATATGTTTAAATTCTTCGGTGGTCAGTTCTACATCACGCCAGGTCTTGGAACGGAGGGTCCAATTCGGCTTTAAGCCCATTACCGCGTATGGATAGTTTCGATTACCATAAAAAAAATAGTTATATTCGGATGGAAGCTGACCGGTTTCAAACATTGTTTGAACTTCGGTGCTGCGTCGCAGCCTCCCATAATTCTCAAAACAGCCGAATATGACGATCATGAAGATGGCACTGATCGTGAGCAGCCGCATATATGAGAATAGCTTTTTTTGTTTAAAACCCGAGTAGAATATCATTACGGGTGCCTCTCATAGGTATCTATTGGTGTCTAGAGGTTGCCGATTTTGAAAATCGAAATGTTTATAGTATCAAGTATAACGCGGTTTTAACGGCTGTCAATGGGTGAGATTTATAGTGAGCTTTCTGATTGTGTTTTCAGTTTCCCACTGGGGCCGGAACATCCGGTTATGGAAAATATTGCTATCGTAAGTAAGATAATGCATTTTAAGGTTTTCATTTTTAGACTCTTTTCTGCCAAATATGTTTTTTCTGTAAGGCAGGTGAATTCCCCTATTTTAACGCATTCAAGATGATGCCCAAGTTGAGTTATACTGATGAGGAGTAACTTCTAAACGATTCCCGTCTTTCATTCGAATTACTGATGAGTTTCTGGTGCGCCATTTCTTAGCCTACATAAGGCCTACTTGCTCTCCGTCAGGCGCTTTAATGGTATACCCATATGGGTGCCCCGGTTTACTCATTGCCTCAACTAGTTTTTTCAATTTTTCGCCGCTTGGCGAGGTGATCTCAAACGAGCGCTAATTCGTTTGATTTTGCGACATGTATAAAGAATTATCAAAATGGAACGGGGTTTAAAGGATATGCCAGTTCCCGTTGTCTTTTTAGCTTGCTCAATTTATCGTCACCAATGAACCACAAAAATAGGGATTATCATCATTGCAGTCGAAACTCCTCCAATCACTGAATGGGCACTTTTATCATTTCTCAAAGCGGCAGTTGCGACAAAACCAATCGTAGCTGCAGTTTCTAAAATCATATGCACGTTGTAGCCCGTAAACCCCTCGTGGAGATTTAAAAATTCTCCATATTCATAAAAACCGAGGGCTGTGGTTATCAATGATAGTCCGGCTGTGGTAAACCCTGCTATTTCGTGAAGGTCTTGTGAGGAGAATGTTGCGGCTGTAATTCCGGCTAACGCCGCAGTTGCATAACCTATGTATTTATGGGCGGATCTTAAGTTAACGCCGTGTGATTGGGGTTTTAAAGAGCTCGCTTTAGAAATAGTTGCGGACTCATCTGTATTGCTTTGAATTAACAAAGATGAATCCAAATGAAAATCGCTATTGTTATTGAAGACATCTTTGTCTCCCGCAAATGTAAAAGCATATCCTGAAAGTAAAAAGATCAGCACCATCGATGGAATTAGAAAGTTCTTTTTGATGATATATCGTTTAAACACTTTCTGTTTCTCCCCATTGAGATCAATTTTGATCCTTTGCTATGGTTAATCGCGAGAATATTTGGAAGATCTCCAATAAGTCTTGAATTTACCTAATCCGGCCGTCTGCAAATGCTTTGATTATTTCGCAAATCAGGTGCATGTTTGGTACGATACTGTCTAACTCGATATATTCATCTGCACTGTGGGCGCTGCCGCCGCGGGTACCCATTGCATCGACGGTGGGGATACCCAAAGCTGCAGTGTAGTTGCCATCCGAACAGCCGCCGGTGGTCATCAAACCCATTTCCAGGCCGATTTCTTCACCGATTCCTTTTATTTGCTCCCATAGCTGCACGGTTTTGTCGGAAGGCACCATCGGCGGACGATTGATCCCCCCACGTACCTCAACCCGAACACCGGGAGTGTGAATGTTGCGGTTAAGGGACTGAAAACCTTCCTCGATTCTTAGACCCTCATCTGCATCCGGGATTCGCACATCCACACCGGCTCTGGCATAATCTGGAATTACGTTGTCGGCGTTTCCGCCTGAAATTACGGTGACGTTGACGCTGGTGCCACGGTCAATATGAGCCAACTCCTTGACGGCCAGAATTTGATGGGCCAGCTCGAAAACGGCGTTGGCGCCTTCTTCGGGAGCCGCACCGGCATGGGCTGCCTTTCCGTGGCAGATAACATCGAAATTGCCGCCGCCCTTGCGGTGCAAGACCCGCTCGCCGGTGGCTCGCCAGGGTTCGAATACAAACACGCAGCGGCTTCTTGTCGCTAGATCTTCGTACCAGGGCCGAGAGGCGCGGGATCCGATTTCCTCGTCGCTGTTGAATGCCATGGCAATAGCGATATCATCGGTCATACCCGTTTCCTGAAGGATCTCGGCAACATGCAACATCGTTACCAGACCTCCTTTCATGTCGCATACCCCGGGGCCGTAAGCCCGTTTGGCATCCCGCGTGAATGGCCGCTCAACTGCCGTTCCCTGACCAAAGACTGTATCCATATGCCCGATAAATAGCAGATCGAAGGCCGGCTTCTGATCTGACGGTGGCCTGTTGATGACCTCCAGACACGGGACTTTGCCCCCATCCAATGAATGCATTGTGGTCAACCAACCAATATCCTGGAAACGATGCTCGAAAAAGGCTCCCACAGCTTCCAGCCCCGGCACGTACCCGCTGCCGCTGTCGATATTTACAATGGTTTCAAGGTCAATCAGAAATTTATCGAACCGATTTTCAATCTGCTCAATCATGGCTTTTTTCTCCTCTGCGTGAAACATTCCAGTTGCGGTGCTCAAATCAGGACAGAAACTGATACATTTAACCACGAAACCCACGAAAAAACACGAAATACTTTACTTAATAAAATCCTGCTTTGATTTACCAGTATACCCCTTCCGGTGCAACCAAAACTTATTGTTTCTGGGCCTTCATTAGATGAGGCACTTGTTCTTGGGACCTGGAAAGAAAAAAACAATAAATACAATTAGATAGTCTATATAAACCGACAAATCAGGGATTCGTCTACGGACGCCACAAGTGAAAAAGTCGACTGAATCCTTGTCGGGTCTTTTATGATACTGATGATGACGGACACTGGTCAATTGAATCGTGGACTGTCGGATCTCTGGACGATTTGGTTGACAACCCTTGCCGTAAGCGATATTTGATTACCGTCGCCGTGACGGGGGGGAGATGGGCTTTTGAAAGCGCATGTTTTGGGCCGCATATTGTCCTATCAATCAGGTTCAGTTCCCTTATTAAACAAAATTAAACACAAACGGCGTTTTAAACACTGAACAATAGGAAAACGGTTGATAAATGAATGAAAATAAACCAGCGGAATCGACCAACATTCTAGTACTGGGCCTTGGGGGGGTTGGCTATTATCTCGCCAAGCGACTGGTGCATGAAGGTTACGCGATTACCGCCATCGAATCGGACAGCGGCATGATTCGCCATGCCGATGGAAATTTAGATGCCCGACTGGTCAAGGGCAATGCCATGAGCATTGAATGCTGGCGGGAGGTCGGTGCTGCAAAAATGGATTGCCTCATTGCCGTGACCGACAATGATGCCGTCAACATGATGGCCTGTATGATCGCCGACCGATTCGGGATTCCCCGCAAAATTGCACGGGTGCGATCGACCGAGTTCGGTGGTGAAGATTCCATCCTGAAAGCCGAGGACCTCAAAATTGATCTGATCATTCACCCTGAGGAATTGGCAGCCCAGGAAATTTATAGGCTGGTTAAACTGAGGGCTGGCAACGACATCATCGATGTCGCCGAAGGCCAAATACAGGTGATGGCCACCCGCATTCATGAAAACTCGCCTCTTGCTTACCGAAAACTGAAAGATATATCCAAAGAATACCGTGAATTTCCCTTCCGTGTGGTCGCGGTCGCACGGGGAATCACCACCATTATCCCCGGTGGTGAACACGAGCTATTGCCTCAGGATCAAGCCTTTATTATGGCGGGCAACGAAAACTTGCCGCAACTGATGGGTCTTGCCGGTGTTGAACAGCAAAAGCGCCACCGTGTCATGATTTTGGGAGGCGGCTTGGTCGGCCGCCGGCTGGCAGATTTGTTGGGCAAGACGGTCGAGGTAAGACTGATCGAGAAAGACGAGAGCTTTGCCCAGGACCTTTCCTATGCCCTGTCGAATACGGAAGTTTTGCATGGTGACGGATCGGACTCAAATGTGCTGGTTTCAGCAGGCCTGCTGGAAATGGATACCTTCATCACCGCCACCGGTGAAAATGAAACCAATATCATGAGCTGCGTGCTGGCCAAACATCTGATGAATTCTCCCAACGGCCGCACCCGAGGAAAACAGGGTAAATGTATTGCGCTGGTTAATAAGGAAGATTACCTGGTACTGGCTGCGACCATGGGTTCTGATATCGCGCTGAATAAAAAAATACTGGCCGGAAATGAGATTTTAAAATTCATTCGTCGAGGGGAGCTTCTATCCGTGGCCCATTTGCACGGGTTTGACGCCGAAGTGGTCGAAATTGTCGCCGCACCAAATTCGCCGATTACCCGCAAGCCCCTTTCCAAACTGGATTCTTCTTATTACGGTAAAATAATGATTGGTAGTATCCATCGAGACGGGGTCTGGCAGGTTGCGGTCGGGGACACCCATATTCAAAGTGATGAACGGGTGATCGTGGTCTGCGTATCGCAGCATTTAAAGGATGTTCAAAAGTTATTCTTGGCTGGCTAGTCGGTTAGGCCAGTTGCGCCAGTTAGCCAGCTAAAAATGGATTATTTCCGATTTAAACCGGCAAACCGGACAACCGCCTCAACCGATCAACCGAACTAGCGCTTCCAGAAAGACGGATAAAAGATTACCAGGGCGGAAAACATTTCAAGCCGGCCGACCAGCATATTCCAGGATAAAAACCATTTACCCAAGTTTGAAATTTGGGCATAATTGTCAGCCGGTCCAACCTCACCGAATCCCGGGCCGATGTTCATCAGGGTTGCAATCACCGAGCTCATGGCAGTCAGGTAGTCCATCTGATCGACCAGCACCATGAAACAGCCCCCACCTAAGATCAGGAAAATGTTCACAATGAAATAACAAACGGCCAGATCGACGATTTGGGATTCGACTGGACGCTGGTTCAAACGAACCGACACCACCGACATCGGTCGAAAAAATATGCGCTTTATAGCCGCCACCCCGAATTTCCATATTAAAACATAGTGAACGACTTTGATACCGCTGGTAGTCGATCCGGCGCAAGCACCGATAAAACACACCGCATACAGAAACATTTGTGCCGCCTGGGGCCATTTCTCATAATCGGCCGTGGTGAATCCGGTGGTCGTCAAGATGGATGTCACCTGGAAGGTTGCGTACCGGATTGAATTGGTTAGGCTGCCGTAGGTGTTATCCTGCCATAAAATCCATGACACCATACCGCAAAAAAACAGCATGAATCCCACATACCAACGAAATTCGGTATTGACCCTGACGACCTGCCAGTTGCCCTGCATCATATGGTAAAAAAGCATAAAGGTCATGCCGCCAAGGAACATGAAAACGATGATCACCCAGTCAAAATAGGCATTATTGTAATATCCGATACTGGCGTTCCACGGTGAGAAACCAGATGTTGAAACCGTACCAAATGCGTGACACAGTGAGTCAAATAGAGACATGCCACCCAGACACAACATAATGGTTTCCAGCAGATTCAGGCTCATATAAATCCCCCAGAGCCAGATCATCGTATCCCGGTTGCGAGGTATAAATTTTTCTCTGGTAATCACCTGACCGGGGCTCGATTCGGCCCTGAAAAGACGCAATCCCCCCATGCCATGGGGCAGAAAAATGACGGTCAAGGTCAAAAAACCCATTCCACCGAGCAGATGAGTTTGGCTGCGCCAGAACAACAAACCGTGCGGAACCACTTCGATATCCGTCAGTATGGTGGCTCCACTGGTGGTGTAGCCGGACATCATCTCAAAAAAGGCGTCGGTAAAAGCGGGAATTGATCCGTGAATCATGTACGGCAGGCCGGAAATGGCTGAAATCAAAATCCATCCAAAAACGGCTATGAAAAATCCGTCTTTTATATTTAAGTCAATATACCCGCGAAAAAAACGCCACAATGCCCCACCCAATCCGATGGTAACGATCGCAGTAATGGATAGCGCAAATAGATCGTCTTCACTGTAATACAGCGAGCAGATGATTGGAAATACCATTGAACAGCCGGTAACCATCAACAGTTTTCCCATGACATTTGCAATAGTGGTGTAGTTCATAGTGCCTGATTCTGTCAGGGGGTTGAATCAATTCAACCCCTAGCTGGGGTAGACTTGAATCCAATCTTTATCATAAAAATTCCAAGTCATCTTTACCCTCAAACAAATTCAGGATCAACATAATTTGTGAGCGGCACTGATAAAATCGAGCAAAACAATAGATTCTGTCCGTGTCAAAGCTTAAATTGGTATTGAGAGAATATTCTTGTCCTTTTGGCGTCTTGCGCTTTCATTGAGCTTGGGAAGGCAACAGCTGGCTATTGGACAAACTGCCTCGGTTTCTCGAGTTAAATGAAGAGCTGGAACAAACAATAGGTGAGATCAAATTTTTATACAGAACGACTTAAATCCTTACGCATACATACACAGCGTTCTCGACGATTGACCTGAATTTGATTTATAATTCCCTTCATAAGCCTTACTGCCATGGCGGGAGGAGAATTGAAAAGGTTCTGCCGTTGCCGGGTGACCACAGGACATTAATCTATATCTGAATAAACGCCGCTTGTCTGTTAGCGGGGCAAAATACGGTCCATAATCAAAGCAAATACACCGGCCGGTACAATTCCGGACTCCAGGACCACAGCCAATTGTGTGGGGAAATACTGCACAAACTTGGGGGCCAACGGCAGCCCAATACCAAAAGTTAAACTGATGGCGATAATCAGCATGTTGCGGCGGTTCAGTTCTTCCTGGGCCAACAGCTTTACGCCGGCGGCGGCGATCATTCCGAACATCACGATGGAAGCGCCACCAAGAACAGCCTGGGGCATGGCGGAGACCACCGCACCCAGTTTGGGAACCAACCCAGCCAGCACCAAAAAGATGGCGCCGATGGTCACCACGTGTCGGCTGATCACGCCGGTAAAGGCCACCACGCCTACATTCTGGGAATAGGAGGTGTTGGGCAAGGCGCCAAAAATCGACGCCAGAGCCGTGCCCGCCCCATCGGCCATGATACCGCCGGAAAGTTCCCTGTCGGTGGGCTCACGGCCGGCGCCGCCAATGGTGATGCCGGCAATGTCCCCTACCGATTCGATGGTGGTGATCAGGGCCATGATGCCCATTCCCAGCAAGGTAGCCATATTAAAATTGATACCGAATTTCAAAGGCATGGGGACTGCGAACCAGGCCGCATTGGCAATGGCGTCAAAATTGACCATGCCCAGGGGAATGGCCAGCAGATAACCCACCACCAGGCCGCTCAAGATGGAGGCCATGGCCAAAAAGCCCTTAGCGAATTGATGGATGCCCAAGGTGACCAGCAGGACGGTCATGGCTAAAAACAGCTGCTTCCCACTGGCAAACAATTCCGGTTTGTTGTCTAACAACCATTTTCCACCACCCGCATACACCAGAGCCACCTTCATCAAAGATATTCCGATCACCAGAACCACAACGCCCGTGACTATGGGCGGAAACCAGTGACGGATTTTTTTGAGGATCGCTCCCAGACAAAACTGCACGATACCGGCAAAAAGCGCTCCGCCGAAAAGGGTTCCCAAGCCGAAGGTTTTGGCAATCGGAATGGAGACAGGCAAAAACCCAAAACTGGTGCCCTGCACAATGGGCAATTTGGCTCCCACGGGCCCCACACCGATGGTTTGGACAAAGGTGGCCACACCAGAGATAAAGATGGCCACCTGAATCAGGAACACCTTTTCCTCCGGGGTAACTCCGAGAAGGCCCCCGATGATAATCGGCACCGTGATATTGCCAACGAACATGGCAAGCACATGCTGGAGCCCAAGGGGAATGGCGCGTTTCAAAGGTGGCATGTAGTTGGGATCTTGTTGATTTTCTGGTGTTGCGCTGTTCTCTGGGGTCATTTCTTTATCCTCCTTTCAAGGGGGTGGCTTATTGCTGCACCGGCGATGGGATTTTTCCTGAACTTTATAGGAAACTACATGGATTGACGAAGGACGAATTATGGGTGTCGCTGCGCACCTTCTTTTTAACTTTTAAAATCGATAGAATACCCTATTCGATGTTGGACGTTCGGTGTTGATGGTTTCGTAAATAGTCTTAAAACGTCTCCTGACGTCATTCCCGCGAAGGCGGGAATCCAGTGTTTTCAAATGTTTCTGGATGCCTGCCTTCACAGAGCCTGCCCCTGCGTAGGCAGGGGCATGACGGAATTTTGGACTTTTTATGAGCATGTCAGTGTTCAATGTTCGATGTTATCAGTTTCTTTCTCGACTAAACTGCCCGCTTTTCGGACCAGCGGTGACGCTTGCATGAGAATCAAATAGCTAAAACTAGATTCTATCCAAGGTTTAAGGGCGCCAACCTCTGGACAGCACAGGCCAAAATGGCCATGTGAGCCGCAGGCCGCAGGCTGACAGCCGTCGCGGCGCTGTCTTTAAACTCGACCTGTCGCACGGAACAGTCCCGATTAAGAACCGCTTTGAACACCTCGCTTTCATAGGTGTAGCCATCTGAATCGATGCGAAGTGACGCCTGGTGGTGATTGTTTTTAAATTCCAGCTGATTCTCGGCTGTGAAGTGATAACCCCAGCGGGCCGAATCAAAGCTCTCGCGGGTCAGGTGAAATTTGGCCTTATCCTGATAGGGTGCACCACGGGTAGGACAAAAGGTGGCGCAATTGCCGCACTCGTTGCAGTAATCGCCGATATTTAGTATCTGGTAACGTTGGTCGATGCGCTCAGGTTCCAGATCAATAATCTCGACGCCCTTGGTACCTTGAACGGCCTGCTGAACCATGAAGGCAACCGGTTTGATCTCAAATTCCAGATTGGCGCGGTTGGGGCATACGGACACGCACACGCTGCAAATCTCATCGCACTGCAGGCAACGGTCGGCTTCCTTTCGGGCGGTCGCTTCGTCCATGGTTTGGATCACCATGTCGAAGCCGGAGCGTTGATCGAATCCGATCTCGGGCAGCGTGGCGCCTGGCTGACGGCGGACTTTCTTTTTGCGCAATAACGCCATATCTGGCGCTTTGGTTAATGCATTTTTGGGGATTTGGTAGTCCTTGATCGCCCGCAATGAGATAGCATCGGCCACCCGTCTCCCATCGGCAATGGCTTTTATCAGCGTGGACGCCCCACGCACCGCATCTCCCCCGGCAAACACCTTTTCCAGCTGGGTTTCATGGGTAGCCGGATTGATCTGAAGCTTTTCCTCCGGAAAGAAGTCGACGTTTACCCGCTGACCGATAGCCGAGATAACACTGTCCACATCAAGGTCGAACTCAGAACCGTCGATCTTTATGGGCCGAGGCCGGCCGCTGGCATCCTTTTCTCCCAGCCTCATCCGAAAACAGACATTGGATGTGACCCGCCCGTCTTCCATGAGCATGCATTCGGGGGCGGTCAGCTCCACCAGCTTGACCCCTTCGTCAATCATGGCTTGCACCTCTTCCGGTGCGGCCGGCATTTCCTCCCGGGTGCGCCGATAGATCACACTGACCTCACCCTCCGGGCCGACCAGGCGCTTGGCGGTTCGCGCGGCATCCATGGCCGAATTGCCGCCGCCGATCACTGCCACCCGCCGACCCAGCTCAGGTTTCTCCCCTTTGCGGACTTTGCTTAGAAATTCCAATTGATCCATGACCCCTTCGGCCTCTTCACCAGGAACGCCCAGCTCAATACCCTCCTGGGCACCAACGGCGATGTAGAGATAGTCGAAGGTTTCTCTCATCTTCTCAAATGTGACGCGATCGGTGGCCACACTGTAATGGATGGTAACCCCTAGGTTCAAAATGGCGTCGATATCTTTGCGGATGCTCTCATCGTCCAGCCGAAAGGTGGGGATGGCATCCGAGGCCCAGCCCCCTGCCATCTCCTTTTTTTCAAAAATGTCCACTTCAAAGCCCCTCAAAGCCAAAAAATGGGCGCAGGAGAGACCTGAAGGCCCGGCGCCGATGATCCCCACTTTGATGCCGTTGGGCGGGGCCGGCTGCAACGCCGGTACATCCCCGACAGTCTGGGTTACAAAGCGTTTAATCTCCCGAATCAGCAGGGGATCGTCATAATTGATGCGGGTGCACTTGGTCTCACACAGGTGATCGCACACCATGCCCTGGATATTAGGAAAGGGGTTGGTTTCCAATATTACCTGCAATGCCTGGGTGTACGCACCCTTGGCCGTGTGGTACATGTAGCTGGGGATATCCTGGGTAGCCGGGCAGGTGGCCATGCAGGGGGCGCCGATGCAGTCGAAGGTGTCCAGTTGCCGTGAGGTTTTGATGGTCTCAAAGGGATATCGTTGTTTTTTATAAGCTCCCTCTTCGACCACCGTCTCGGTATAGTGCTTCAAATTTGCCCGTCCAGTCTGCTGCACATCCTGGTTTTCACCATTTTGAGATAGAATGAAGTCATCTACGTTAGCGGCTTCGGCCGTTTTGAATGCATCGCGCAATCTATCGACATATTGGGATAAGCGGGCGTAGCCTCCGGGTTTCAAGAGATCGGAGCAGACCGTAATGGGTTTCAAATTGCAGGCCAGCACCTTGGCGACGTTGGCATAGTCCACGCCGGCACAAAAAGAAATATCCAGGGTGCCTTGAAACTCTTCCTGGAGACGGGCAGCCAGATTGATGCTGATGGGATGCAGCGAACGGCCGCTCATGTAGACCATTTGCTCGTTCTTGGGCAGATTCTGCTCCTGGTTTTGGGTTTCCAAGGTGTTGGTCAGCTTGATGTTAAAGGCCACCCCGATGTTGCGCGCACTTTCTGTGAGGGAGCGGATCAGGGCCACGCCGTCGGGATATTTTAGATCGTGGTCAAAGGCCAGATCGGGCACCCGGGTCTTATAGCCGAGCCTGTCGTTGAGAATGGTGCGCACCCCATCGGCCCCCAGCAAGGTGGGATTCAGTTTGATGGTGGTGTGAAGTTTGCGTTCCTCCACAAAATAGCGGCCAATCTTTTCCACCTCGTCCGGCGGGCAGCCGTGCATGGTGGAGACCGTGACATTGTCAGACATACAGTCTGGAATATTCAAGGCCTTGACCCGGGGGTAGATAGAAGCCAGGCGCGCGATCTTCTCTGCTTTTTCTTCAGAGCAGTCGGCCATGCGGTCCAAAAAGCGCTGCACCGCAGGACTCAGAATGCCTTCCAGGTTGTAACCAACGCTCATGTTGAAAATGAAGCCCGGTCCCTCGCCGGAACCAGGGGCAGCATACCAGCCAAATTTGTCCCTGAGGATGTGCAGCACCATCCAGGCGTTGAGGTATTCGTCAAAGGATTGGTCCAGTTTCAGCTCCTGGGACCATTCGCAATTATAGCCTTCATCGGCCATATCGATACAAGGCTTGGTCACCTCCAGTTCATCCAACACCTGGATGGTTTTGAGTTCTAGATAGCGAGCGCCGGTCAGCCAGGCGGCAATCAGGTTCTGGGACAGCTGAGTGTGAGGCCCGGCAGCCACCCCCAAGGGGGTTTCCAGCAGTAGACCGTAGCGTTGCATTCGAAAAGGGTCTGTACTTTTCGGTACAAAGAATAGATCTTTGTGGATACCGAAGATATGTCCCTTTTGCTCGTCTTCAAAAATCCATTTGATGAGGGTCTCAATGTCGCATCCCCACAGCTTGTCACTGCTCATACGATTGTCTCCTTTTAAACTGCTTCTAAGTCCTACATCTTTTCCCAAAGCTTCTTACCCATGGCTCTGGCATGGGCCAGTATTTCTCTTTCATCCACAGTAAGTACCTGACGGTTTTCAACGATCATGCGACCCTGGGATATCACGCTCTCCACGTGGCGGGCATCCAACCCGTAAACAAAGTGGCCCAGAAAGTTCTCCGGGGTCAGGTCGGTGGGGGCGTCATAATCCAGGATTACCAGGTTGTTGGCGCCATCGCCCCTGGCGTTGAACTGCCCGAGGTAGCGATGTACGTTGCGAAAGCGCTCGTAGATACGGTCAAAGCCGATGCCTTCAGTGGCCTGGCCTACAAGAAAAGCAGCCTTGGCGCTTCGCAGCATGTCAGAGTGCATGCCATCAGTGCCCAGCATGACATTGTCGGTGAGATCGCCGTAGCCGGCCACCCCTACATTGTTGTTCTGGTTGCTCTCAACGTTTTGCACCACCCACACATTGGCGTCGGCCAGCAGCTCCCTTTCTCGGTCCGACAGGTGAATACAGTGACCGAAAATGGATTTGGAGAGCTTCAAAGCACCCGCATCACGATAGCGCTCCACAACCCGTTTGCCGTATTTGGTTAAAGCATCTTCCTGATCGGCCCGGTCTTCGGCGACGTGGACGTGTAGGCCGGTGTCGTGTTTGCGCGCCAAATCGACGGCCTTGCCAAGCAGCTCATCACCCACGGTAAAGGAGGCATGCAGCCCCACATGGCCCTGGTGGCCCGCGGATAGAAACCGATCGGTTTCAGCCAGTCCTTGTTCCCGGGGACCTTCACCGTCCCGGTCAGAGATCTCGTAGCATAACAGGTGGGCAATCCCCACCCGATCAAAGGCATTGGCGATGGTAGTGAGAGAATCGGTAATGGCAAAGGGCGAGGCGTGGTGGTCGATGACGAAGGTAACCCCGTTTTTAGCGCAATAAATGGCCGAAGCCAAAGCGCTGGCTTCGATTATCTCCAGATCGAGTCGCTTATCGATGTGCCACCAGATATTTTCAAGCACTTCAGTAAAGTTAGTCGGAGTCTTAGCGGGTGCCGGCATCCCCCGCGCCAGGGTGGAGTAAATGTGGTGGTGCCCGCAGCCAAAGGATTTGGTCACCAGCTTGTCGGCACAGTTCAACACACCGTCGTCGGAATTCAGGTCGTCGGCAGATGGGATCGTATCTATAAATAAAATATTTCCGTCCGGTCCCCCTTCGACTGATAGATGGGAGTTTTTAATCGCGAAGTTTTGCCAGTCAATGTAGGTAGCGTCTTTTAAATACAAGGTCATGGGAATCGCTCCTTATTTCATTTTTAAGGGTGTCAACGGCAATACATAGCGGCGTTTGCCATCATATTGACAATAGGCATTGGCAATGGCCGGGGCGGTGGGGATGGTGCCGATCTCCCCCACGCCCTTGGCCCCGAAGGGCCCTACCGGATCCGGGGCTAGAACGCTGATAACTTTGATCTCAGGAATATTCTTGGCTTTGGGCAGTCCCAGTTTGGACATCCGGTTTGAGGTGAGTTTGCCGTCCTTCAGGGGAAAATCTTCACTGACCGCGTATCCCATGCCCATGACCACACCGCCTTGGACCTGGCCCTCAAACAGCGCCGGGTTGATCACTGTTCCGGCATCATGGGCCGCATGCACGCTCTGCAATTTTCCATCTGCATCTAATATGGCCAGATGGGCAGCAAAGCCGTAGGAAAAATGGCTAACAATCTGCCCATCGACGTCATGGGTCGTTGTCCAGTCCACAACATAGCGGCCGAAGTACTCCTTGCCTTTTAGATCGGCCAAGGATCGTTCTTTTAAATCGGCTTTCAGCTTTTCAGCTGCCTGTATGGTTGAATTGCCCAACAAGGCAGTCCCACGGCTGGCCGTAGTGGTTCCACTGGTGGCATCGGCACCGGTGGAAGATTTCACAACGATGGATATGGAATCATCCAAATCGGCCACCTCGGCCAACACCTGTCGGGCCATTGTGTGCAGACCTTGCCCCATTTCGGTCCATCCATGGTGCAGCTCAATCCGGTCGGGGCCAATAACCTTGAGACGTGTTTCGCTGACCTCAACCAGACCATTGCCGATGCCGCAGTTTTTGATGGCGCAGGCCAGCCCTGTGTTCAAGTTCTTGTTAAAAGCCTCCTTGACCGCCTCCAGACATTGCCGCAGGCCGATGCCTTTGCCCAAAACGTGACCGGTAGTGGTCATACGGCCCGTATCCAAGGCATTGTCGTAGCGGAATTGCCAGCGGTCAAACCCCCCCTTGGCGCACAACTCATCGATCATGCTTTCCATGGCGAAATTGGACTGGTTGACGCCAAATCCACGGAAGGCGCCGGCCGGTGGGTTGTTGGTGTAGTACGCGCTGGCCTCGACATCCACGTTGGGCAGATGATAGGACCCGGCCGCATGGGTTCCGGTGCGGGCCACCACTTCACCGCCGACCGAGGCATAGGCACCGGTATCGCCGATTATCCTGGCCCGCAGTGCCGTTAGTATTCCTTTTTCATCACATGCCAGTTTGTAGGTCATATGGGTTTTATGGCGCTTGGGGTGCATGCGGATGGATTCGGGACGGTTCAAGCGCACCTTGACCGGACGCCCCAAGGCCATGCTGCATAAGGCGGCATGATGCTGGACGGTAAGATCCTCTTTACCGCCAAACCCGCCGCCGGCGGACACCTGGATCACATTTACCTTGTCCTCGGCCAGATTTAACAGGGAGGCGATCTGTTCGCGGTCGGCATAAATCCCCTGGCTCTGGGAGTACACCGTTACACCCCCCTGGCCGTCCGGTTGGGCAATGCTGGCCTCGGTTTCCAAAAAGGCGTGCTCCACAAAGGGGGTTTCAAAGACGCCTTCCACCACGTGGGCGGATTGTTTAAAAACGTCACAGACCGGCTGGCCGCGATGAATTACAGTTTTCTTGAGCAAATTACCGCCCTCGTGGACCAGCACCTCACTGTCGGCGGCTTGGGTCATATCGGTCAGGGGCTCCAACACCTGATATTCTACCTTTATCACATCAGCGGCCTGGCGGGCAATCTCTTCGCTGTCCGCCACCACGCAGGCCAGGACATCACCGATGCAGCGAGTGGTTTCTTCCTCAATTACCATCATGGGCCAATCCTTTTCAATTAGGCCCTGATAGCGTCGTCCAGGGATATCGATTCCGGTGAAAACCCGAATTACACCAGGCACTCGCTCAGCACCCGACACATCAATGCGTTGAACAAGCGCCCGGGGATGCTCGCTGAATTTCAAAGCCCCATAACACATCCCCTCCAATTTCATATCATCGATATAGGGCCCGGTTCCCAATGCCTTTTCGTAACCTTCCACCTTGGGATAGGAGTGGCCAATACCGGTGCGGGTTTCCCAGCAAATCTCGCCATTCTCCCGCAGTGCTTTCGCGGCCAGTAGAATTGCATCCACGATTTTCACATATCCGGTGCAGCGGCAGACATTGGCTTTTAAGGCTTTGACTACCTCTTCACGGCTGGGATTGGGGTTGTTTTCCAATAGCATCTTAGCCCGGGAGATAATACCAGGTGTGCAAAACCCGCACTGCACGGCAGCTTCGGCCACAAAGGCCCGCCCTAGCGTGCGCCGAACATTTTCCGAAAAGCCTTCAATGGTCACAACTTTTTTGCCTGCCACCCGTTTCATAGGTGTCGAACAGGCCAAAGCCGGTTTGCCGTCCAACTCGATCAGACAGGCCCCGCAGGCGGCCTGCCCGGAGCATCCATCCTTAACAGATATAATTCCTTGATCTTCACGCAGAAAGGTGAGCAGCGACCGTTTTTCGTTCCCTGCATAATCAGCAGTTTGCCCATTTAATGAAAAGGATATCATTTTGTGCTCCAGTCTTACCCTATGTTTTTTTTCAGTATTGAAAATCTGGTCTTCTAGGCAGTTCAAGTTTAAATGGCTCTGCATTATGAGATAAACTTAAGCTATAAATTCGAAGCACGAATCTCGAAATACGAAACAATCCTTAATGACCAAAATTCAAATTTTCAAAACCATGTCCTTCCTTGAAATTGTGAATTTGATTTTGTTTTTGACATTGGCTAATTTGACATTCGAATTTGTTTCGGATTTCGATATTCGGAATTCGAGTTTTGCCAATCGTATTTCATACATCATGTTTATGGGCCGATATCAAAACTGCGCCCTCTGGACCCTGCCTTTTAAAAGTGAATTCAATGTATCTGCAGGGTGCCTCACTTTGCTCAACAGAATCATGGCGGCAATGATATAGGGTTTATAGCTGGCCTCTTTGTACATGGGGACACGGTAGCGGTCGAACACACTGGCTTCCACTTCTCCTTGCTCACAGCTCACGCCGGTAATGTCAGCCGGTAGACAGTGCATGTAGAGGGCTTTGCCTTCGTTGGTGGAAGCCATCAGATTTTCGGTACACTCCCAATCCTTATGGTTGGCGTTCTGGGAAAGCAATTCCTTTTCCAGGGCGTCGATGCCATCGAAATCACTTTTGGTGTAAAGATTGGTGCGTCTTTGCATGGCATCAAAGGGAGCCCAACTCTTGGGATAGACGATGTGGGCGCCCTCAAAAGCCTCTGCCATTGAGTTGGATTTGCTGAAAGCACCGCCAGTCTCGGCCGCGTTGCGAAGGGCCACGGTCTCAACTTCCGGCATCACCTCGTAGCCTTCAGGGTGGGCCAACACCACCTCTATGCCGAATCGGGTCATCAGGCCGATGACCCCCTGGGGTACCGAGAGGGGCTTGCCGTAGGAAGGACTATAGGCCCAGGTCATGGCCAGCTTCTTGCCTTTGAGGTTATCCACGCCGCCGAAGTAGTTGATGATATGCAGCATGTCTGCCATGGTTTGGGTGGGATGATCGATGTCGCACTGCAAATTGACCAGGGTGGGGCGCTGTTCCAACACCGTCTCTTCAAATCCCTGCTGTACCGCCTGGGAGACTTCCCGCATATAGGTGTTGCCCTTGCCGATGTACATGTCGTCGCGGATGCCAATGATGTCAGCCATAAATGAGACCATGTTGGCGGTCTCGCGGACGGTCTCGCCGTGGGCCACCTGGGATTTGCCTTCGTCGAAATCCTGGACGGTCAAACCGAGCAGATTGCAGGCGCTGGCAAAGCTGAAGCGGGTGCGGGTGGATTGGTCGCGAAACAGGGATATTCCCAATCCGCTGTCGAAGATACGGCTGGAGATGTTCTGCTCCCGCATACCCCGCAAAATATCAGCCACCAGGAACGTGGCGGCCACCTCATCGTCACTTTTTTCCCAGGTCAATAAAAAGTCGTTCAGGTACATATCATGGTAGTCGAGCTGCGCGAGCCGATTGATTAACATTTTGATTTTAATTGCATCCATGGTGGTATTCTCCTTTGGAATGACGAATGACAAATGTCGATTGACGAATTGTGGTTTTCTTCTGTCCCCCGTTCACTTTTAAGGTACAATGTGAGTACCCCTGCCTAGGGTCACTGCGGCCTTAATAAATTCCGGTGAGGTGATGATCACCTCTTTTCCTCCACTTTTCAGAAAGCGCAGGGCGGACTGGATCTTGGGCAGCATGCTGCCCGGGGCAAAATGGCCCTCGGTGATGTATTGCTCGGCCTGGGCCATGGTCATGTGGGCGATTTTCTCTTCATTCGGTTTGCCGAAATTAAGGGCCACTTGCTCTACGGCCGTGGAGATGATCAGCATGGTGGCGCCCAATTGACCAGCCAGCATGGCCGAGGCGAAATCTTTGTCGATGACCGCATCCACCCCATCCAGACCCCGATCGCTGCGCACCACAGGAACGCCGCCACCGCCCACAGCTACTACGTGATAACCTTCTTTCAACAAGGATTCGATCGCCGGACGTTCCACCACTTCCAAGGGTTTTGGGGATGGGACGACCCGGCGGAAGCCGCGGCCGGCGTCTTCGACCAGGCACCAGTCAGGGTAATCCCGGCGAATATCATCAATTTGGTCGGCATCATAAAATTCGCCGACGGGTTTGGCCGGATTCTTGAAGCCCGAGTCCTCTTTATCCACCACTACCTGGGTGACCACGGTCACGCTCTGGCCCTTTAGGCCCCGGGCGGCCAATTCATTGTTCAGGCTCTGCTGGATCTGGTAACCAATGGATCCCTGGGTGTCGGCCACCACATTGACCAGAGGCACCAAATGCAGACCGGTCTCGCGCCGGGCCACCTCCGAGCGCAGCATGATAAACCCGACCTGGGGACCATTGCCATGGGAGATGACCGTCTGGTAGCCTTGCTCGATAAGATCGACTACATAAGAGACGGTCTCGCGGATGGCCTGGTGCTGATCTTCCACGGTCTGAAGATCTTTGCTTTTGATCAACGAATTGCCGCCAATGGCGATAAACGCGAGTTTGGCGTTCATAATCTACCTCCCAACCTCGGGCGAATTGACTATAGCGAAGTGAATATCAGGTTTTTTCGGAGACCTATACAGGTGGTTGATTGAACCACGAAGGGCACAAAGAACCCGAAGAAAAATATAAAGAAATCTTCCAGAGCTTCGTATCTTCGTGGTAATATAAAAATTCAAAAAAGGCTGCAAGAATCTCCCTTTCAAGAGTCGATCCTTTCTTTTTTTCTCAAATAGATCTGGGGCATAGCCGCATAAAAAGCGGCACAGCGCACCAGATCGGCTTTCCAGGTTTTTTCATTGGGCGCATGGGCTTCGGCTTCCTTGCCTGGCCCAAACCCGATGCAGGGGATGCCGAACATTCCCGTTATGGAGACACCGTTGGTAGAAAAAGTCCACTTGTCCACTCGCGGCGTTTCCTTGAACAAGGCGGTGTAGGTTTCTGTCGCGGTCTGGGTGACTAGGCTATCTTCCGGGATGGTCCAGGAGGGAAAGTAGCAGTCCGTGGGGTAGACCAGTCCGGTGAAAGACGGCCGGTCATAGGTGTACATGGATACTTCGGCATTGGCAGCCTTGGCTGCGGGAAGATCCCGGATTTGGCTTAAAGCCAGCTCTTTGTCCTCTCCTGCTGTCAGCCGCCGGTCAATGGAGATGGTGCAGCCGTCGGCAACGGCACAGCGGGACGGAGAAGTGTAAAAAATCTCGGAAACGGTCAGGGAGCCTTTGCCCAGGAAATCATCCTCCTTCAAGCGGCCGTGGAGCTCTTCCAGTTCACCTAGGATACGGCCCATTTTAAAAATGGCATTGTCTCCCCGCTCCGGAGCCGATCCATGGGAACTGACCCCCTTGACTTCCACCTTGATCTCCATGCGACCGCGTTGGCCACGATAGATGCCGCCGTCGGTGGGCTCGGTGGAGACCACAAACTCCGGCTTGAGACCTGACTCCCTGATAAGGTATTGCCAACAGAGCCCATCACAATCCTCTTCCTGCACCGTGCCCACCACTACCAGGGTGTAGTGGCCATCAAGCCCCAGGTCCTTGATGATTTTGCCGGCATAGACCATTGAAGCCATGCCTCCTTCCTGGTCGCTGGCGCCCCGGCCGACAATGATCTCATCATCCTCATAGCCTTCGTAGGGATCGAACTCCCAATTGTCCTTGTTGCCGACGCCGACGGTGTCGATGTGGGCATCCATGGCGATAAGGGTCTTTCCGCTGCCGATATATCCCAGGACGTTGCCCATGGGGTCAATTTCGACCTTATCGAAGCCTACCTTTTCCATCTCTTTTTTGATCCGCAGAACAACCGCCTTTTCTTGGCAGCTCTCACTGGGCAGCTTGATCATGTCCCGCAGAAATTGGGCCATTTGGGGTTTGTAGCTTTCGGCCAATTCATTGATTTTGTCGAAATCAACCTTCTTCATTGAAATTTTCTCCTTGAAATGCTTTATGGAATTCCTTCATCCGTGCCCTAGAACGCGAATCCTTTGATCCTCAGGGTGATGGATATTTTCCATGCCAAATAATATTTTGGTAGTTGACAGGATCGGTGGCGCCTTCGGTATTAAAACAAAGCAGGGTGGAGTCGGGACCGATTTCCAAGGCTTTTTTGAGTTCTTTAAAGTCGCTATGATTTCCCAGCGCATCCATCAAACCGATTCCGATGGAACCCGATTCGCCGGCTTCCACTCTAACATCTCCCCGCAAGGGGTTGGCTAGGATACGCATTCCGTTGGCAGCCAGAAAGTCCGCACAGCTCACATAACCGCTGGGAACATCCCGCAGAATCTCCCAGGAAAGGGGATTGGGTTCACCGCAGGCCAAGCCGGCCATAATGGTTTTAAGATCACCCTTGACCGCATGGGGTTGGCCGTCGCCGGCAGCAGCCGAGGTAAGGATACAGGCGGCATTATTTGGTTCCATGATAATGAACTTTGGTTGTGGTTCCCGGTAGACCTGGGCCAGGTAGCCCACCACGGCCCCGGCCAGCGCACCCACACCTGCCTGAACAAAAATGTGGGTAGGATGGACGTCGTCGGCTCTCAACTGATCCACGGCCTCGGCACACATGGTCATGTACCCCTGCATGATCCACAAGGGAGCTTCGGTATAGCCTTCCCAGGCAGTATCCTGGACCACGTACCAGCCGTTTTCCTTGGCTTTGGTGCATGTTAACCGCACTGCGTCGTCATAATTTAGGTCGGTAACCTCCACCTTGGCGCCGTGGGAGCGGATGGCCGCCACCCGGGCGGGCGCGCTGCCTTTGGGCATGTAGACCACCGCCTTTTGGCCGAGCCGCTCGGCCGCCCAGGCCACACCCCGACCGTGATTGCCATCGGTGGCTGTGGTGAGGGTGATCTGCCCCACTTGTTCTCGCACCTCATCACTGACCAGCTGGGCATAAGGTACTTCGCTCAGGGGCCGGCCTAATTTCTGGCATACCAACCGGGCTACGGCATAGCTGCCCCCCAAAACCTTAAAAGCGTTGAGACCGAACCGAGGGGCTTCATCTTTAATAAAAATATCGGCAAAACCCCAGGCCCGGGCTAAACGCTCCAAACGCACCATAGGTGTGGGTTTATATCCAGGTAGCTGGCGGTGAAACGCCCGCACCGCCAGTGCAGTAGCCGGTGAGAGGGCACTGGGAAGCTCGCCTTCGCTCCGGTTTTGAATCAAGTATTGACAGTTTTGGGCAGGGATCTCTTTGATCATTGCAGTGGACTCCTAATTCTCTCGAACTTCTTTCAAATAATTATAGATGGTGTATTTGGATGCGCCAAACACCTTTGCCAGGTAATTGATCGATCCTTTGACTGAAAACACCCCGGCTTTATCCAATTTGCCGACAACCTCTTTTTTTTCGGCTTTGTTCATCATGGACGGCGGTCGGTCATGTTGACCGATCGTGGCGTCGATGATCGATTCCATGGACTTGGTCGGCTTCTCGGAAAAATGTACCAGGGATTCGCCATTTGTGGTGCTGGCGGTTCCGTCGGACAGGAAAGTGAAATCGGCGAACGCCTGGGAAAAAAACATAAAATCACTTATGTTGAAATTGATGGCGATGCATCCTTCCAATTCACCGGAATCATTCCGCAGAAAGATGGTGGCGCATCTGAGAACTTTGCCGTCTTCGGTGGTAATTTTATATGCAATTTTATCGGGCACCTGATCGCCAAATTCGTCGAGCATCCGCATCATCGTGCTGGTTACCGGCGCTCCCACTGAACGGTTGGTGACATTACCTTCTATATGGATTACAGACCGGGTGATATCGCTAAAATCATGGATGACCACCTCACACCGTTTGCCAAATACGCCGACAATCCCCTTGGCCATTCGCTTTAAAAATTCTTGGTTTTGTGTTTGCATGATCTATCCTTATAAAATACAAAAAATTTTATGTCAACAAAAAATTTGTTTGAAATATAAAATTTTAATGGTTGTTCAACTGGTCAAGGTCACACCAAAAACCGTTGCTATCTGGAGTTCTGGTTAAAAAATATATTTGACTTATTAGGGATTTGTAAGGTAGGCAGATTGAATTCGACCAAAAGAATGATATTTGATAACCCTGCCCGAGAATGCATCAGAAAAATCAAAGCCACACCAGGTTAAGAGTATCAGACGACACCAGCTCTTTTCCTGCTGAGGGAGCACTGACATGTTTGATTTTGTCTATGAAATTCTGACAAGATTCGGCTATACCCATCCGCTTCACCCAACCATCACCCACTTGCCCATCGGAATGACCATGGGGGCAATCCTATTTATGCTGGGTGCTTTTCTTTTTCGGAAAAGCGGCCTGGATCAAACCGCCAGACATTGTGTGATTCTGGCATTTATCGGAGCAGTGCCGACAGCGCTTTTAGGATTTATGGATTGGCAACATTTTTATGCCGGTTCACTTCTGTTTCCGATAAAGATGAAACTTGCGCTGGCCGGTATTTTGTTCTTTTTTCTGATTCTTGCCATAATATTTGGATTTTTTGGTAAATCCTTTTCAAAGATTCTCGTGTCTCTTTATCTACTGTGCTTGATATGTGTTATCGGTTTAGGATATTTTGGCGGGGAGCTGGTTTATGGAACCAAAGCACCGGCTACCGAGATATCGGAAGGACCGGCGGCTGACGGGGCCATGGTCTTTAGCCAGAACTGCTCTGCCTGCCATCTGACTGACAGTACGGCTACCAAAATCGGGCCCGGGTTAAAAGGCGTATTCAATGCCGATACCTTTCCGGTAAGCGGCTGGCCGGTTTCAGATGAAAATTTTCGCAAACAATTGCAATCGCCTTTTGATAAAATGCCGCCATTCGGCCATTTGCAGCCGGACCAGGTGGAAGCATTGATGGCATATCTCAAAACACTTTAGGGGTTTTCGGTTCAGGGTTCAAGTCCGCCCTGGCCTCCCGCTTTCGTCCTACACCTTGGAAAGCGCGATAGGATGTGTTTTTGAAAATGTTCAGTCCAGGAAAGGAATAGATATGTATTCAGTATCATCGTCAATCACACGGAACTGGATGATGCTATCCCTTGCGGGATGGATAGTGTCTTGGGGTTTGTTCGTTTGTCCATCATGGGCTCAGACCACCGTGTCTGGCAAGGTAATCACCTCGGACGGTATGGTGGTTTCCAGCGGTGTGGTGGCTTTAGAGAAGGGGGAATTGCACAACAATGCTTTTTTATCCGGAGGTGCCATCGGGTCGGACGGTACCTTTAAAATTCCACTGCCCTCCGGCGGTCCCTGGGGACTGCATGTATACAGTGAAAAATACATATATTTTCCTCTGCAAATACAAATCACCGCAGGTGTTGATAACGACATACCCGTGATTTTACCGGTTGACGGGACGACTGCCGATGATCCCAGGATTTCCAATATCCAGTTTAAGAAATTATCTGATCAGGTTTTTCAAATCACCATGCAGGTGGACGACGCCGATGATAATCTGGGGCCACAGATGCTTGCTGTGGATACCAAGCG